>OFFP01000214.1_pt1 | contig 48373 bp, 36 predicted proteins | sample 1521431 | NCBI WGS metagenome assembly OFFP01 (sample SAMEA3504104, study PRJEB24116) | mouse gut metagenome | biome: mouse gut; feature: mouse-associated habitat; material: faeces | place: Denmark | collected 2011
TCGCCAAATGTGCATGCAAGTATGCCCGCTTGGCTCGTTGCTCGCGGGAATAAAATACAAAAGATGATAAATAATACCGTCCGGATATCTTTTCACATCCGGATTTCCAGGCGAAACAGCCTGCATAGTTAAGATTTCGGAGGTAGAATATAAAAGAAAAATATCTGGAAGAACTGAAGAAATCCATTGAAGCTGCCAAAACAGTCAATGTAAAGAGCGTCACCATACACTCTAACGCCCTGGGCGAGGGAGGTATCGTGGTAAATCCTTATGACGATCTTTCCGATACCGGGGAGATTCTTTACAAAAAGATCCTCAAACACAGCCAGGGAGACTTGTATTCCTCCCTGGCTGTACCTTCGATCAACAAAATAATGCCGCGCACTCTTTCACTTTTCCTTGTTCCCAACATAATCTAAGATAATACGCACCGCGCCGTCAACACCTGTCTTTCCGACATTGATCACCAGATCATAACTCTTCGGATCGTCTCTTTGCGCCCCTGTATACCGCAGATAGTATTCATTCCTCTTCTCATCACGTGCTTTCAGCTTCTCGATCGTCTCTCCTCCATAATACGCCTTGCCCTCTCTCTCCCTGTATTCATCCTCCGCATAGATAAAGAAAGAATAAGTGTGGGGAAGATCTGCCAGTACATAGTTCGCACACCGTCCCAGGAAGATTCCCGGAGCCTTCTTCGCAAGCTTCCGGATGAGTCTGCTCTGTTCTTCGAATATCCTCGTATCCATGATATCCTCCGCAACTCCGGCGCCCGGCATAGAATAAGGCGAGAAGGTTACCGCCCGTCCTTCATTGTAGGAATCCAGGTATCTCTGCAGATTCTCAATATTCGTTGATCCCATCCCGAATTTTTCACCCAGCATACAGATGATCTGGCGGTCATACACACGGCATTCCAGCTCCTTTGCAAGCGCTTCCGCAATCTTCCTTCCGCTTGCTCCATAGAGCCGTCCGATCGCTATGTTAACCGCATTTTTTCCGGAAGTGAGACTGATCTGCCCGCTGTCCGGGCTTGCCTGTACGTTATCCTCACCTGTTCCGCTTTCTCGCGCAATAAGCTCTCTCATCATCTGGTCATATTTCTTATCTAGTTTATAACACAAAGCGATCAGGAACATAACCGCCCAGATGGCGATCGGCACATAGAGATAGAAACCCTTGATCACGGCCACCGCCTCTGCCGTCTGTTCTGCCGCCGTTGCCTTCAATCCGTCGAATGCCGCCATGGACAAGATCGCGCCCATGATCGCCGACGTGAATCCGGAACCCGCCTTCTGTCCCATGCTCATGGACGAGAACATCAATCCCTCGATCCGAAGCCCGGTCTTCCACTGACCGTATTCGATGGCGTCGCTTGGAAGTGAATACTGCACCCCATAGAACGGCGCTATACCAAATCCTCTCATAATACAGGTAACGACGCCCAACGGGACGCTGGTGATATTCATCAGGAACAGCAGCTGCCCTGCAACGCCGAGGACACATCCCGCACAGATCATGTTCCGTTTCCCAAACCTTGGCAGAAGCCTGGGAAGCAATGCAATTCCGATGATCGTCGCGATCTTCTCAGATGCGGACAACGGCATAACAAGATCCACATCATTCAGCACATACTGGCAATAATAGGTAAGATCTGTACCGATGATGATCTGATACACCGTATAGAACAGCATCAGTCCAAGTGCGATCAAAAAGTAGGGATTCGTCACCGTTGCACGAAGCGCCGTCCAAAACGGGATATCTTCCTTGCTCTTCTGTGCGGTCTGCACACGCTCCGTACAGGTCGCATAAGTATTCAACAGTACGAACACAGAGACCACCGCATACACAGCCGTAACCAGGATCCACGCCGCCTGCTCGTTTTGGATCACCTTTGCCACCTTATTGATCAACGGCAGTGTAAATGCCGTGATGATCATACTTGCCGTGATGGACAGGATCATACGGATATTACAGATCACATCCCGCTCCCTTCTGTCGCGGCTCATCAATGATCCAAGCGCATGAAACGGCTGGCTGATCGCCGTATACACAACCGTATTCATAATATTATAAGTTACAAATGCATAGACGACCTTGCCCGTCGGTCCCATCCCAGGCATCGTGAAGAGTACGACTGCCGCAAGTGCATAAGGAACCGCAAGCCGCAGGATCCATATCCTGGATTTCCCGTATTTGGAATGTGTCCGGTCGATAATGGTTCCCATCAGTACGTCTGAGAATCCATCGAACACACGGGACACTAACATGATCATTCCTACCGAGCCCGCAGAGATGCCGACCACATTGGTATAGAAATAGATCAAAAGTGTCGTTGTCATCGTATACATCAAGGTCAGCGCAGGATCTCCGAAGCAATAGGCAAGCTTCTCCGATACCGGAACCTTGATAAACTCATCCATATCCTTATTCTTTTGTTTATAATTTAATAATTCCGCTACTGATTTCATAATTTTTCCTATCGGTTCAGCAATTCACGCTCAATGATCTCTCTTGCTTTCGGAGCCTCCACATCCATACGCTCCGGGTATCCAAAGATGGAGACACAAGAGATCGCGTCTCCGCCGGCCTTAAACTGCCTGTTGGCAAAATCCATTTCCCGCAGAGTCTCGAAGATCCCTTCAAAATCCACATCCCCCTCTCCCATCGGATTGTGCTGATGAATGGAAACGTCCTCCCTTCCCATACTGTTCAGCCACGGCGGATTCAAGATATACCTGCAATCCTTGGTCTGGTTGAATGTATCTGCAAACAGCACGTGGCTCAGATCGTCGCCCGCATACTTAAGCATCGAGCGTACATCTCCTACACCCTTGTCATAGAAGAAACCATGCGGGGAAGAATAGACATATTTCAAGTGATCGGAGCGATAACTTTTCACCATATCACAGGTCTCATTATTCAGTTCACAGAAATCCCATGGATGGGACTGGATCTCCACACGGATCCCTTCCTTCTCGAACAGCGGAAGCAGCTCATCCATAGAGCGGAACCACATACCGTTACAGATCTCCTGTTGGTTCGGGTCGCCGGAAAGCTCGGTATTGATCACCTGTACTCCCATATCCACCGCGATCTCGACAATCCTTTTCCAGTTTGCCACTGCAATCTTCCTCTGTTCCTCCGTCGGGCCGGACCAACGGTATACTACAATAAAGGATGAGATCTCTACCCCTGTCTCCCGAAGAGCCTTGCGATATTCCGCCTCGCACTCTCTCGAGAAAAGAGGATGCTTATAGAACGGATTGATACGCGGATGCGGGGATTGTTCGATATACTTATAACCCCAGTCCGCAACCTGATGGACCATATCATTAATGCTCATCTGCTTCGCCAATACATCTACGTCAAACGCTATTTTCATTGCTTACCCTCCTTTTCGCTGCGGGACATCTTATAACCCCGTATGCTCCGCAATATATTTCCTCGCTTTCAATGCATACTCGAATGGATTCGCTTTTGCCGGATCCTGCTCCGCCTCTACGACCACCCATCCTTTATAATCTGCTTCCTCAAGGATCTTAAAAATCGGCGCAAAATCCACGTCCCCGTCTCCAGGTACGGTAAACGTGCCCTCACGCACTCCCTTAAGGAAGCTCCATTTCTCATTACGCGACTGCTCCACAACGTTCTTTCTCAGATCTTTCAAGTGGACATGGCGCACACGGTTCACATATTTTCTCAGGACCTTCTCCGGGTCGATCCCCGCGAAGGACAGATGTCCGCTGTCAAACAACAGGAATACCAGCTCAGGATCCACAGACGCCATGAAACGATCTATCTCCTCTTCAGTCTGCACAACCGTTCCCATGTGATGATGGAAGGTCAGTACCATTCCCTTTTCCTTCGCAATCTGTCCAAGCTTATTAAGCCCCTCTGTAAGCAGATCCCATTCTTCATCATTCATGACGTATTTGCCTTCCTGGATCGGACGGTCGAGCATCCCCTGGATACTGTAGCTCTGCTCGGATACACCGATACATTTTGCTCCTACTTGGGTCAGGAAATCGCACTGCTTCCGGAATGCTTCCTCGGTCTCCTCATACGGCCTGCTGATCAGAAATGAGGAGAACCACTGATTACAGATTGTCATCCCTCTGAGATCCAACGCCTTTTTCAGCGCCTTGGGATCTGCCGGATAATGGCTGCCCACCTCTGATCCGGTAAATCCTGCAAGCGCCATCTCGCTTACCGTCTGCTCGAATGTATTCTCTTTCCCCAGGTCCGGCATATCGTCGTTCGTCCATCCGATCGGCGCAATGCCAAGTGAAACTTTATTCTTATCTAACATTTCTTCTTCTCCTTAGCTTTCTGCATCTGCACTGTAGATCCTTCTTCTGAGACAGAAACGGACCCTTTACCCAAAATATTTCTCCACGAATGCTTTTGTCACCTCTGCCGCCTTCTTCACATTCTCGTCATGTGACATCGCATAATATTCCGGACGGAATTCTTCAATCGTACATACGCCGTCGAATCCAATCTCTTTCAACGCGCCGGCGATGGCATCATGGTCAACCACGCCTTCTCCCGGCCACAGCCTCTTATCGTCGCCGCAGGAACCAAGCGGCAGATCCTCACAGTCATTCAGATGATACGCGAAGATCTTCTTGCCGTCAGCATTCCTAAGATCTTCGATCTTCGAACACATCTCATGGAAATGGAAGGTATCAACAGTAATTCCCACATTCTCTCTGTCTACCGCCTTCACAACATCGTAAGCCGTTCCAAACTGATTAATGGAACAATTGGGCGCGCCGCAGAACTCCAGGGAGATCCTGATGTCAGAGCCTACTTTATCAGACAGATAGCGAAGTCTTTCCACCGCCTCTTCCTTGATCTCAGTCACGCTCTTATCCTTCACGTCAAATTGAGGAACCGTGATCAGCATCTTCATATCAATTGCCTTGCAGACCTTGATAATGAAGTCTGTCTCCTCATCAATCTCCTTTACGCCTGCCTCGTCCCTCTGATTGAAGAAGATCAGCGTATTATATGCCCATGGCTTCAGATGATGATTCTTGAACCATTCTGCCAGTTCTTCCAACGTATGCTCCTTCAGATAATCCTTCACACAGTCAAATCTGATCTCTATGTAGTCAAACCCATACTTCTCACATGCTTCCATATCTGCCATCAGGGATTGTCCCTTACACTCCAGCGCCGTCGCCTCGTTAAATCCTAATTTCATAATTGTAATCTCCTTTTTCGTCTTCTCATTTGTTGCGTACACGAGCACGCAACTCTCAAAAAAATATCGACTCTACTTTGACTATTTGTAAAATTCCGGTTTCTCAACGGTTACTACTTTCTCAATATTTCCTGTCTCCTGTGCCCTTACCAACGCGTCCGCCGTAACTGCAGCCAGATAGCCGTCCCATGTGGTAGGCCCTTCGATCACGTCCTTCTTCGCGCAGTCTACCCAATTCTGGATCTCTGCATCATATGCATCCTTGAACAGTACGAAGCAGTCTGTCGTGATCTCTGTAGAAGCCGCGGCATTCTTACGGATCGACGGAGCCATCGGCGCTCCCATCTTAAGCGCTCCATCCTCACATACAACTTCACAATTAATATCATAACCAAACTTGCAGTTTACAAAACACTCCACATCAATACAGATACCGCTCTTCGTACGCATAAGCATGATCTGCGGATCCTTCAGTTCAGAGTGGGAATATTTCGTAACCTTCGGCATGATCACCTGTACGCTCTCATAGTCGTCATCCACCAGCCAGTGGCAGAGGTCAATCTCATGGATCACCGTGTCATGTACTGCCATCGGCGTGTTGTAGTTCGTTCCCACCTCAGGATTCCTATGTGTACAATGCATCATCAGCGGCTCGCCATACTCGCCGGTTGCGATCGCATCCTTGATCTGGTTATATCCCTTATGATAACGGCGCATGAACCCTAACTGGATCAGATGTCTGCCGGACGCCGCTTCTGCATCCATAACCTTCTTGCAGTCGTCTGCTGTTGTACACAGCGGTTTCTCACAGAATACGCGCTTCCCTGCTTTGATCGCTTCCAACAGATCGTCCACATGTGCAAATCCCGGTGAAACCACCAGAACCGCATCCACGTCCGGATCGTTGATCAACGCCTTACCGTCTGTATAGACCTTCGCTCCCCCGGCAATCTCCGCCGCTTTCTTCGCGCCCTCTTCAAATACGTCCGATACTGCCACAACCTCGGCTCCCTGGATCCTCTCTGTGATCCTCTTGATATGGTCTCTTCCCATTCCTCCGCATCCGATAACTCCTACTCTTAACATCTTGCCTGCCGCCTTTCTTATTTTTGTAATATGGTTTTCTGTTACTTGATATAGCTATTTTAACACTGCGTTCACGTGAACGCAATATGTATATTACACAAATTTCACAAAACATTTTTGTTCATTATGCCAGTTTCATCCGTATCTGTCTTTTCAGACACGTTCTATATTGTACCTGGTCTTGATCACAATCTCCGTATAAGCGAATTCTTTCTCAGGCTCTTTCCCGTCAAAAAGCTTCTCGAACAGCAGCATGACCGGCTCATACCCCTGCCTGTAACCATCCTGCCCGATGAGGAAACGGATCTTTCCTTCCTCCAGATACTTCATATTCCGCGCCGTCAGGTCATTGGAGATCACCTTCACCTTATCCTCCATCCCAAGCTCTTCCAACGCCCTGCAGACCCCCTCTACGCCGGATGCCGCAAGATAGATGCCCGTCAGATCTTCATATTCCTTAAGCATCCCCTTCGTGATCATCTCTGCCATCTGGTCGTCGTCAAAGTCATACTGCACATCCAACACCCGGATATCTTCCCGCAGCGCCGCAAATTCCTTAAGGAATCCATTCGTCCGGTTCTTATGCCCATAGCTGGTGGGATATCCCGATATGACCAGGACCTTCCCGTCCGCCGGTAAGATATCTGCCATCAGGCCTGCCGCCACTCTTCCGCTCTGCCAGGTATCCTGTCCCACGAAGCAGAGCCTTTTAGATTCCTCGATATCCGAGTTAAATGTGATCACCGGTATGTTGTCATCCACAGACTCATTGACCGTCTCCTTGAGCCTCTCATCATCTACCGGCACCAGCGCGATCCCATTACATCCTGCCTTCCTTAGCTCGTGCATCGCTTCAACCGCCTTTTTGGCGTCAAACTCCTCCATCCTGCGGATGATCACCTCTGCTCCAAGCCGCTCTACCTCTGCCTTGGCATCTTCGGCGCCTTCTATGACCTTCTCCATAAACGGGGTGTCCGCCGCCTGGATGAGCACGCCGATGGTGATCGACCGCTTCGCCATCGCAAGCGCTCTCCCCGCCCGGTTCGGCTGATAGCCCATCTCATCCGCGATACGCCGGATCTTATCCGCAACCTCTGCATTGATCCTTCCCCGATTATTCAAAGCCCTGTCCACCGTTCCCCTGGACACTCCGGCAGCTTCCGCTATCTGTTGCAAGGTTACAGCCATCTTATTTCCTCCTCAGACTGATCTGTACTTAAGGAACCTCTTTCTGCCGAAAGAAACTCCGTAAATAGAAACTCCGAAAATACCTTAAAGACTGCTGCAAGATTGGATAACGCCGCCCTGCATGGAGGCAAACGTTAGCGCGATCATTTTGCAACAGTCTTTTATCATTCTTTCACAATATTCTCAAGATCTATACCGCAACTTCCGCAATCTTCACCGGACGATGCTCTTCCAGAGACTTCTTCGCCGCAAGCCCCATCAATACCGGCTGCAGTCCGTCATCTACGCCAAGCGGTGTCTCCGTATCATTCTCGATCGCCTCAATAAAGCACTTGATCTCCTTCGCATACGCATCCATATAGCGCTCCAGGAAGAAGTGAAGCGGCTTCTCGCCGGTCACGCCGTCCACATTGCTGATGACTGCGGCGCTCGCCGTATCATTGCCCGTCGCAACCATTCCCTTAGAACCAAATACTTCGGCTCTCTGGTCGTATCCGTACACTGCCTGTCTGGAGTTGTCGATCACTGCGATCGCGCCGTTCTCCATCTTCAGGGTGATAACTGCCGTATCCACGTCTCCTGCTTCTCCGATCGCCGGATCCACCAGGACAGCCACCTCTACATAGACTTCTGCCGCATTGCAGCCTGCGAGGAAACGTACCATGTCAAAATCATGGATCGTCATATCCAGGAACATTCCTCCGGATACCTTTACATAATCTGCGCACGGCGGCTCCGGATCTCTGGAGGTTATCTTGATGATATGTGTATCACCGATCTTACCTGCAGCTACAGCGTCTCTTACCGCCTCAAAGTTGTGGTCGAACCTGCGGTTGAAGCCTACCTGGTACTTCACCGGATTCTTCGCAAGTGCATCAATGACCTCTTTAATCTTCGCCACATCGTGGTCGATGGGCTTCTCGCAGAATACATGCTTTCCTGCCTGGATCGCCTCAACGGAAATCGGCGAATGCGTATCGGTAGAAGAACAGATCAGCACTGCGTCGATCTCAGGATCTGCAAGGATCTCCTTGTAATCCTTCGTTGTAATCTCCACGCCCATCTTCTTCGCCCAGAGATCCGTCTCCTCATTCATGAACGGATCTGCAAGCGCCTTGATCTTCGCATTGCCCACCTTCGTGCAGATACTCTCCACGTGAACTCTTCCGATCCTTCCTGCTCCGATAATTCCTACTGTAACCATAATCTTCTGATCTCCTTTCTGCTTATGTAACATTTCCTGATCCTATTCTATAATTATAATCCTGTCTTCTCTGCAATAAACTTCCTTGCCTTGACCGCATATTCCAGCGGATTCGCCTTCGCCGGATCCTGCTCTGCCTCCACCAGCATATATCCTTCATAGCCGTGGTCTTCCAACACCTTAAAGATCGGGTCAAAATCAATGCATCCGTCTCCCGGCACCGTAAACGTACCCATCCTTACACCTTCAAGGAAGCTTAGATCCTCTGCCTTAACCTTGTCCACAACCTCCCTGCGGATATCCTTCAGATGTACATGCTTGATCCTGTCTACATACTTCGTCACCATCTCAAGCGGGTCTGCACCGCAGTATGTAAAATGCCCCGTATCAAACAAAAGGCTTACATATTCCGGATCTGTGTTCTCCATCATACGCTCCACTTCGTCAGGATCCTGCACTACAGTTCCCATATGATGATGGAAAGTAAGGGCAATCCCATACTCCTCCTTCGCAATCTTTCCAAGACGGTTCATGCCGTCGCAGAAGGTCTTCCACTCTTCGTCATTCATCACGTACTTATGCCCGAAGATCGGAGTATCCTGCTGCCCCTGCACACTGTGGCTCTGCTCGGAAGCGCCGATGACCTTCGCCCCCATCGCCTTCAAGAATGTAAGCTGTGCCCGGAATTCCTTCTCTACCTCTTCGAACGGCTTCGTGATCAGGAAGGATGAAAACCACTGATTGCATATCTCGATCCCTCTCAGTTCAAGAGCCTTCCTGAGGACTTCCGGATCCTTCGGGTACTTATTTCCCACCTCTGATCCTGTAAATCCGGCAAGCGCCATCTCGCTGACACACTGTTCAAACGTGTTCTCTCCTCCCAGATCCGGCAGATCGTCATTCGTCCATGCAATGGGCGCAATTCCAAGCTTTACTTTTTTCTTATCAAACATCCTTGACTCTCCTTTCTCTGTCTCAAATCTTTTCTCTGTTAAAAATATACCATATTCAAAACGGAAAAAAAACAAGATTTTTTTTAGATTTGTTGTTTTTATATTTCTTACAAAAATACTTTCCCCTTTTTGTGTCTTATTTTTAGAAACAGACAATCCCTCCCGGATTCTTACGTCTTACCGTTATGAGGATACTTTCTGTATTCCACCGGGCTGCACCCGTTCATCTTCTTGAACGCCTTGGAGAAATAGTGATAATCATTGAAGCCCGCCCGGCTTGCCACAGTCTTGATCTTATCGTTCGTATTGCAGAGCAATGCTTTCGCATATTCCATCCGAAGTTCAAGCAGGTATGCAGAGAACCCGACTCCCATCTCCTGCTTGAACAGGAAGCTTAAATACGCCGGATTCAGTCCTGCCGTCTCCGCCGCTTCCGGAAGCCCGATCTGTTCCTTATAATGTGCATGCACATAATCTACGGCACGCCGGACAGATGCTCCCACATGTTCCGGGATCTCTCTTTGCTGCTTCGCAAACAGCCTCCGCCTGTAGTCTTCACAGACCTCCATCAATTGCCCGGCGTCTGTGATCCCGGCATATTCCTCCTGCGTCCGTCCGATCCCAAGCCGTTCGTCCATTGATTTCAGCCAGTGAAGGATCAGCCGGGGATCCGTATGCTGCTGCCTGCAGATCCGGGAAACCTTCCGGAATCCCTCCTCCATCGCTTCATACTGACGGCACTTCACGAATTCCGCCGCCCGGTCGGAAAGCTCCTGCGCCTCCTGGGGAAGAACCTTCCCAATCTCCGGGCTGTCCCCATAATAGAGGATCCCTGCTTCTTCATAGAAGTTAAGCTTGATCATCTCCCTTGCCTGCTGATAGGCATGGCGGATTCCTTCTTCCCCAAAACAGACGCTGCTTACCCCTACGCCAAATACATATTCCTCATCCATACAGCACCGGAAGCAGGTTGTGGCGATACCGGTCAGCCTCTGCTTCATCAGGCTGTCCCTGTGAAGATCCGACATATCCAGAAAGCAGCAGAAGATCCCCTCCCCCAGATACACACATTCTGCATAGTCTCTTCCGGTATCCTCCGAAGAGCCCGCCGTCTCCCCGGCTCTTCGTTCCAACTGCCTTATCAGCTTTCTTAAGAATCTCTGGCCATACTGTTCAAGCTCTAACTCGCTGCACCGATACTTAAGCGCGCCCCACTTAAGGACAGACAGGCTGATCACCGCACTGTTGATATATTTCGCCCGGATCCCTGCCTCATTCCTTCTTGCCTCACGCTCTTCGGAGCAAAAGCTGCCGGCAAGAAGCCCATTGAAGAAATGATATTTCAGTGACTGTCTTCCCATCTCCATCAGCCGCTTTGCCTCATCATTTTCCAGGAACTTCTCTTTCCTGTCTGCGAGAAGCTTCGCCGTATGGGTCAGGATCTCATACAGGCTCTCCTCGTTCAGCGAATTCTTAAGCACATACTCGTCGGCGCCAAGCTTCATGGCTTCCTTCACATACTCAAAATCATCATGACAGCTGAGAACGATGATGTATACCGCCTGGTTCTGTTCTCTGATCCGGCGTATCAGCTCAATCCCGTCCATCAGAGGCATGGAGATATCCGTCACAACCACATCCGGTCCAAGCTTCTCTATGATGTTCAATGCCTCCTCGCCGTCTCTTGCATCCGCCGCGATCTGATAATCCGCCCTTTCCCATGCCCCAAGCTGCTTCAGATAGCTCCGTACAAGGAAATCATCATCCACGATTACCGTTCTAATCATATCTCTTCTCCTTTTGACACAAATATCCCGCGAAATGAGCTGCCCATCTGCCGGAACACCATTTTCAGACACGCTTTAGAGCGCATACCGATCCTGCTCCTTGTAAGCCGGAAGGAACATCGCGATCCGCGTCCCCTCTTCGCCGCTCACACAGGTGACTCCTGCGCACTCACCGTAATAAAGCTTCAGCCTCTCCCTGACATTCGCCACGCCAATGCCGGATAAGCCTCTTTCCTTCTTCCCGCTGCCCAAAAAAAGCTGCCGGATCTGTTCTTCGGACATGCCTCTTCCATTATCCTGTACCCACAAAGTCAGGCGCCCCTCTTTCACCTCTCCGCCGATGCTGATACGGTTCTGCCCTCTCTTGAGGTCCAGCCCGTGCAAGAGGGCATTCTCCACAAGGGGCTGGAGCATCAGCCTTGGAAGGAAATCCCCCTTCATCTCCTGCGGGATCCGGTATTCTACCTCGATCTCCTCTTCATACCGGATCTGCTGCAGATTCATGTAATTTCTTACAAAATGTATTTCCTCCGCTACGGTAACGAATTTCCCTTTCTTATTGATGCTCGCCTGGAGAAGCTCGATAAAGTCTTCAAGTAAGCCTCCGATCTTAGCCTCCCCCTTCAAAAGCGCGGCATATTTGATGGAATTAAGCGTATTGTACAGAAAATGCGGAGTGATCTGATATTGCAGGGCTTCTAGCTCCGCATCCTTTTTCAGCATCTCCTCTTGCACAACCTGTCCGATCAGGCTCTCGATGTGATCCAACATCTCGTTAAATTCTACCGACAGCCTGCCGATCTCGTCCCTGGTGACAACCTCGGCTCTCTGTCCGAGCTCGCCTCCGCTCACCAGCTCCATAGTCTCTGTCAGATTCTTCAAAGGCCGGTACATCGCTCTGGTGATCAAGAGCATCAGGATCACGGCGATGGAAAGAACAACCAGGAGGATGACCGCGAGAAAGGATCGTACCGCGCTTAGATCCGCCAGGATCTCACTTTTCTCCCGCTCCAGATGAAACGAGTAACCGGAAAAGTCTGTCTGATATTGCACCCTGATGATCTCCCTGCCTAAACCCTCTTTCTCTTCCAGATCATGAAAACTCCTGCCAACTCCCTCTGTACTTCTCAGAGAAACGATCCTGCCCTCTTCATCCAGAAGCACCGCCCGCGAGGTCTTCCCGTCTTCCAGGCTGTCAAGATATCTGTAATACAGCGAACGCTCTTTCATACTGCACATGACATATGCGCATATCCCGCCCTCGTCCGTCTCCACCGGACTTGCAAATGCCAGGATGTTATCCGTCTCCTGCAGCGGATCTTCCATCAGCCCGGGCGTCAACGGCGTACTTCCGAGCCGTTCGATCTCCCCGAGCTTCCCTTCCGGCACATCCTTCCGATATACCGGATATTCCAGAGACGATACCATGGCGCGCTTCCCTGGAATTACCAGACAGACCGCGTTCACATCGCTGTTCCTTCCGGAATACTCCCGTAACAGCTCTGCAAGCCCTGACAGCGACTCTTCTCCTTCCCCGGAAAGATAACGTAATGCCTCTTCCAGGATCTGCTCATCACAGGCTGCCTGCACCGTAAGATAATAAATCTCTTTCAGGGATTCATCCAGAGCGTCTCCTGTCTGGCGGATCCTGGCATTCAGATTGTCCTTATAATTCTCCTCCAGCATTTCCGCCGATCTCTGATAGAACATCACGGTGATCAGTACCGCTGTAAACGAAGTCACAGCGAGCATCACCAGGATCATCTTACTTCTCATACTCCGAAACATCTTCTGTCTCCCGACTCTTTATATTCTCCTTCGTAAGAATGTCCGCATCCAGGATCTGGTCTTCCAGCCTCACGCTTTCATTCTCCCTGTTTTCCACGATAAACCGCACAGTCTCATAGCCGATCTCGTATCCCGACTGTTCTGCAAGCGCTGCAAGCTCCCCTCGCTCCACCGCCGTCAGCGCATCCTGCTGGGCGTCCACCGTCATGACCAGTACCGGCGACTTCCCCAGGTATTGCCGGATCCCAAGAGCCGTCACTCCGCTGGTGGCGAAGATCCCCCCGATGTCCGGATACTCGGAAAATATCCTCGAGATCTCAGCCTCCGATATCCGGAGATTCGCGTAGCCACTCTCTACAAATGCAACCTCTATATCCGTATTTTCTTCTATGTAAGACCGGATTCCTTCCATACGTTCCGAATGTGCCGTCTGCCTTAAGTCTCCCGTGACGATCCCTACCCGCCCCTGGTTGCCAAGCTTCTCTGCCATGACCGCCGCAAGCTCTTCTCCCGCCTTCCGGTTGTCAATCCCTATATAGGGAATCCCGTCTGCCACGATCTTCGTGTCATACGCAACCACCCGGATCCCTTTGCCGGCGGCGGCTTCCAGATATGAAGTGTCATAGGATGAGATCGGGGATATGGCAAGGGCGTCCACATCTTCCGCGATCAGGTCGCCGATCATCTTCTTCTGCATCTTATCGTCAGACTCCGAATCCGGAGAAATGATCTTGACCGATACCCCGTGATCCTTCGCTGCCTTCTCCATACCGGAACATACCGACATCCAGTACTCACTGTCCTTTGACTTTGTCACCACCCCGATCGTATACCGCTCCTCCTGGGATTCCTTCTCCGGACCGGGCGTACATCCGGCAAGCGTACCCCACGCGCATACGAATGCCAGCGCCGCTCCCGCTATCTTGCTGATCTTCTTCGCTCCTGTCATCCAATCCTTCCTACCCTTTCCGCTGCCCCTTCTGCTTCGGCGTCAACAAAGCCATAAGCACGTGCTCATGGCTTTGTATTTATATTATAACGAAAAGCAATACAAATAACAACTGATGCCATGTCGTATTTTTACAGTCCGTATTTTTACAGTTCTCCCTTTGCCTCTCGCTTCATCAGCTCCTCCATGATAGAAGGATATTTCTTATCAAGCTGATACAAAGCAAGCGTGACCACTGCGATCCCTGCGACGATGACCGGTCCGAACTTATAGATCGTGACAATACTCTGAAGCGCCGAATCCGGCTGCGTCACATTGCCGGTCGTCGAGCTGACATATCCGGCGGCAGAGAGCATCCCTGTCATGACTGCCGATGCCAGCCCCGCGCCGACCTTCGTACCGATGGAACCGCCCGCGAAGATCAGGCTCTCCTGGCGGATATGCGTCTTCCACTGCCCGAACTCCACCACGTCTCCGATCATGCCGAATACCGCCGCGTTAAGCGGAGCAAGGCCGATCGCCCTGAGTACGCAGCTTCCCACCATCCAGGTGAAGCTGTATGGATTCAAGAAGAATAACAGCTGTCCCGCCAATGCGATCACCGCTCCGGCGAAGGCTGTATTTCTCTTTCCAAACTTTTTGATCAACGGCGCGCATAAGAAGATGCATGCAACCAGCACCAGTGTTTCCGTCAGATAAAGGGCGCTGTACATCCAGGTGTCATTGTGGAAGATATATTTGCAATAATAAGGCAGAATGGTTCCCGATATCCCGAAGGATACGCTCTGCAGCATCCACAGTACAAGTACCGCCCAGAAATACTGATTGGTAACCAGCGCCTTCAGCCCATTTCCCGCAGAGACGGTCTTCGTCTCTCTCTTCGCCGTGATCACTACGGTCTCCTTACATTTCAGGAAACAGATGATCAAAAGAATCAATGCGATCACCGCCCACACAGACATGGTCTTCACCCACGCCGCCTGGTCGTCTCCGAATACTTTTACCAATGGAAGGGTACAGGTCACAGCCATGATCCTTCCCAAAGGAGACAAGCCCATCCTCACGACGCTCAGCATATCTCTCTCTGCGGATATCCTTGTCATCATCGCCGAGAGGCTTCCGTAAGGAAGGTTGATCGCCGTGTAACATACGGTCGTACAGAAGTTATAGGTTACAAATATGTAGACTGCCTGCACCATGGCAGAAGAATGGGGCACTGTGAACAAAAGGACCGCCGAGAGCGCGTACGGCACGCTCATCCACAGGATCCAAGGCCTTGATTTGCCCCATTTTGAATTGGTTCGTTCCACGATCATTCCCATTACCAGATCCGATACTCCGTCAAACAGCCTGGAGATCAACATGACCATACCGATGGTCGCCGGATCAATCCCTACGTAATCCGTATAAAAAAGTGTGAGCAGTGTGCCGATCATACCGAAAATAACATTACATGCCACATCTCCGCCTGCATAAGAGATCCTGGTACTAACGGAAAGCTTTCCGTCCTTCATAGAATTATTGTTCATCTCTCTTTCCTCTCTTCCTTCCGGTCTTTTCTTGTTTTACACTACACTTTGTAGTGTCTCTTGACTTGTAAAGAGGATAACAAAGATTTCCCAGGACTTAAATTAGTACAATTTTTAGATTTCTTAGTATTTTACCAGTTTGACGCATTCCCTTTGGTCTTTTGTGGTCTTATTTTTAGAAAGTTTTAAATTTCTGTTTTACAAGTTTTCTTTACAGATCACAAGTATTATAATATTAAGAAAAGACCCAATGGATGAAAATGAAAGGAGAACTGATTTCATGAAATACGTAATTCTTGGCGGCGTCGCCGCCGGCACCAAAGCCGCTGCAAAGCTGAAACGCTGCGACCGCAGTGCAGACGTCAAGGTCTACACCAAAGGCGAAGACATCTCTTACGCCGGATGCGGGCTCCCTTACTATATCGGAGGCGATATCCCAAACCGAGAAAGCCTGATCGTCAATACACCGGCGCGGTATTTCGGGCTCACCGGCGCAGAAGTATTCACGGGCTGTGAAGCCACCGGCATTGACGCCGACCGTAAGACCGTTTCTTTAAAGAGATCCTCTGGCGGATCCTTCGAAGAGACTTATGACAAGCTCATCATCGCAACCGGTGCAGTGCCTTTTATACCGCCGGTAGACGGGACCTCGCTTCCGGGAGTCTTCTGCATACGCACCCCTGACGACGCCGTGAATGCACGCGCCTACGCCCAAGAACAGAAGTGCCGTAGGGCGGTGGTCTGCGGCGCCGGATTCATCGGTCTTGAAGTGGCAGAGAACCTGATGGCGCGTGGCATGGAAGTAACGGTCATCGACGCCGCTCCCCAGATCATGCCCAATGCATTTGATGCAGAGATGGCTGACTATGCAAAACGGCAGCTCAAGACAGCCGGTATGCGCGTGCATACCTCTACCACCCTCAAGGGAATCGAAGGCGACAAGCGCGCCGAACGTGTAGTGACCGATAACGGAACCTTTGCCGCGGACCTTGTGATCATGGCGATCGGCGTCCGTCCTGCTACCGCTTTCCTTAACGATTCCGGTCTTGAGATGTTTAAGGGAACCATCCTGACAAATGCACAAATGCAGACTAACCTTCCGGATGTCTATGCCGCCGGCGACTGTGCCATGGTAAAAAACGCACTGACCGGACAGCCGCAGTGGTCCGCCATGGGTTCCACCGCCAACCTTGCGGCGCGCGCCCTGGCAAAGTCTCTTAACAATATGGGAAATGGATACGGCGGATGCCTCGGAACCGGCGTCGTAAGGCTTCTGCCGACTCTGAACGCAGGCCGTACCGGGCTTACCGAGGCACAGGCAGAAGCGGCAGGGTATGAAACCACCTCTGTCATCTGTGTCGTCGACGATAAGGCACATTACTACCCGGGCGCCTCTTCCTTTGTCATCAAGCTCACCGCGGAGACTGCCACGCAAAAGCTGTTGGGACTGCAGGTACTTGGTACGGGCGCCGTAGACAAGATCACGGACATTGCCGTCGTGAGTACCTCCCAGGGCATGAAATTAGACGATTTTGATACGATGGATCTCGCCTATGCCCCTCCATTCTCCACTGCGATCCATCCGTTCGTCACCGCATGTTATATTCTGGAAAATAAGATCGGCGGATCTCTCGATTCCATGAGTCCTGCAGAGTATGCCGCAGGCGCCGCCAAGGGATATACTGTGCTGGATGTCCAGCCTGCTCCGGCTATCCCGAATGCACGCTGGATCGATCTTGCCGCAGTCAACGGTCCGATCGAGGGCATCGAAAAGGATGTAAAGCTCCTGCTTGTATGTGCGAAAGGCAAAAGAGGATATTTCCTGCAGAACCGCCTGAAAGCCTGCGGCTACACCAATACAAAGGTACTGGAAGGCGGCGCGTTCTTCAATGAAGTAAAGGTGCCAAGAAACGGCAAGAAGCTCCCTCCGGAAGAGATCAGGCGTGTAAAAGGGCTCGGATGCCTGCAGGATAAACGATATGACGATGTATTCAACGTTCGTGTGATCACCCGGAACGGTAAACTTAGCTCCGAGGAACAGATCAAGGTCGCCAAAGCAGCGGAAAGATTCGGCTCCGGCGAAGTGACCATGACCACCCGCCTGACCCTTGAGATCCAGGGTGTAAATTACGATAACCTGGAACCACTCTTTGCCTTCCTTGAGGAAGCCGGGCTTAAGACCGGCGGCACCGGCTCTAAGGTACGCCCGGTGGTATCCTGTAAAGGTACGACCTGCCAGTACGGCCTGATCGACACATTTGCACTGTCCGAGAAGCTGCATAACCTGTATTATACGGGTTACCACGAAGTATCCCTGCCGCATAAATTCAAGATCGCGGTAGGCGGATGTCCCAATAACTGTGTAAAACCGGATCTCAATGATCTGGGCATCGTCGGCCAGCGGCTGCCAAAGGTCGATCTGTCCAAATGCAAGGGCTGTAAGAACTGTCAGGTTCAGAACAGCTGTCCGATCAAAATTGCAGACGTGACAGACGGGAAGCTTCGGATCGATCCAAAGCAGTGTAATCATTGCGGACGCTGTATTGATAAGTGTCCATTCGGCGCGGTAACGGAATCCCTGGTCGGCTACAAAGTCTACATAGGCGGGCGATGGGGCAAGAAAGCCGCCGAAGGACGGGTACTGGATAAGATTTTCACTACAGAAGAGGAAGTGATCGACGTGGTAGAACGGGTGATCCTGTTCTTCCGTGATGAAGGGATCTCCGGCGAACGCCTTGCAGATACGGTGGCAAGGCTTGGCTTCGATCATGTACAGGATAGGCTTTTGAATCATACGATCGACAAGAAACAGATTCTTGAGAAAAACGTGGTTGGGGGAGCTACATGTTAGAGCGTGTTTAAAAATTGCTCTCCGTCAGATGTGTTGCCCGCTTAACAGAAGATTTGTGCTGAATATGGGAGGCGCAGCAGGCTGCGATGACCGAATTCGGTGCAAATCTCCCGCTAAGCGGGGCGTGCAGATGACGGGAATGAATTGTGTCTGAATCTGGCGATGCGGCTGCACCGTCAATGAAAATCAACGCAGCCTGCTCTCTCAAGCCACTTTGCAACACCATTCTCTTCGTTGCTCTCTATCACGCCGTCGGCAATCGCCTTCAGCTCTTCCACCGCATTCTCTACGGCATAGCATTCATCCGATATCTCAAACATCGGAATGTCATTGATCGCATCTCCAAAAGACACCACTCGGCCACATCCCCAGATCTCCTTAAGCTTCCGGATCGCCTCTGCCTTCGTAGCCTTTGCCGGCATGATCTCACACCAATACTCCGGCCTGTAGAGCTCCTGCTGAAGGGTACAGCGGAATCTTGCGTCTTTCGAGAAGATGTCATACACCGGCTTCATATCCTGCTGTTCCCCGATACAGGTAAAATAAAACATATCGCCCTGGTATAATTCCTCCTCGGACGTGACAGGGCGAAGCCGCCTGTCCCCTTTCCGACTATCCAGATATCTGCGGATCCCTTCATTCTCCCTGGATACGATCCATGATACCTTCTCCGCCCCTTCCACAAAAGAATAGACCAGGGGACTGATGCCAATCTGGTTCAGAACGTCCGTCACCCGCCGCATCTCTTCCGGACGGAAGCTTTCCTTGGATAATATCTCCCCGGTGGCGGGATTGAGAATGAAAGCTCCGTTGTATACGATCACCGGAATATTTGCCGACAATCCCTGCGTAACGATGGATGCAGATGAGAGCGATCTTGCCGTCGCGTAGGTGAATGCCATTCCCTGTTCGATCAGATGGTTGATGATCCGGATGCTTTCCGGATGGATCCGCTCCTGCTTATTCAGCAGCGTGCCGTCAAGATCTGTTACATATAAGGTTTTACTCATTTTCAATATTGTCCTCACTTTCTGGGTTGTATCTGAAAATCATTTCTGTCATGGCATTCCACGATCAACAACGATTCGTCAGAGCATCCCGCAGTACTTCAATCTTACATTTATGCTTCTTGGTCTTTCTATCATAAGCAATTCCAACTCCCAGGACTCGCCCCGTATATCGGGGTTTCCCTCCGATCTGACTTTCGAATTTCAAAGCATACCGCTTCTCTTTCATCTGCCGGATCGCCTCGTCAACCGAATGATCCACTTTTAATTCCAGAATGATCCCATCCGCCCTCCGATCCATCTCCGGATAGAATATAAAATCTACATACCCTGTTCCCGCCTTATCTTCCCGCTCAACACGATAGGAATCTCTTACGCAGTATATGGTCGAATCGTTCCATCAATTCCCGGTTCGGAATTCTGACACATCCCTTCTCAAAGCTCAAAAAACCATAGACCGTCATTGCTGAGAAGATCTCGTCCTTATTGGAAAGATTCATAAACGCCGCGGTCTTGTGATACAGATGTATTTTTCAGTGGTTCCTATTCTCGGTATGATCTCATTAAGTACCTCTGATTTGTCCACAAAGTACGGGCTTTTGTAAACTTCCGTATATGCAGTTAATGCATCTGTACTATTCAGATAATTCCCTGTCACAACTCTATTCTTTCTCTCCATGATATTCCTTCCCCTTTAATTTACAGATCATCCATGCTATACTGACAGTATAGCAATTCCGGAAGGGGGATTCAATATTGAATTCCCAATAAAATAATGATAAGATACCCGTACAGTATTGCATAAATAACGGTGAATTCTGCACTAGAAAAGTTTGGGAGGTGTGTCTATGTCAAGAACAATCGGTATCGGTCATCAAGATTTCGGTCAATTAATCATAAAAGACAACTTCTACATTGACAAGACAATCTTTATCAAAGAATGGTGGGAGAATGATGATATCGTTACTCTGATCACCCGTCCCAGACGCTTTGGCAAGACACTGAATATGAGTATGATAGAATATTTCTTCTCTGTTGATCATGCCAACCGAAGTGATCTGTTTCAGAACCTTGCTATCTGGGAAGAAAGAGAATACCGCGAATTGCAGGGAACTTATCCTGTAATTTTCTTAAGCTTTGCCAATGTAAAAGAAACTTCTTTTCTAAATACAAGACAAAAGCTTTGTCAAACCATTACAAATCTATATAACCGGTATGATTTTCTGTTAGACGGCGCCCTGTTAAATGATAATGAAAAAAAGCTGTACCAAAAGGTTTCTGCTGATATGGAAGACTATCTGGCATCTGAATCACTGAACATGTTATCCGGTTACCTGATGCGCTATTACAAGAAGAAAGTCATCATTCTCCTGGACGAGTACGATACTCCTATGCAGGAGGCTTATGTGCATGGATACTGGGATGAGACTGTCTCTTTCATCAGGAACCTGTTCAATGCAACCTTCAAGACTAATCCTTTTCTCGAAAGAGCTATCATGACAGGAATCACAAGGATCAGTAAGGAGTCCATCTTTTCTGACCTTAATAATCCTACTGTGATCACAACTACGTCTGATCTGTATGCAGACTGTTTCGGATTTACGCAGCAAGAAGTATGGGATGCTCTGGATGATTATGGCTTATCTGACAGCAAAGACAAGGTAAAGGACTGGTATGATGGATTTACATTTGGTCAAAAAACAGATATTTACAATCCATGGTCAATTATAAATTTTCTGAAATTCAAAAAATTCTCATCATATTGGGCGAATACCAGCAGTAACAGTCTGATCGAGAAGTTGATCCGCGAAGGAAGCGCAGATTCAAAAATAATCATGGAAGACCTTTTATCCGGCAAATCTCTCTGTACACAGATCGACGAACAGATCATCTTCAATCAATTGGAATACCGGGAAAATGCCATCTGGAGTCTACTGCTCGCAACGGGTTATCTGCGCGTGAAGCAGCTTCATATAGACAGAAGAGGACGTGAAACCTATGAACTCGTGCTGACAAACTATGAAGTAACACTGATGTTTGAACGGATGATCGAAGATTGGTTCATGGAATTCACACCTGCTTACAACAACTTTATCAAAGCGCTTTTGACGGATGATAAAAAAGCTATGAACGCTTATATGAACCAAGTCGCACTTGCAACCTTCAGTTATTTTGATACCGGGAAACACCCCTCCGAAAAGGCAGAACCGGAACGTTTTTATCATGGTTTTATTCTTGGGCTGACGGTAGATCTTGCCGATCGGTATTCTATAAACTCCAACCGGGAAAGCGGCTTCGGCAGATATGACGTGATACTGGAACCATTGCACGATACGGATCATGCAATCATTCTGGAATTCAAAGTTCATGATCCTGATGACGAGGAGACCCTTATAGACACAGCGCAGGAAGCGCTGAATCAGATTGACCGGATGCGATATTCTGCTTCTCTGGAGGCAAAAGGTATCACACCCGAACGTATTCGGAAGTATGGATTTGCATTTGAAGGGAAAACGGTGCTGATTCGATAGAAAGATCAAAAGCTGCAGCAGGAGATATATTCTCCTTACTGCAGCTAAATCTCCTCTCATTAAACAAAAAATTCCTCTGCCAGATACCGTCCGATATTGGCAATAAATCCCAGCACATCCTGTTTCATCGGCTTAGGAAACGCAGTCAGCACCGGAGCCGTCTCAAAGCTCAGCACTCCGTCAAATCTGATCTTCTTTAACCCCCTGACAAACCCGTCCCAATCGGTAGAAGGCAGATTCTCCCTGGTCTTTGTAAAGGTAAAGGGGATCTGGTGCAGGTCGGATACGCCGTCGTTGTCATGTATATGCAAGACCTTTAGACGGCTGCCAAGCGCCGTGATAAATCTCTCAAAATCTATCCCCGCGATGTTGGCATGGCCTGTGTCAAAACAGAATCCCAAAACCTCCGCCCCGTATCTCTCATTGAACTGATCCATACGCTCTGCCGCCTTCCTGGCATTGCAGCACGGTCCCTCCACAAGATGCCCGCCTACGCTGTCATACAGATTTTCAATACATATGGTGATCCCCATTTCCTTTGCAAGCGGGGCAATGGAATCTATGAACCTTGCCGTTTCCCGCCATTCCTGTTCCTCTGAGCCAAGGAAACGGGCAAGCTTAAACCCATGGATCACGATATAGGGGCATCCAAAGAAAGCACATACAGCCATACTCTTTTGCGCCACCTGGTTCCATAGATAGTCGTTCAATTCCCTGTCAGCCTTCGGCACATACACAGGATACGGCATATGCATCTGATTGATCGTGATCCTGGACGCTTCCGCCCCCTGTTTATGCGGTGTGAAGTAACGCTCCAACTCCCGGACCGACCGGTCAAAAAATTCATTCCGCTCTGACTGATAGAGAGAAGTGTTGGAAAGATAACTGTTCAAACTGAAATCCGCACAGGAAAAACCTGCTCGCTTCAGCATGGCGAAGCCTTCTTCCGGATGCGTGTCATTGACGACGTTTTTGGTCTGGACTCCTATGTTCAACATTTTATTATCATACTCCTTCCTGCCATTCCCGCTCGATCCTGTCAAAATAGAACGCGGGCATATACTCGTCATTGAAAAATTCTATCGGATTCAGGATCCCCATGCCGCGAAGCTGCCGTTCGATCTCCCGGTAATAGATATTACAGATCAATATCACGCAGTCCTTCGGCAGATCCTTAAGACTCTCGGGTGGCCTTACTTCTAAACCGCAAAACAAAGTTCCCCAAAGGGTCTGGTTATTGTCGCAGGTAAACAACGGCGGATACTTTTCTCCATAGCATTTCATATAGTTCCGGCACATATTGCCCGCGCCGAAAAGAACGATGGACGGATACTTTTTCAACAGATTCTCAAGCCCGATCTGCCAGCCGAAATATTCCACCGTCGACCTGGCAAGCTTCACAAGCCCCGGACGCAGGATCGGCGAAAAGGCTCCGGCGGTATCCGAAAGATCCAGGATCATCCGTCCGTCAAATCCGGTTTCACGCAATCCCCGGATCAGCCCAAGCCAGTCCGTCAAGGACTGTCCCCTGGCGGCGCAGGTGAACGGCAGCCTGCTGCATTCTGTGTGTCCGTCACATTCACGCAGGATCACAGCCTTGGCGCGCTTCCCCAGCGAAAGAGCAAACTCCTGCATATCCTGCCCGCACAGGCTGCACGCCCCTGTGTCTATGCAGAATCCAAACCGCTCCTCTCCTGCCTCTTCGTTCAGCCGGTCAACCCAACTAGCCGCTTCCCTGCCGTCTGCACAGATGCCCTGTACCAGATGACCGTTCATATCCCTGCATTGGTTTTCTAGCAGGATCGTCACCTGGTTTTCTCTGGCAAGTTCCAGAAAATGAAGGTAATACTTTCTGTTTACCTCCCACTCATCCCCCGGCTTTACGCCAAAAAACAGCGGCCTGACGATCAGCGCAGTACAGCCGATCCTCCCACAGATCCGGATACATTCCTCCGTCAGCCCTACCATCAGCTCTCTTAGATCTTCCCGCTTTGTGTCCCTGCACAGATAAGGCGCGCGAGCCACGGGCAGAGACAGCCCTTCCCGGACACACCGATCCAGTACCGGCCTTGCCTTGTCATATAAATTTTCCGGATGTTCGGAAACCCACAGCCGCTTTGAGGAAGTTCCTTTCTTTTTTTGCTTCCCCACACACTCTAACTCATGATCCGAACAAAACATTGCAAAATCAAGCAGCGCCTGACCAAATCCCGCCTGGGACAGATCCAGGACTCCCTGTCCCGGACGTTCGATGTCTACAATCCCACGAGGGGAAACTATCATATCCAATCACTTATCCTCCGCCATTTTAATTCTTATAATAACTTTTTCTCAATCATAGTCTTCAGCTTCGTAGAACTTGTCCCCTCCGTATAGGGAAAGAACACCATCTCCGCCCCGTGCTTCTCCAGAAACTCTTTTTCTGCCAGCCAGTCCGGATCATCCACATAGTCACTGCCGGAAAACTGGCAGTCGAAATGGTGCAGCCGCCACGCATCGCTTGTACCGCCGAAATTCAACGGAATTTCTGCCACCTCATCTACATACCTGCAAGATCGTACCATCTCCACACGCTCCTCATACGGGACAAAGGGCTCTGTCTCTTTGAACTTCCGTACTCCCTCATCCGTCACGACACCGACGATCAGGTAGTCGCATTGTTCTTTCGCACGCTTGAACATGTTCAGATGCCCCACATGGAACAGGTCGAACACACCGGCAATGTAACCCACATGGTATTTCTTCTTTTCCAAAGCCTGTTTCCCTTCCGGCACGCCTGGCACTGCGATCGGCCTGCGTTTCCTTGGATAGCTCTTATGCGGATCAAAGATACTATACTCTGTCACGCCCAGTTCATCCAGCTGCTTCATCACCGACAGATAATTTTTGATACAGATCAGGACCTTATATTCTCCCGATGCAAGATCACGCAGAATGTCAGGGGACTGGACCGCGATCCCCTTAAGCTCCTGCCCCCATTTCTCCCGGCTGTTGTCTATAACTGCGTATACCGGATAATCCTGCCCGTACAGTTCAAGAAATCTTCTGGCGAAAGTCCCGGAACCGAATAAGATCAGCCTGCGGGTATCCGCATTCCGGAAAATGTCGATAAACAGCCGCTGATAATCCTCCTGCGAATAATTCATCCGCTGGCGGTTGGAATGTACGATCTCCCCGTTTCGCTGACAGGCATTATGATACTTGCGCAGTTCCTTCTCATTCCGCAGGTCCGCCAGGAAGTCCCATTCCATCCTCCAGAAATGATCTAGCTTCTTCGTCAGGTTATACCGCTCAAACAACGTTTCCATCGGCAGCCTTTTCAAAAGTTCAAAGCTTCCGGCATATAGTGTCGCGATCATGCGCGTGATGATCACATTTGCCGGATAATCCTCCTCACAGAACTCTTGATCGTAAAATACAAACGTACCGTCCTGATAAAAGCTGTTCAGCGGGACCAGATCCACATATCCGCGGCGCAGGATCGCACCCTCTCCGTCCCCGCAGTCCTCTTTCACGATCTCAGACGACTGTAGGATCAAGTCACGGAACTGATCAAGCTTCTGCAAAAACGCATCCACATCCTCCAACAGCAATCGCTTCAAATACGCATGTCCTGTCTCGCCCTTCATATATGGCATGACATAAGCGCCGTTTTTCATCTGCGCTTCCACCGTCGGAATGCCATGCGCCTTCAGGTCTTCCCTGTATCCAGCCATTTTTTCCAGACGTGCCTGCCCCTCCGGATACGCCGCACGCTTTTCTACGATCCCGGAGTTATGTATCACTGTAAAAACCGCGCGCTCCCTGCCGCGTTCCATGGAGCATGTCACATGGCTGATGTCTGAGAACTGACCGTCCGGCGCACACTCTATGAGATATGCGTTTGCCGTCTGATGGAACATCCCGTTCGCAGCCAGATCCGTATACAGACATTCCTCCTCTAAGAATACGGAATTGGGATAATGGTATGTCGGGAACAGCCTGACTGACAGATCCTCGTTCGGCAGAAAATCCTCGGCATAGATCAGCGCCGGATCCTCCAGATCTGAAAGGACAGAATAGAAACGGCACTCCTCCCAGCCTGCCCCCTGAAGCATTGCCTTTAATTCTGCCTGGCTGTACATCCGTCCCTGGAATGTATCCTCTTTCTTTACGTACGCCCTGCGATAACCTTCCACGCCGTCAAAGCTCCGCTGTGTATACGGATCCCTGTCCCCGCAAAAATACCTTATGCCAAGGCGGTTGTTCATGCCAAGGAGCAGCTTCCCGTCTGCCTTTAACAAGTTCCGAAGACCTGCCAGTATCCGCTCCGGATGAAGCTGCCTCTCTAACGCCGCCACGGATACGATGTAGTCGAAGCGCTCTCCATAGTTCTGCCGAAAGTTCTCCTCTCCTGCCGTCCCGCAGGATACACAGATCAGCGCTCCCGCACGTTCCCTTAACATCTCTGCTATGGCATCCTCTTCACTTCCTGTATAGAGTATCATACTGTCCGGCTTAAAATCATACCACTGTAATAATCCGCGCTGTATTCCCCTAATGATCTCCTGTGCCTGTTCCATATCCTCCACCTCTGCCTGCTCTTTTACTGATATACGTCTGTTCCTGTCTGCCATTGCTTACCAGCAGATATCCATGATCATTCAAAAGCTTCTTTACCCCTCTCATTTTCTCCACACTGTCAGGGAAAATACGGGTATGCGTCTCTATACAGAGCTGATCGAATTCAAGCCCGCTCTCCAAGATATCCGGCAACGCCATAAACTCCGAACCCTCCACATCCATTTTCAGCAGATCAAGCCTGCTGTGCCCGAATCGCTCCATCAATGTCGAAAGCCTGTGAACCTGCATCTGTATCTTTTCGCTGCTTGTCCATGGAGCAAAATGCTCGGAATAATCCAGGCCGGAACTGGGAAGATAAAACGTCTTTAATGCATCCTCATCGGAAAGACCGTAAGGATAATATCTCAGATTCTCCGGAAGCTTTTTGCTTTCCATCTCTTTTACTACCTCAGGGCTTGGGTCAAATGCATAGACCTCCATGCCGTATTTTTCCGCCAGCTCCAGTTCAAAAGAATAATCAAAGCCGATCCCGAACGAGTATGCCGTCAGATGCTCCCTGCCCTCTAAAAGCGACGGCACAACCTGAAAGCCCACTGCCTTGCCGCAATACACATGTTCTATCTCATAATCATTATGCCCCTGGAAAAATTCCTCAAAGCTTTCATAGACTTCTATGCCCAGGGTCCGCAGATCCTCTGCGATCTGCCTTCGCGCCTCTTCGTCATCCACAGACAAAAGAAAGGGCAGCGACGGATACTTTTCTACCGCCTCATCACGCGTCAGGACATTACATCCATAATATAAAGGGATATGCTCTGCATCCCTGTCGCAAAATGCCTCAACATGTACATTTTCCTCTGCAAGCGCTATAAAATTCCTCCCACCGCGAAATCCCGCTCCGTATATGATCACCGGTCTATTCATCTTCTATTCCCTCCTATGCATGAGATACCCACAGATTGTACCATCCGTTTCCCAGCCTTTCCTGTCTTCCAATTTATATGTTAACTTTTGAACGGAAGTGTTCTTTATATACTCCTCCATCTGCCCTTCATCATACGGTTCCCAGAGGTGCTTTACCAGTTCCTGTGCTCCTTCATTGTTATAAGGGACTGCCTTCAGCTGCTTCTCCACCTCCGGAAACGTATTACATGCTATGGCGATGATATAATCTACCATAAAATAATACCTGATCCTGTCATGTACGGAAAAATAATAGAAAAAGCTTTCCATCAAAAAAGCAAACAGCTTGTTTCCCGGTTTGGCATAAAGAAACCACCCGCTCCACATTGCATCCGCACAATACTGTGTCTCCGGCAGATTCCGCGTATAGATCGGATGATCCAGAATCTCCGCTCCCAGCTTTTTGCAGACATACAGCGTGGAATCCATCCAGAAGCCCCCATACTTGTACAGCAATGCCGCCCTTATGATATCCGACAGGGTTGTCAGGGAGATCCGTCCGTCTTTCACCTTCTCTGTGATGTGCTCTGGCAGGCTGATGTACTCCTTGCAGTTATCTTCCGTGATAATAATCTGCCGTACTCCCTCCGGCAGATTTCTCCTCTGGCTTGCAAGACAGGCGCGGACCATCGCCGGAGCCTGCTCCTCGCCTTGCCACCAGCATGTCCATGCCAGAATCTCTTTCTGCGGAAGCGGCATATTTAAGCCTGAAAGCTTTTTCGGGAATGCATCAATAAAAGGTTTTATACTTTTTTCCACATCACAATAGGCTTCCTTTTGAAACATATTAAAATCAATTTCAGCAATACCTGCGCCTGTCCCTTGCAGAAGATGATAAATTTTATCCGTATAACGCCGACCCAAAGTCAGAAGTACACCAGCATCTGGTTTTAGCAGATCTGGATGATATGTCAGGATGGGAATGTTTGGTATTTTTTTATTATTTCCAAATGCTTTTGATACGAAAATACTCTTTATTTTTTGAAAATATACTTTATCCAGATTCCTCATTTCCTGCAAAAAAACATCTAAATAATATCCGGCTCCATATAAATAAATACTTTCATATGTATCCATGAAACTTGTCAACACTGTGATGGAGTCCAAAGTAAGAAGAGGTTTAATTTCCATGGCAGAACCTCTTGAGACGCATGATCATATTGGTACAATCCATCGGGAATGTACTCAGGTTATATTCTGTAATCCGCTGTTCATCCACTCCATAGTCCTGTAACTGCTTTTGTATTGCATCCGAGTGTGCTGCATTTGTGATAATAAAATATGCATCGGGAAATTGCTTAAGCGCAGACTCTAACGACATCACCGGGCATCCCATATGCGAACTGCCCCATTTACTTTTATCGTTATCACAAAATGCCGCTATATTTTGTATTCCATTGCATCGCATCAGACAGTATGCACAGGAACCGACATAGCCACTGCCAAAAAGAATTACATGCTTTTCCACTGCGGTTTTTTCCAAAAACGACTTAACCGTTTCAAAAGCTATTTCTGCCTTTAAATGAGAATAATAATCATAGAACTCCGGCTTATCCATAAATATCCTTATCTCCATCCATAGATCCCTGGTTACAGAAGTTTGTTTTAAAATCCCATGATCTATAAAGTCTTTGAGAATATTCCTAAATTCATCCAATGCTTCTTCCGTACCTTCCGCAGGCTGTCCCCAAGTCAGTAATTCTATATAAGGCCTAAGTGCAATTACTGCAATTTCTCTTGCTAGAAATTCCATCTGTTTTTGGTCAACTCTGCTTTCCTCTGCAATACGAATTAAATTTTTACATTCAGAAAGATTGAATAATACACATTTACTGTTATAGGTAGATGAATTTATATTGTCCCTGCGGTAGCGGTAAAAAGAACGATTTAAGAAAAAACCCCTCTTCACATTCAGCGCCGCCTGATATCGGAAACTACAATCCTGGAACGCCGCTCCGGTCGTCTCCTGAAATGAAATATGATTCCTCTGCAAAAACGATCTCTTATATATTCCATTCCATATAAAGACATCTATGGTATTTTTATTATTAATATAATCCTCCGCTGTAAATATTGTATTGTATTTTACAGAACTATATTTTCCTAAAGAATATTTCAGGAATAGCCTCTTCCCATCCGAAAGTGTTGTAAAAACATCAAAATCTGATTTTACAAATTCAGCGTCATTCTCCTTTGCATAAGCATACATTTCCTCATACATTTCCGGCAAAATGAAATCATCGGTCTCTACAATTCCTATATACTCTCCGGAGGCATTTTCTATTCCAAGATTCATTTGATGACCATAGCTTTTTTGAGCAGATGCGATTACCTGAATCCGTGCATCTTTCTCTGCATATTCATATAAAATATCCTGTGTACCATCCGTGGATCCGGCATCAACACATAAGATCTCGATATCCTGCAATGTCTGGCTAATGACACTTTCCAAGCATTCCCTGATATATGGAACAACATTCAAAGACGGCATAATAATTGATATTTTTGGCATATTTCCTCCGCTTATGAATAAAACAGCATATCTGTATATGCAATTTTTAACTGTTCTCTATTCTTCATCAAAAAGATTCCCAACAAGCATTCTATAATAAATCCCATGTACCGATCTTTTCTATAAAACCTGATCTTCTTATAATAGTTTTCAATTTCAAAAGTTACAGAAAACACAAAACTACAGTAATCCCAAAAAAGATTGTATCTCATAATGAAAAGATTACAAGGCGGATAAAATCTGGAAGCAAGAAAGGCTTTCGCAAAAGATAAGTAAACCGGACAAACTTTTTTTATAGCCTCCAACATAATCTTTATATCTGACTCTGGGATTAATGTTGAAAAAAACGTACCTACCGTCTCCTGCACAAATGTCGGCGTCGTAACTAAGATATCTATATTGGCATCTGTCATTCTTCTTATTTCATTTTCATCTATCGAAAAATGCCTCCGGTAATGACATAATCCAATATAATCTACTCTGGGTGCATTTTTCCACATCCAATAAAGCGCCGTACATTCTGAATAGTTCTCATTTCGTTCAGATATATTAAGACCATCCTGATCTTTTATTGTGCAAATGTCTTGATCTGTAAGCGCCGCGCCGACCTGTATGGGGATCACCCATGAAGGCAGCTTATCTTGTAACACTTTCTGATCCTTATGGCTGCGTGCCATATAGACTGCAAATGACTTTTCTTCCCCTATTTGTTCCGGATTCTCATTACAAAATATACGGTATGTTCCATACTGCTCTTCAAACTCTTGAAGCGCAGATTTATCAGGAAAAATATCGCAAACCGTATCTAAATTACACTCCCCTATCACTTTTTGCGGAAAACGCCAATGGTATTCCTGTCCATGTACATCCTTCATGATCAGAATATCATAATCCTTCTCCACAGGTATATGTTCTCCCAAACGATATTCATTGATATGAAAGATCGCGCGCTTCTTTTGCATAAAAATATGCTCTTTTATCATCTGCAGCAAACTTGACGACAGAAAATATACATTACAAATTTGTTTACACACCAAGCAATCACATATCTCTCTATAAGCTCTGGTATTTCGGAACATGGGTACCAGAATTATATATCGGGAATCGTCAGAGAAATCATCTATATCCATTACAGGATGACCAAATAAAACCTGAGGATTACCGTATATACTTGAAACAAGAAACCCTGCTATTGGGATTTTATATTCCTGAAAAAAACAATAGGTATCACTTGCGTTTTTCCCTGCACCGTAAATATAAACATTCTCGCTATGTTTACATGCCGCAATCAATTCCTCTATCTCCGCCATCATATTTTAGCCCTCTTTTCTGATCTGCCGGATCGCCTCAACAACCGAATCATGATATAGCCCATAAAAAAATTCATAACTTTTCTCGTAGTTCCGGAAATAAATATAATCCTGCTCATCTGCGATCATATTTCCATAAATATCTATATAAATGTCTGGCAGTATATTCTCTGTGATATCTTTTACATGCCTGCAAAAATGGACAGATTTGTCAAATGAATTTCCGCTGCTTTCTTCTGCCAGTGTAATGCTAAAACTACACTCTTTAAACTCATCCCTTAATTGCGCTAAACATAACTCCGACTTTTTCTTCATTTCCAAAGAAGTGCTTAGCATTATTTCAATACCCGGATTTATTGCCCATAGCCTGCTGCATAACTTGACAACACTATGTTCCGGCACTTCATCTGCCGGATAAATGCGTATGCGTTTACAACCAGATAATTCGTTTTCGATCAGATGGTATCCATCTTTCTGAAGCTCATTTATCCTTCGGTCTCCTGCTTTCCCTCGGCGGTCACGTATAAAATCCTCCAGAATATATTTTTCCGTATCAAAGATGTCCATGCGCCCCTTATAATAAGAGCCGTACATATAGGAAAAGGCATGTGATAATATGTACTCCGTAAATCTTTCCATATCCTCCTGCGGCAGATATTTTGCAAAAAAGCGGTAACGGTTGCGTGTCAGGTAATACCTTGCGAAAGTGTTTGTCGTTTTCTTTGTCATTCCGCTCTTATGCCATGCTTTTGAACTCCCAAGCGACACCACCTTATAACCGGACCGTTTGATCCGGTATCCCAGCTCTATGTCATCATAATAGATAAAATGCGCCTCATCCATCCCGCCACATTTTAACAGAACTTCCCGCCGTACCATCGCGGCAGTTGCAGCCGCAAAATCGCATTCTCTCGGCTCCTTTGCCTCCTCACTGTCCAGTTTCCCGCACCATTTTGATCCGTCCATAAATGTTTCAAAGTCGATCGTCTTCGCATAATCCATGATCCGCTTTGGATCATCTGACATCATGATCTTTGCTCCGACAATCCCCACATCTGGATTCTCCTCAAGATACCTATGCAGCTTTTTTATGGTATCTGTATCCACATATGCATCATTGTCAAGCATCATAATATAAGGATAGCCCTCTTCCACCGCTATGCGCAGTCCTCTCCCGAATCCTCCGGATCCGCCGAGATTTTCTGCATTCTGCACAATAGCAACACGTTCTCCAAACTGCCTGCCGAGCCGGTCAGCCGAGCCATCCGTCGAAGCATTATCGACTACATAGATGTCACACTCGATATCCTTTGACTTTATCACAGCATCAATACATTTCACCGTATCTTCGCCGCCATTATAATTACATATGATCACTGCTATTTCGTTTCTGTCCATCTCTTCATATCTCCTGTTACACCTACGGAAAAACTAAACCTAGCATTTCTTCAAAAGATAACATGTTACTTACCGCAAAGATTTTATCACTGCTTATACCCATATTTTCCAACTGTTTCTGGATCTTATCCGAATGATTTCTATTCGCAATAATAAATGTATCACTTTTGTATTTCTGCACAGCTTCTGAAACACTGATTATGGAATATCCATTCCATATTTTCCCCTGAAGCATGAGATTGTTATCCGCTACCGCTTTCATACATTTTCTTCCTGACATCTCTTGTAATAACAGCATCCGTTCGCCATAGCGTCCTGCACTGACAAGGACAAACTTTTCGCCCTGCTCTATTCTGGCGAATAATTTACCCAATTGTCTGCTCCGCTCCTGCTTTTCGTTCAGATGATCCCTTAATGCAATCCTGTTTCTTAATAGTTCCGCCGACTCCTTCTGACTATCCGTCAAATCGGCATACAAGGAGCACTCCTCAGAAAAGTCCTGTAATTCCGGCTGCACCGCCAAGAGAAACGCTTCCCGCTCCTTTTCTGACAGCCGCACGACATTCCACTGATAGGATACGAGTTTTTGCAGACACACCAGCTTTCGTATATCAGAAGTATACATTTCCCGTTGTGTCAATTCTTTTGTTATGTATTCATACTCATCCATGACACACCGCCACTTGAAACTTGATTTTACAGAAGAATTCTCATTATCTATACGATAAAAATAATAATGTTCATTTACATATATTCCGGTGTCTGCTAATAAGCCAACCAAGATCGAAAAACTGATATCCTGATAGGACGCCCCCGCAGTTTCATTAAGCCATATGTTTTTCTCGATTAAAAAATCTCTCCTGTAAATCCCAGCCCATATATGATTGATCTCCATGATGCCCATTTCCCTTGCATTGTCAAAAAAGATCAGCTGATCAAATACGTCTGCCAGATGACTGCGGCTAACCTCTGCACATACTCTCCTGCCTTTTATGCTTGCGAATTCTATGTATCCGCCCTTAATAAAATCAGGAAAATAATTATTTGTATGGGAATAAAGGCTCTGATACATTGTTTTATCTATATAATCGTCCGGCTCTACAATCCCGATATACTTCCCTCTCGCTTCCCGGATCCCAAGATTCACCTGATAACCGTAGCTTTTTTTATCTGATCCTATAAGCCGGATCCGAGGATCTCCTGACGCATACTTTTCTATAACCCGCAGTGTGCCGTCTGTTGAACCGGCATCAATACATAATATCTCTATTTCCTTTAATGTCTGACGTGTTACGCTCTCCAGACATTCCTCCATGTACTCTGCAACATTTAAGGAAGGAATAACGACAGACACATATATAGTTAAATCATTCTTAAACTCATTGCACATCATTTTCCTCATCAATATATATCGAGTTCCCATTCCCGCCAATCTGTCTCCGCATCTATACACATAACTCGATCTTCTCCAAAATCTTTTTCTAAATTCTTCTTAATCTCTGCCGCAATATCCTGATTTTTCACAGCAATGATTATTCTGTCAAAATCAATATCTTTTAACGCTTCCGGAAACTCAATCTCACAATCATATATTTTTTGTCCCCCTAGTTTCCGATCTACCCACGCTGCAAGCCTCATATCCTGTATACTTATCAACTGTCTGTAATAAGACTTCCCAACCACACCGGCGCCGTACAATACGATTCTTCTGTTTATACAATCTGCCAATATACAAAATGGTATGCGATATAAACTGTGTATTTCCAACGAAAACAGGTCTGATATGCCTTTTCTTATAAAAGGTACTATATACCTCTTTAACTGCCTATCTAATTCATATGATTTGCTATACTCCGAAAAAACACCTTGCATATACTGCTGAAAATGATATACTTTTATCACCATATCATTTTCCTTTTTCCGGCACATAGACTTCTCATGTATTCTATAAAAGTAAAATACCTTATGGGTAACTGCAATTTTCCTTGCCATCAGCATCGCTTTATATACCACGGCAGCATCTTCACCCATTGTGATCCTGGGATCCTCGCTTTCAATACTTGACCATAAAAGTTCTCTTCTCATGAACTTAGTACATAATGACTGAATAATACCGGGACATTCATTTTCAAAATCAAACATCATCTTTTTGTAGATGTCCTCTAATTCTACATGTTCATATATTCCTTCCGGAACCGTATATGTCCAATCCGAGCACCCGTTTCCCACACTTCTCATATTATAATTTACAATATCAACGCTTCCGCGATCCGTTAATGTAAGAACTGTTTCCAACAAATCCTCCGCAATCCAATCGTCGCTGTCCACAAATATACAGTATTCCCCTTTTGATGTTTTTACTCCAGATTTTCTTGCCTCAACCAATCCTCCATGCTCTTGCTGCACAACAATAATTCTTGAATCTGTTTTGGCATAATCCATACATATCTCCAGACTTCCGTCTGTCGAACCGTCATCCACAAGAATGACTTCGATATTTTTATATGTCTGATTTAAGATACTGTCCAGACAAACAGATAGATATTGTCTCGTATTGTATACCGGAACGATTACTGATACTAACATCTTTGATCTAATTCTCCCGTTTCATCTATTCACTTGGTATCCCATAAAATCTAACTTCATCATTTCCAAAAAAATGTCCTCAATAGACATGATCGGTTTATCGCATAATTTTTTTAAATCATTTAAAATATTTTGGTAAGAAGATATTGCCGTAACAACAATAGCATCTACATGTGTTAGTTTCTCCGCCAACTCTAAGCTGTCCATTCTGTATATCGGTATATCATGTTCAATACCATCTGCACCAATGTCTATACCAAATACGACCTCAACCGAACTTCTATACAAAGCGTCATATAGACGATTTCCCAAATAATTCATTCCATAGATCGCAATTTTCTTATAGTTACAATCCCGCAAATAATGATCGACTCTTTTATTCCTGATATTTAAGTACATCCAATAATCATACACTTTTACCATCTTAAAATAGCGGTTTGCTTCATCACCAATTTCACCATTTTTTCGAAGAGTCTCTAATTCTTCACTTTCCAGAATATGGTTTTTATCTAAAATAGAAATCATTTCGCAAAAAGAGTTCTTCATCCCCTCATTCTGACTTGATGTATTGCTCCCATACTCTCTATGTATATAAAGCTTCTGACGATTAACTTCAAAAACACGTCCTTCTTTTCTCATTAATATCCATAATAAATAATCATCGGCTCCATTCTTGTTCATAATCTGTGTTAGCCACAAATCAGGAATAGAATTCTTCTTTATCAATACCTGTCCTGGCGAACATATTTCATTTCCTTCTATAAAAAAATTATCCCCATTTTTTACACTTTGCAACTGCTTATCTTGGGTATATATTGCTCTTCTACCCTGCATCCATAATCGTTCCTTATATCCATTACACACGACTGCATCTGACAACCCGACGCTGTTTCTTTGACTTACAAGATATTCTTCTGAAATTTTATCATCTTGATCCAAAAAAATCACATAGGCGCCCTTCGCTCTATGATATCCATAAACACGTGCTCCATGTATTCCTCTATTTTCTTTTAAGTTATAAATTGTTACATCGAATTTGCAATCCGGCAACTCTAATTTTTCTTCCGGGTAGTCATTTACAAAAATTGCTTCACAAAGTGATTTGTACTCTCTTTGATATTTTTTCAAATTCTCGGATAAAATTTCCACCCAATAGGCAAGATACTTTCCCCCTTTATAAAGAGGAATTATTATAGAAACATCAACCATAATCACATTTACTCCTTTTCGTAATTAATCACCCGCTTTGTTCAGGCACTTTTCTATTTAAGTAACTGCCAGCATTTTCTTACATCCCTTTTCCTGCAGTTTTTTTCTTATCTCTTTTCTCAACTTTACTGCAATAACAACTCCTACTTCTGAAGTTATTTCAATCTCCGACAAATAATAAACTGGATAAATATACAAACAATCCTTTTTTGGCTGCCCATCTGAAACAATTATTCCCTTAATGGCAATGCCTCTAAAAAATAATTCTTCAACGATATGTCTTGCATAAATACCGGCTCCATATACATAAACCAAATCATTTAACTCACAAAATTTTATCACCTCATTTAATTTATATTCTCTCGCCATCAATCCTTCTGCACTGTTGAATCCAAATCTCCTGCATATACAATTCACTTCATAAGCCTGCTTATTCATCTCAATTGCAGCACTTTCTGCACACATTACGGTTCCCCATAAACCTCCAATTTTCTCCATATATGTAACCGCACATTCACCTATATCGTTCATCCAATTTTGACAGGTTTTGACTGTTACTAAAACATCGCATAGCAATTGAGATCCGATCCAAAACATGCTTTTTCCCTGTCTCCAAAAAAGTGCCTTCAGATACTTTTTCCGTTCCAAAATCTCAATAATTTTATTCATATATGTATTATTATTTATTAGGTTTGCAAATATATAATCTATCTCCATCTGTGGTATAAACATAGACATATCCAAGCGATATATCTTGTCCTGCACACAACAAATATATTTATACTTTTTGCTGATATTATTCATTAATTCTATACAAGAATTCGTGCTTTTAAATGTATAAACATTCATAGCATCTAGATGTGTCCGTACATCATTATATATCAGAAAATAACAGTTAAAATCTATTGAACCCTCGGATAACTTTTTCTGTATATAAGAGATATTCTCCTCGTACACAATGAAAATAACCGCTGCATCTTTTTCATGTCCACTCATATTTCCCCTGGCATCTAATACATAATCGAAATTCAAGTTTGATTCCCTGCCATATCTTTTCCGTATATCATGTAAAACGTAATCAATATTATAGTTTGTTTCATAATATATATAATCTAAAGCTCTCGCTGTCTCATTAAAAATATACTTTCTTGCTTCACTCCATTCAAAAGCCTTCCTTTTCAAAACGGGCAACTGAATCTTCTGTAATGCACTGTAAGGATTTTTATAAATATCTAATGCTTCGCCTTTTCGTCTTTCGTCTGTTTTGTCCGTATAAACATTCCAACAATACCCTATATCTTCAAAATACCAGGTAAATCTCCATTCAAAATTATGGATTGTTTCTGTTATTACCTCAACATCTGATTCTAACTCAACCCAAAAATTCCAAAAATTTAAACTATGTAGCATTTTTCTTTCAATAACTAGAAAATAACTCTCAATAAATGGACGAATTCCTTCACAAAAATATGAATTTATGCCCCAAAAATCTAATTTTTGCATTTCCATCTCACCAAAAATTTTTACCATTGGTACAAACGGACCATAAAAACTATTATTAACTAATACAACTTGCGAATATCTACATAATTTTTCTTGTCCAAGAACTTCGCAAATTACATACTGGTATGCTCCACCATCAAATCCCCTATTTCCCCTTCTATATATATAGGGTGTGTATTTTTCCAGTAACTGTAGATCAACTTCTGCAATTTTTCCATTTACAACAATAATCAACTCATTAACTACTGTTTTAATTTCTTTTAATATATATATAACATAATTTTCTATTCCCGGCAGTTCATCATAATATATGAAAATGCCCAGACGATTTGTCAAATCAGACGTTCCCATGCTCATCCTTTCGAAATTTAATCAAATAGCTCTTTATTTCCCACCTTATTCTCCCGTACAAAAAATTCCGCAATGCTGCTCGGATACTCCCATACTATTTTTTCTCTGTCAATCTGATATTGTTTCAAATCCTCTATAATCTCCTGGGCAACGCCCTTATTTTTAACAGCAATTACAATATAATCAAAATCTACCAATGGAATGCTTTCTACGGATTCCACACCACAAACACCATGGTTCTCGCTGGAAACATATTTGTCTACCCATTTCACCACTTTGCAAAATCCGGTCTCATCAGCCCATGATTTATATCCTTTCCCTACAATTCCTGCTCCATAAATTATTACTTTAGAGCCTGTCGGAATTAAATTCATAGGAAATACATATTTGGATACAATATATTTATCTCCTAAAAATGTCTGTAAACATTCAAAATTACTGCAAATAATATATTCATCCAATTGTTTTTGCCATATTTTTTTATAATTGCTTTCGTTGATAATCTTTTGAAAATAGAAATAGGCTTTTGTCATATGTTCAAAACTATGTACATCTGAGCGATATGTTATAGAATCAGTTCTCTCACGATGATGATAATATACATCATGCTGTATATAAATACGTTTTGCCTTTGCAACGGCGCCGATATTCAGAACATTATCTTCAAAAAAAATAAAATTGTCCTCCATATTATTAATCACTTCAGTAATAATATTTTTTTCATACAATTTATTCCAAACAGCGCCATTCAAATAATATTTCTTTGCAAAGCCCATCGGGAATATATTTCTGATTAATAGATTGTCTGCATCTGCCATATCATATAAACCTTGCGGCAAACCGTCTTTTAAAATACCCCCCCTTCCGCTCGGATATTCGCGATATCCAGCTGACGTAACCATCTGTGCATCATTCTCTACTGCAAAATTATAAAGACTTTCATACATATTCGATTCAATCCAGTCATCCCCATCCACGAATCCGATATATTTTCCTTTTGCACTATTTACTCCGTCTCTTCTGGCAGTCGCAAGTCCTCCATGTTTCTTATGAATAACCTTGATCCTTTGATCTCGTTCCGCTAGGTTATCGCAAATATTGCCACTTCCATCTGTTGATCCATCATCTATAAGTATAATTTCTATATTCTTGTATGTCTGACCGCAAATACTTAATACACATTGTTCTATATAGCGTTCAATATTATAAACTGGAACTACAATACTAATTAATTCTTTCATTTCTCACCCTCCCCAAAATTAATGATCTATTTTCTTTTGCTCCTTTATCTAGCGTTCCATCCAGTCAGAAATCAAACTACCAAATTGTCTAATTCGTACCATTACATCATTAAAAGTTCTAATTGATGTGCCCACATCGCTGTCGAACTTTTGTCTATCACTAGAACGACCTGACAATTTATTAGTTTAATTTCTAACCGGATGGAACATTAGCTGTAATGTATAATAATGATAAGAGAATACAAAGCCACGAGTCAATCAATGCAAGCATAGCATGACCTTAACGCTAAGTGTCGATGTATACTAAAACCATTTTTATTTATTCCATCTATGTCATGATATTTGCCAACATATATACGATCACCATTATGATCCGTGTCAATGCACCATACAAAATCATGAAACCACAGTTTCATGCCAAGAGTTAACCAAACCGTATAAAAAGAATACACACAACGAATTGCCAAAGGAAATTCGAACCTTTTGCTTAGTTCTGATGGTTGTATTCCTCTGCTCTCTTCGTATACATTCTTTCGAATGAGATACCATCCATCATCCATAGGCACATCAATAAATGTTTCTTTCTCATACCAATCCTGATTATAGAAACAGGGTTCTTTTTCATCAGGATTCCAACCAAAAATCTCCTTTAAAGCACGAATTGTTACGGATGAACCATCCGTAAACTTACTTACGCCAAGAATAAGAATATAATCATCCTTTTTTGAATTCAGTTCCTCAACTGAATATGGAATCTTCAGAACATTATTACCAATGGCAAGCTTCATAATGCCAATCATACGTAATTCCCTTGATCCAACAACACTTGATCCCATAATATCTCTTGCTGTTTTTTCATCTATATCTGCTTTCATTTAATAAGGATTCCTTCCATTTTTGATACTCAATTACCTCCTGCACATTCGCCAGATGTCCCATGGCAGAATACTTTTCCATTCTATCAAATTCAGCTGAGAGACGTTCAAATCGTGTTCCCCATCCATCGTCTATAAACCAGTTCAGATTGCGGGCAGGAGCATTATAGAGGATAAGTCCACTTTTAGTATCCAAAACTTCACGCAGAAATGTCAGATATGCTCTATATTGGTGCTCATGAGATGCAACGAGTGCGAGCTTTCTCCATTCATTTTTTATAGCCATTTTAATAATCTCGACAGCCTGCTGCCTAGTATTTAATGATTTGTCCTCATGAATCAAGTCTTTCTCTGGGACACCACCTTTTACTAAAAAAGGTTTTACTTCCTCAAAAGGGAAGCTGCCATAGTCCTTGTCGATAATATTGCCGCTAAAAACAATCTTATCCACAGCGCCTTTATTATAGAGATCCACAGCTTTCTGAAAACGAAAAAAACCATCTCCTTCTAACAAAATAGCTGCAGCAGATTTTGTCAGGCAATCATTATCGACAATAGCCATGATAATCTCTCTGTCAGTAATCAAATCACAAATCCTCCCAGTAAATAGGATCTCTTGCCGGAATATCCTTATTGACCATCTTGCCGATAAGCGTGTCCTTAAACTTTGGTGGAATTCCAAGCGCGGGGCGTAATACGTCCAAGTCATCTGATGTAATTACCTGTCCCTTTTTTAGGCTTCTTTTTGCATAGAGACAGCGTCGCTGCACAAATACAGTTTCACTCTCTTCTGCAACTACTTCCTTACAGGTACTTCCCATTGCACGCTCTGCTTCCCGAATAGAATCAACCATAAATTTAAATTCTTTTGGTTCCATTGAGTGTGGATGATCCGGTCCCTTATCCGTTTTATCAAGAGTAAAATGCTTTTCAATCACCCGACCACCAAGAACCACTGATGCAAGAGCCACGACATGTCCTGGCGAATGATCCGAATATCCGGTAAGGCATCCAAACGCATTCTGATATGTTTTCAACACATTCACATTTGCACTTTCAATTTGGGAAGGATAGTTTGTAATACACTGCATCAAAACTAAGTCCTTATTTCCTGCCCTTTTAATGGTACGAACAGCTTCATCTATTTCAGACATAGTTGCATCACCAGTCGCCAACATAACAGGAATGCCTTTACTGGCAATATAATCAATCATTTCCAACCATGTAATTTCACCTGATCCTATCTTGATGAATGGGAGATTCATCTCCGCACACAGGTCAACAGCCTCCTTAAAGTATGGCGCTGTTGAAAAATCAATACCTGTATTTTTACAATAATCAGCAATTTCCTGATGCCACTCCATAGGGAACTCAACATCTCTGAAAACTTCTGAAACTGTTCTCCCCCACGAACCATGTATACCATGAAGTTTCATCTTGGAAAAACCGCCTTCTGAAACAATGGTTTCTGCCGTAAATGTCTGAAACTTCGCACAATCAGCCCCAGCTTTTTTTGCAGCATCGATGAGACGTTTTGCTTTGTCTATACTTCCATCGAAATTACCGCCTATTTCGGCTATAAAATAAGCAGGGTAATCCGGACCTATCATACGATTTCCTATTTTAATTTCCTTGTTGAACTTTAACATGATTACAACCTCCCTTTTCTTTACTCAATAACCTTATCTTCTGCAAGGGATATCAGAAGCCCCTCGTTTCTGATATGTATTTGATTCAATTCCCGAATCTCAGGATGTTTCTGCAGGAAACTATAAATCTCTTCCATTGAAAAATCTGTTCGCGGCGCAAAATGGCTATAGACTGCCCGAATCACCTCTAAATCTTCTGGTTCATCAAGCGTCCACCGTTCATCTTTTAAATTTCCAAGTTTGCATTCATAATTCTGAAGTTTATAATTCTCAGGATGATTTTTCACATAAAGCGTAACATGCTCACGTTCTGACGCGAGATGTGCATTCTTCCACATCTCCTCCAAAACACTAAAGCGGAAAATCTCTAGATCCTCCCCATCCGGGAAAGTCTCTGTGTAGGAACATAGATCATCGGATTCTTCATTCAGTTCATCAATCGCTTCATCAAGAAGCCGCCAGTCAAACAGCGGGCAATCTGCGGTAAGTCTAATGACATACTCGGGTCGGATCAGTTTCGCTGCCTGATAATATCTATCAAGCACATCTCCACTGTCTCCAGCGAACACTCGATAGCCAAGTCCAGAAACCAGATTTACAATTGGAAGATCTTCTGGATTTATAGTTGTTGCTACCATAATCTCATCTACTTTTGTAGACCGTGATACGCGATTCAGCATCTGCTCAAGGACAGTCTTCCCTTCCACATTTTTCAAAACCTTCGACGGCAAACGGGTCGAACCACACCTTGCCTGAATAATCACTAAATACTTCATCCCTACTCCTTTTCTTATAGTTGTTAGAATCGCTATTCCCCATATCAATTAAAGTAATCTGCTGTCTTGCAAAGAATTTCTGCTTGTTTTACAGCCTCTGCTTCATCCCAGTAATTCGTCTTAAATTGTAAAAGCCTTGGCTGTATTTCTTCCGCTACAGGACAAAGACCATGCTCATACTTATAATTACCGTATCGGGCAATCATCTTTTCTCTCCCCATGAAATTCTGTGTTCTGTACATAGGCTCAAGATAACCTAGCATCCATGCGCCATATATTCCGTCGCCGCCAAATTCCCTGAATTTATTGCGAAATTCCTGCCATGTTATTTTATCGTTGTCTAATTTAAGTACCATAGCCCAATATGAATTCGTATAACCCTCGGGAATTGCCTGTGGAATAAGCCACTCATACCTAGCTACAGCGTTCATGAAATGCTTTGCCGCCTTTTTCCTTGCATCAACCAATTCGTCCAGTCTTTGCAATTGTGCAAGTGCCACAGCTCCGCACAAATCCGACGGACGATAATTCCATCCCATCATAATGTGCCGTTCGTATGTCGGACTTTGAATATCATCTTTATTGATCCTCCCTTTATCAAGTCCTATACTCCCGTACCCAAGCCCGGAAAATCTCCGAAGCATCACAGCCAATTCAGGGTCGTTGGTGGTAACCATGCCGCCTTCCCCGGATGTCATGTGCTTACCAGCCTGAAAACTGAATGACGACATGTGTGCCGTGGAACCTACAATTCTCCCTTTGTAATATCCAAGGAAACACTGTGCATCATCTTCAATTACCGTTATATCATGCTCATTCGCAATTTCCATAATAGCGTCAATATCCGGAGAGAGACCATAAAGAGATACTGGAATAATTGCTTTTGTTCTCGGCGTAATCTTCCTTTGAATATCTTCGACGGAAATGGTCCAGGTATCTGGATTTATATCCGCAAATACCGGGATTGCATTAGAAAATAGTACACACATATTTGTACTGCTCATCGTCAATGCCGGAACAATCACCTCATCTCCCTCGCCGACTCCGGCAACCTCTAGTGCAGCGTGCAATGTTACTGTGCCATTGACCATTGCAACAGCATATTTTGTATGAAACTTCTCTGCAAATTCCTTTTCCAAACGTGTTACAAAGCTGTAATTTTTTTTACTTGAGAAACCATGATCCAACACTTCATTTACATATGCTCTTTCAAGATTACTAATTCTATCCATTCTTACCTCCTTCCCAGAAAAAAAGAACTCAATGCATCGGATCACTTTATGCCAACCTAATTCAATTTTTGAAAACAAACTAAGCAAACCAATCCTGTCAGATAACTTTTGATATCATCATCTTTGACCCGTATTGATTGAATCTTCAAAAGCACATTTCGAAGCACTTCTAAATACGCGTCAATAACTTCCTCAGAATGGACAAAAGAAGCATAAAAATCAATTTCACCAATTCCGACAGACAGCTCATATTAATCAACTATTCTCTTCCATCCAATTTTATGCTCTGTCCATATAGTTTCTATATATTCTCTATCTCAAATTCTATTGGTGATCTCCTAAGTCCTTGAAAATTAATCCTTAATATCCTCGAATTTCATTCTTTGTTCGTTAGCGAACTATGTATGAATCTTTTCTTCTTTCAACGTTCTTAACACTTCTATAAATCTTTAGTTGATAAATATATTCCAATAAATGCAATAAATAACCCTACATTGTCTCATCACATCTTATTAAGTAATGACGAGATCTCCTTAGCACTCAGCCACACCAAATTATTTCCTGAATTATACTCAAACCCTTCTTCCACTTTCTTTCCGCCCAGGATTAGTTTTTCTTCGCCCCACCAATTATAATGAGGATAGATAATATAATGCTTCTCATACTCATATGTCGTTGCAGAATCTTCCCGCGTCACCATAACCTCATGCAGCTTTTCCCCCTCACGAATCCCAACTTCCGGCATTTCACAACCCGGTAGCATTGCCTGTGCCAAATCTGTAATCTTGAAGGATGGTATCTTTGAAATAAACGTCTCACCGCCTCTTGCTTCTTCCAGTGCTTTAATAACTAGCTCTACTCCCTGTTCCAAGCTGATCCAGAATCTGGTCATGCGATAATCCGTAATCGGTAATTTTTTTCCACCGTTTTCGATAATCTGCTTAAAAAACGGAATCACAGACCCCCTGCTTCCTGCGACATTTCCGTAACGGACAACTGCGAATCGGACATCCTTTGCACCCGAATACGCATTTGCCGCAATAAAAAGCTTGTCCGATACCAGTTTTGTGCCACCGTACAGATTGATCGGATTAACTGACTTATCGGTAGATAACGCAACTACTCTCTTTACACTTGGTGTATCTAGAACAGCATTCACTACATTAATAGCACCGTCTATATTTGTCCTTACTGCCTCAATCGGGTTATATTCACAGGCAGTAACCTGTTTTAACGCCGCCGCATGAATGACATAATCTACACCGTCCAGAGCCCGAAGCAGACGCTCCTTATCGCGAACATCTCCGATAAAAAAACGCATAATGTCTTCATACTGTTTAAATTTATTTTCCATATTGAACTGCTTAAATTCATCCCTGGAATAAATAATGATCTTCTTTGGTTTATAATGTTTCAGCACATATTCCGTAAAATAATTTCCAAAAGAACCTGTACCTCCCGTGATCAACACTGCTTTACCATTCAGCATAATATCCTCCCTGCTATAAAAACCGGCATTCTACGCTTCTAATAATATTTTTTCATAGAATTTCAAATAATTTTCCGCCATTTCATCCATCGTAAAACGTTTTGAATATCTTTTTATATATTCACTATCCCACGTTTTTTCATACCACTCATGGATTGCTTTCCCCATAGATGCATCACTGTGAGAATCCGCAAAACAAGTTACTCTTGGGTCATTTAGATCATCAGCACATTCAGAGTCTGCATACATAATGACCGGCAAACCATAGGCAATCGCCTCTAACGCAGCTATGCTAAAACCTTCCGCATAACTTGGCATAATCAACGCATCGGCTATTGAATAAAAATCTTTCATCTCCTCATTCTGCAACGCACCTGCATATAACATACAAGACATTAAATCTGCTTTTTCAATTTCATTTATAATATTATATGTAGAACGCACCGCTTGTTTTCCGCAAAATATGACACATACCTTTTCTCTAAGGATGGCATCCTGTTTAAAAACCCGTAATAACTGGATCTGATTTTTTCTGTTTCCTATGCTTCCGACACATAATAAGACCTTTTTATTACCAATACCAAGCTCCTTCTTTAAAGTATCATTACGGCGATCAGCCTTAAAATCTGTGCCATTTAATATTGGCACTAATCGCTTTTCATCATAATCCCTATAATCTTCCAATATTTTTCTTTTCATTCCATTACTTACTGTAATGATTTTTATATCTGACAATTCTAACAACCTTTTTGAAACTTCCTGTGCATCTTTATACCCGCCATATTCCACACTCTTTGCTTCATATAAATGACACGTGACAACATAAGGAATTTGCATCTTGGAACATACATGCCCGACAATTGATTCCGCTAAATCTCCATAATCGTGAAAATTAATGATATCTGGCTGAATTTTTTTTACAGACATCTCAAATATATCTGTCATATAAGCAATATATTCTTTATTATCACCTTTCACATTTTTTTGTGTGATATCGTAATCTGTTTTCACAATGTTTATATTGTCAACCATAAGCTCCGGTTCAATCACTTGCCCCAAAAACAAATAGGATTCGTGATGCTTCCCTATATAATTACATAAATTTCTTACAACCAATCCTCCTCCTGTATAATTCTTATTGAATGGTTCTAAGCTTGGAGCATAAATATACCATGCATACGATAAAACTCTCATCCTCTTCCTCCAAATAATAAAGATCTTTACTCCAAAACTCTTCTTGTACTTTTGTCAAAAACATATTTTTGCAAAATTACTCTGGATATGTTAAGCTGGGATTAAAAATGTATTTTTCCGTCATTACGTAATATTCTGGTCTCCATCCTGTATCTTCATAAATCTTTGCTATGTCATTTACACTAAATGAAATTATATAATTCTGATGTAACAAAGATAAGTCATCTGCCTTTAAACTTGGTTCCAAACCGATAGTAAATCATGTATTCCCTTCATGGATATTTTTAATTATAAATCTGGAGTAAAGATTTATTTTTATCCTTTGCCAAATTAAATGCATTTATTATCCCATCAAAGTCTGTCCATCCCCAATGGAATAATTATATTAGCACATCTCCCTTTTACCACTTTATCTATTGACTTAATATTACAGAATATAAACTTTTTCCATATATAACAACAGACTTTTCGTTTCAAAAAAAGAATCTATTTATAATTTGTTAAATAAGTTTACAAAATTTACTCTTTCAAAAACTTCTAATTTTCCCCCACGGGTAGCATTATATATTTTAATACCATGTTTTTTTGTGTATACTTCTGCCGCTTTATATGCTGACCCATCGTATTGAGCAAAACCTGTTGCCTCTAATTCTTTTTCCTCATGAAAATGGGCATATTTTTCCCCTGATTTGTTTCCACCATACGAAAAATCAACTCCTAATAGATAAATCTCTGTAAATCCCATATAAACTGCTAATTGCATACATGTATAGGTTACTGTTCCTCCCATGTAGCTTCTTAGAGAAAAATTATCCGAAAATTTAGGCAACCTATTAAAAGAAAATTCATAATGCTGATGAAAACGAAGTAAATTTTCTCTATGCGGAACTTTCCAGAATGTTTCTGAACCATCACCCAAAAATTGATATCTCACTGGCAGGTTATCCAATAGTCTACTATATTCATCAATTCCTCTATAATCAGACACTACATAATAATCTGGTCTCCAGTCTGTCTTATCAAATGCATAAAAAATAGTATTCATACTAAAACATACTTCATTATTATTTTTTAATAAATCTAAATCTTCTATTTTTAGACTTGGTCCTGTCGCAACAATAAAACATCGTTGTCCTTTATGTAGATTATGAAATTTCTCAATTGCAGGATTATAATAACTATCTATCTTATCAGAACAATCATAAATATCAGATACATAATATCCCGAAAAAATATTTGATGATTTCAACTCACTATACTCATTAGTAGAAATACAAACTTCATCAATATCATCTAATTCCTTAATATTAGTTACTAGCTTTAACCCCTTATATTGTTGCTTTATTCTATCAACATATTCTTTCGTAATATAATCTTGTATCAAAATATATGGATGATGCCCATACTTTTTATAAATCCAGTCTTGCACTATAATAC
>OFFP01000226.1_pt1 | contig 47304 bp, 38 predicted proteins | sample 1521431 | NCBI WGS metagenome assembly OFFP01 (sample SAMEA3504104, study PRJEB24116) | mouse gut metagenome | biome: mouse gut; feature: mouse-associated habitat; material: faeces | place: Denmark | collected 2011
CACACCCGATGCAATAAGAGAGGCGTAATGGGTTTTGGCCAGCGCATAGGGAATGACTTTGTCCGGTATTCCCGGCAGCAAAAGCGCTACCTCCACCCCTTTCTCCGCCGCAAATTTCAGCGCATTTTCCAGCTCCCCATCCAGAATCAGATAGGGTGTCATAATATGCACATACTCCAGGGAACGGTTGAGAATATCCATATAAACCCGTTCTCCCACCTTATCATTGTCCAGGGGGCAGTCCCCATAGGGAACCACGAAGCCCTTTGCCTTCTCTGCCGGAAATGCCGGGCAGGAAAGAAACCGGGCATAATCCGTTTCCCTTTCATCAATTCCCCACATTTGCAGAAACATCAGGGTGAAACTTCTCACCGCCTCCCCTTTCAGCATCACTGCAGTATCCTTCCAGTGCCCGAACTTTACTTTCCGGTTGATATATTCGTCTGCCAGATTCACTCCCCCGGTGAAGGCTGTGTGTCCGTCAATCACAAGGATTTTCCTATGGTCCCGGTAGTTATAATGGGTGGAGACAAAAGGTGTCACCGGCGCAAAAATTTTGCACTGGATTCCAAGGGCCTTCAGCCGTTTCGGGTAATCATGGGGCAATAGGGCAAACTCGCAGGTGCCATCATACATGACCCGGACGTCCACTCCCCGGGCGGCTTTCCGGGCCAGTATTTCCAGCACGCTCCCCCACATGAGCCCTTCGTCCAGGATAAAATATTCCATAAAAATAAAATGTTCTGCTGCCTCCAGCTGTTTCAGCATCTCCTCAAACTTATCCTCCCCCAGGGGAAAATACGTGACTGCCGTTTTGTCAAATACCGGATAACAGCCGCTCCGGTGCACATAGCGGGCCAGCGCCGCAGCCCCCTGATTTTCCGCACAAAACCGCTCCAGCACATTCCCATCCTGCGGGATCATATTCCTTGTATCCGTAATCATTTCATTCACACGTGTTTTCAACACCCGGTGCCCGAAATTTCCCTGTGTATAAAGAAACAAAAGCACCCCGAACACCGGCACCAGCAGAAGTACTATCAGCCAGGTAATCTTCGCAGTGGGATTGATTTTGCTGTTCAGAAGTCCCACCACCATCACAAAACTCACCAGCACGGTTCCTCCAAAAAAGTGGGGCAGAAATTCTTCAAACCACTGAAAAACTCCCAGCAGAATCACCACCTGTATCACCAGTAAAACCAACATCAGTCCAAACCGGCTGAATATGGCGTGGACCATGCCTTTCTGTCCTTTTTTTAAAAGATAAAGTCCTTTGCTTTTGTAATCTGTCTGCATTTTTCACCTATTCCCATTCACTCTTGTACCGTTCATCCGGCAGCATTTCCCCAGAAGGATTACGTTGTCCCGCAGATACGCCGGCAGCCGCCCAAACTACATCACCACATTTTACTTTTCAGGAATTCTCTCCCTGTCTATGTTAAGATGATAGCCCCTGTGTCATATATTGTCAAGCATTGCCCGCCTTTTCCTGCCGCTTGCTTTCCCGCCCAAAATATGATATCCTTATATCCGGCCGGGAAATCCCCTGTCATAGGCAATCAAAGCCCCCGCTGCAGGCATGGCTATTTTCCTCATTGCTCGCGGGAATAAAAATCACACAGCATATTTCTTTACGGAGGTGTCAGAATGAACAGTCACATCGCAATTCCTTCCATCCTGAAAGTGGGAAAAGGAGCCCTGGACAATCTGGGAAATGATATTGTATCGGCAGACATGGACAAAGCAGTGATTTACTTTGGAAACGGGCTGATCGATATGTTTGGCAATAAAGTCATGGCTTCCCTGAAGAATGCGGGCGTGACGGTTCTGGAATACCGGGAACTGGATTCTATCAATATGGAAGACATTGTGGAACTGGCTTTTTCCATAGACAACAAAGCGCAGGTGATCATAGGCCTGGGGGGAGGGAAAGTCATAGACGCCGCAAAATATGCGGCCTTTCTGCGCAGGCTTCCCTTTATCAGCGTTCCCACCTCATCCTCCAGCGATGGCTTTTCCAGCGCAAGTGCATCCCTGACCGTGAACGGGAGAAGAACATCCGTTCCAGCATGCATGGCATATGGTATCATAGCCGACACTGATGTCATAAAAAGCGCTCCCGAAAAATTTCTCTATTCCGGCATCGGCGACATGGTTTCCAAAATAACGGCGCTCTATGACTGGGCCTTTGAAGCGGAAAAGGGTTATGCAACTGTCAACGATTTTGCGGTCATGATTGCTAAAAAGGCCGTCAACAGTTTTGTCCGCACACCCTTTCAGAATATTCATGAGGATTTATTTTTGCGGGAGCTTCTGGATTCCCTTGCCATGAGCGGAATCGCCAACGAAATTGCAGGAAGCAGCGCTCCCACCAGCGGCAGTGAGCATCTGATCTCCCATGCCCTGGACAAAATCCTGGAATCTCCCCAGCTCCACGGCGTGCAGGTAGGCATCGCCACCTATCTGATGAGCAGGGTACAGAATCATCGCTTTCAGCGTGTCAACACCATCCTCACCGACACCGGATTCTGGGATTATGTGCGCACCCTTGACTTAAACAGGGCGGATTACGAAAAAGCGGTGGACATGGCGCCCTCCATAAAACCATTCCGGCACACCTATCTTCATGAAGAAAACTACCGCAGTCTGGCAAAACAGCTCCTGCGGGAAGATCCGGTATTGAAAGATCTTTTCCGGAAATAACTGCCGGATTTTCCGTCGTGAAATTTCGCGCCCGGCCCCTGAAACCGCATCGCACAGGAGACCGGGCGCCGTGTAAATTCATACGTCCCTGCCGGTTCTTTCTTGATATAACTGCTCTCCGTTTGCTATCATCAGTTTCAGCGCCTCCATGTCTTCCTGATAGGTTATTTTTAAATCCGCCTGATGGGAAATGACTGCTTTGGGATTGATATGATGTGCCTGAACCAGGGCCATGGCGGACGTCATGTTCTCTAATTCCTGCTCTGTCGCATTTTCATAACATGCATATACGACTTCAAACCGGAAGGCTTCCGGCGAATATCCCGAACCCACCGTCTGCCGGTCTATCGTTCCTGTGATATACCCTTCTTCATTTTTCCGGTACAAGGTATGTACTTGTTCCGTCACAATAGCGGCACATTTATACTCCTGCCCCGCCCGTATCACTTCACGGATGGCTCTTTCATCTATTATAGGATCCGTAATATCATGTACAAGCAGAATATCATCTCTGTTTAAGTACTTTGCAGCACACATTACGCCATTATAAGTAGATCTCGCATTTGTCGTCCCCCCGCTGGTGATCTCCAGCAGTTTGTCTCCCAGAATCCTCCCGGAATACTCATATGTTATGTCCATCCATTCGCTGTTAGATACAATAATATACTTGTCCACGACCTCCACCCTGTTATATTTCTCCAGTACATGGGCAAATAACGGAATTCCGCCGATTTGATAAAACTGTTTGGGATACTGTTCCCCAAAACGTACCCCCTTGCCGCCCATTTTTATCAATGCACAAACCATGTGTAAGCTCCTTTATATATGAATTATCCTGCGTATTTTTCAGGCATGTCCCAGTTTCGCAATGGTCTCCCATATCTCCTGGTAATCCGGCCTCCGGTTGTCCCAGAACCTTTCTTTATTGTCTTCATAAGTCTTCTTTCTGCATCCGTCAAAATAGCATCTGGACTTTACTTCCTCCAGCATATTCAAAACCCCTTTTGTGTTCCGGGTTGTCAGTCCGGCCAGGCATTGCTCAAAATCCATCATCAGTCCATTATTTCCCTTTTTATATTCCGCAAGGTCAGGCACATACGCTATCACCGGAATATCCTTCAGGATGCCATCGAATACTGCCGAACTATAGTCGGATATCATGACCGTACAATTTTCATAAAGAATGTTGATATCAAACTCCGCAGGTAAAATATACCGGTGGCAGGCATCCGTCTTACCGGAAAAAAATTCTGTCTCTGCCGGATGCGGTTTGTCAACCCAGACATAATGATTCTCCCTTAAAAAGCTGCAAATCTCCCCATCCTGCAGTGGATGAAAATATTCTTTCCCCTGATCCCGGAACGTGGGGAGATATATGACAATACCCTGAAACTTTTTTAAATCTTCAATGACTTTTACTTCCTCTGGCATGTACCTGAGACAGTTGCAATTCCGCGGATATTGTGAATAAAAAAAGAGCTTCTCATCATATTCAAAATTCCTCTTATTTACCTCAAGCATAAAAGGACTGGTGCACAAATGGTAACTTTCAGATTCCCATCCCCCAGAGCTTATCAGCTTTTTTATCGTCTTTTTGAAAAAGGATTTTTCTTCTCCTGCATGTATTTTCTTACCATAATTATTTGCCGTTTTTCCCGTACACTTTAAACCTACTCCGTGCCATAGATTGATCTTTTTTGCTCCCCATGAAAGGTGTGTATCTATATCCGGCTCAAAATGATTCTGCGGATAAATCGCATTACATATAATATGTATTCCCGCCGTTTTGTGCCAATAGTCAGATTCTCTGGTTCCGCACAGATAAGACTCATATCCATGATCCCGGAGTTTTCGATTTACCGTCTCGTCCCTTGTTACCCAGATTACTTTTTGCAGACCCAGTTTTTCCTTATTGTTATTTAAATACTGAAACAAAAACCTTGAATTGTCCGCAAATTTGGTTCCCATCCAGGCGCCTGCAAGTACGATATCTGCCTCTCTTTTACGGAAAAAAACATATAGGGCAGTACGCAGATTCCACCCAAAATACTTTATTTTTTTAACAGCCCTTCTGATCATCTTCTTCCTTTCCTCTTTTCTTCCTTTTTTCCAACACTCCCGCTTCCTGTATCAGCCTGCTTCCCAAAACCAGCACCAGAACAGCGCAAACTCCCCATCGCATGGGCACAGACTGCATAAAATACAAGTTTATCCCCGCAGATACCAGGGTGATTCCCGCGTAAAAAGCAAGTCTTCCCAGGGACAAAATAAATGCTCCCACCAGACGCCGGGATATTGCCAGGTGCACCGCCAGATAGCAGGTATAAGAAAATAATGTGGTATATGCCGCTGCAATAAAGCCAAATCTTGTGATAAATATGTAATTTGTAACAAGATTAATCCCTGCCGCCATCATGGTTCCCCACATGATACAGACTGTCTTTTTCCGATAATACTCCGCCACCACAATCAGGTTATACTGAAACAAAACAAAGGCGTCCAATATCATGGGAATCGCGGCATATTTTCCTGCCGCATAGGCATCTCCTCCCAGCAGCCCGATAAGTTCGGGAGCAATTGCCATGCATCCCACAGTGCAGATCACGGACAGCAGCGCCAGCTGGTTTGCCCTGGATTGTATCATCTTTATCTCTTTTCTTTCTATCTGTTCATAGAACCATGTGGACCATGCCATCGCCACAGAATCTGTCATAATTACCAATATCAGCTTTATATTGCCTGCCAGACTGTATATTCCCGCCTCCGCATTCCCTACGAGCGTCCGGATCATTATCCTGTCAAACTGTGCCAGAATAACTTGCGAAATACCATGGGGCACAATGGGAAGGCTATATTTCAGGGCAAATCCCCAGTACATTCTTGTGCAGACTGGTTTTGCCGTTTTCAGCAGTACTGCCAGAATCACAAGGGCCAGCAGGAAAGCCGTCACCGTAGCGCCCAATATCCTGCCTGTCTCCTTATTGGCCCTGCAAACCGTAAAGATCAGCACAACAGAAAGTGCTATGCTCCCTGCCGAATTCAGAAAAGCTGCTGCCAGATACCTGCGGTACAAATAATCCAGACTGATCCTGCCATTGTACAGTGCCAGCACGGCATTACCGAAACTGTACATAACCAGCAGTTCCAGAACAGGACGGTCAAATCCCATCCAGTTTCCCAGGTTTTCCCCGAACCACAGTACAATGCCTGATAAAATAACAAAATTCAGAATATATATCAGCGCTACAGAAGAAATATATTCATCAATTCTTTCCTTAAATTCTAACTTTGCACTTCTGACACTGGTGTGGATGGCAAGCCCGGAAATCACATATAAAATTGCTTCATAAGAAACAAACACATTGTATATTCCGAACTCTTCCGTGGTCATTATCCTGCTGAAAAGCGGAAGCGTAAGAAAGCTGATACCTTTCACCAAAACATTGCCCATGGTATATCCTAATCCCGCCTTTGTGCTCTTATCCAAAACAATTCCCAAGCCAGTTATCCTCCGTCAAATCTCCTGACTACTTAAGAGGCAAAAGCATTCCGTCAGCTTCCTGCCTTCCCATAATCCCATTGTGATAATCATGCAGGGCTTTCCGATACGCCTTCCATTCCGGCTTTCCCCTGCATATCAGCTGAAACATTCTGATAAGACGTGTCAGGTAAGCATACCAAAATGCGGTTGGCCTAAAGTATTTCACATGCTTCTTTATACAGAAAAGCCGGTTTCTGGTAATATAATATATACTGAATGCAGAAGTATTTCCTCCTGACGACTTTCCGATTTTATGCCAGAGTTTTGCATCCGGAACATACATAATTCTGACTCCCGCCATCCCCAGACGAATAGAATAGTCCATATCTTCACAGTACATAAAATATTGCTCACTCATTCTGCCCACCCGTTCAACAATACTTCTGTGTATCAGCATACAGCATCCGGTGGCAAAACTGCAGATCTGTTTCTCCGTCAGGCTTAGATGCTCCACATTTCCCGTCCACTTATTGACCATTCCTCCCCCATACCACAGAGTGCCAGGTTCCGAATCGTAATACATTGCCGGAACCGTCACGGTTGTCTCATCCGCTTCTGCAAGCAGGTGCATTATCATTTCCTTATCTGCCTTGGTATCGTTGTTCAGTAACAGAATATAATCAAATCCGTTTTCCAGGGCATATTCCATCCCCAGATTATTCCCGCCTGCAAATCCCAGATTATTTCCTGCCCGGATGATTTTTACATCTTTAAATTCTTTTTCCAGTTTATCCGCATCATTGCCCGGGGAGGCATTATCCACAATTATAATCTGTAATGCCATCTGCTGTTTTTTGATACTTTCCACAGCTTCTCTCGTGTCTCTCAGGCCGTCATGGTTGACCAGTATGACCGCTGTTTTCTCCTGCCGCATTTTTTGGCCCTCCAATCTTTTTTCCCGAAAAATGTACACATCTTACAAATGTATCCATGACAAACACAAAAAAGATGTTTACCCACAAATTTCCCATTCTGAACACAGAATTGGTAAAAATACCCCACAGCACAATCTGAATCATAAAACTGTAAATAATCGTTTTGGAAATACCATACATTTTTGAATGAAGCACTTTGTCTGCCGCCACCAGAATGAAATCATAAAATGCAAGATATACCACAATGCCCGCAATTCCCAAATCCTGATAGGCATCTGCCATAAACGACATGACATTCAGCCCTGCCCTGGGCTGCAAATATGGATAAATCTCATACTGGCCGCTGAGCCATCCGGAAAATACTCCGCCCTTTCCTATCAGATTTGCAATCAGCTTTATTCCCGGATAAAAAAGATTGCAGAAAAAGGTATAATGGGTTACTTCCTGCTCCATCAGCACATGGGACATGTTCTCCAGGGGACTGACCAGATACATGTATAATTGTCCCAGTCCGGAAGGAAACTCCGGTGACAGGCCGTACAATTCGACATATCTCATATGATAAACTTCTCTGGAGACAGTCTCAAAACGCATATCCCCTACCACCCCAAACATAAATACGGCTGAGGCAAGGAACGCAGACACCAAGACAACCCCTTTGAGTGATATATATTTTTTCTTTGTGCGCGAAAAATAAAGAAACAGTTCCAGTATCAGTACTGCGGTGAATATAAATATGATATTCCCTCTGTTCAGCATACACAGCAGCATGAATACCGATATCGCAAATACCAGCAGTCTGCAGCCCTTCCTGAAGAATGTCCCATTGGTCCTGAACAGGTAATATAGAAATATGGAGCAGACTACAATGCTATTATACAGATATGGCAGTACCAGTTCCGTCCGGTTAATTTTGTTCTGGTGAAATAAGGTAAATCCATAATTGACAAAGGAAAGTACAAATGAAAGAATTCCGCCTGCAAGTAAAAAATACACGCATTTTATATACCTGCCCGGAAAGGATTCTCCTGCCACGCCTTCAGCCACAGCTTCCATTCGGCTCTCTGTCTTTGTCTTCATACCTGCCATCACGGCAAAGTTTCCAATGATCAGAAATCCCAGAATATTAATGGGAATATCCGGCTGCAACAATGAACTGATTCCCAGATTATATAGTCCGAATGCCCCCAGCCAAAACGAAAATGCCAGCTTTCTAATATTCAAAAATACAAAATATCCATACTTTTTATGCTGTCTCAGTAAATAGATCAACAGCAAGGTTAATTCAGCCACACCTAATACTTTCATTTATGTCTCCTATGTGAATCCCGGTATTTTTTACCGTCATCTTTTCTCTGTTCTCCATGCTTTTCCAGAACCTCCAGCAGCCTCCGTGCCGATTTCTCCCAGGAATATGCCGCCAGCAGTTTCCTGCCTTTTTCCTTCTCCGGAAACACTATATTGTCTATCTCTCCGCATGGTTTGTCCGGATCTATATATGCCACTGCATCACCGTATATTTCCCTCATACAACTCCTGTCGGAAACCATCACATCCGCGCCGCAGCACATGGCCTCCATGGGCGGAATTCCGAATCCCTCATAGAATGTGGGGAACAAAAATGCCCGGCAATACGACATCATTGCTTTTGCTTCCCCGTCGCTTACATACCCTGCAAAAATAAAATTTTCTGCTACTTTGGTCCCCTCCGCCCTGCCAAATATTTTCCGGTTTACATTGCCGGATACCACAAAATATTTGTCCGGGTTGAGCCTGGCAGTCTCCACAATCCAGCTTACATTCTTGTTCGGCGCCATGCTGGACATGGCAAAATAGAAATTTTTATTTTTCAGTACCGGAAGCTTTTCAAAGATGCCCATGTCTGCTTCTATCCGGTTCTCATGCTCCCAGCTGTTATAGATCACATATACCGGCATCCGGGGACGAAAATATTTCTCAAACTCCGATTTGGAAAACCGGGATACCGTGATAACGGCTTTTGCCCTCCTGAAAACATTTTCCAGATTCAGCAAAGCCCATAGCACATACATTTTTCGGAAAAACTGTGGACTGACCCTGGGCTGTATGTCGTGAATGCAGGTAATGTCCGGTTTCAGCAGCGGCGCCGCATTACAGAGATTTACCAGGACACAGCCATGCCTCATGGCATAAAACGGCAGTTCCAGCTGTTCCCACACATTTCCCTTATGCCTTCCCACCCTGACCACGTCAATGTTTTTCAGTTCCGGCACATTCCGGGCGCCCTGGGACACGGCCAGGCATGCCATTCCTTTTTCCATCATCCCGTCAAGCCGTACAATCAGTTCCCCCGCAAACCGCTCAACTCCTGTTATTTTGTGTTCCAGAAATTTTCCATTGATCAGATACATTGCAGACCTCCCCAATGTACAGGACAATCCCGGTACCCTTGTCTCTCCCGGTCACGGATCCTGTCACAGCAAAAGCTCTCTGATATTCCCGCGGAACTGCTCGTACATAAAATGCTCCCGTACCCTTTCCGCTGCCGCCCTCCCGTACCTTTCCCGCAGTTCCGGATTGTCCCCCAGCCTTTCCAGCGCCGCCGCGTAGGCCCCCGGCTCCTGCTCCGCCACTTCCTCACCCGTCTCCCCGCCGATGCTCACATAGTTCACGCCGCTTCCCGGTATGGTGAATGTGACGGACGGCTTCCCGAAATACATAGCCTCTGCCAGCGCTATCCCGAAGGCCTCGTTCTTCGTCACCGACGGGAAGCAGAATATGTCCGCCGCGCACAGCCATGCCTTCAGCTCACTGTCTTCCAGTCTTCCCAGAAAGTGGACCCTGCCGTTTCCCCTTCCCAGCCTTTCCAGCTTCGGGGTCAGCTTCCCCTCCCCCGCTATGTATACCTCGAACCTTTCGTCCAGCAGCCCGGCCGCCCTCACCAGGTGCCCGAATCCCTTGTACGCCACATGGCGCCCCACCGCCAGACAGATCAACTTTCCCCGGTTTCCCGCCCGTATCTCCCGGGCCCGGGCAGCCGTTTCCCCGCCACACCCCAGCCTTTCCCCGCTGATGCAGTTAGGTATCACCGCGCACTTGTCCCGGACCCCGCCCAGGAACGGGCTCCCCTCCACATAGTTGGGGCTGGTGGCCACCACCTTCCAGGAGCGCTCCAGCAGCCTCCTGTTCTGGCCCCGGAACAGCCTTCCCAGCACCTTCTGCCTGGTGATGTCCAGGTGCCAGTAGGTCACCAGGCGCATGCCCGGCTTCAGGTGCTTCAGCAGGTAGTGCGCCGCAAAGGGGTTCGGGTAGTGGAACACCACCGTGTCGGGCCCGAACTCCCCCATGGCACGCCCCAGAATGCGGCCGTAGGACGCCGACAGGGACTGGGACGCCACCTTTGCCTGGCAGCCGCAGCGCACCACCCGGATTCCGTCCACCCGATCTTCCCCGTCTCCCCGCTCATGGTTAAAGCACAAAACCATCTGCTCACAGTCCCTCCCCAGGGCCAGCACGCAGTCCCTTGCCGCCTGCTCCGTGCCTCCCCTGAACGGATAATAGTATTTTGATATATGAAGTATTTTTTTCATGGCCTATTCCCCTCCGGCTAACTTCTTCTTTTGCCGCCATCTATTTGTCTTCATACCCTCCTCTCTGTCACATGGCATCGTCCTTTTCAACGCAAGATGCATAAATATGCATTTTTGTGTATCTTCAGTATCCGCAAAAGTTCGCCCTATGCATGTAGGACGAACCTTTTACGATACTGCGGATACATTCTGTTGAAATGTGGTATTTTATTGTATTGCGGAAATGAAAGAAGAACGAAATAAGGTATAATTGAGTTCTCTGAAGCAACTTTGAAAAAACGAATTTTATAACGGAATCTCCAACATATGAAATATGACCATAAAAATCAGAATTACCCTTTCTGATCTTATCCGAACTTACCCTCAGCAGACAAAAAACGACATTTTTGACATGTTTCTATCCTGATTACATACATGGAACGGCAATATGACCAAAAAAATTTTTTGCTTGCAATGTATTCGAAAAAGGTATAAAATGGTAAAAGTTATAAAAAAAGGTTCGTCCTACATGCATAAGACGAACCTTTTACGGTTTTCATGGAAAATTATTCTTTTTTCGGCAGTCACTTTTCTCCAGCGTCCCTGACCGCCAGCGCCGCCCTGGCAAACCGCCCGCTTCTGTCGCATCGCTCCGCATTTTCCACGATCAGAATATCAGGGGCATACTCCTCAATCATTGCCTCAAATTCATCTGCGTAATCCCCCCATATGATCAGTGTCTCATAAAAGCTCTCGGCCAGGTCATCCAGAATAAAGGAGTCAAAATAGCTGTCCCCCAGAATCAGCACGCGGGTGTCATTGCCCGCATTGTCATTTGTAAAAAAGCGGTGTCTTTCATCTTCCCGAAGCAATGTTAATTTCTCGTTTGTAAGATATGCCTGGGGATTCCTGATTTCAAACTGCTCCAGCATACATTTTTTATGAATCCCGCCGAACAGCGTTACCCCCATGTCCCGCACGGATATATTGTAATCCTGCTCCCGGAGCACACGGTACCTGCCGTCGTTTCGTTTATTGAGTTCATCCATCAGCATACAGTATCCTATATACGCGCCCCTTTGTGTCCAGTGTGTGGAGTCTCCCCATCTGCTGTAGGTTTCCCACTCTGCCTTCCCTTCCGTCAGCTTTTCCTTTGACGAAATCACGCAGACATCCGTTCTTTCCGTCAGGGTCTCCACAATCTGGTCCGTTTTGGACTTTTCCCCGTACTGTATCACCGTATCCGGGAAATACTCCGGATATACGGAATGTTTGTCCCAGCATTGAAAATAGTACATCTGAATCCCTTTTTCCTTCAGATACTCATCTGCATACCGGAAACCTTCCGCAAGTCTGTCCAGGGTCTCCTCCGTCTTCAGGTTCAAATGCTGATAGTCCACAAGCATGTCTGCCGTGGCATAATTAAACTCGCCTTCCGGTCCCAGGTACATATTACTGTTATTTGCAAGTACCCGGAACAGATAGTACTGAATCCTTGCGTTGGTCACTACCATGTGCGACCGCAGCCCCACATGATCCCCAAACCAGGTTTCAAATTCGGCGTTAAAATTCCCGTTCCGGCTTCCATCCTCACAATATAGTTCCGGAAACTGCGCCAAAACTCTTCTTTCCGCATCCGACACCATATTTTTCCTGAGGCTGGTGGTGAGCAGGGGAACCGTGATCAGAAGCAGGAATCCCGCAGCAAATAATTTTTTTCCCATTCTCCGGCACATATTTTCCTCCTCATATAAATCGCTTTCCTTTCGTGCGCCTTTGCGACTTTACTGTCCAGCAAGAATCACTTTTCAAAAGCACAGACATTTCTTAGCTGGACTATATAAGCCGATACACGGTTTTACCGCCCGGCCGGGAAATTTTTCGGATAACCTCCTGTTCTCTCTCAGCCAAAGTCATCCTGATCATGTTCTTCATTATAATACTTCCCCGGTCTCACACAAGAGGAAAAAAAGATTATCCAGGGTAATTTTCGAAGATAATTTACTCCTCATTTGAATTTGCTGCCGTCTCCCATTCAAAAACCCCTCCCTTCAATTGCTGTCATTTCAGCCCTCGAATTGTATATTTCAGAAGTTTCCTGTTGGATGGGAAAAAATCTGCGGTAAAATGATTCCATACTCACGACAGGACCGGGCCGTAAAGACGCCATGCCAGAAATGAGGCCATGCTCATTCCCGCCGGACATTTCCAGTTCCCTGGCTATGGTATGGATGGCAGATATTTGGTAAACGGCTTCTGCAACCGGGATATCGGGAAGGTTGTCTTTCCAGGCATGCGGGATGCGAAAAAACTCAGTTCCAGGACCAGCCGTACCCTGAAGAAGCTGCGGCCGCATGGACTGATCAAAAAAGTCCCCTGCTCCAGGCGTTACCATGTTACTTCAAAGGGCAGGCGGATTATGGGTGTCCTTATCGAGCTGTATAAGACTATCCGGTTCTCCGGGTATCAAAAAAATCTCTCCTACTGATAATACTGAGACTGCGCCGTCCACAGTTCGTAATATTTTCCGTTTCTCTCCTCCATCAGCGCTTCATGGCTGCCTCTCTGCACGACCTGCCCCTCATGGAACACCGCGATATCCCCGCAGAACCGGCAGGAAGACATACGGTGGGAAATGTACACCGTGGTCCGATCCGCCACCAGGTCGTTGAACCGCTTGTAAATCTCATACTCCGCTTTCGGATCCAGGGCAGCCGTCGGCTCGTCCAGCAGCACGAAGGGCGCTCCCTTACAGACCGCTCTTGCCAGTGCGAGCTTCTGGGCCTCCCCGCCGGACACCTCCACGCCGTCATTATCGAAATCCCGATAGAGAACAGTTTTCATACCGTCCTTCCGGTGCTGCAGGAATTCCCCCAGTCCCGCCTTCTCCAAGGCATCCCGAACCTTTTCCTCCGAATACGTCTCCGCCATCGCCACATTCTCCCCCAGAGTAAAGGAAAACAGTTTGAAATCCTGGAATACCACGGAGAACAGGCTTAAATATTCCTGATAATCATAGCGCCGGATATCGATGCCGTTCATGGTGATCACCCCTTCCGTGGGTTCATAGAGCCTGCACAGGAGCTTAATAAAAGTAGACTTACCGCTGCCGTTCATGCCTACCACAGCCATCTTCTCCCCCACCTGGAATTCCAGATTGATATCCTTCAGTGCATAGGCTTCGCTGCCCGGATAGCGGAAAGACACATGCTCGAAGGCAATTTGATAGTCCCCGTCCACCCTTTTTTCCACCGGCAGGCAGCCCTTCTTCATCCGGCTGGGCAAATCCAGGTACTCGAAATACCGTTCCAGATAATCCGCGTTATACCACAGGAGTACCGCTTCTCCCCAAAACCTTCTCAGATCTTCTATGAACCGGTTGATGCTGAAAACGTACTGCGTCATGCCGCCCAATGTAATCTTTCCCATCAGCGCGGCGAAGCCTGTCAGACAGTATACCATGGCCATAGTACCCTCCTTGGCAAATCCGGACACTATGCCCAGCGGAACGGTTTTACAGTCGCGCCTGTCCAGCGCCCTGTCGTTAAAATGATGGGTTTCCATCAACCTGCCGATCATCAGCTTTCCCAGCTGATAGATGCGGATTTCCTTCCCCCTCTCGTACTGGTTAAAATAATGCAGATAGACATCTCTCTGGACACAGTTCTCGCTGATGGAACGGTGGCATTCCATATGGAGCCGGCCGATCATCGAGTAACATTTCGTGCTGATCCAGATGCCAAAAGCCGCCGCCAGGATGAAAAGCAGTGTGAGGACCCCATAGTCCCGTATCCGCACCGCCAGCTCCCACACCATGGCCACGGACAGCCCCATCCCCGCCAGACAGCTTAAAATGTTCGGCAGGCTTCTCCGAATGCCTTCCATATTCTTGCCCTCATTATAGCTCTCCCGCACCACCCGGTTCAGGAGCATGTGGGTCCTCTCCTCCTCCAGCAGGCTGTAGTCCAGCTCTATCATCTTTCTGGCAAAGATCATATTCTGTTTTTCCGAAAACTCGAATTTCCGGTGATCGGACAATACAGAGAAAAACTCCTGGCAAAATTGCAGGATCAGATTGCCGCCCAGCAGCAGCGCCGCATACAGAATCAGGTTTCTGACAGACCGATCCCCCAGTATCTCGTCCAGAAGCCTGGCTGAAAACCAGATCCCCCAATAGGGGCTGCAGGCACTAATCACCCAGTCCATAATCTCCGCCGTCATATAGCCGCCAAACTCCCGGCGCATCATCCCGAAAGCCCGTCTGTAGATCCGCAGGACCCTGCCCGCTTTCCCCTTCTCCCTTTTCTCAGTTGCTGACATAACCGCTCACCTCCCATGCCGGATCCATCTGCGATGAAAATCCTTCCTTCCTGTCCTTCTGATAATAATGGCTCTGCACCTGGAACATCCGGTAATACGCGCCCTTTTTCCCCATCAGCTCTTCATGGCTGCCCTGCTCCACGATCCTGCCCTCCTCCAGCATCAGGATGCGGTCGCAAAACTGCGTGCTTGCCAGCCGGTGGGAAATAAACAGAGAGGTTCTGTTCCGGGTCAGCTCGTTATATCTCTGATACAGCTCGTTTTCCGCAATGGCGTCCAGGGCAGCCGTAGGTTCGTCCAAAACCAGGACGGGCGCTTCCCGATAGATGGCCCGGGCCAGAAGGAGCTTCTGGTTCTCACCGCCGGACAGGTTTTGCCCATCGCTGAATACCTCCTTCTGCACATTGGTGTCCATTCCATAGGGCAGGCTTTCCACCTTCTCCCACAGTCCCGCCTGTTCCAGGCATTTCCTCACCCGCTCCCGGTCCGCCTCCTCCGGCGCGCAGGCCGCCACATTTTCCGCAATGGTGGCCGGGAGTACTCCCACATCCTGGAATACCACGGAGAAAAGTCGGTACCATTCCTCCAGGCTCCACAGGACAGACGGCCTTCCGTTCAGGAGAATCTCTCCTTTCGTAGGCTCATACATTCCGCAGAGCAGCTTGATCAGGGTGGTTTTGCCTGCGCCGTTGGGTCCCACCAGCGCGATTTTCTCCCCCGGGCGGATGGTAATGTCCACATCCTTCAGGGTTTCCTCCCCTTCCTCTCCATACGCGAAGGACACATGGGAGAAGGTAATGCCGGGGGCGGTACAGGGCTGCCCGCAGCTTTCGGACGATGCGCCGCGGCACTCCCCCTGGTTTCCCTCCGGCCTTCCGCTCCTCTCCCTCCTCCCGGAATCCGGCTCCTCCATCATTTTACGGTAATCTGCAATGGATAGTTCATTTTCCCGCAATCTCCTCAGTGCTCCGGATATCTCTGTCAGAACACCGCTCAGGGACAGCGCCAGCCCCACATACAGGATAAAATCATCCGGCCTGACCTTCTCCTCCAAGACGCCCCATATCAGGAATCCGTATACAAACACCTGCTTTACCATCTCCACAAATCTGCTCAGAAAGCTCACCGAAGCAGCCTGGGCCCGCTGTTTTTTCTTCCATTTCCTGCGCTCTCCCAGCAGCCCCTGATACTTTGGCAGCAGCCAGCGGTCCGCCGCATACAGCCGCACATCCTTGGCACAGTAGAAATTTCCCATCTTCTCTGAAATATAAGTACTCTTCCGCTCCAGCGGTATCCAGGCGTCCCTGTGCTTTTTCTCCCAGGCCAGGGGGCGTTTCCCCGCCTCATACTGCAGCCATGTCCCCGCCGCCATCACCAGGATCACCACCGGGTGCAGCGTGACCAGCATTCCGGAGGTGACGGGAATCTGAATCAGCAGATGCATCGCATAGAGAGACCCCCATATACACACTCTGGCGTCTCTGTCCCAATGATAATACAGATGCTGCGCCTGGCTGATCCTCTTCTTGTATTCGGAATCCTCCAGGTTGCTGTAGGGGGTACGGCAGATTTTATTCAGCATCTGCTCCTCCAATACATGCCGGTATTTCAGCCCCGCATTACCGAGCAGTTCATATCCTGCTATCCAGCTCTGCCGGAACAGAAAATAGACCAGCGCCATCCCCAGCAGCACGCCCACCAGCCTTCCCGTCGATACCTTCTCCATCACCAGGGCTACCGCCGTTTTGGGAATAAACAGTTCTATGTAGGCAACAGCTATACCTCCCACCAGGCTCATCGTCACAAACAGGATATTCCACCTGCTGTTTTTAAAAAATCCTTTGTACAGGAACCAGTAGTTGCTGATGAGTCCGTGAACCCTGTTCCCTGCTTTTTTCTTTGCTTCCCTCTTCGCCTTTTTCATGCTGATACCTCCCTGTGCGCTTCAACGATACCAATCAATATTTGCCCTTTGTTCAAACAGATACCTCCCACTCAAATTCATTCGCTGTTTTTATTTTACCCCGTTTTCTCCTCTTTTGTTGTTTTTTTCCTCAATTGTATGTGTGAGAACCTGAATTGCAAAAAAACAGGGCTGAAACAGCCCTGTTGCACAGATCCGGTCAGATTTGGTTTTACAGATACAGGCCCAGGGACCCCGTTCCCCCTTTCCCTACGCCCCGTTTTTGGGAACATACCGCATATCGCTCACATTATAAACCGTAAGAAACGCCTCCGGATCCTCCTTGGTCACATACTGCATCAGCTTCTGGTACTCATTCTTATCCACAATGGTAATGATTTCATTTCTGACTACGCCATCATAGGCACCCCGGGCCTGGTAAATGGTTGCCCCGCTTTTCAGCGTATGTAAAATCCAGTCCCGAATCTGCTCTTCCTTGTTCTTTGAGATAATGCACACCCGCCGCTTGATCTTCTGCCCGAAAATAAAATGGTCCAGTACCATCCCGTTGAGATAGGTTCCCAGCACGCTTAGCACCACGGTCTTCTTATCATATACCAATGCCGAACTCAGCGCCACCACCATGCCGCTGAGGCTCATGGCCTTGCCCAGATCCATATGCAGATACCGGTTCATGATCTTGGCGATAATGTCAAGCCCCCCGGAGGAGGCATTCCGATTAAACAGAATGCTCAGGCCGATGCTGACGGTAAAAATATAACAGACCACGTCAAGGGCCGCGTCCCCGGTTAAAGAAGTATAGTCTGGCAGAAAGATCTCGAACATGCCGATAAACACCGGCAGCAGCACAGAGGTATACACTGTCTTGAACCCGAAATCATGACCGCACAGCAGGAACCCGGCAATCAGCAGAATCAGATTCAGCCCCATGGTGATACCGGATACATTCAGGGGTATGAAATTCGACAGTACAATGGCCAAGCCGGACACGGAACTTACCGCCGCATGGCTGGGCATCAGAAAAAAGAAAACCGCTGCCGCCGTAATCAGGGTAGCTGCCGCCAGCACCGCCAGTTCCTGAACTGCTTTCATTCCTTTCACACTGCCGTTATTTCCTGTCCCCATCGTATTCTTTGTCCCCATACATATCCCTTCCCTTTACCTGATTGTCTTTTCCAAATGCATGACTACAGCATTTTCTGTCCTGATTCCTTCTCTAAATACTGTCTCCGCAATACGCTCATAAATTTATTTTAATGGAAGGGTAAGATACTGTCAACTTGAAAAAATCCTAAGCCGGAAACAGATACGGCTCCCATGAAAAAAAGCCCGCAAAACCGGGCTAACAGGGAGCCTGCTTCTGCAAAACTGCCGTCTCCATCAGGTATAGCGGCTCCTGAGAATCCTCGCCAGCATGTGGAACATCACGCCGCAGCCCAGCAGGATCACGGCATACAGTTTCCCTGTATTCCCTGCCAGCAGGCTCATTACAATCCCCAGCGCGGGGATGTGACGCTCCACCTTGCCTTCCAGGCTCCCATATCCCACCGGCTCCGGGTCTTCCCCACTGTTGGCATCCCCTTTGGTGATAAACTCTCCCTCCACATACCGGTTCTCCTGCACCCGGTGGGTAACCATTGAACCGTCCCTGGAGAAGACGATGATATCACCTTCTTCTATGGTTTCCGGCTCCGCCGCCTTTACATAGATTACGCTTCCCACCGGAATCTCCGGTTCCATGCTCCCGCTCACCACCTCATAAATCTCATATCCCATCAGCCTGGGTACGGTCAGCGGAAGAAAAGCCGCAATGACTCCCAGCAAAATCAGCGTCCCCAACACGCTGCAAAGGGCAGGAAATACTTTCCCACCCTTGTTTTCAGAAGTATTTACAGTTGATTTCAATCGCTCTGTCATGTTTCTTCTTCCTTCTTTTTCTTCTTGTTCCAAATCAGAAAATACCACGCTGCGCCCACTGCGCCGAATGCCGTGATCAGGATAACCGGTACCGGAATCCCCAGAAGCCTTGCGTCGGCCGCAACCTTCAGGAAATTACTTGTAGGAACATCCTGCTCATCCAGGTCTCGTATCTCATCCGGCCCGTTGGCCGTAGGCGTTTCCGCATCCAAAATGCTCTGCTCAATTCTGTCTTCACCCTGTGCCGCCTGGTTGCCTCCCGCTCCGCCCGGCACGCCTGCAGTTGGCAGTTCCGGATCTTCTATCACTTCAAAACCAGGGACTGCCGGTACCGTGGGTGCAGGGGCAGGTTCCGGGGCAGGCACAGGTTCCGGTGTTGGCAGCTCCGGCGCGGGCGCAGGGGGCTGAGGCGGTGCTTCTTCCGCGTTCCTCGTATATACAAAGGTAAAAACGTTCTCCGCCGGGTCCTTCTGCAGCGTCCGGGTCATGTTGTAGGCCTCCGGCGTCCATCCCTCGATGTAGATGTAAGCCACCACAGGACGGTCGCCCACATTGCCGTAATAGGTCTCGCCGGGCGCCAGCGCGTTCCCTGCGCCGTCCACGTAATTGATGGTGTATGACGTGGCATCCCCCAGGATTCCGTATGCAACCACGTAGTCCATATCCCCCGTCACCACGAAGGAGTTGGCCTGGGTGCTGTCGCTGTTGTCCTTTCCGCTCTCGCGGATTCCCCTAACATAATACTTGCTGTTGTCGTTCAGTGTCACGGCATTATGGTAAAAATTAATCCGCGCACCATAGTGCAGGCCCGTGAACTCCACCATCTCCCCGGTGGCAAAACAGCCCTGCTTCCCGGCAAAGAACCGAATTGTATAGGTGTACTCCTCCTCTTTCGCCGAAGCAGGCAGCGTCATCGCAAGAAACAGGCACACAGAAAGAATTATGTTCAAAAAACACTTCCATCTCTTCATCTTCCTGCCTCCTTCTTCCCTTTTCTATGTTCCCTGAAACAGTAAATGCAGTATACCAAAAGCAGCAGCCCGCTGCCCCCTCCGGCTATGGCAAACAACGGCAGCTGGCTCTCATCGCCGGTCCTCACTATGCCGGTTCCCCTGCCGCCTTCCGGATTCGGCGTAGGCTGGGTATCATCCACAGTCTGGGGCGGGTCTCCGGGTTCCTCCGGATTCGGCCTGGCCGGCAGGTCATCCCGCAGCTCCACCGCAAAGTTCATCTGCAGATCCGCCAGGGTATCCTGATAATCATTGCCCTGTGTCTCACCGTCCAGAGCCACTTCCAGGGTAATGTAACCGCCCTCCCCGTTATGAATGGTATCCAGATAAAAATAATCTTTTAAAGCGTTTGTGGCCGAGTGAAGCCCCTCTCCCATATGGGTAAGCATATCGTCCACGCTGTCATACTCGCCGCCCACGGTGTCGCTGTCAAACAATGTCTCCACCGTGCCGTCCTTATCCGTATAAAACAGCCGGTAGGTGTAAGCACCGCCTCCTGTCCGGCTGTTGGCGCTTCTGTCCTCCAGAGAGTACAGCACCTCATTCTGCATATACCAGTCTGTTGTAGTCGGATTGGTGTTCTTCAGATCCAGTGTGATGATCACATTATCGCCGGGCTGCATTCCGCTGACCACATCATTTATATCCGCCGTGGAGAAGCTGCTCACCATTTCCCTGTCGGAGGTAAACGCAACATTCCAGTTGTCGTCGCCGTAAAAAGTTTCCGCGTGAACCGGAATGCCCGAACCAAAGACCATCAGGCCGGACAGCAGCCCCATAAAAAATCCCTGCTTTTTCATGCGCTCTTCCTTTCTATTCCACAGTGTCTGTGAGACTTAAAATCCCGTCCTGGAAGGTAACCCTTTTTCCCCATGCGCTCCAGATGGCATCCTCCGCATTGTGCTCCTGCACCGCGTCCACCTCCACCTCAATCTGGAACTTCACGCCGTCATAGTCATATGTGGTGAGAATGGTAGTGTAGTTTCCCTCCTGTTTCGTCTCCTGAGTCACTTTCTTTGCAATGCTGTCGTCTATGGTCAGACTGTCCGCAAAAAGAGGTGTCTCCGAAGCTCCCTCTCCCTGGGCATGCAGCAGCTTATTATAATAAAGCACGGTACGCTCCTCGGTTCTGGCTCCCTCGTCCTCAATCCAGTCCGTGCCCAGGTTCACCAGATGCAGGTCAATCAGGTCCGGAGAAAGGTCACGAAGCTTTTTCCCTTCCTCATCCAGCCAGTATTTATAGATGCTTACACGGACATACTGGTTGATGGTGCCGGAATTCCTGACATTCAGATTTTCCTGGTAAGTCTTTCCCAGTGTCAGTGACTCCCCTTCCGGAATCATGTCCTCCAGAAGGACTCCCGTATGTTCATTCCAGGTTCCGTCCCCGGCGCTGTTATACTCCCTCCAGGAAACTTCCTTCCCATTTTCTATCAGCCCCACGCCGATATCATACATCTGGATCCGGGAAGTATAGGTCTCGGAGTAATAAGTCAGGGCTGCCCGGGTCCCCCCGATGGAACCGCCCAAAAGCATGGCAACCGCCAAGATAAACAGCACCACCGTCACTAAGGGGGACGCTGCCCTGATCCGCTTTTTACGCTTCTCCTGTTTCTTCATGATTCACCCCCTTCTTCCGTGGTTTCTGTCTCCCCGGTGCCGACCGTGCTTCCGGTATCCAGAATCTCACTCCAGTCCGTCTCCTGCACCGAGTAAGGCGTTCCGTCCTCATGGTGCTTTACAGGCGTACTCTCATAGATAACCACCACATTGAAACTCTCCATGGACTCCGGGTCCTCGGGTATCCCCTCAATCCTCAGATCCAGGGGCTTCGTGGTACCGCCGCCGTTAACCATGGCATTGTAATAATAATATCCGTCGCTTCCCTGTATCCAGTCTTCCCCGGAATATACTATGGTGTACTGGCTTCCGCAGAACGCCCTGACCCGAATGTACACCGGAGAAGAGCTTTCCTCGTTGGCAATCACCACATGCTTGGTCCAGTCCGTGAAATCCTCCGTGATCTCCGTCCTGTCCCCCAGGCGGATGGTATAACCTCCCGCCGCCTCCGCATAGGTTGTAAAATAAGACCAGGCCGTCCCGATTCCGGCATATGCAACCGTAACCGCTGCCGCCAGGGCAAGCACTCCGGGGTAATATCTTCTTTTCCTCATATCTTTTACCTCTATTATTCCAGTTCCGCATTGAATCCCTCTGCGTCCTTCTCTGTGAAGGATTTCCGGCCGCCAAGGGCATGCGTACGTAAATCCTTCAGACGCCTCGGGCTTCAATGCTGTTTCCAGTTCCCCATTGAATCCCTCTGCGTCCTTATTCCATTTTTTACTCATTCCGGCTTCCTGCAGGCGGCTCACCCTGGTTTCCTGCTGCGTCCTGGGCCGGACTGGAATACCAGTTCCACCTGCCCGCTTCCTCATCATACACAAACTGGTTCTTAATTCCGTGCCCGTTGGTTCTGCGTCCATCGTACACGTTTTCAAACTCCACGGATACCACACTGTCCGCCGCGATAACGGCTGTGCGGTCCCCCGGCACTGTCAGCTCATAGCTGGATCCGCTGTACACCTCTGTAACCGTAACCTGGGCCCCGGCGGGAATCCGGTCCAGAATCACGCTCTCCTGTCCTGCTGCCGTGAACGTGATGCTTTCCACGTTGCTGTAAACCACTTCGTCATTCATCCTTCCGGTAACTTCGAAGACAAAGGTGGCGGATTCCCGGATGTCCCCCATGGACTCATATTCGGACAGTGTCTTGATAATTTCCAGGGCGCCGTAACGGGAAAGCCGCTCCGGTTTCAGATTCACTGCCATGTCAAAGAGCCAGTCTCCCGGATTCGCCGTATTGATTACACCATCCGCGTCCGCCGGTTTGGCGGGCAGGGATACCAACTGCGGCAGAAATGCGTAACTGTGCTGCCCCGAACTGGCAATGGTTGCAATCTTGACGCTCTCTTCCCCTGTTACATCCTCCTGCCTGATTTCCATTTTGTAATCTGACACTTCTGTCAGTTCAGAACCCCTTGCCACTATCAGGTACAGGCCTGCATCCAGTCCCTCTATCCTGCTGCCCGCAGGCACGCCGCTTCCGGTTACCGGGATACCAGGGCTGTTCTCATCCAGCACAATGCCTGCCGCCTGCTGCGCCAGAGCCTCCCAACTGCCTGCAAACTGTTGGTCCCTTTCCGCCTGATCCCCCTCCGCTCCCGGAATCTTCAGGTCATACCCCGGCATCAGCTCGTAATGGTAAGTATCATTTCCCGATGTCTTGACAGCCCTGGCGATCTGGTACAAATCCACCACCACCCCGGCTTCCGCCAGATCCTCCCCGAATCTGTCCGCTTCCTCCTTGTCCGGATCTTCCGGATAGATGGTCAGGGAACAGCTTCCGGCCACAAAGCCTTCTTCGTCTGCCTCCAGCTGCGCGGCTGTGCCTGCCATGGGATCCGCAATGCACATACCGAATACCAGTGCCGCAGCGGTCAGCAGGGATATACATCTTCTTTTCATGAGCAGTTCCTCCTCTTCCAGTTCTGTAACAGTTCTATTCTTTCTCCTCTGAAACTCCATTTGCAGAGTTATCCTTCCGGAGTTCATCCAATATCTGTTTCTTATTCATCCCGCCGCCTTTTGCACTGCTGACTATCAGCATAATCGCCAGCGTCACAAACAGGAGCGGAATCCCTACTGCCGGTATCACAATGTAGGTTGGGATTCTGACAGCTTCCGCAACTACGACCACCTCACCGGCGACATTCTCTATGCGTTTGCCGCGCACCAGCATGCGGTGACTGTTGATGCCATAAGGTGTACACGTCACCAGCGTACAATAGTCTCTCCCTGCCTGTATGGCGAGTTCATCTACATCCTCCGGAAGCACAATCCGGATTTGATCGACCATATAGGTAATTGTCGAATCCAGAACATTGACTGTGAAGATATCCCCCTCTGCCACCTTATCCAGATCTGAAAACAGCTTCGCGCTGGGCAGTCCCCGGTGGCCGGACAATACTGCATGTGTCCGTTCCCCGCCTACCGGAAAGGAAGAACCCGGAATATGTCCCACCGCAATCTGTAATATCTCTTCCTCCACACTATGGTAGATCGGCAGGTTCACACCGATGGAAGAAATCTGTACATAACCCATGATTCCGGTTCCGGTTATATCCAGAATGTCATCATATTCCGCAAGTTCCTCTTCCGTCAGTTCAAAATCCACTCCGTTCGAAAGCGTCTCGTTATATTCCCTCGCTGCATTGATGATATCCTCTTTATCCTGGGCAGACAACTCTTCCACTGCCGTCACATAACCTGCAATTGCCTTTGTGGCATGCATGGAATTCCACCAGTCGCTTAGACTCGGATATGCCAAAATCGCCACTCCTGCCAACAAGATAACCACTAATATGATCGTTGAAATGGAAGAACCCTTTCCCCGCTTTTTCCTGCCCTTCTCTTCCCCTTGTTGTTCCTTTTTTTTCATAGGTTTCCCCACAATAAAATTTGTATAGCGGCATCGTAAAGCCGCCTGCTGACGTTGGCCTGAACCCGAAGGCCCGTTGTTCGCCGCACACCACGGGAAGGTGTCAGCCTGTGCGGCATACCGGGGAGGGATGTACCCATCCCCGGTGTAAATCTGCATTGCTTATGTTTCTTCATCATACAAACCCTTCTAAATTACCGTGTATATCTTATTGTTATTTCATTCGTTTCTTGGTTATCAGAAGAATGCCTGCTCCAATCACAAGGATACCGCCCACTACATAGAAGATTGTGGTACCGATACCACCGGTAGAAGGAAGGAGCGTACCCTTATTGTTGGGGATTGTACTGCTTATCACCGTACCAACGCCCTCTCCGTTTTCACCAATATCGGCAACGCTGATTGTAATTGAGGAATTTGCTACTTCGATACCATCCTTATCCAATTCCTTTACATTTGTAACTCTAAAGCCGGTCTCCTTTGACCATGTTATCGTAAAGGTGATATCATTCAGCTTATTATAACCGTCCGGAACGGTAACCTCGCTCAGCTTATAATTACCTACGCCAAGACCAGTGAATACGACCTTACCATCAGCATCTACGAATGCCTGCGCTTTTATCTGTGCTCCTTCATAGGTTGTTTTATCAACAGTCACTAAAGCATATGTTGCCTCAACACTATCATACTTATTAGCGGTGTCTGCAGTAGGAGCTGTCGTTGTGTAAGCGCCGTCAACCAGCTTATACCATGTTCCATTGTTGTAACCACTCGGTGCTTCAGCCATCGGCACATATTCCTGACCAGTCACATAGCCTACATTTGCATTGTTGGTGCTTTCAAGCTTGAATTCAGCGCCTGTCAAAGGCTGATTGGTCGTTCCATCAACTTTTAAAAGCGTCAGAGATGTGGTAAATGTTTCAACTGTTACAATCGGTGTCTCGCCCTTAGGGTCATTTCCGTTAAAGTCCGGCTCTCCATCATACTCACTACCGGGTTTATTGGAGAAATCTATCTTTACGTTATTGGTGTTGGGAATTGCTACTACGTCAGCGTCCTCGGTCAGAAGCGCTTTGATATCAACGTAGAACCACTTGTTTACATGGGCCTTATAGTTTATCGCATTCTGAACGGCAATTCGTACTGTCGTCGTACCATCTGAATTTGGAGTTACTTTGGTTACTACATAAGTAACCTTAACACCTGTTTCAGGTACAACAAGGTCTGTGTTTTCATCCTTTGTCCCTACTCCGCCGGTCAATGTATCGCCTTCTTTAAATTGCCTAAACTTCCCCTCAGTATCTATAAGCCCCTGAACCAGTCCCTTGCTTGCAGTATCCACTAACACATATTTGAAGCTGGCATAACCTGTCATATCAGGGATTGTACCGCTCAGCTGATAATCAATCACATCGCCGATAGAAGCCTCATTCTCTTCTTTTCCTGTATTATCTTCGTTGATTTTTTTATCAGGCGTAATTGTGCTTGACTTAGGTGTCACGGTTTCATCTTTCACCAGATAAACCATTGTACGGGAAATCGTAGTAACCTGCTGGCCCGTTCCATCAACATATGAATCTGTTATGACATAATAGCCGCCTGCAAGTTCAACTGAAGGCTTCTCTTTGGTCAGGGTTTCTATGGGGTCAGTAGCTTTAATATCAATCAAAGCTAATGCCGCATCACCCAGCGCCGCATCCGTTAAAGCTGACAATCCCGTAATGTCCTCAACTGTAGTTCCGGCCTTTGCATTCTTTCCTACGCTGATATTGGAAAGCGTCTCACCATCGGAACTGACATCACCTGTAGCCAGCTGCCAAACCTCGTATTTATGGTTTTCAACCACATTAATTGTAAGCTTATAGTTCCCGTTTGCTGCCGATACAGTCATAGCCATTCCAAGAACCATAGCCATTGCCAGTAAAATGCTGGCAAGTTTCTTAATTCGTTTCATACTTTAATCCTCCTTTTCACCATTCCTGTTTGAAACGACTTTGCTTCGTGAATCCACAAATTTACATCTTTTTCAGATAAAAGAGAATTCCTACACCCTCCTTTCTCTGAACTTCTTTTTATACAGAAGGCCTGCGCCAAGAAATAGGACAATGCAGCCTGCCATTGTATATAATTTTGAGCCTATGCCGCCGGTTTCCGGCAGCACATAGAATGCTTCGTTGACAACAACAAAGGGATTTTTATTGGTTCCGGATCCCTCCAGCCCTTCAGCCACCACCTTATACTCCATGGTGGTTTCGTCCAATGTGATGGTAATCGTAATGGGATCCTCCAAGCGCTTATGCCCTTCCGGCGCTTTCGTTTCTGTCAGCCGGTAAGTTCCCTCTGTTAAATGTCGGAATGAAATGATACCATCCGCATTTGTTGTTACCTTTGCCACTTCAGTCCATGTCTGCGTCTGCACCGGGCCTCCTGCGGATTCTGAACCTGCCGCCTCACCCTGTATGCCGCTCTCCCCATCTGTCTCGGAACCTGTCTGTACCGGCTCCTCCTGGAGTTTTTCCAACAGAAATTCTGCCCCCTCCAGGATATCTCCCCTGTCATTCACTTTCTTTACAACAAACCCCGGAAGAGAAATCTGGGCTTTCACATAATTGGATTCCACATTGACCCCGTTCATCTCAGTTGAATATCCGAAGCTGTTCACCGCTTCCAGATAGGCAGCCGTACCCGTGTCTCTGTCCCCGCTTTCCTTATTTTCCAAGATGCCATAGGATTCTTCAGACAAATTTTCCTGCACTTTCACCGGAATCGTGAAATCAATATGCCCCTCCGGCAATGTGACACCTTCATTGGCAACAAACTTGAAGGCCGTAACGGATTCCCAATTGCTTATCTCATCTCCCGTTTTCCAGATGTCCGCTCTGTTCAGCAAACTCGCCATATCCTGGGCATACACCTCTTGAGAATCCGTATAATAAACCTGATATCCATCCGGCGGTGTAATTGCCTCCCGCAGCTTTACGGCGAATTCCGATCCTCTTTGAGCCTTGTTATTGATGCTCGGATCCCCGATCTGGGGCAATACATCATAAACTACCAGGTTCCTGCGAGGCGTATTGGTAATATTTTTGACTCTCAGTTTATACTGGAATGCATCTCCCAGGCCAAACCGTAATACAGTCTTTTTCCAATCATTTGTACCCGCTCTTGCAATATATTTTTCTGCATAGACACCTGCCGGAGCCGTAATATTGCCCGCTGCCTGATCCCAGCGGATTGCATCCTCTGTATTACCATCTCCGTTCAAATCATACGAGTCCTCCCTCCAAGTGTGTTCCGTGGAAACGGGATCAAAGTCATTGCTCACCAAGTACGCATCATTGATATACTGTCCCACGGAAGCTTTATCTGCCGCTCTGACTTTAAAGGTGAAAGAAATCGCACTGTTTTTTCCGTCCGATGCATCCAGCACCGCCTTCACTTCATCCACATTCAGATAAAAAATTACCGCTGTCCGTCCGCTGTTGTGATAATTCTCGTAAACCTCAGCAGATTTTACATACTGTCCTCCTACTCCATAACTTATCTTCCCATCCGGAATTACCAGAGACTCCGGAAGCAGGTCAATGACACGCAAGTCTTCATACTTCCTGTCTCCCCGCAGGGCTCCCTTTACATGGATATGGCACCAACCCTCGCTCTTGCTGTAATCCATAACCTGATTCCCATCTGTATCGGTCTTCATACTGGGATACTCCATTGATGATCCAATCATATTTTTTTCAATCCAAATATTTTCAAAGGTTTGGATCAGCTTAAACTTGTTCTCACTGAACAGGAAAAATACGGTTTCCTCATTCCCCGAAACCTGATAAGCCACATTGGCTTTATTCACATAAACGTTCTTCAGATCCTCTTCTTCAACAAACTGCGCCTCTTCAGGATTGCGGAAGGTAGAGAAGGGCCATATTGTTATTCCTTCGGATGGCTGAAGCTGAAATTCCTCTTTAAAATGGATTTTAAAGCTCTTGTACTCCTTTGAAGCATCTAACGTTAATGTCCATGTCCAGCAACTAAACGCATCATACCGATAGCCTGAATCTTTAAAATATTCACCATGTTCCCCTTTTCTCAAGACATACCTGTCTATTTCGCCTTCATAGGTAACCACTTCCACATAATCCAGATAGTCCAACAGGGACTTTCCGCCTTCGTATCGCGGAGTCGTATTGAAGATAATATGCTGAAACTTCAGCCTTTCATCTATCTCCGAATCTTCCATCGCGAGATTTATCAACGGTTCGGTGCCTTTATTCTCAAAAGCCAAGGCCCATCTATAGCTGCCTGCCCGCATACTGGGCGTATCCATCACAGTATCCGCTGAATTTCCCTTTGTGAACGCCCCATCTGCCCCGGGCTGATTTGTCAGCGTAAAAATAATATCATCTTCACATGTATGGGGTATTTCTCCCTCTGACGAATCTGCCTGATAGCAAACTGCCTCCACATAGTTTTTTAAATCCTTTGTCAGGAATCCGTCATCCTTTTTTTCATCAATCTTGCATCCCGGAAAGCGCAGCTTCAGCTCTGCCGCCTCAATCTGGCTGGCCAAATCCCCGTCACCCTGGGTAGTGTAAAAGTCACGGCTTACCGACATCCCGTCATCATTTAATGTCCACCCCGGATTTGCCTCTGGATCAAATACCGCATAACGCATATTCCCGTTTGTATCTTCATATTGAGGCAGTTGATCCGTTAACGTAATCTTTTCATACTCCCGGAAGGGCCAGATCTCCTTGGGATCCCACATCTTATACCAGAAGCTGACATACTGGCTCTCCTGCAGCGTTCCGTCTTCCCCCAGCACGGCCGCGACCCTGGTGTGATCCTCCTTCATATTGTCAATCTTATTCGTATTGACATACTTTGTTATGGTAGGCCTGTCGTATTTCGGGCCGTAAATATTCTCCGCCGTTTCAACAGGCTCTTTCTCCTCTCCTGCAACCTCCAGGGTACCGAAGATTTTCAGCCGGTAATCTTCCGGCACCTTAGGACCTGTGAATCCCATTGCAAAAGGCAGTTCCAGTGCGCCGGTGGGAATATAGTCCTTCAAAGTAATGCTGATTTTATAGTACGCCTCCCCCTCTCTCTGCTCTTCCGTCACATCACTGATCTCGTATTTTAAAAAGTCTTCCGGAATTCCAGGAAAGCGAATCCGTCCCGGGTCTATATATTCCTTCGGGAAATACACCGACATCGTTATTTCCCCTATATTAACAATTCCCTGGATCCCTGTGGTATATAGCCTGAAATAGCCCTGCCGCTCGTGATGGACATAATCTATTGCTCCCGTCTCTCCCTTCTGTCCGTGGGTCATTTTATCCCCATACAAAAGCTCCAAAACCATTCCCCCGCCCTGATCGCCAATGGGAAGGAATGCTGCCCATTCAGGCACTCCCGCCGGTTTATCCAGCACATTGATGCCTATGAACTCCTGCAGGGCCAGCAGATACTCCGCATCAGCAACATACTCCCGCAGCTTCTCAGGCAAACCCAGATATGCGTCATAAGCCTCCTGTATCTGTGCAAGAAGCGCTTCCATATATTCGCCGGAAGCTTCTTCCCCATCCTCTTCAAGCTTCTGCATGATTTCTTCTTCAGAGGGCAGGGCGGCAATGAGCCGGTTCACCTTCTCGATTTCCCCATACTCCTCTTCCGTGATCAGGCATTCTTTACCATGCGTATGTTTTTCCTTCCCGCAGACCAGATTGCCATCCTCACCCCAGCAGGTATCCTCATGGAGATGAACTTCCTTCCCGCAGTTATAAACCGGTTCTTCCAGACAGCCCTCTTTATGTGTATGTTCTTCCTTCTCACAGATCAGGATGCCCTCCTCATTCCGGCATGCCGCACTGTGGATATGTTCTTCTTCCCCGCAGTAGAATACCGGATTTTCCACCCGGCATACCCCATTGTGGATATGCTCCTCTTTCCCGCAGATCAGGATGCCTTCTTCATCCCTGCATATCGGATAATGAACATGTTCTTCCTTTCCGCAGACATATTCGCCCGTCTCTGCTTCCTCATATCCGCAGGCCAGATTCCCTTCTGCATCATAGCATTGATCTTCATGGACATGCTCCGCCTCATACCCGCACTGCAGATTGCCCTCTGCATCGTAGCAGCTGTCACCATGGAAATGAGCCTCTTCTTCATAACCACATATCAAATCGCCCGCAGCATCATAGCATTGATCTTCATGGACATGGGAAGCTGTTCCATAATCGCAGACCAGGTTTCCCGCCTCGTCGTAGCATTCCAGGGAATGGATATGGGTGGCGTCATGGCCGCAGATCAGATTGCCTTCCCCATCGTAACAGCTCTCTTCATGGATATGGAGTTCGGCCCCATTGTTCAGGGCTGCCACTTCCTCCGGCGTCAGTTCCACTTCCTTGAAACAGTCTCCCTGGTGGACATGCTCCTCCAGCTGGGAAAGCCCGCAGGATGCAATGCTTCCCGCCATGAGGCTGCCGTCTTCACTGAAGCATTCCGCAGCATAACAGCTGTCGTCATGGGTATGAAGTTCCGCTTCCCCGCAGACCAGCCTGGTCACTTCCTGATAACAGGCATCCGTGTGAACATGAGCGGTGCTCTCTGCCGGTTCCGGCACGGATTCCCCGGAATCCCCTATTTCTCCGGATGCTTCCGGAGTGCCTGCCTCTGCCGCGCCTTCCGCTGATCCGGATTCCCCAGCGTCTGCTCCGTCTGCCGCGCCTTCCGTTGATCCGGATTCCGCAGCGGCTGCTCCGTCTCCCGTGCCTTCCGTTGACCCGGATTCCCCAGCGGCTGCTCCGTCTGCCGCGCCTTCCGCAGTCCCCATGTCCGCCTGGCTGTAACAGGTTTCCGTATGTTCGTGTTCATCTGTCGCACAGATCAGCGCCTCTGCATAGCAGCCGTCTTCATGGATATGCGCCTCTTTTCCGCAGACATATGTCTCCTGACAGCATTCGGTTATATGCGTGTGTTCTTCCATGCCGCAGGTTGCATTTCCCTCTGCGTCATAACACGCTTCCGTGTGCGTATGCTCGCCCAACTGGCAGATCAGTTCCTGGGTAATGCAGTTCCCGTCGTGGGCATGCTCCTCCCCATAACCGCAGACAAGCATTTTCCCGTAACATGCTTCGCTGTGTGTATGAGCATCCGCCCCGCAGATAATTTCCCCGCTCTGAATATCTCCCTCCGAAGACATGACTGTTTCCGATACTTCCGTGACAGTCTGCCCTGCGTCTTCTGTATTTTCCAAAGCTGCAGCGCCGTTTATGCTTTCCGTATCGGCATCCGTTTCCCCTGCCTTCCCGCTACCTCCTGCGTCGTCATGGCCGCATACCAGGACAGCCTCCTTCACATAGCATTCCTCTGTATGTTTATGGGCTTCCTTCTCCTCCAAAGTGCAGGCCAGCTTCCCGTCCGCACCGAAGCACCTGTCATTGTGCATATGAACCACATAATCCGCATAGCCGCACACACATTCCCCAACCGCGCTTCCGTTTTCATCCTTCTCGTAGCAGTCTTCCGTATGCGCATGCACTTCGTACTGGCAGTCAAGCACCTCCACCTTGTGGGTCATTGCCTGGCCGTACAGCTTCAGCGCCGACACCGTGCCGAAAGTAACTATCACTGCAAGACACAGGAAAACCACCGCCCGGCGTCTGTACTTTTTCTGTTCCTTCAGGAGTTTTCCCGCCTGTGACAAAAAATCAACTTTCATAATGCCGTCTCCTTCCTTCTACCGGTCTTCTATCACTTCACAATCCCGAATCCTTCCAACGGCCAGACCCGGATCAGTATCTTTCCAATCACCATATCGTTGCTGACACATCCTACCGCCGTGTTCCGGCTGTCTATGCTTGTGGCCCTGTGGTCCCCCATAACGAAGCACCTTCCGTCGGGCACCTGGTAGGGCAATGTGATATTGCAGTCCCCCAAAGCTTTGTCCGTCACATAAGGTTCCTCCAACAGTTCCTCATTTACGTAGACATTTCCCTCCTCGTCGATGTCCACCCAATCCCCCGGCACAGCAATCACCCGTTTCACCAGGATGTTGTTGTTAAAGTAAAAGGCAATGATATCACCTGTCTCATATCCCGAACTGTTCAGCGCCACCACAATGTCTTCATCCTGCAGGGAATCCGTCATGGATGTTCCGCTGATCTGCAGCACCGGTAGCAGGAGCACCGCTATCAGTACCGCTGCCGCCGCTACCACCACCAGGGAAAAAGCCGTACTTCGAAGTACGTTTCCATATCTTTTCCTGTACCGCGTCCTCTCCAGTTCCGCCTCAAGGGCTTCCAGGTCCGGCAGTTCCATCTTCTTTTCCTCACTCATGTGAAAACCCTCTGTATTACCGGTCTTTCGTCAGGAACCATTCCGCCTTTCCATTTCATATCCGCAAACAGTGGTGTCAGGTTCCCCGCCGCCTTCCTTTATAATAATATCTTCAATCTCTCCAAAAGCTCCGGCGGAAGTCCGCTCTCCTTCATTTCCTTCCATCTGTCGGACCGGAGCCGCCCTGTCTCTGCCTCAAGCTTTTCAATCTTCCCGTCCCTGCGGTCCAATTGTTCCCGCAGTTTTTCGATCAGGCCATCCTTGGCATCCAGCTTCTCCTTCAGGCGCCTCAGCTGTTCCTCCCTGGATGCTGCCTCTTCCGTCAGCCGCATATCCTTTTCGTCCAGACGGCTTTTCAATTTTTCAACCAGTGCATCCTTCTCGTCCAGCTTCTCTTTCAGGCGTTCCATCTGTTCTCCCGCGCTGGCAGCCTCCCCCGCCATCACCGCATCCTTCTCGTCCAGACGGCTTTTCAGCTTTTCGATCAATTCATCTTTTTCGTTCAGCTTTTCCTTCAGGCGTCCGTTTCCCTCCCGGACTTCGGACAACTCCTCTTCTTTTTCCTTCAGCGCCTCTCCCAGTCTGGCCGCTTCACGGCTCTGTTCCACCAACAGCTCCAGAAGATCGTGTCTGTTCAGTTTCCGTAATTCTTTTTCCGTCATGCCAGGCCTCGTCTTTGCTAAGCTTTTCTTCTATATAGATTTGCGGTACCCGTTTGATATCCGATTCCGTTCATTCCCCTATCCCTGCCCTCTACTCCCCCAGCATTTCATCAAACAGCTGTATCAATTCAATGGCGCTGTGGAAGACAACTTCCAGGTTTTCATCCGGCCAAATCAGCCGTCCCTGCCAGGTATAATGCTCCCGGAAGAGAATCTGAATGCGAAAGACCGCTGTATTTTCTTTTTTTTCGAAATCCAACGGCACCAGGGGCAAACAGGGATTGGGGCAGTCCTCCAGGTCAAGGAGGCTGTTCAGAAGCAGGACCATCTGGGAAAGACTCTGTATCTTTTCCCTGCCTTCCAGTCTGGGATGCTGCAGATAGCCATCCATAATGCCATTGTGATAAGTCTGTACCGTGACCACCGCTTCCCTGCTCTGACAGGGAAACATTCTCTCCCGCAGCACCATATTCCAGTCACTCCTTCCCCTTCTCCATGATTCCACTATAGCTGCCCAAGGTCATCATCCGGTTATTTTCTGAAAAAAATTGACAGTTTTTTATTTATCCAGGCCAATATTGCCCCGCTCCTCTGTCCTATCCGGTTCCAGAGGAGATACCCGAAAGGAAATACAGGCTTTGGAATGAGAATAGATCTTATGAAAGGTACGGTCCAGGCGGTCCATCACCATCCGGGCATTCTCCACAGTGGCACCGGTAAGCATCAGAATATAGGACCCTGCATCCAGCCTTGCTACGGGATCCCCTGTCCTTAACCCTTCCAGTAAAATCCGCTCCAGCCTTCTTGCATCTGTAGTGGGCGTCACTTTATTGCCCAGGCTGACAATCGCAAGGGACGATTTCTCTCCCGTACGCGACAAATGCCTTTTTTCCAGGGCCACAATGCTCTGGAACACGCTGAAGGTACAGAAGAACGCCCTGCTGCCATCCAGCCCTCCTTCTGCAACCAGTTTTAATATATCCTGGCCGTAACCGTTATTCTTACACATACTCTCCGCCAGCATATAAATCTGTTCCACCTGCTCCGCAGGCCCGATCTCAAATTCCTGCCAGAGCAGCTCCCGGAAGGACCGGTATACCTGAACCGCACGTTCCGGATGCCCCATGGAAATCAATGCCTGCATCTGGTATACAATAAACGTATCCCCGCTTAAGTCCACCATGCCTGCCTGCTCGCAGATACTGATCACCTCCGTCCACCGCTCCTGCTTCTGAAGCAGGGGAAGGGTCATCTTACAGAGATCCAGATACAGTGTCTGATAATACCGTCTCAGTGATATGGCCCAGTCGCTGTCGTTTCCCGAAAGAAAATCTCCTTTATACAGGGCGATTGACACCAGGAGCTTCTCCAGATATAGTTCCCCTGAATGTTTTCTAAGTGCCAGGCAGTTCTGTTCGAATTGTTCCGAGTCCAGCTCCAGCCGGACTGCCGGATTCCATGCATAGCATCCCGGCAGCGTGACGAGAAGGTTCTCCTGATCCGGAAACATCTCTTTTAACATGCCCCTGACCTTAAACACCATGTTCTTCAGCGCATTGGCCGGATCATTGCTCTGCTCTGCCCAAAACTGCCGGATCAGCTCCTCGGATGAAATGTTTCTTGTATGGTTTACAATCATATACTGCAGAAAGGACATGGCTTTCCTGCCTGACCTGTTTTTCTTCTCTCCGTCCCGGGCTTCCCTGCAGGAAAATGAACCCAGCAATTCAAAATGTATGGTCTTCGTTTCTTCCATTCTTCATTTTCTGCCTCCGGAAATGGTTTCTGCGGCATTTCGCGTACGGCATCCCCCTTATCTTCTCCCATTCCTTTCCAGTACGGCCAACCTGCTTCCCCTTGTGTCCTTCATTGCCGGTTATCGGCGGGCGCGTCCCAGTCCGGGGCTTTCCCCCGCTCCAAGGCGCTGTCAATGAGGCATATCAGGTCCAGAACGCTTCCGAACCATTTCCGCTTACCGCTGTCCACCCACACGATCTCCCCCTGCCAGCTGGAATACTGCCTGTACTGTACACGGACGATGAAAGTAGCGTCCCTGCCCCGATGGCTGATCACACGGCAAAAAGGTTCCGTTTCCCCACCGGAAGTTTTCTGCCCATCCGCTCCCCCTTCGCCCCTGCCCTCACGCTTCCTTCCGGAATCCCCGCTGCCATTCCCCGGAAAGCTGCGTGTCTCTGTGGATGCAAAGGGACAGCCCAGCCTGTCATACAGGACCTCCATCCTCTCCAGTGCCTCCAACAGCGTGGAAAAACGGAACGGCTCCCTCGCATACTGGCTCCAAAGTCTTCCGCACTGTCTCTCCGCGTCGTAAGCATCTATGCACAGATTCACCACATTGCGGCTATAGTAAATCCTGGATATTCCATTCTCCATACCATCCCCCACTATACACAAAAAAGGACACCTGACACAAAGGAACATACTTTGCGTCAAGTGTCCGGAAACTGCTCACAGAAAGGTTCTGCCGGAATGTGACTGCTGGAATGGCTGCCGAAACGACTGCTGAATTGACTCTTCTCCACGGCTCTCTTCAGGGACAAATCATTCCCTTCAGCCTGCTCATATTCTCCCGTTTCGGCTACAGGTTTGGGTGTACAGAGCGGTATTTTTCCATACATCTTCTCAGTTTGTGTTGCAAAACATTCAAAAGGCGAGTATAATATACAAAAAGGCCAGCCAAGAAAATGACGCAAAGTATGTTCCTTTGTGTCGAAAATTCAAGATAAAATCCTGTCTTTTTGGCATTCACATCCCCCTACCGTGCAGTCTCTGGCAGCTCTAATTCGTATCCACAGAAGTTTATTATTGTTTTAAAAAATGCAAGTTCAAAAAGGATCCTATCATTTCCACAAGTCTGTATTTTGTATAAAACGAAGCACATCCAGGGCATCTTCCGCCTGTTTTGTATCATTCACGCTGATGAAATAGGCCATAAATAAGATTTCAATACTTTCCATCACACAGGGGACAGCCTCTTTCTCCTGCGCAGACAGCTTTGATATGCTTTCGTAACCTGCAGTCACGGATCTGACGCTTTCCATCCATTCCGTCTCTGTAAAGGCATCATCGGTTTCTTCCGCCAGTAATCCTGTCAGAAAATAACAAATATCGAATATCCTGATATTTCTCTGGCTCAAATCAAAATCAATATATCCTGACAGCCTGCCTTCGAAGAACAGGAAATTGCCAAAATGTACGTCTCTGTGAATTAACTGTTTCGGCAGGAAATCATATATCTGTTCCAGGGATGTTACGGTTTTAACATATTCCGCTTCCTTCAGAATCTTCCACTCATTCTTTATGAACGTATCCCGTATCCATCCTTTCATCTCTTTTAACAGGCTGTTATCCCAAAATTCCATTTCCCTTTCGCATTTCAAAAAAGCCCTGTGCAGCCGCGCAATTGCACGGCCCATCTCCCAGGCGATTGTTTTATCTTTTCCATTGACAATCATACTCCCCTGGAGTTTTTCCGTCATGAGGAAATAGTTGTTTCCATACACGGCATATTTTTCTCCTGTTTCGGTCAGAACAGGCTTTGCAACGGGAATCCCGCACTCCCCCAAGATCTGTGATATTTTCATATTTCTTTCCAATTGATCTTTATCCTGATACACCTTTATCACATAGGCCTGATCCAATTCCCATGCCGACGGGTATATCTGCCGTAATTGCCCGTTCTCCATTCCCCACCAATGCAAAATCCGTTCCATACTCTCTTTCATCTTCTGATAATGCCTCCTCTCCTTCGCAAGGATCCTTCTGATGCTGGACTCTGACAAATGATATATGCGCCCCAGCTGTCCGTTGGTTCTGCCTTCAAGATGCTTTCCATAGATATGTTGGTTCCGTTTCTCCAGCTCAATCTTGTAGTCGGTCTGCCGCCTTATCCCACAATCCTGTTCTTTCGGTATATACAGATAACCACCCTGGTAATAGTTCCGAATCATGGAAAGAACTTCTTCCGGCAAAACATCCTTCGCATTTACATATTTCATCGCCCTCTCCCCCTGTTTGCTTCATTATATCAGATCATCCCTGCTTTCCGGTGATTATTTCCTCTCTGTATCAAATATAATCACTGGAATTGGCAATTGACAGATGGGTAACTTGTTGCTATAATTAGAAGCGCAACAAGTTGCCAATAAGGAGGATTGCATGCATTTAGATGATCTGACTCAAAAATTTTCAACTTCTACGGAAAACCAAAGAAAGGCTATTTTCAGCACATTATTCATTGCCGGAAACAAGCTGCAAACCCTTTTTGATAACCGCATTCCGGAGGTCTCGTTAAAGCAATTTATGTTACTGTCCATCGTCAGGCATGCAAAGGAACAGCTCACCTTTACCCAATTGGGGAATTTATTGGGCTGTTCAAGGCAAAACATCAAAAAACTGGCTGATGTTTTACGGAAAAAAGGCTTTATTACCATTCAGCGTAGCCCGCAGGATACAAGGGCCATGTGTATCTGCCCCACAGAAAAGGTAGCTGATTATTTTGCAATTGACTTCGCAGAATACCAGGAGGAATTAAAATATCTTTTTGAGGTTTATACAGACAAAGAGATTGAAACCCTTTTCCTTCTTTTAACCAGACTGTATGACGGAATCGAAAATTTAGAAAAAAGGGGCGGCAGCCATTCATAATCATCAAATTTGTATCTGAACAGCTGTTGAAAACGCCATAGAAATGAAAAGAAGGAGATGAAAGCAGATGAAAACAATCGTCATTTACAATTCACAGACCGGGTTTACAAAGCGTTATGCCCAATGGATAGCGGAAGCAGCAGGCGCTGATTGCCTTGCACTGTCAGACGCAAAAAAGAAAGATTTGACTGCATATGAAGCAATCATTTACGGAGGTTGGGCTTGTGCGGGCAGCATCAGCAAGATCAGCTGGTTTAAGAGGAATATGGATAAATGGGCCGATAAGAAGCTCATTGCATTCTGCGTGGGAGGAAGCCCCATAGACAGCCCGGAAATCGACATTGCACTGAAACGGATTTTCAACGAGGCGGAGCAGGAAAAAGTAAAAACATTTTACTGTCCCGGAGGGTTCAATTATGAAAGAATGTCCGCCCCGTCTAAACTGATGATGAAAATGTTTATCAAAAGCCTGAACGCCAAGAAAGAGAAGACAGAAGAGGAACAAGTCATGATAAAAATGATTTCTTCGTCTTATGACATTTCGGACAAAAAGTATATCGAACCCATTTTGGCGTATCTGTTTTCCGACTGCCCGCTTCAATCCAGACAGGCATAGACCACATTCCGCAGCCTTGGCTGATAGTATTCCTCTCTGGGATTCAGTGTGTGCTGCACATAGAAAAAAGCCAGCCCTGCTTCCGTATCCGCCAGTGCAGTGGCGCCGGCAGCGCCTCCCCAGCCAAACTCCCCCGGATTTCCCACAGAGCCTGCCAGTGCCCTGTTCACCAAAGTACGTACCCCCAGTCCGTAGCTGTAGCCGGTCAGCTGTTTCCAGTTAAAGTCCTTCTTCTGGACAGCATTCAGCTGATCCTCCTTCAGCAGGGCTACGCTGCCTTTGGACAGAATCCGCTCCCCATTGATTCCCAGGCCCTGGTTGGCCAGTGCCGCCATCAGTTTCACATATTCGGAGACCGATCCCGTAATCCCTGCACCGCCGCTGTCATATTCCTCCCCCAGGACAGCGGAGACCGCTTTTCCCACATCTTTAAAGGTTCCGTTCCGGGCATTGCCCCCCTTCTGGTCCTCCACAATATCATACACTCCGGACTCTCCCTCCGGGACAAAGCGATACTGAACCGCCATCTTCTCCTGTATTTCCCGGGTCTGATGATAGACGCAGTTTCGTATCCCCAGTGGATCAAAAATGGCTTCCTTCACATAATCGCGGAATTTTCGTCCCTCTATCACGCTTACCAGCCCTGCCAGGACATCATGGGCAATGCTGTACCCCCAGTGTGTGCCGGGTTCATAAATAAGGGGGTCTTTCGCCACGCATCGCACCACCTCCGCCGTATCCATCTTCCCTCCTGTCCGCTCCATGGCCTCCCGAAATCCCGCCGAGTCCATATCATAGGTAAATCCTGCGGACATGGTAAACAGATCCCTGACAGTAATGGGATTCTCCGCCCGGACCAGCTCTCCCCCTTCCCGGCGAATCATCATATTCCGGAATTGGGGAATATACTCATACAGGGGATCCGTCAGCAGAAAGCGTCCCTTCTCCAGAAGCTGCAGCCCCGCTACAACCGTTGTAATTTTGGAGCAGGAATAAAAATTAAAGAATTCCTCCCCGGTAAGGGGCGTCCCGGCTTCCAGATCCGCGTACCCGCTGGCATATCGGTATACACAGTTCCCGCCCTGATACACTTCTATGGCATTTCCCGGCGAGAAAGGGACTTCCGGGGTATTGGCATTACTGGGTGATAATGAATACCCATATGCTGTTCCTATCAGTTATGTTTATGACAATTCTAAAATTTATTTTCACGGTGCAAAAGCAGGACACAAAATAGATGCCATAAGGAAATGCAGAAAAACATCCTTTTGCGTAATCGCCCAAGACGAGATATTTCCGGAAAAATATACAACATATTTTAAAAGTGTAATTGTATTTGGCAAAATACGTATATTGGAGGATGAAAATGAAATTAGAGAAGCAATTGAAAGGTTAGCAATGAAATATCATCCAACAGATAGCATAGAAAACAGAATCCAAGAAATTGCAAGAGAATGGAAAGCTTTATGCATGATGGAACTGTCTATTGAGCATATGACAGGAAAAGAAGCAATAGAAATTGCCAAAGAGAAATGGTAACTTATCATCGCTTATTGTTGTGACCTGGACTTCACCCGGGGACAGCCAGAACATGAAAAATTAAAGCAGTGTGCCGCCGCTTGGGGTCTCCTTGCAGCAGAATTTATGCGCCAGCTATGCAAAGGGGTTCAATATTTGTTGACAGATGGACGTTGTTCCTGTGAGGATAAAGTGAGAACGTGTCCAACAGGAATAACGACCGGCTGACAGCTAACCCGTAAACAGCAACCTTGTCAGTGCCGCAGCAGGGTATTGAGCATACCGGAATTGGACAGCAGGCTGAACGCTACCGAGTAGATCAGTGTCCAGCTGATAAAGTTCGGAAGAGTCGTCAGTGTCTGCACCAGATTTTTACATTTCCTGCTCCTCATTTCGTTGAGAAAAACTGCGAACAGAACCGGCAGAAAAGAAGTGACCGCCTGTTTCTTTCCATCCCTCCTCATTGAACTCCCTCCTCTCTCTGTAATCTGTCATGCATTTCTGATACTGCCATCATTTTACCGCTGTTTTCCGTTTCTTTCTACCCTACAGATTCCAGCGGGATTTTTGAAATATCAGGCTTTTTTTCTTTTTCGGAGAATATGTGGAATTTCTGGGGAAAATATGTCTGATTTTTATGGAAAAATGGTTGAAAAAAGCTTGCCGTCCTTTCATCTCCCAAGATGTCCTGCTCCAGATCGTCATAACTCATAATCTAAAAAATAAGACCGCGAACCTGTCTTAGATTCCCGGCCTGCGTTTTTTATGCTGTCCGTAAAGATTCTTTTCTCATATCCTCCAGGACTTTGCACATGATTATACTGCAGACCGCCAGGATTTACATAATGACCTAATTGTATCTGTGGGATGGTCCTGCAGATATGCCTCCCACCGTTGCCCGACCAGTGCAGCGTTCTTATAAAAGCCTTCCATGGCCCTCTGCCTTTCACGCTTTTCCTCTTTCCCGCTTCTTCTCATAATAGCCTGAAACCTTTACCGGACATCCATTTCCAGATCACTTCCTCCCACCCTGTTTCTGCGGGCTACTCTCCAAAATAATACTCTTCCATCCCTGTCAGCAGGACCCAGCTTCCTCCTGATTCTCTTTTTTCTGAAAGTCTTTTTCCAAAAGCCGGCCGCAGCCTGCTTCCCCCTCTGGGCCTTTTTCCATAAATTGGCCGCAGCCTGCTTCTCCATATCCGCCTGCGTTTGCCACTCTGCCTGCTTTTGCCGCTCCGCCCGCCTTGCCAGTTCTGCCTGCTTTTTCAGTTCTTCCTGCTTTTCCAGTTCCGCCCGCTTTGCCTGCTCTGCCTTCCGGATATGTTCCGGCAGATGGACTTCCTTGATTCTGCAGTTTATGAAGCAGTCCGCATTGGAAATCTGGCTGCCCTCCAGGGAAAGCCTTTCCAGGCGGAAAAGCTTCAGAATTTCCTCCTTATGCTCCAGCCCGGAACAACCTAGCAGACTCAGGCTCCTTAACTCATACAGATTCCCCAGGAATGCGCAGCCGATTGTACCGCAGGCTGAAATCTCCAGGTTCTCCAGGGCGGTACAGGTGGTCAAAAAAGAAAAATCCTTCACAGGCACAGCGGAGATAGCCAGTTTCTTCAGCCTTGACATCTTTCCAATGATGCTGAAATCTCCCCTTACAATCTCAAGCCGCTCAGGCAGGGTGTCCTTAAGGGGATCTATCAACTCCTGACATACCGGCCTGCCGCCGCAGGACAGGTTCCTGATCTTCTGAAGGTCATAAAGGCTCTCCGGTACCCTGCCAAGGGCCTGAACCACATAGGTAAGCAATGTGGGATCTATTGTAATTTTTGCATATTCCATGCTGTATTCCTCCTTAGAGCGTGTTTGAAATTGCTTTGTGACGCACAGTTGTCAGAATCAATTTTCAAACACGCTCTATGATATCTCTTAATCCGAACATCCGATTCAAGCATAGGATCCTGGAAAAGCTCTGGGATTTGATTCTTATCCGCTCCTATATGCCTTTTTCTGACAGAAGCCGCTCTAACAGCTTTGCCGCCTTTTCCCGTTCCCGCAGACCGGAAAGCCACGTCTCCGGTATCCCCCGAAAACCATACAGGATTCCCGCAAGTCCGCCTGTTACGCAGGCAGTCGTATCCGTATCATTTCCCAACAGAACCGCCTGTTTTACAGCCTCCTCATAGCCGGAGGTCCGCTCCAATATCATAAACGCGCTCCTCAGACAGTCCACCACATAGCCCGTCCCATTCCCCTCCCAGGAAGCCCCGGGGCGTATGCTCCACTCCAACTCCTGTTCATACTCCGGCATATCCCGATAAATCTCCCGCAGACCCGCAACGGCTTCCCTGATTGCTTCCCGGGCATTCCTGCCATCCAACAGGGCTTTTGCCGCAAGGCAGTACAGGGCACAGCAGACCTGGTTGCAGATATGGCCATGGGTGATAAAGCACTGGAGATGGGCATCCTGAACCAGCTTTTTTCTGTCTTCCTGCCACAATGCAAGAGGCAGTACCCTCATTAATGCGCCGTTCCCCTTGCCCTCGGGATTCACCAGACCGCACTCACGGGCAGGCAGTCCTGTTTTGTAAGCATGAAGCGCCCGGGCGGTCTGAACCCCCACATCAAACACCTCGTTTCCCACCGCCAAGGACCCATTCTCATACCAGTCTAAAAGCATCTGGGAAAAGCTGTCCAGTGAAAATTCCTTCCGGCTTAAAAGACTGTCCAACAGGCACAGTGCCTGCGCCCCGTCATCCGACCATGTCCCGGTCTCCACCTGCGGATAGGTCCTTTTAAAACCGGCAGGCGGTATCATATCAATCTTTTCATAAGGCGGCAGTTGATCCGCCTGCTGAAATTCATAGGGAACCCCAAGGGCATCCCCTATCAGAAGTCCGTAAAATCCTCCTGCAATTCTGTCACGCTTTTCCATAGTTATAGTCCACCTTTCTGGTCCTTTTACGGCATTGGTTCGGAATCAGATTCAGGGACATAAAATCCCAGGAGATCCAAACGCTGATTGGAAAAGTGATCACAAGAAGAAGCATCAATTTGAGCAAAACATCTGCAATGCCGTCATTCCCCTACCAGATTCCCCTGATGTTCATAATGATATGCAGCCCCTCTATAGCCGTCAGACAAGCCTTCCCCTTCAGATTATCCCCTCTTGTGGGTACATAGTATGGAAGCAAATGCCCACAGCATGGACACCGTCAAAAAGGCTTAGGGGGTAAATCCAAGCATGTTTTCCAACCTCTCCTGCGCTGCCTCATCCCTTGTGACAAACCAGAATGTGCGCTCCTCGCTGTCATACAGCCCAACAGCCTGTCCCTCCATAGCCTGATAAAGCTTCCTTGTGTTGCCCTCAGCAATCTGCTCCGTAATGCCCGCGATGGGAGACAGGCAGGCCTTCAGCTTCCCGCCCTCCTGCAGCATCTCCGACCCAAAATCCGGGAATTCCCACAAAACCAAACCCAGTCCTTCGTCACAGGCCAGTGCCCACAGGAATTCCGCAGCCAGAAACCCGTCCAAAATGCCATATGCGCTCCACCCGGAAACCCCGTCATTGGCGCGGCGGTATAGAAAAGGACTGTTCAGCTCCGCCGCCCAGTGGTACACTGCCTGATTCTCTTCCAGGAAATTCAGCCTGCCGTCCTTTGTGGGTTTTAAGCCGGACAGGGGACGCACCATATTGCAGCTTGCGTAAAACCTGCCGGGCAGGCAGCGGTAAAATTCCGCCATGGGACGGGGCAGCGGGTTACCCAGCCTGGCTTCCGCGCGGTTCAGGCTTTCCTCCCTGGCCCCTCTGCCCTGGATTCCGGCAAAATCGCAGAGAAACTGCAGCACCGGGGCAATGGAAAGAAGCTCCCTCTCCCGTGGCGGCTCAGGCGGAGCGGAATTGTAGATGGGATGCCCGGACCGGCTCTTGATCCAGACATATTTAAAGCCCATTTGTTTCATAATCTCTTCCAGTTCCCCATCGCTTTTTCCGCCAAAATAAGCCATCCCGGAATACAGGATACTGCCGCACAAAAGCCCGGGTTGTCCTTCCGTACAACTTACAACGAAATTCCGTTTCCTTTTCGCAAGCGCTTCCACAGACATATCAAAAAAATTATCCGGGAAAAATTCCCGCACCTTTTTCCAGTAGTCCGGCGCCTTATCCTTATTGACGGCCACAACGCCGGGCTGTGCCAGGGTCTGCTGATATCCCATCCATTCCACGATCCATTGGGAAAGCACAGCCTCATTGCAGGGAATGTCGCGGCTGTTCAGATGTTTCTTCTCCTTGTTTGTTTCCGGCTCGATATAAAGGCCCCACATCCGGGGATCCTCGGATGGTTCGATGGCTTCGCCGCCTGTTTTTTTGTTATGCCTGCCCACCTCGAACCCATAGCCATATCTCTCATAGCGGCAAAAAGGCAGGATCGTAACCTCCGTATCCGTCCAGTAGATGCGCTTGTAAGTTGTCAGCTCCGCAAGAGGGATCAGCCCTCCCTTTTCCGAAAATACAGGGTCATCCGGATGGAAGCACAGGTACAGCTCCCGCAGGGCTGCAGGCAGGGGGAATCCCAGTTTCGCCTCCTTCTGTGCCATGTCCTCCTCTGTGACAGCGCTTTTCCTGTCGCTGCCAAATGATTTTATCTTAAGCAATTCTTCTGCTATCATTGCGATGTACCTTCCTTATCACGTTCTTCCGATACGCACAATCCTTTTCATCCCGTAGCACAGCCTTTTTACTGCTCTTTATCCATGGCTCCCTTTCTCACCTGTTCAAAATCAATGCTACTGCCTCTTTTAAATCATCACTAAATTCTTCCAGATCATCCATCGAAATAACCTTATCATTAATTAATCCGGCAATATCCCAAAACATGTCAGATTTACTTAATTCTATCCAAACACCCGGCGTTTTCCTATCTCTCTTAATCCGTTTTTCCATCTCCCAAAACTTAGTGGAAGCAGGCAAGTCGCTGCTCAAATAGTCCGCATATTCCTTTACTAACTTCTCCATGTAATGTTCCTGCCATCCACCAATTTTCTCCCTGTATAATTTCCAGTCCCTTTTTGAAGGCTCAAACATTTTTCATTTCCTCCCTCTTACTGATTCAGCTTCCCACAAAATGAAAAGCACCCCTTATCCTTGTAAAACAATCACCAGGGCCAGCGCCAGGATGACAGCCATCAGAACCAGTGAGACTTTAACCGGAGAACGCTCCCCGCTTTTCCAGTCAGAAAGCAGACTGTCGTTGTCATCCTCCATATCAGGCCTTCCTTTCCTTTCCCAGAGTATGAGGTGATAAACCGCGGATATCAGGTCTATGCCCCCAAATATCAATATCACATTTCTTACACAGAAAATGATGAAACCAAGGGGCACTTCGTCCCCATCACTTCCCAGTATAACGCCGCCCCATATCCATTTGATGATTGTCATGATGGCGGCAGCCAAGGTACAAAGCAGCGCCGCAGCCCCGTACTGCTTTGCTTTACGTTTTTCACTGGTGTCCTGCCTTTTGGGAATCTTTTTGGGAAACATGCTGTCCATATTGGGTATCTCCTTTTTGGTCCTTTTTTCTGCCGAATAAACCCATTCTCATGAAAATCCAAGCGGGTTTTCCAACCTCTCCTGCACCGCCTCGTCCCTTGTGACAGACCAGAAGATGCGTTTCTCGCTGTCATACAACCCCACAGCCTGTCCTCCATGGCCTGATAAAGCTTCCTTGTGTTGCCCTCGGCAATCTGATTCGTAACGCCCGCGATGGGAAACAGGCTGACCTTCAGCTTCCCGCCCTCCTGCAACATCTCCGGCTCAAAATTTCACCTTTTGAACAGGCCCGCTGCCTGCATTTCCTTTTCTTTTTCCTCCATCCGTTTCCTGCCCTGCATTCTTTCCGGACAGCCTGTTCTTCCTGTCATCAGGTCTGCTGATGATGCATCGAAGCCACACGGCACTCCGGACATACCTCCACATAGCAGATGCCCTCCATAAAGTCCAGCATCTCCCAGGAAAGCTTAGCCACAAACTTCATGGGCCTGCCGCAGTCAGGGCAGGGGGTGTACTCCCAGTCCTGGATCCAGAATGGGAAGCCGCCTATGGTGCTGACCTCGTCCCAGTCCGCCCCATAGAAAAGCGGCGCCGGCTCACCGGCAAGCACATAGGGATTGTCCCCCATCTGCTCCACATCCTCGTCCTCCATGGCCTCTTCGCCGCTGCCCTCATAGGGGAAAATGGGGGTGCTGCCTCCGTCCAGGGTAAAGCGGGAATAGGACGGGTTGGCCCAGGGGATGCAGCCAAGGCAGGCGGTGGCAGTGAAGATGCCTTCTATCCCCAGAAAACCCAGGCGTTCGTCCCGTCCGTCCAACACCAGAAAGTCCGACAGCCTGCCGCCGCACTCCGGGCAGCGGTCCTTTCTGGGGCGGAAAATATGTACGGCGCCATCCTGTGCCCTGTCCCCCTTGACGATGGGATAGCATGTATCAAAATTCAGCTGCCTCCGCTTCCCGGCCTTGTCAAAGGTCCAGCCGCCGCACTGGGCGTACACCGAAGGACCCACATACAGCTTTTCCCGCCAGGGACGGGGATTCTGTTCCAGTTCATAGAGCGTCTCCAATGCCTTATCGTCCCCCTGCATGGCCAGACAGCACATCAGATTTCCCGCCGTCCGGGAATCCTCCGTCTCCAACAGCCTGGCAATCAGGCCGTCCCGCACATCCTCCGGGGCGTGGTAATAAATCTCACTGGGGCGGTACACTTCCTTCTCCAGGGCGGCCCGGGCCAGCTCCGGGGAGAAGATGCCGTGAATATTGATGAGTCCTTTCAAATCTTCATCCCACCAGTCGTCATTCAAACGCTCCACATGATTAATAAGATTCTCCAGTTTTTCCTGTATCTGCTCCGGGGTCCATTCCCTGGGCGGGATATACGGGGGTTTTGCCATCATGATCAGCTCCTTTTCTTTTCCTTTATATATGATCCCTGCGGAATCTTGCTATTATTTTAGCATATCTGAATGTTTTTTCCATTGCTAACTTCATGGGGCTTTCTCCTGTTATTTCGGTCCTGAACTGAAGGCTTATGTACAGTAAAGAAGCAAACAACCGAAAACAAGAAATAGACCGCCAGCACCACACTATTCCGAACCAGAGAAAACAAACTGTAGTAATCTC
>OFFP01000231.1_pt1 | contig 46807 bp, 40 predicted proteins | sample 1521431 | NCBI WGS metagenome assembly OFFP01 (sample SAMEA3504104, study PRJEB24116) | mouse gut metagenome | biome: mouse gut; feature: mouse-associated habitat; material: faeces | place: Denmark | collected 2011
AAGAATGCGAACACCGTAACCCCTTGGAGTGTGTTCTATCCAGGGGAAGAAGTGTTTAAGTCTCCAAGGCAAGATCTTAAAAACGTTGATATCCTTAATACTGTCATGGCGCCCGGTTTATATTGGGTTAGGAAAAGTGACGGAAATACGGGATTACCAAGAGATAACATTTATTATGGTTTTTTGGTCGTTTATGGACAACTTAAAAAATTTATTTCTTGGAATGACCTTTGTGAATATACGTCAATTCGCGCTAACTCGGAATGGCTTCCTTGGGAGATGACTGGAGGGTCAGAAACTGCGGGGATTTATAACTCTTCATACATTTCTATTTATGACAATATCCTATATGGGTCGCTAAATGGAAGAGTTTTAACAATTTCTTCGGTGTTTACCATCGCTAAAAACATGAATTCCGGAGAATATGTAATATACCTCCCCGCGGGATACACCTTTTCAAAAAATCAACAAGTTATTGCAATTGGCTTGGGTAATACAACACAAATAGCCATGTATTGCACGGCAGGGTCTAATGTTCTCCAATGCAATGGAAATTTTCCGGCTTCCGGAAATTCATATTATGTTTTAAATGCTCAATTACTTGTTGATAGACCTTAAATGCAAAAATAAGTAACAGTTACACCGCCAGATCCACCTGGAATGAAAACTCCTGGATTTGCAACTAAGTATACGTATTGTTGATCTATCGCGGCAGTAAAGAGTCCATTACTCATCTGCGGGTAATGAGTAATGGTAGCAATAACTGGTTTTCCAATACTAGCGGATACTTCTGCTATAGCTTTAAATCCTTCCCCTGGCATAGTGTATGATTCATCTATGGTTGCGGTATATGGTCCTTTAAGAGTTACCCCCCCCCCACAAAACGTTGACGAACGACCTTATTCCAATCCCCTGACGAAGGGTTCCAATATAAACTATACATTTCTGTTGAAATTGTAACGGTGCCGATAATACAATTTGTCCTCGGGTTATGATGAAACCTCCCAATAAAATTAGAGTGTGCAGCCCATGTTCCGGGGGATATGATGTCAATTTGTCCAATATTACTCCAATTGAACAGATTTTGGATATGATACCACAAGTGATAAAGAAATTGTTGCCAATCCGTAGCTTCCGAAGAAATAGCGTGGTAAGGTGTGTCATAAACTTGGAAAGGTATCGGATAAAACACTGACCAATCAGATACGGTGCTATTAATCCTGATCCGTTGGGCAAATAATGATTTTTTATAGAGATAGAAAGGAGAAGAATATGATAGAAATTCGAGCAGGACCATAGAAGGTCCTTATTTTAGTGGTAAAAAATTTAAAGAAGGAGGTGATCCCAATGGGGCGTTTCCTGATGGAAACATATGCTATGGTTCTGCCGGCGGTCTTAGGTTACATAGTATGGTTATTGAAACGGCAGAAGAGGGACCGTGATGCGAACGGGAAAGGAACCATGCTGCTCTTGCGGGTGCAGCTGATCGAGTACCATGACAGGTATGTGGCGTTAGGGCATATCCCGTCCTATGCCTTGGAGAATTTTATTGAAATGTATGAGGCATACCATGAGCTTGGCGGGAACGGCATGGTGACCGAGATGTATAAGGAGATATTGGAACTGGAGATCAGGAAGTAATGAAAGGAAGGTAAAGAAGATGGATCTTACGTATTTATTTGATTATGTGAACTTATTAACCCTGGGAATCTGCCTGTGCGTAGGCTATGCACTGAAAACGGCGTTTGTGTGGTTCCCGAACAAGTATATCCCGTTGGCGGCTTTAACGATGGGCAGTATTGTTAATATCCTGATCAACCTGGAGGCGGGCATCAATGCCGCGGTAGTGCTTGGCGGGATGGTATCAGGGCTTGCCAGTACGGGATTGTATGAGATGATGCGGAACCTGTCGGATAAGGATGGAAGTTTACCGGCTAAAAGATAGTGTGAAGTATGTGTGATGCCGTTCTTTTTTTACATTGCAGGAATTGTCGAAGCATGGTAGTATAAAAAACAGGAATAACCATGTTGCAGGGTGGGTTGACCTCTATTCTATATAGAATGGAGGTGATGTCTATGAAAAATCATTTTGATTTTAAGGATTTAATGACTTTTGGTCTTTTCCTTCTGGCATTGCTTACATTCGTTTTTACGTTTTGTAAGTAAATCTACATAGAAAAACCACCCCAAAACTTTGATCGGATGCGGGGTGGATTTTCTATTTCATAATTTGGTCAACCCACCTTGTGGGTGGTTGTTCCTTGTGTTTATATTATAGAACAGCTAAAAGAAAATATCAATCAAAAATTTAGAGGGTCTAGGAGTAGGCTCTCTTTTTGTTGTGCCGGCGTAGATGCCGGAAGGAAGGAGACAAAATATATGAATATCATAGAAACGAACTTACAATTCAGCAGCTTATCGAAGAGATCCCGTACTAACCGCATCGTGTTACACCATGCCGCCGCCAGTGAATGTGGAGCCGCGACGATCCATCTCTGGCATAAAGGAAATGGATGGGCAGGAATCGGCTATCATTTCGTGGTAAGGAAGAATGGGACCATTGAACGGGGAAGACCTGAGCATACGCAGGGGGCACATGCGAGCGGTTCGAATTTTGATTCTATCGGGATCTGCTTTGAAGGGAATTTTGATGCGGAAACCATGGGGGCGGCACAGAAGAATGCCGGGATTGAATTGATACAGTATCTCAAGAACAAATACGGAATCAGTAAAGTATATGGACACCGTGACCTGATGGCTACCGGATGCCCAGGTAATAAGTTCCCGTTCAACGATCTTGTGGCGGGACGGATGAACAACCCTTATTCCGGATGGGTGAAGGATGAAAAAGGATGGTGGTACCGGAATGCGAACGGGTCATATCCTAAGTCTTGTTGGTTGAAACTGGATGCCTGGTATTATTTTGATGAGCAGGGGTATGCGCTGTCTGGGCGATGGCTCCGATATAAGAATAAATGGTATTATCTCAAGTCTGACTGCCGTATGGCGACAGGATGGGTTGAAATCAATGGATACTGGTATTATATGAATACTAATGGCGAGATGCTGACAGGATGGCAGGAAGTCGGAGGGAACTGGTATTATTTGAGTAAAAGCAGCGACGATCTTCCGGAGGGAGCCATGGCGACCGGGGAGATGAAAGACGGGAACCATACGTACCACCTGCAGGATTCCGGCGCAATGTTAAAGGGGTGGATCAAGCGTAAAGGCAGTTGGTATTATTATAATGAGGACAACAGCTGTCAGCCGATCGGAAGCATGATGCGTAATCACTGGCAGGGTGGATACTATCTCAAGGATGATGGGAAAATGGCATGTAATGAGGACATGGAAATAGGCGGGGAACGGTTTGAGTTCGGCGCTGATGGCAGGGTTAAGAAATAAAGATTATATGATCCGGAGAAATTAAAAGGGCGGCAGTAATGCCGCTCTTTGTCGTTAAATAAGCACAAAATAGTTTAAATAAACACGCATAAAAACAAACGGTTAGTGACACGTTAGTGACAAAAACAATGGATATCTGCATATTTTCGCAAAGAAAATTTAAGAATACTTTAAGTTGTGTCCTATCTGACAAAAGAGTATAATTAATGACATGGTAAATATGTAATTTTGCATCGGAATGTCAGCATATGGAGAATTGAGAAGACATTTGTATGTAATAAGGACTGCAATTATAGAGGAGAAGAATAGATGCGTATGGATCGTAGAAGACGGATATACTACAGGCGTAGACGCCAGGTACAACGACAGATGATCTTGCTCGGCTGGTCACTACTTTTTGTTGTGGGAGTATTGAGTCTCGTTCTTGGCAGGAAGAGTACGGCAGAGTCTTTGGCGCAGAAAGTAGTCAGATCAGGGAGCCAGAAAGATGCAGAGCAGGCGAAGCAGATTACGATAGAAGTAGAAGATGAAGAAGAGAGGCTTGAACGAGTCAGAAAAGAGGCAACGGAAAAAGGTTATCCGGCGGGTGTCATAGAATTGCTGGATAAGAATGAAGAAACGGTAGAGTTTGTAGAGCATTATGAAGAGAAGAAAGATAATCCCTGTGCGGAGACGATTGATGGTAATTGGGAAGAAGGTCAGATCCCGCAGCTGTATCAGTGGGATGAGCGGTGGGGATACGCAGCTTATGGTACAAGTATAGTGGCGGTCAGTGGATGCGGACCGACCTGTATGGCGATGGTTGCCGCAGGGCTTACCAATGACCCGTCCATAACCCCTGCGAAAGTAGCGGCTTATGGGACAGAGAATGAATATGTGGATGAGTATAATGATACGTATTGGAGATTTATGAAAGAGGCGGGGGCTAATTGGAATTTGTCTTGTTATGACGGGGTATTTACAGAGGAGCAGATCCGGGACGAATTACAGGCAGGGCATCCTATTATCTGCAGTGTCGGTCCTGGTGATTTTACGCAGAACGGTCATTTCATCGTCTTAACGCAGTATGCAGAGGGAAAGGTTAAGATCAATGATCCGTTTAGCACAAAAAATAGCAGTAAAGAATGGGTATTTGCAGAGATTGCAGATCAGATTAAGGCGATGTGGGTGTATTCTGTGAATCAGTGACGCCCTGGTGCAGCGTTATATCCGGCTTTTGTCAGTGGAAAATGACATTAAGCCGGTTTTTTTAGTATTCGTATTGCGAAGCGGTGTGTTATATAATAGAATCTATATGGGTTAGGTTGGGATATTCGTGATATCCGATATATGGCAAAGCGTCTGGATCGCTGCAGAAATCCGGAGTTGTGTATTATAATTCAGAAAAAGAGGGAGAGACAGAGATGGTGCAGAAGGAAAAAGGAAATACGCTATATTTGGAGTGTTACAGTGGGATCAGCGGAGATATGGTTGTAGGGGCTTTGTTGGACCTGGGTGCTTCGCAGAAGGTTCTGGAAGAACAGTTGGGAAGCCTTCTTGTCGAGGGATTTAAGGTTCAGATCAGCAGGGTTAAAAAGTCAGGGTTGGATGCATGTGATTTCAATGTGATCCTGGACCGGCAGTATGAGAATCATGATCATGATAACGAATATTTATATGCACAGGAAGGATATGGGCATAAAGCACATATCCATACGCATGTCCACAGTCATGATGAACATACACATACCAACGGATGTGCTGAACATGAACATGCCCACGGACATGATGATCATACGCATACTCATAAACATGCCGAACATGAACATGCCCACGGACATGGCGAGCATACACATACTCATAAACATGCTGAACATGAGCATGCCCACGGACATGGCGAGCATACACATACTCATGAACATGCCGAACATGAGCATGCCCACAGACATGATAGACACACGCATGAGCATAGAGGTTTGCCGGAGATCAGAGATATCATCAGTCATTCAAAGATTTCCGACAGGGCGAAGAAGATAGCATCCGATATATTTTTGGTCCTGGCGGAGGCTGAGTCAAAGGCGCATGGGGTATCTGTAGAAGAGGTTCATTTTCATGAAGTGGGAGCGGTAGATTCCATCGTAGATATCGTTGCTGCCGCTGTTTGTCTGGATGATCTGAATATTACGGATGTGATCGTGCCAGAATTATATGAAGGGAGAGGAACGGTCAGATGCCAGCATGGGGTTATTCCGGTGCCGGTGCCTGCGGTGGTTCATATCATCGGTGCACATAATATTTCCCTGCATATGACAGGGACAGAAGCAGAATTAGTGACGCCCACAGGCGCTGCGATCGTGGCTGCAACCCGTACTTCAGACAGGCTCCCTGAGAGATATAAGATACAGAAGAGTGGGATGGGAGCAGGGAAAAGAGATTATGGAAGAGCCAGTATCCTGCGGGGAATGTTAATAGAGCCGGAGGCGGAGGAAGCAGATCATATCTGTAAACTTGAGAGCAATATAGATGATTCTACGGGAGAGGTCCTGGGATATGTGATGGAACGGTTATTTGAAGCAGGAGCAAGAGATGTATATTATACCCCGATATATATGAAGAAGAATCGCCCGGCATATCAGTTGAACGTGATCTGCGATGAGAAAGCGGCGCCTGAGTTGGAGCAGATCATCTTTCGTGAGACTACGACCATTGGGATCCGCAGAGTGAGGATGCAGCGCACCGTGATGCATAGAGAGATCCGTCAGGTTGAGACTTCATTCGGTATGGCAGAGGTCAAGGTCTGCAGATCAGGAGAGATTGTCAGGGTATACCCGGAATACGAAAGTGTCGCCGCTATCTGCCGCGGATCTGATCTGAATTACCGGGATGTGTGGAGCAAGATTTGCAGTGAGGCAAAAGAGCGGCTAGTGTGAAAGTGAATCTTTTGGGAGGATATATTCGTGAAATGTTATGAAGAAAAGTGCAGGCTGTTAAAAGAACAGCTGAGCAGATATGCTTCGGAGGATGTTGCAGTTGCATTCTCGGGAGGTGTGGACAGCAGCCTTCTTTTAAAGATTGTATGCGAAGCAGCTAGGGAAACAGGGAAGAAGGTATATGGCGTTTTTCTTCGTACCATGCTGCATCCGCAGGGGGAATTAGAAGAAGCGATGCAAGTGGCGCAAGAGACAGGGGCTATATTCCACGTGATAGAAGTTGATGAATTAGAAGAAGCAGATATTGCAGATAATCCTGCGGACAGGTGTTATCGCTGCAAACGGTATCTTTTTCAGGTAATGAAGGAAGAAATGAAATTACTGCAGGTGTATCGGATCCTGGAAGGGACGAATGAGGATGATCTGCATGTATATCGCCCCGGAATCCGGGCAGTCAGGGAGTTGGGGATGATCAGTCCGCTTGCGGATGCCGGGATGACAAAGAAGGAGGTTCGCAGGATGGCGGCGGAATATGGTCTTACCGTATCGGGAAAGCCTTCCGCTCCCTGCCTGGCAACCCGCTTTCCCTATGGAACCAGGATAACGTATCAAGAGATGCAAAGGGCAGGAGAAGGAGAAGTATTTCTTAAGTCTTTGGGATTATACAATGTGAGACTGAGAGTGCATGGTAAGATTGCAAGAATTGAGACAGATCCGCAGGATATGTCAAAGCTCATAGAAGAAAGGGACTCCGTGATCGAGTATCTGAAAAAGCTTGGATACACATATATTACTTTAGATCTGGAAGGATTCCGTTCGGGGAGTATGGACATTGATCTTCAGAACAAATAGAAAACGCAGCGGGAGGGATTTGAACCCCCGGAGCCTTGCGGCTCTTCTGCTTTCGAGGCAGATGCCATCAGCCAACTCGACCACCGCTGCGTACTGATTGTTATTATAGCATAGGAATATAGAAAGAGGGAATACCCAAATTTAAAAATATCTAAATTCAACCAATTTGACAAATATATGTAAAATAACTGAATATATGGTTTGAAACAGGCTTGCATCCTATTTATGCTGCAGACAAGGAAAGAGGGCTGGCACTTTCGCGCCAGCCCTTGGAGGGGGATGAAAAATCTATCTAAATTTAAGAAAACGTCTAGTCGAAGTCCGGTAACCATACCTTACTGAATCTCTGAATATGTAATGTGAAGTACAATTACCGTCTTCATTTATTTGATGAGTCTATTATATAAAGAAAATGTGACGCAAGTATGTCAAAAACCGGAAATGTTTATAAAATTTCTTAAGAAAACCATAAGAAAGATGGGTTTTTTTAGAAACCTTATCTGCGGAAAGTATTACAATAACAGAACATGGGATAAAAATGCCGAGATGACAGAGAATATATGTATTATGTGACGAGGCATCGTGTGCTGCACGATGCCTCGTCGGGACGTACTGCGACGGAAGGGTAAAGTCGCCGCTTCCAAACGGCCCGCCGCAGCCGGACTATGGCTGTAACAGCCGCGCTCCGGTGCGCAGGAGTTCCATTGCGAGAACTCCATTCTTATCATATCAGTTTCATATATGAAATTCAAGAGTTGTTACGGAATCATTTGTCGATTTTTAGTAATAAAGAAAGATATTGTTCATAATTAACACCGTCATTGCGCGGGATCTGTTCTTTGACAGTGTCGATCAGTGAGCATTCCAGAAAATCACCGGCCGCACGGATGATGGATGGAATGGAATAACCGCGTGCAATACCGGCGGCTATGCAGGATGCAAACAGATCCCCGGTTCCGGAATAACTGCCGCCAATATACGGAAAAGCGAAGAGGGAGCAGCCCTCTGGATTGACCAGAAGATTTCCCATCTTTGCGGTACCGTCTGTGTCATGGAACAGGATTCCGGTGACGATCACATGGTCTGGCCCCTCCTGGCAGAATGCCTGTCCCAGTTTTCCGATTGCCTGTATCCGCTCGTCAGGGGAACGAAGTGACGTCAGCGCCTGATAGTCGGCGTCTGCCAGGAGACACAATTCGGTAAGGTTTGGTGTGACGATGTCAGCCTGCAGTGCCAGTTTACGCATTTGCCTGAAAAGGGAGGGTGTGTAGATCGGATAAGGCTCGCCGTCATAGCCCATGACAGGATCCACCAACAGAAAGGTATCGGGACTCTTGAAAGTGTCGATGAAGCGAAATATATGAGTGATCTGTTTCTCATCAGCAACAAATCCGGTATAGATCCCGTCAAAATGTTGGTTCATTTTTTCCCACTCGGCGCGGAAATATTCCATTTTATCCGTATAGTCGTCGCAGTAATAACTGGGATACCCGGTTTGGGCAGTCAGAATTGCAGTTGGCAGGGGGCATGCCTGAACGCCCATTACAGAGAGTATGGAGATCGCCGCTGTGAGCGAGCATCTGCCAAAGCCTGAGAGATCATTGATTACAGCTACTTTCTTTGTCATATGATTTGTTTCCTCTAATTTTAATTTTATATTTTGTACAAGCATATGATAGCATCAGAGTGGATGTATTGAAAAGTCCAGATAACAACAAATTGACCAGTCCAATCGACAGGGCAAATAAAAATAAGGTCGAAATTCGTAAAATAGACAAAAATGTATTGACATTGCGATATATCTGAGTTATAATAACTATCGTTGTAAAAAGATTTATTGTTATGTGGGCGTAGCTCAGCTGGATAGAGCGTCTGGCTACGGACCAGAAGGTCGGGGGTTCGAATCCTCTCGCCCACGCTAAAAGTCCTTGCAGTTTCTCTGTAAGGACTTTTATCGTACAATGACGATATGGGGCTTGATGTATCGGGGATGATGAAGCCTGATTTATACACTTCCTGAAAGGAGGAGTCCGTGGATGGAGAAGAGAAAGATTGCATGTGAAGTCTGTCGCAACCAGTGCGAGATGGAAGTCGAGATGGAAGACGGCGAGGTAGCCGAGGTTACGGGCAATGGATGTATGAAAGGGTATATTTTTGCGCAGAATGCGGTTAAAGAGCAGCAGTAATGCGGTTTTGGCAATTTTAGCTTTGATTTTTTGTGGACAATTACATCAGAATATATTAAGATGGTAATATCGTCAGAATTTATAAGAGAGAAAGGAATATGGGACTATGAAGAGAAATGTTATTGTAGGGCAGTCTGGGGGACCGACAGCGGCGATTAACTCAAGTCTTGCGGGCGTTTACCGTACTGCAAAGGATCGTGGGGCGCAGAAGGTATACGGTATGCTTCACGGCGTACAGGGATTGTTGGAGGAGAATTATATTGACCTGGCTGACCATATCAAGACAGAACTGGATGTGGAGCTTTTGAAGAGGACTCCGGCGGCATTTTTAGGTTCTTGCCGTTATAAACTTCCGGAGATTCATGAGAACCGCGAGGTTTATGACAAGATTTTCGAGATTCTGGAGAAGCTGGATATTGAGGCGTTTATCTATATCGGCGGGAATGACTCCATGGATACGATTAAGAAGCTGTCTGATTATGCAATCATTACGGGATTTTCCACCAGATTTATCGGATGCCCGAAGACGATTGATAACGACCTTGCGCTGACTGACCATACGCCTGGATACGGAAGCGCTGCGAAGTATATCGGTACTTCTATGAAGGAGATTATCCGTGATAGTTTCTGTCTGGAGACGGAGAACGGAATTGTTACGATTGTAGAGATTATGGGACGTAACGCAGGATGGCTGACCGGTTCGGCAGCATTGTCCGAAGGTGAGGACTGCGAAGGCCCGGATTTGATTTATCTGCCGGAGACGAAGTTCGATCTGCAGGCTTTTGGCAGAAGGGTAAAAGATCTGTTAGAGAAGAAGACATCTATCGTGGTCGCGGTATCAGAAGGAATCCGTACCGAGGATGGCACTTATGTATGTGAGCTTGGCAATAATATTGACTTTGTGGATGCGTTCGGACACAAGCAGTTGTCAGGAACGGCGTCTTATCTGGCAAGCTTTATCGCCGGAGAGCTTGGATGCAAGACCCGTGCAATCGAGCTTAGCACGCTGCAGCGTTCTGCGTCGCATGCGGCGTCCCGTGTAGATATTCTGGAGGCTTATCAGGTCGGCGGTGCGGCTGTGAAGGCGGCTGACGAGGGAGATACCGGTAAGATGGTGGTACTGCAGAGATTGTCTGACGATCCGTATCAGTGCGGGACGGAAGTGAAGGATGTCCACAAGATTGCCAACGATGAGAAGCTTGTTCCGAGAGAGTGGGTGAACGAGGAAGGAACATACGTGACCAGCGAGTTCATTTCCTATGTAAGGCCGCTGATTCAGGGCGATGTTTCACCAGTCATGGTAGACGGTATCCCGAGACATCTGTATACGCCGAGAGAGCTGAGCTATAGACAGAAAAAAGGGAATGTAGAATAGTAAAAAGACCGCTGCACGGGATATGTGCGGCGGTTTTTCGTATCACACATTATTTTCATATTTTAACCGACGCTCCTTTAATTTCCAAAATGTACTTGCAATTTTGCGGAAAATCAAGTAGTATAGAATTATTCTAATATTCTTAAAGAATTACGATTTCAGTTCATCCTAAGTTTTCACGTGCCTATTCCAAAGATAAAGATATCAAGTGATTAAAATTGAAAAAGAGGTGGTGTATGTGACAGGAAGAGAAGGGTTTGACGTATTGCGTCTGATTGAACATGGGCAGACTTGCTATATCAGTTCCGAGTATGTGGAAGGCAGAATACTTGCGGGATGGTTAAAAGCCTGTCCGGATATTACGAAAGAGCAGCTTTTTTCCCTGATGAGGGAGGCGGCAAATCAGCTTGGCATGATACATAAATGCCGGAAAAAGCCCTATTATCAGTATGTGAACCCCTACAGCATAGTGGTTACGGACGAGAGGAAGCTATATTTTCTGGATTTAGAAGCAGGTTCCAATGAAAAAAGGCTTAGGTTCATGCAGAGGCGCGTTGTCAGGGAGAATTTCCTTCCCAAAGAAGAAGCCTACTACCAGAGAGGAAATGCAGAGATTGACATCTATGGGCTTGGGAAGACGTTTCAGTATCTCCTTGCCGCATCTGCGCCGAACCCTCCGCTTAACGGGCGGGAGGAAAGGCGGTTTCTCAGAATCATTTCAAAATGTCTGAATTATCAATCAAAATCATCTTATCAAAGTGCGGCAGATATCCGAAGGAATATCCCACAATATAAGAAAAAAACAGAATATTCGCCTACATTTCGGAAACGCCTCCTTATGGCTTTAGGGGCGGCTGCCATCCTTGGGGCAGCGTGGAAACTTCAGGAAACCGGGACTTTTGGGGGATGGGAGGATGTCAGCGGACCGGAGGGCGTCAGTTTACAGGATTATGGATTGCAGGAAGGGGAGACGGGCTTTCGGACGAAATTATTGGCTGGAGACAGCGGCGAGGCATATATGGAGGTTGCGTTAGCGTACATTCTGGATTTGGAGGACTATGAGAAGAGCCTGTATTATCTGGACAAGATTGAGGAGTATATTCCGGCAAGGGATTTGAAGGAGATAGCAGAAGCGCTTTTCCAGGGAGTAAAGGAGCCGGAGACATTAGAAGCAAGCCTGCTTCGGTTGGAAGACGAGGCTTTTCAAGATACTACCGGGCAGTATTGTCGTTGTCTGATGAAAGGCTATGCATTGCTTGATACGGAACAGGCGGCCAAAGCCATCCTGCGTCTTGGCAGGCCGTATATAGAGCAGGCAGACGGCAGAGGGGAAGAGGCGGAAGAGATTTCAGAATATATGGCTTGGGCTTATGAGAAGATTGCCATACTATATGAAGAACGCGGGCAGAAGGAGAAGGCGGCAGAGACTTGTGTCCGGGGAATCGGGGAACTTGGCGGGGCGGAAAGGCTTGCAGTCATGCATATCCGGCTGATGTGTCAGGATACATCTCTAGAGCGTGACCAGTGCGGGCAGGCCATACAAGAATATATCCGTCAGACGCCGGGGATTTTGGAGAATGAAGAGTTCCAAAAGCTGCAGGAGGAATATGGGATACAGATGGAAGGAGAGCAGGTATGGGTAGGACGATAAAAAATATTGTTGAGTTGTTTGTGATACTGGGATTGATTTACTGGCAGCAATATGGTATAGTGATATCAGTTTCATAAACGGATTGAGATGGGAGAGCGAATCATTACGACAGAAATGTTGTTATTTAGTTTGCTCTTTTCTTATATTCTGCCATAGGATGGGGATGTCCTAGGCAGGCGGACATCGTCCGTTAAGATAAGGGATAAATAAGGAATATAATAGAGGGAAAAGGGATGGACAGAAAGTATTACGATGCAATCGAGAGTAATCCCGTCGTGGCCGCAGCAAAGGACAGAGAAGGGCTGGAAGAGTGCTGTGGGCTGGAAGATATCAAGGTAGTCTTTATTCTGTTTGGGGACATTTGTTCGATTAGAGACATTGTGGACAGGGTGAAAACGTCGGGCAGGATGGCGTTCGTCCATATAGACCTTATCACGGGATTAGGGGCGAAAGAGGTAGCGGTGGACTATATCCGGCAGTATACGGAAGCGGACGGGATTATTACGACGAAGCCGGCGCTGGTTAGAAGAGGGAAGGAGCTTTCGCTGTGCACGGTGCTTCGGTATTTTCTTATCGATTCTATGGCTTTAGAGAATATACGGAATCAGCAGCATGGGATTAGGCCGGACTTTATCGAGGTGCTTCCGGGAATCATGCCGAAAGTAATCAGGGAGATCTGTAAGATTTCCAGGACTCCAATCATTGCTGGCGGGCTGATTACCGATAAAGAGGACGTAGTGGGCGCGCTGTCTGCCGGTGCGATAGCGGTATCCACGACGAACCGAGGCGTATGGCGGATGTAAACAGGATAAAATGGTTTTTAGGAGGGTGTGAGGATGGCGAAGTATGTAATGGCGTTAGACGCCGGGACCACGAGCAACAGATGTATTCTTTTCAACGAGGAAGGGAGGATGTGCAGCGTCGCGCAGCGGGAATTCAAGCAGTATTTCCCCAAGCCGGGCTGGGTAGAGCACGATGCAGACGAAATCTGGGCGAGCCAGATGGGGGTAGCCGTGGAGGCTATGAGTATGATCGGGGCGTCTGCTTCGGATATTGCCGCGATTGGAATCACAAACCAGCGGGAGACGGCAATCGTGTGGGACAAGAATACCGGAGAGCCGGTCTACCATGCAATTGTGTGGCAGTGCAGGAGAACGTCCGAGTATTGCGATTCCCTGAAAGAAAAGGGATTGACGGATAAGTTCCGTGAGAAGACGGGATTAGTGATTGACGCTTATTTTGCCGGGACGAAGGTAAAATGGATTCTGGATCATGTGGAAGGCGCAAGGGAGAGAGCCGAGAAAGGGGAACTCCTCTTCGGAACGGTAGAGACTTGGCTGATATGGAAGCTTACCAAGGGCAAAGTCCATGTGACGGACTACTCCAATGCGTCCCGCACCATGCTTTTTAACATTAACACGTTGGAATGGGACGACGAGATTTTAGAAGAACTAACGATTCCAAGATGTATGCTGCCGGAGGCGAAGCCGTCCAGTTACATCTACGGTGAGGCAGACCCGTCCTTCTTTGGAGGCGCGATTCCGATTGCCGGGGCTGCCGGCGACCAGCAGTCGGCGCTGTTCGGGCAGACCTGTTTTACGGCGGGCGAAGCAAAGAATACATACGGCACAGGGTGTTTCCTGCTGATGAACACAGGTGAAAAGCCGGTGTTCTCCAAGAATGGGCTGGTGACGACCATAGCATGGGGACTGGACGGGAAAGTCAATTATGCCCTTGAGGGGTCGATTTTCGTTGCCGGGGCGGCAGTTCAATGGCTGCGGGATGAGATGCGCCTGATAGATTCTGCCATGGATTCTGAGTATATGGCAAAGAAGGTAAAGGATACCAACGGCTGTTATGTGGTTCCTGCGTTCACAGGGCTTGGAGCGCCTCACTGGGATCAGTACGCCAGAGGAACCATCGTCGGGATTACCCGCGGGGTGAACAAGTACCACATTATCCGCGCGACGCTGGAATCACTGGCTTATCAGGTCAACGACGTGCTGACGGCGATGAAGGCAGATTCCAGCATTTCACTGGCGTCCCTGAAGGTAGACGGCGGCGCCAGCGCCAATGATTTCCTCATGCAGACCCAGGCGGACATCATCAACGCCCCTGTACAGCGTCCCCAGTGCGTAGAGACGACGGCAATGGGCGCGGCGTATCTGGCGGGCCTTGCGGTGGGATACTGGAAGAGCAAGGAAGAAGTGCATAAGAACTGGGCAATCGACCGGAAATTTGAGCCGTCCATTCCGGAAGAGCGGCGGGCGAAGAAGATACTCGGGTGGAACAAGGCGGTTAAGTATGCCTATGGATGGGCAAAGGAAGAACAGGAAATGTAATTATATTTTTGAATAGAGGATTTGCAGGAGAGAAGAGCAGGGCAATGGACGCATTGAGAGATATGCGTTTATTGTCTTGCTCTTTTTGTACCTGACGCCTGCAGGGGCAGGGATGCCTTATGGTAAATGGATTGGATAGCAGATTTTAGGATGAGAAGGAGGCTTACTTATGTATCGATATGATGTAATCATTATAGGCGGGGGAGTGTCCGGCTGTGCGGCGGCAAGGGAACTGTCCCGTTATAAGGTAAATGTGTGTGTGTTGGAAAAGGAAGAGGACGTTTGCTGCGGGACGTCCAAGGCGAACAGCGGGATTGTCCATGCAGGGTACGACGCGCCAACCGGCTCCCTGAAAGCAAAGATGAACCTGCGGGGGAATGAGATGATGGAATCGCTGGCTCAGGAGCTTGATATTCCTTTTATCCGCAATGGTTCGCTGGTAGCCTGCCAGAACAAAGAGGATCTGCCAAGGCTTGAGGCGTTGTATGGCAGAGGGGTTGCCAACGGCGTGAAAGGACTCCGTATCCTGAACCGGGATGAGGCCTTAGAAAAAGAACCAAATCTTTCGGAGGACGTGTATGCGGCGCTTTATGCGCCCACAGGGGGAATCATATGTCCCTTTGAATTGAATATCGCCCTTGCGGAAAATGCCAGCATGAACGGAGTGGAATTCCATTTCCGTACGGAAGTGACGGGGATTGGGAAGCAGGAGGGTGGTTACCGGATACTGACGGGCCAAGGCGTCTATTTTGCAAAATATGTGGTGAATGCGGCGGGGGTCTACGCAGACAGAATCCACAATATGGTCAGCAAACGCAAGATTCACATTACGCCAAGGCGGGGAGATTACTGCCTGTTGGATAAGTGTGCCGGAAACCATGTGAAAAGTACCATATTTACGCTGCCGGGGGAATTTGGTAAGGGGATTCTGGTCACACCGACGGTTCACGGCAATCTGCTTCTGGGACCGACGGCGGTTGACATTCAGGACAAAGAGGGGACGAACACGACCCGGGATGGAATCGCTCAGGTGCTTGGTAAGGCGGGGATGAACGTGAAAAATATCCCTATGCGTCAGGTGATTACCTCATTTGCAGGATTGCGGGCGCATGAAGACGGGGATGAATTTATCATAGAAGAGTTAGAGGATGCACCGGGATTTATTGACTGTGCGGGAATTGAGTCTCCTGGGCTTACGAGCTGTCCGGCGATTGGGGAACGGATTGCCGGGATGCTGCGGGAGAGACTGGAACTTCAGGAAAAAGAGCGCTTCATCGCCACAAGAAAGGGAGTCCTGAAACCGGAAACGCTGTCTAAGGAAGAGCGGACGGCGTTGATTCGGGAGAATCCGGCGTATGGGAATATCATCTGCCGCTGCGAGATGGTCACAGAGGGAGAGATTATCGACGCCATACGGCGTCCCCTTGGCGCAAAGTCCTTAGACGGGGTGAAACGCAGGACGAGGGCGGGCATGGGGCGCTGTCAGTCAGGGTTCTGTTCTCCGAGGACGATGGAGATTCTTGCAAGGGAGTGGAAGATGGATATCCGGGAAGTGACGAAATCCGGCGGGAATTCTTATCTGGCTGTCGGGACGAATAAGGATGTATTTTAAGTTGTGAGGAGGCATCGATATGGAAAATTATGATATTGTGGTTATCGGGGGCGGCCCGGCCGGACTTGCGGCTGCAGTCTCGGCAAGGGAAAACGGAGTCCAAAGGATTGTCATTCTGGAACGTGACAAGGAGCTTGGAGGAATCTTGAACCAATGTATCCATAACGGTTTCGGATTGCATACTTTTAAAGAAGAGTTGACGGGACCTGAGTATGCAGGGCGGTTTATTGACGCGGTGAAGGGCTTGGGTATTGAATATCGGTTAAATACCATGGTCATGGACATAAGCCGCGGGAAGGTTGTGACGGCGATGAACCGGGAAGACGGACTGTTTGAGATTCAGGCGAAGGCAGTCATCCTTGCCATGGGATGCCGGGAGCGTCCAAGGGGGGCGCTGAACATCCCGGGATACCGTCCGGCAGGAATCTTTTCGGCAGGAACGGCACAGCGTCTTGTGAATATGGAGGGGTATCTGCCGGGAAGGGAGGTTGTCATCCTTGGCTCCGGCGATATCGGGCTGATTATGGCAAGGAGGATGACGCTGGAAGGGGCGAACGTGAAGGTGGTCGCGGAGCTGATGCCTTATTCCGGCGGTTTGAAACGGAATATCGTCCAATGTCTGGACGATTATGGAATTCCCCTCAGGCTGAGCCATACGGTAGTGGATATCAAGGGGAAGGAACGGGTTGAGGGAGTCACCCTTGCAAAGGTTGACGGAAAGGGAAAGCCGATTCCCGGCACAAAGGAATTCTATCCCTGCGACACGCTTCTGCTCTCTGTAGGCTTGATTCCGGAAAATGAGCTTTCCGGCGGCATGGGCGTGGAGCTGAACCCGGTCACATCCGGGCCAAGGGTGGATGAAAGCCTTGAGACGAATATTGAGGGTGTATTTGCATGCGGAAATGTACTCCATGTGCATGATTTGGTAGATTTCGTTTCGGAGGAGGCGAAGGCTGCGGGGAAAAACGCGGCGAAGTACGTGCAGGAGAAGAAGGCGGCGGGGGGAGATAACAGAAAGATTCGTTTGGCTGCGGGAGAAGGAGTACGTTACACAGTCCCGGAAACAATCTGTGTCAAGCGCATGGATGAACGGCTGACCGTACGTTTCCGCGTAGGAAGCGTATACAAAGATTGCTATGTCAGCGTTTATTTTGGAAAAGACAGGATAATCCACAAGAAAAAGGCGGTGGCCGCCCCGGGCGAGATGGAGGAGGTTGTGCTTACGAAAGAGCAGCTTATGGAATATCCTACCTTAGAGGCAATTCATGTGAAGATAGAGGAGGCATAAGAGCGATGGAAGAGAAAAATCTAATCTGTATTAACTGCCCTATGGGATGCATGCTTAACGTTGCGATGGAAGAAGGGGAGATTCTTGGCGTGTCCGGGAACACATGCAGGCGCGGGGAGGCTTATGCCAGAAAAGAGCTGACGAACCCCACAAGGATTGTGACGACAACGGTGAAGGTGTCCGGCGGGGCTGCGCGGATGGTGCCGGTCAAGACGAGAGAAGATATTCCTAAGAGAAAAGTCCTTGAGTGTGTGCGGGCATTAAAGGATGTAGAAGCGAAAGCGCCAATCCGTATAGGAGACGTGATTGTTGAAAATATCGTGGGGACCGGGGTCGATATTGTTGCGGCAAAAGCAGTGGCACAGGAAATATGGCAGCCTGATGAGAAAGGGCATAAGACACTATTGAAGGACAGATGATATGTACATAGAAACTACACGGATGATCATTCGTGAATTTACACCGGAAGACGCCGTGGCACTCCACGACATCTTAGGTGATGATGAAACAATGGCAAACTGCGAACCGGCATATGATTTTGAGAAAACGAAGGATTTTCTGACTTCTTTCTGCATTGGCAGGAAAGGCGCGGTGGCGGCGATCCATAAGGAAAGCGGCAAACTGATAGGATACATCCTGTTCAATGAGCTTAACGAGGGTGTATATGAAATGGGCTGGATTTACAACCGCAGCTTTTGGCGGCAGGGTTATGCCTATGAGTCTTGTAAGGCTGTGATTGGCTATGCTTTTAGAGAACTAAATGCCCACAAGATATTTGCCGAAGCAATCGACCCCGTGAAATCCGTCGGTCTGATGCAGAAGTTGGGAATGCGTCTTGAAGGTATTTTGCCAAGCCAGACCAAGGATAAACAAGGCGGCTGGGCAGACCTTTACTGCTATGTCATGCTGGAAGATGATTGGAGAAGCTATGGAGACAAGCTTTGAGAATCAGCCGTAAACCTTATGGGATGAATGGAGGTGTTAGGATTTCCCGGCACCTCCATTGTTTTTTATGAGTTTTGAATCAAAGTCCCCCTTGACAGACTGGATTATTTTGCTATAATGTATCTAACGAAACATTGTTGCGGACAGTATCGGGCTGTCTACAGGACAATCGTCCTAAGCGACACGAAGAGTTCTGATTTATTCTTTTGTTTTCCATGAGATGTATCATATGGTTCATTTATTATCATTATCCAAGTTTACCCTAACTTTTATTGTCAGACATTCTTTTTTCATTTCTGTAATAATGTCTTACATTCTATCAATCTAAGATTCAAGCGTATTCATGTAACGAATCCCTGAATGAATACCCAAAGGGCACACCGTAATGCATGCCCCTTGCGGGGCGGGTGGACTTCGTCCAATAAGGTATACCCAAAGGGCACACCGTAATGCATGCCCCTTGGGTATGATTGAGTGAACCAGCCGGCACAGATTAAGGAAGGAGGTGTGAGGTTCCGGAAAACGAAATATCGGATAACAGAGCTTGATGGCAGGCAAATAACATCTTGCCATTGATATGCACAGGTTTCGGGGCGGGCATGCGGTTATGTGCCCGGATGTCATTATACCCGGAAATGCTTTATGGATAGGGTTTCCGGAAGAATCATCGGAATTCGGAAAGGAGAACAGAATATGGGAAGAATGAAGAGAGGAATTTCCATTTTGCTGGTATTTGTAATCTGTTTGCTGGCTTTGCAAAATGATGTGGGGAATGTTTCCGCTTCGGAAACGGGGCAGGAGGAATGGACAGTCCGGCTTGCGCAGACGGAGCATGGCAGGGTTAGGTTTGTAAGTTCAGACGAAGATAAGAATACAGGGCAAGACGGGGACAGTTTGGCAAGTTCAGGAGAAGATACGGACGAGGAGACAAAGGCGTACCGTACAGGGGATAAGGTTGCATTGGAGATAGATCCGGATAAAGGATTTTGCGTAGAGAACATTCGGATTCTGGATGCCGTGACAGAAGAAGAGATATCGCCGGAAGCCGTAAAAGAAGGGCAGGATAAGTATTCTTTTGTGATGGGAAATCAGCCTGTGATTGTCTGCGTTGATTTCCGGTTGGCAGACGAAGCCGACGAAGGAACCTTAGAGGGAGCCTCCGGGGAAGAGACTATTAGGGAAGGAAGCGATGGGGAGAATCTGGAAACGGAGTATCATTTCCCACAAAAAGGGTATGTGTGGGGGAAGGACAGCGACAGGACAGATACCGGGAAGGACGCCCGTCTGATTGGGGAAACCGGAGGGCGGAAATTTCGGTCTGCAGCAGGTTCGGATGTGGTAATCCGTCCCGGTACTGCGCACAGCTATGGAAGCTGGGGAACCTGTGAGTTCACGGTAACGACCAGCGAGGGACAGTTTTTGGGGTACTGTGCGCAGCCGAACCTGAATACACCCAATGGGACATACCGTGTCTCAGAGCTTGACAATGATATGATTAAGGCGGCGCTTCTGATAGCGCCCGGAGGCGTACCGAAACTGTATCAGGATTATGGAAGGAACATTTATAACGAGAAGGACAATAATGTCTATGCCTACGCCCATGCCTTGATTGGATATCTGTATATGGGCTCCTTAAAAGGCCTGTCAACATCCATGGCGGCAGGAGTGCGGAATATGGCGGATGTGCTGAACCAGTTATCCCAGAATCCGGCAGACCCTTCCTATGGAGTTTTTCAGGATTACCTAAAACAGTACCGGGCCTATGTGGCATACACAGGAGCGGCAGATGTCCAGGATATTGTGTGGCTTGAAAAGAATCCCACCGGTTCTGCCAGATTAAAGAAGACTTCGGCAAACACAGAGATTACGGACGGGAACAGTTGCTACAGCCTTGCGGGGGCACAGTACGGCGTGTTCCGTGACAGCGGGTGTACACAGCAAGCAGCAGTCCTGACTACGGATGTGTCCGGGAACTCGGACACGGCAAGTTTAGACGCCGGGACTTATTATGTGAAAGAAATTACGGCGGCAAAAGGATATCAGCTTGATCCGGAAGTGTATCCGATACAAGTCTCGGCAGGACAGACGGCAGAATTGAACGTCAGCGACGAACCGATTTACGCACCCCCGGTCATTATTTATAAGGTTGACCGGGAATCCAGGGAAACAGCGGCGTTGGGGGCGGCAACGCTTGCAAACACGCAGTTCCGGGTAAATTTCTACGGCGGGCATTACACGAAGGAGAATCTTCCGGCATCAGCAACAAGGTCATGGGTCGTCAAAGCCGGGGAGCCAGTGGCAGGAAAAGGGTTTGAGGCAAAGGCGGCAAGTATACAAAAACCAGATAAAATTTCCGGAGACGCATTTTACCAGATTGGAGGGGAGATCATGCTGCCCCTGGGGACAATCAGCGTCGAAGAGATACAGGCGCCGGCGGGATACCAGCTTGACAGTCTTTACCTGAATGGTGAAGGCGCCGGCGGGACGGCGGAAAAAGTCCATGTCGCCCGGATTATCCAGGACGGAAGCCAGGGCATGGTGGAGGATGGTACAGAGTACCGGGTTGCGGACAGTGTGATCCGAGGGGATTTTGAACTGACGAAGATTGACAAGAATACCCAGCGTCCCATTGCCGGCGTGCCTTTTCGGATTACGTCAAAGACAACAAAGGAATCCCACGTCGTCATGACGGACGAGAACGGACATTATTCTTCCAGTACCGCATACGCCGCCCACAGCCATCGGACCAACGGCGGCCAGGCGGGAGACGGTCTGTGGTTTGGGCTTGGCAGGGATGGCGGGAGCGTCCCCGTGGATGACAGCGTGGGAGCGCTGCCCTATGACACCTATACCATCGAAGAACTAAAGTGTGCAGCCAATGAAGGAAAATTTCTCTATTCCGGTTCATTTACCATCACCCGGGCAAACTATATCGTCAGTCTGGGAAATGTGGAAAATGCGGATGTTGCAATCGAGACCGCGGCAAGAGATGAGGCGACAGGAACACACTATGCTTTGGCGGATGATGTGACGTTGATTGACCGGGTTACTTATATCGGCTTGCAGAAAGAGAAGACCTACCGTCTGGAAGGGACGCTGATGAACCGGACGACGGGAGTTAAGGTCACGGACAGAGAAGGAAATCCCGTTACGGTGACAAAGACGTTCATCCCTAAGGATTCCAACGGAGAGGTTGAGGTGGAATTTACCTTTGACGCCTCAGGGCTTGCGGGAAATGACGTTGTAATCTATGAAAAATTGTATCTGGGAGATGAAAAGCTGGCGGAGCATGCGGACATCAACGACGATTCCCAGACCATCCATTTTCCTGCCATCGCAACGAGCGCGGCTGACCAGAAGAGCGGCAGCCAGATGGCGGCAGCAGAGGAAGAAATGATCATTGTGGACACGGTGTCTTATGAGAATCTGCGCGCCGGACGCAAATATAAGATTACTGGGATTCTGATGGATCAGGCGACAGGGAAAGCCGTCCTTGACGATAACGGAAGTAAGGTAGAGGCGGAGACATCTTTTACGGCAAAGGAGACAAGCGGGACGGTGGAAGTGGTATTTACTTTCCCGGGGAAGAAACTTGCCGGGAAGACCTTAGTGGCCTTTGAGACACTGAAAAAAGATAATCAGGAATATGCCGTCCACCATGACATCACAGACGATTCCCAGACAATTTACATCCCTAAGATTGGCACTGCCGTTTTGGACAATGACACGAAGTCACACATTTCAAGGGCAGATGGGGATGTGACGTTGGTTGACGTGGTGAAGTATGAGAACCTTCTGCCGGGAAGGGAGTATGTGCTGAAAGGAACACTGGTGGACAAGGAGACGAAGAAAGCGGCGGAAGATGCAGACGGGAAACCGATTACGGCGCAGACGGCATTTACCCCGACAAAGAAGGATGGAAGTGCGGAAGTGGTATTCCGGTTTAACGGGAGCAGGCTTGCAGGAGAGACAATGGTTGTCTTTGAAGAGCTGCTGTGCAGCGGGAAACTGGCGGCGGAGCATAAGGATGTAAAGGACGAGGGACAGACGGTGTATTTCCCGTCTATTGAAACCACGGCGACAGATAAGGAGACTGGCAAAGGGAATTCCTATGCAGGGCAGCAGGTGACGATTGAAGATGTGGTGCATTACGAGAACCTGATTCCGGGGAAAACGTATACGGTACAGGGAGTGTTGATGGACAAGTCAAACGGAGAGCCGTTGTTGGATGCCCAAGGGAAGGAGATTCGGGCAAAGAAGGAATTTACGGCGAAAGATACAGAGGGAGACGTGACCGTAGTGTTTGTATTTGACGGGAGTCTGCTTGCAGGAAAGACGGCAGTTGCGTTTGAGGAATTATTTTCCGAGAAGAAGAGCATTGCGATTCATGCAGATATCGAGGATGAGGCGCAGACGGTTGATTTTCCGGAGATTCAGACACAGGCGTTTAATCCCGAGACAGGGACGAATCTGACGAATGCGTCTAAGGAGGTTACGGTGGTGGACAGGGTTTCTTATCATCACCTGATACCCGGGCGCCGGTATCATCTCTACGGGGAGCTGATGGACCAAGAGACAGGGGAACCGGCGTTAGATGCCAAGGGAAAGAAGATTCGCGCAGATATGAAATTTGTGCCGGAGGAAGAGGAGGGTACGGTAGAACTGACCTTTCATTTCCCGGGGGAAGGCTTAGAAGGGCATACATTCGTCGTGTTCGAGGAGCTGTCGATGGAGAAGTCATGGTTTCGGAAAACGACGGCTGCAGTCCATAAAGATTTGGAAGATAAGGCGCAGACCATCCATATCCCGAAAGTCTGGACAGAGGCGGCAGATGATGAGACGCTGACCCATCAGTCGATGGCAGACGGGGAGATTGGCGTTACGGATCAGATCTTTTATTCAAATGTGGTGGTTGGAAATGAGTACACGGTGAAAGGAATCCTGATGGATCAGGAGACAGGCGAGACGCTGAAAGACGACGGCGGGAATGCGGTCACAGCAGAGGCGTCCTTCGTGGCAGAGGAAACCCAAGGGGAGGTTTCCGTAGAGTTTTCTCTGAGCGGGACATCCCTTGCAGGAAAGACGGCGGTTATTTTCGAGACACTGGAGTATGAGGAGCATCCTATCGCAGCCCATGAGGATTTGAAGGAGGTGAAACAGAGCATCTATTTCCCGACAATCAAGACGAACGCGAAGGATAAGGCAGACGGCGATAAAGAACTGGTGATTGGGGATATGGCGACGGTTACGGACCTGGTAGAGTATGAGAATCTGATTGAGGGCATGGAATATAAGGTTGTGGGCGTACTCATGGATAAGGCTGCAGGGGAGGCGTTGATGATTGACGGGACGCCAGTGACTGCAGAACGCGTCTTCAAGGCAGAGAAACCTACGGGAAGTATTGAGTTAGACTTTACCTTCCCAAGCGAGGGGCTTGGAGAGAAGGAACTGGTTGTGTTCGAGAAGCTCTATATGACGGGAAATGGGGAAGAGGTTGCGGACCATGAGGATATGGAAGACCAGAACCAGACCGTGAAGCTGGTAAGGAAACCAGAACCGCCGAGATTGCCCAGGTCGCCTAAGACAGGGGATGGAACGGTAGGGAGAATCTGTATCTGCCTGATTCTGGCCGCGGCAAGCGCAGCTGCCGCTATGGAGAGCGCGGGGCGAAAGCGGAGATGGAAGTAAAAAATAGTAATTCATTGTAGACACCAGACGAATCTTCAAGTACAATAGTGGATGTGAGAAAAACAGAGTTCACTCGGTAATAGCATACCCGGAAGAAAAATACAAGGAAAGGAAGAAGGAAGATGAGTAACCTTACAGAAATCAGATGGCACGGCAGGGGCGGCCAGGGCGCCAAGACGGCAGCCCTGCTCCTTGCAGACGTGGCGTTCCAGACAGGGAAATACGTCCAGGGATTCCCGGAGTACGGCCCAGAGCGTATGGGTGCGCCGATTACGGCGTATAACCGAATCAGTGACAGGCAGATCCGCGTCCATTCCAATATCTATACCCCCCAGTATGTGGTAGTCGTAGACGAATCGCTGTTAGAAGCAGTGGATGTGACTGGCGGATTGAAAAAAGATGGAGCGATCCTTGTCAATACATCCCGCCCCAAGGAGGAGATCCTCCCCCACCTGAAAGGCTATGAAGGAAAGGTATATACCATCGACGCCCACAAGGTATCCATGGCTGCGATGGGAAGATATTTCCCCAATACACCACTCCTTGCGGCAATCGTCAAAGTAGCGGAAATTATGGACGAAGAGACATTCTTGAGAGAAATGCGGGCATCCTTTTCACATAAGTTTGCCAGTAAGCCGGAGGTTATCGATGGCAATATGGCGGCTCTTGAGATGGCCCTTGAGGAGGTGCGGTAATGAGTACGGATATCAGGAAATTAGGTGTAAAAGCAACATGGAAAGAGCTGACGGAAGGCATGGTGATTGCCGGGGCAGGGACGTCCAAAGAGTTCAACACAGGTGAATGGTCCACAGACAAGCCGGTATTTATCGAAGAAAAATGTAAACAATGTCTTCTGTGTACGCCGGTCTGCCCGGACAGCTGCATCCCTGTGAAAGACGGCAAACGAGGCGAATTCGATTATGGGCATTGTAAGGGGTGCGGCATCTGCGTCAAGGCATGCCCGTTCGGTGCGATTACGATGGAAGGGGTGGAATAAGAGATGGCAAAAAGAGACCGTTTATCAGGAAATGAAGCGATTGCAATCGCATTAAGACAGATTAACCCGGATGTATTCCCGGCGTTCCCAATCACCCCGTCTACGGAGATTCCCCAGTATTTTGCGTCCTTCGTGGCAAATGGGCAGGTGGATACGGAATTTATTCCGGTAGAGAGCGAGCACAGCTCCATGAGCGCTGCAATCGGAGCGTCGGCGGCAGGCGCCAGAAGCTTGACGGCAACCTCTTCCTGCGGGCTTGCCTATATGTGGGAAGAGTTATACATAGCGGCGTCCAACCGCCTTCCTTTGGCATTGGCGTTAGTGAACCGCGCTCTGTCAGGGCCGATTAATATTAACTGTGATCATTCGGACAGTATGGGAGCGCGAGATGCCGGATGGATTCAAATCTATGCGGAGAACAATCAGGAAGCCTACGACAACATGGTACAGGCATACCGCATTTCTGAGCACAAGGACGTGCGGCTTCCTATCATGGTTTGCCAGGATGGTTTCATTACCAGCCATGCCGTGGAAAACATGGAACTGCTGGAAGATGATGAGGTAAAGAGATTTGTCGGGGAATATGAGCCTGAGAATTATCTGCTGAACCCAGATTGTCCGATGGCGGTGGGGCCTTATTCTATCACGGACTATTATATGGAAGCAAAGCGTAACCAGGCAGAAGGCATGAAGCATGTGGAACAGGTTGTTTTGGATGTGGCGAAGGAATTTGCAGGGATTTCAGGAAGAGAGTACGGGCTGTTCGAGGAGTACCGCATGGAGGATGCCGAGTATGCGGTGGTCATGATTGGATCGGCGGCAGGCACTACAAAGGATGCCATTGACGCCCTGCGGGAACGGGGAGAAAAGGTTGGTCTTTTGAAAATCCGCCTTTACCGTCCATTTCCGGCGGAAGGAATTGCCGAAGCCCTGGAAGGAGTCAAGGCAGTTGCGGTTATGGACCGTGCGGAGGGATATACCAACCACGGAGGTCCCCTCGGCGCAGACGTGATGTCCGCACTATACCGGGCAAGGTCTAATGCTTTGGCAGTGAATTACATCTATGGGCTTGGCGGGCGAGACGTGCGCGTAGAAGATATGGAAGGTGTATTCGCAGTTCTGAAACAAATCGCAAAAGACGGCAATGCGGGAGAAACATACCGTTATCTGGGAATCAGAGAATAGGGGGGACAAAAGATGGGTTATAATTTCAAAGAAACGATGAGTAAGCCGGAACGTCTGGCTCCGGGGCATAGAATGTGTGCTGGCTGCGGCGGCACGATTGCGGTGAGGAACGTACTGAGGGGCCTGCACGAAGGAGATAAGGCGGTAATCGGAAATGCCACAGGATGCCTTGAGGTATCCACATTTACCTACCCCTATACTGCTTGGGAGGATAGTTATATCCATAATGCGTTTGAGAATGCAGGAGCGACTTTAAGCGGTGTGGAGGGCGCTTACAAAGTTTTGAAGAGAAAGGGGAAATTAAACGAGACATACAAGTTCATTACCTTCGGCGGAGACGGCGGGACTTATGATATCGGTTTCCAGTCCTTGTCCGGCGCGATGGAGAGGAACACGGATATGGTATACGTGTGTTACGATAACGGTGCATATATGAATACAGGAATCCAGCGTTCCTCTGCCACGCCGATGTATGCGGATACGACGACGACTCCAGTAGGCAGCGAAAGCAACGGAAAGCCTCAGAACCGAAAAGACTTGGCGGCAATCATCGCCGCGCATGATATCCCCTATGTGGCGCAGACTACATTTATCCAGAATTTTAAGGATCTCCATGTGAAATCCGAGAAGGCAATCTATACGCCGGGAGCGGCATTTTTAAACATTATGGCGCCATGCCCGAGAGGTTGGAGGTACAACACACCAGATATTCTGGAAATCTGTAAGCTGGGCGTGGAGACTTGCTACTGGCCTTTGTTCGAGGTGGTGGAAGGCAGGTGGATTCTGAACTATGAGCCTAAGAAGAAGCTGCCGATTGAAGATTTCCTGAAGCCTCAGGGACGTTTTAAACATTTATTTAAGAAAGGAAATGAATATCTGATTGAAGAATTCCAGAAGGAAGTGGATCGCAGGTGGGAAGAACTCAAGTTCAGATGTTCCAGAGGATAAGAGAGCGTGAAGAGAGAAAAATTCGGGTCGCGTATGGGATTTATTCTGGTATCTGCCGGGTGTGCCATCGGAATCGGAAATGTATGGAAGTTCCCCTATATGTGCGGGGAGTTTGGGGGCGCGGCGTTCATCCTCATCTATCTGGCATTCCTGCTGATTATGGGAATCCCGGTGATGGTCTGCGAGTTTGCCGTGGGAAGAGGAAGCCGCAGGAGCGTGGCGGCAAGTTTTGAAAAATTAGAGATTGTCGGGACGCGCTGGCATGTGATGAAATGGATTGGCGTGGTCGGGTGCTATCTGCTGATGATGTTCTATACGTCGGTGGGCGGCTGGATGATGTATTACTGTTTCCGAAGCGTCAAGGGAGAATTTGCAGGCGCATCGTCTGAGACGGTGGCGGAAGGATTCTCAGAGATGCTTGGGAATGTGCCGGTCATGACATTTTGGACGGTCCTGATCTGTATCATTGGATTTGCAGTCTGTTACTTTGGAATCCAGAAGGGAATCGAGCGTGTTTCCAAGGTCATGATGTCCGCGCTTCTGGTTATCATGGTGGCGCTTGCAGTCCACTCGGTATTTCTCGAAGGCGCAGGAGAAGGGATACGTTTCTATCTGGTTCCGGATTTCGCCGGGATGCGGGAGATTGGCATTGGAAACATAATTTTTGGAGCGATGAGCCAGGCATTTTTCACCCTCTCCATTGGGATTGGGGCGATGCAGATCTTCGGCAGTTATATTGGAAGAGAACGGAGCCTGACAGGAGAAGCCGTCAGTATTACGGCATTGGATACGTTCGTGGCGCTAATGGCGGGATTCATCATTATTCCCTCCTGTTTTGCCTTCGGCATTGAGCCAGGGGCCGGGCCGAGCTTGATTTTCATTACGATACCCAATATCTTTGCACAGATGCCAGGGGGAAGGGCGTGGGCGGCATTGTTCTTCCTGTTCCTGACCTTTGCGGCGTTTACAACGATTGTGGCAGTGTTCGAGAATATTATTTCATTTGCAATGGATCTGCTTGGATGGTCCAGACGTAAGAGTGTGCTGGCGAATGTGGTGATGCTTGTGGTGTTGAGTATGCCTTGCGTGCTGGGCTTCAATGTATTGGCCGGGTTTGAACCGTTGGGCGCAGGGACGAATATCATGGATCTTGAGGATTTCATCGTGTCCAACAACCTGCTTCCTCTGGGAAGCCTGGGGTATGTCCTATTCTGTACCAGAAAGAATGGATGGGGATGGGAGGAGTTTCTGGAAGAAGCTAATGCAGGAGATGGAATCCATTTCCCACGGGGGTTAAAAGGATATGTGTCCTATGTGCTTCCGGTGATTATTATTGTCATTTATTTAAAGGGGTATTACGATAAATTCGTTGGGCAGGGGACGGCTGCGCTTGCCGGATGGATGGCTTTAGCCGTATTGTTCCTCGGGTTTGTGCTGTTCTGTGCGTGGGCGAAGCCATCAAAGGAGTAGGCTGGCAGGGAGGATGTATTGTTGAATTTAATTGACACTTTTTCCATAAATGATTATGATATAGGTAAAGACATATCAGGAGGTACATTATGAGGTATGAGATTAAGGGAGAGACACTTCCAGTTGTAATCTGCCAGCTTGAGGGCGGAGAGAAGATGATAACGGAAGGCGGCGGCATGTCATGGATGTCGCCGAATATGCTGATGGAGACGACGACTAACGGAGGAATTGGGAAAGCGTTCGGAAGGATGTTCTCGGGGGAGAAGATGTTCCAGAACATTTACACAGCGCAGGGCGGCAGCGGTATGATTGCGTTTGCATCCAGTTTCCCGGGGTCGATTAAGGCGTTCGAGATCGCCCCTGGGCAGGAGATGATTTTCCAGAAAAGCGCATTCCTTGCCGGCGAAGCAGGGGTGCAGTTGTCCGTGTTCTTTAATAAGAAGTTCAGTTCCGGGCTGTTTGGCGGCGAAGGGTTCATCATGCAGAAAATCAGCGGACTTGGAATCGTATTTGCCGAGTTTGACGGACATGTTGTGGAATATGAACTGCAGCCGGGGCAGCAGATTGTCGTAGATACCGGCCATCTTGCGGCGATGACGGCGTCCTGCCAGATAGAGATTAAGAGCGTGCCGGGAGTCAAGAACATGCTGTTCGGCGGCGAAGGGTTATTCAATACCGTAATCAGCGGGCCGGGCAAGGTGTGGCTCCAGACGATGCCAATCAGCAATGTGGCAGGAATATTAAGGCCGTACCTGCCGTCCGGTTCATAGGTTCCAGTTCGGGAGCAGGTAGATGAAGATAGAGATTCCCGGTTACAAGGTACTTAATTTGGAGTATTTGGTATTGGATTACAACGGGACCATAGCTGTAGACGGGTTGATTCCGGGCAATGTGCGTGAACGCCTGAATCGGCTGGCAGAGAGGTTCCGGATTTATGTGGTTACGGCAGATACACATGGAAATGCAAAGAAAGAGTGTGCGGATATCCCGGCAGATATCCGCACGTTTCCTTCCCAAGATGCCGCACATGCGAAAAAGCAGATAGTGGAAGAGCTTGGCTGTGAGAAGTGCATATGTGTGGGAAATGGCAGGAATGATGTACTCATGTGCCAGATTGCCGGACTTTCAATCGGAGTTATGGATGCAGAAGGCATGTATGGAAGATTGGCTGTGGAGGCGGATATATGTGTAAGGTCGATACAGGAAGGGCTGGAACTGCTGATGCATGAAAAACGCTTGATTGCAACGCTGCGCGGATAGGGAAAATGAAAAATCCACTGTACGAATCTTCTATTCTGTAAAGTGGATTTTAAAATTCTGTATCCATCGGACGATACCTCTCTTTTCTTTATTTTTCAGATTTAAAGATTTAAATTTTTGGTGGTCTGTCCTCCTTTTCTTTTGATATATTGATAATATCATACGATATGAGATATGTCAATAGATAATCTGAAAAAAAAATAGAAAATTATAAAAAAACTGACAAATCATGATTTACATTTTTGTAGGCTCCGCAATACGCTGCAAGAGCCCGACAAGCTCTTCCGGAGTTTCTTTCGCTCCATTTGAAGACCAGGAAATGTAGAGATTATACAAAGCTCCTGCAAAAGCCTGCAATCCGTAATAGGTTTCCATTCCATCCTCCGGTTTATACCAGAAATCGATGATATATTTGCTGATTGCAGTCAGGAGCAGATGCCCAAGCCCGCTTTTGAACAGGCCGTCGAGAAATTCCTTGTGTTTCTCGAAGTAAGAAAAACAGTGGAAGAGGTTGGCGGAGTCATAGATCTGCTTATCTAATAATAGTTCCCGCGCCTCTTTCTGGTAGTCGGCTAAGGCTTCTTCCAGATAGGAAGAGAAGATATCTTCTTTAGACTGGTAATTTCGGTAATATGTCATCCGTGAAACGCCGGCTCTTTCTGTCAATTCGGAAATGGATATGGCAGACAGCGGCTTTTCCTTTAATAACTGCATCAGCGCCGTAACGATACACTCCCGGGCTAATTTATTTGCCTGATTTTTTCTTTCTATATTCATGAACAAAATCCCCTTATTTGTCACAGTTGCGTGTTAAGATATTGAATTTTAAAATCCAAAGTGTTACAATTTGTCACACTTTATTATAAAGACGGATACCGTTAATTTCAAGAGAAATATGGAAGCGCTTGGGGCTGCCCTAAGGCGGGAGACTTCTGGCAATACAGACGGATAACAATACTGAGTTAGAGAGAATAAGAAAAACGATATGAATGAGCGGGAGGAAGTGCAGTATGAAGACAGCTATCATGACAGACAGTAACAGTGGGATTTCAAAAAGTGAAGCAAGGAAGTTAGGAATCTATTCACTTCCGATGCCCGTAATCATTGACGGCGAGACGCACTATGAGGGCGTGGATCTTACGCAGGAGATGTTTTACGGCAGCCTGACGGGAGGAAGGGATGTGTCTACTTCACAGCCGTCGCCGGGAGAGGTTATGGGAATGTGGGATGAGCTCCTTGAAGACGGATATGACGAAATTGTACATATCCCAATGTCCAGCGGTCTAAGTAATTCCTGTGAGTCTGCAATCGGTCTAGCGGCGGATTATGACGGGAAAGTGCAGGTAGTGGACAACCATAGGATATCCGTGACACTGAGGGAATCTGTGATGGAAGCGAAAGAGCTTGCAGACAGAGGGATTTCCGCCGCAGAAATCAAAAGAGAGCTGGAAGAACGGGCATATGAAGCCAGCATCTACATAGCTGTCGATACACTGGAATTCCTGAAAAAAGGAGGAAGAGTGACGCCTGCCGCCGCAGCTTTGGGTGCAGTGCTGAATATCAAGCCTGTACTTACGATTCAGGGAGATCGGCTGGATGCATTTGCCAAAGTACGGGGAATGAAAAAAGGGAAACATAAGATGATAGAGGCGCTGAAAAACGATTTGAAAACCAGATTCAAGGATGTAGACATGGGCCGTGTGGTGATTGGAGGAGCCGGAGCCGGGCTTAGCGGGGAAGAGGAAAAAGAATGGATAGATACGCTTAGGAAAGAATTCCCGGAGGCAACGGTCTATTATAACCCCTTATCTTTCAGTGTCGGAGCGCATACGGGCCCAGGAGCGGTGGGGACAGCTATCAGTATCCGGAAATAGTAATTGGGATTGCTGCATAACATAAAATTACTGCTCACAGGGCAGTAGAATAGTTGCGTTCTAATATTTTATCAAGTATAATACCATGAGATTGATGACTTTAGTATAGAAAGGCAAGAATGTTATGAGCAGGGGTGTAGATTATTTAAACTATGTAATAGACCAGCTAAGGAACAAAATCCAGGAGATAGACCAGACAATCAGTGATGTGCAGAAAGACATCGCAGAGATGAACGAGTATTACTGGGAGAATTATACGGAGATGGATCAGTATGGTTATGAGAACTACGATAACCAGCAGGCTCTTTTCAGTCAGGTAAATGCAAGTCAGGAACATCAGAAACGGAGAAGTCTGTGGAGGAAGATGCTGGATTCTCCGTTTTTCGGAAGTGTTGATTTTGTCTACGACGGAGAGGAGGAGGCCGAAACCTTTTATATCGGAATCGGAAATTTTGCAAGGAAGAGGGGCAGCGTACCGCTAATCTATGACTGGCGCGCCCCGGTCAGCGGATTATTTTATGATTATGACAAGGGAGCGGCATCCTACGAGGCTCCGGCCGGGGAGCTCAAAGGGGAGATCCTGTCAAAGCGGCAGTATAAGATCCGCGGCGGTAAGATGGTCTATGAATTCGAGAGCGATATGAAGATTGACGATGATGTCCTCAAGCGGGAGCTTGGCGCCAACAGTGATACACAGCTTAAAAATATTGTTCGGACGATACAAAGGGAGCAGAATACAATTATCCGCAACACGAAAGATAAGATTTTGATTATCCAGGGGGCGGCGGGTAGCGGAAAGACGTCAATTGCACTGCATCGGATTGCATACCTGCTATATCATGACAGAGGTCGCCTACAGTCTTCTAATATTCTGATTCTGTCGCCGAACAGTGTATTTTCTGATTACATTTCCCATATCCTGCCGGAATTGGGGGAGGAAAATATCCAGGAGATGAGCTTCGATCTTTTCGCATACCATCAGCTCAGAAAGATTGCAAAGGATTGTGAAGATCGATGGAATCAGGTTGAAAAGCAAATAGAGCGAGTACGCCGGGAAAACAGCGGCAGCACTTGCAATACGTGTCCGGAAGGGAAAACGCAAGGCGTTTCGGATGATGTGCGGTATCGGTGGAAACAATCTAAAGAGTATGTGGCGGCAGCGGAAGGATTTCTGGTAGAGCTTGAGGATCGTCTGGTTGATTTTAAAGATCTCAAAATTGAAAATATGGTGAAGAAAGCAGAAGACATCCTTCATATGTTCTATTTCCGTTTCCAGAATATCCCGCTTCTGTCCCGCATGGACGCTGTGATGGAGTATTTTGTGGATGAATATGAGACACTTAGCGGGCGGAATATCTCGGATGAAGAAATGGAGTCGATAAAAGAACGGTTCCGCAGTATGTACGTCACCAGAGATATCTACGAAATCTATAACTGGCTGCTGGAAGAATACGGATGGGAGCGGCTTAAAGAGCTGCCATGGGAGGAGCGGATACTGGCTTACGAAGATGTCTACCCACTGCTATATTTAAAATACCGTCTGCTTACCGTACCTGATCAACGATGTATCCGCCATCTGGTCATTGATGAGATGCAGGATTATTCCTATCTCCAGTATGTAATCCTCGAGAGGATGTTTTCCTGTAATATGACGATACTGGGAGACAGGGCGCAGACGGTGGATGACCATATGCAGGATGTACTGACATTCCTGCCTAAGATATTGGGGAAGAAAGTACGTAAGATTGAGCTGAACCGAAGCTACCGCAACACATACGAAATTGCGGAATATGCCAACCGCATTGCCGGGATACAGGGAATCGAATATATGAAACGGCATGGAAAAGCCGTAGAAGAGATAGCGTGCATTTCCTGCGAAGAAATCGTGAGTCATATCCTTGAGAAGGTGAATCTGGGAGAAGACGGATTTGAGACTGCCGCAGTGCTTGTCATGACAGAGCAGGAGGCACGTAGATTCTATGAAGTACTCCGTGAGAAACGAAAAGACACATCCTATATAGACCGGGACAGCGAAAAATTTCGGAAAGGGATTACGGTCACAACCTACTACATGGCGAAAGGTTTGGAATTTGACCAGGTATTTGTAGTAGGGAGAGAGCCGGAGAATCCATTCTTCCGGCAGTTTCTATATATCTGTGCCACAAGGGCCCTTCATGAGCTGTATGTACTGAGATAAAATGCAGAACGTTGCATGGAACGGATTCACCGGTTCAGGATGTTCTGAATACAGCCAGCATATCCTCCGGCAGGCGTGCGTGGAAGGTCATTTCTTCTCCTGTGATAGGATGTGTGAATGCAAGCCTGTGGGAGTGCAGTGCTTGTCTCTGAATTTTTTCCATGTCGGGATTATACAGATAGTCCCCGATTAGCGGAAAGCCAAGATATTTCATATGGATTCGGATTTGATGGGTGCGGCCGGTTTCCAGACGAAGGGAGACCAGGCTGTACCCGTTTTTCTCGCCCAGGACTCTGTAATGGGTGATTGCCGTCTCACCATGTTCAAGGTCCACAATCCGCTCAATGATGGTGCCGGGCTTGCGGGACAGAGGCGCATCGATAGTACCGCACTGTGGTGTGACCTGCCCCCGAACGATGGCAAGATATTCCCTGTGGAGCTGGTGCCTGCGTACCATGTTGGAGAGGATGCTTGCGCTGACCAGATGCTTTGCAACTACCGTAAGACCGGAAGTATCGCGGTCCAGCCGGTTACAGCAGCGGAAAATGAAAGGTTTTTCTTGTTCCTGATAATACCAGGCAAGCCCATTTGCCAAAGAATTCGTATAATGATTCAGTGAGGGGTGGATAGGCATACCGGCAGGTTTGTTAATCACGATAAGGTCTTCGTCCTCATATACAATGTCAAGGGGAAGGCTGACGGGCGGAACCTTCTTGGAGCATCCGGTCTCGCAGATGCGAACCGAAAGAATATCTCCAGATGCAAGCTGCTGACGCATATAGTAATGGATGCCATTGACAAGGATGCTCTCAGGCATTCGCTTGATTTCTGTCAGATTTTGGCAGGAATAGCCGCGCCGCTTTAAGAATTGTTCCACACGCAGACCATCGCTTGCGGAATCAATGGCATAATTAATGACTCTCTTCATAGTCGGACTCCTTTAAAGAACCTAACACAGATACATTCGGTTCTGAAAATAATTTTGATTTCAGTATAGCACATTCGTCGGGAGAATGAGGGATTCATATGAAAAGAAATTGTAAAATTATATGGAGGATGTTATGATAAATAAAATCATGGAAGGATTTGGATTATTTTATAGAAAGGATGAGGCAGAAAAATGGCGAAGTTAAGTACGCTGTGTTATATTGAGCGTGACCATCAATATCTGATGCTGCACAGGACAGTGAAGAAGAATGATGTGAATAAGGATAAATGGATTGGCGTAGGCGGGCATTTTGAGGAGGATGAAAGTCCTGAGGAATGCCTGCTGCGGGAAGTGAAGGAAGAGACAGGATATACCCTGACTTCTTACCGGTATAGAGGGATTGTGACTTTTATATCTGGAAATGGAGTAACAGAGTATATGTCGTTGTTCACGGCGGACGGTTTTGAAGGAGAGCAGATTCCCTGTGATGAAGGAGAACTGGAGTGGGTGGATATTGACAAGATTCAGGAATTGAATATCTGGGAAGGCGATAAGATTTTCTTCCGGCTGTTGGCGCAGGAGCGGGAATTTTTCTCGCTGAAATTGGTGTATGACGGACATGATGGGCTTGTTTCTGCAGCCCTTAACGGAATAGTGATGGAACTGCCTTCCGGAGACTGACAGAAGGGCAGCACAGATATCAAAAACGGGAGCGCCACATATAACTGCGGCGCTCCCGTTTTGTACGGATATCCGTAACATCCTTGATTCTTATGAATGCTTATCTCTGGGACAGCCTGGCCTCAAAATCTGCCTCCGGAACCGGCTTCGCATAGCGGTATCCTTGGGCAACCCGCGCCCCAATCTCCCGCATCAGTTCCACATCCGCATCCGTCTCCACGCCTTCACACACAATCTGGGAGCCTAGATTGTCTGCAAGCTCCACAATACTCTTCATAATCTTCACCTGACGCTCCCTATCCTTCTTATTCAACAGGAAAGAACGGTCAAGCTTGATTACGGATGCCGGAATCTTCTCGATTACGCCAAGGGAAGAATACCCTGCGCCAAAATCATCAATAGAGAGCCTTACCCCCTTGGCGTGAAGGTCGTCCAAGGTCTGCTTGGCGAGATTCTCCTCCATCTCCTCCATGACGAGTGTCTCCGTAATTTCAACCTCAATCAGCTCTTTGGGGATACGGTACTCATCCAACACCTGCTCAAACCGCTTGGCAAAATCCGGCTTCACAAAATGCATCCGGGAGAAATTACAGGAAATCGTCACAACCTTTTCCCCGCTGTCTATCCGTCTGCGGAGCATCTTGCAGGCACACTGGAGTATAAAGAAATCAATGTCCGCCACCTTCCCGGTCTGTTCATAGTAGGGGATGAAGAACCAGGGAGTCCGCACAGCGCCGTCCGCCGTCGGGTCCAGAAAACGTACCAACGCCTCAGCGCCCACAATCTCCTCTGTGTTGACATCCACCTTCGCCTGATAATAAGCGACAAAATTCTCTTCTATATCCACGGAATCCAACAGCTTTTCCCGCCGATGCCGTTCACGTACCGCCTTTTCAAGTTCCTCATCATAGATCCGGATATTCTCCCCGCTGTCACTGTCAATAAAATCAATCGCCTGGCTTGCACAGTCAATCGCTCCCCGCAGGTCGTCGTTGTCATGGGATATAAAATAGATTCCCATCTGGACTTCAATCCGGCTTTCAATCGTCTGGAAAATCCGTTCTTCAATGAACTGCTGAATCTTTTTGGCTCTCTTAGCGATATCTCCATTCTCATCAGACAAAAGGAATGCAAAATGTGCCCCGTCAGCTTTTGCACAGATTTCATTCTTTCCGTCAACGCATTGGGTCAGGACCTTTGCAATCAAAGCCAGAAGCTTTTGGCCGTTATTCCATCCATAGATTACCTTGAAACGCTGAAATTGTGAAATATTGAGGTAAACAATGCCGTACTGCTGGGCGGCCCGGTTAGGCAGAATTTTTTTCTCGCCCGTATAGATGAGGTAATTCAGGTTCCCGATGTCAATCTCCACATCCTTGTACATCAGCTTCTGAATCTTCTTGGCATCCCGGATGATATGCAGCGCAACCATTACAATCACCAGCATAATTACAATCAGGATCAGGATGATGACAAAACTATGTTCCTGTATGAAGATGCCGACGCTTGCCAGGGAATACACGTTACTCTCCAGCATATAGTCGCTGATTGCCCTCGCATCTATGGTCAGCAGCGTCTTGTTCAGTATACCTGCAAGCTCAGGGGAGTCGTTGCGGACAGTCATAGAAATCCCCAGGCCGTCGCTTAACACATTCTTAATCTCCAAGTCATAATAGCGCATCTGGGAACTCAGCAGATATTCTGTCAAATAGCCGTCGCACATGACAGCGTCCACGTTCCCGTCCTTCACAGCGTCCAGGCAATCCTTAGGGCTGTCGTATACCTTAACAGAAGTGCCTGCCGTACCGATTAGTTCGGCAGCCTTGTTTGAAAGATAATCAACCGTTGCCAGAGACTCAATCGACTCCATCTCCGTTCTTTCCTTCGAGACGAATACCAGAGGAACCTGTACATAATCTTTGATCTTGGAAAGCTGATGGTTATGGGCTTCACCCTCGGCATGGACACAATAAGACATAACGTCAATCTCTCCATTCTCAAGGGCAGTGCGCGCTTCCTGAGGGTTCGCCTCCTTTTGCCAGGAGATGTTAATCCCGGTAAGCGCTGCGATACCCTCCAGCATTTCCTTCGTCAATCCTTTGCACTCGCCATCCTCCTCATAGACAAATGGGTAATAACTGTCAAGATAACCAACCTTGATGGTGTCTGTCTCGTCAAGATATTCCTTCTCATCTAAAGTAAATACAATGGTCTTGTCCAGCTTGCTCTGATAGAAGCGATTCATCAACTGGGTTTCCAGACCCGGCTCATTCATCTTCAAATCTGCAATGGCGTTGTTCAGTTCACGCATCACATCATCATTCCCGGGATAAGAGAGGTAGTAAAAGGGCCTTGGGGCAAAACGCCCAATCAAGCGCTGTCCTTCCCTGATTTCCATGAAAGTATGGACAAGTGCGTCCACTTCCCCCCGGTCAAGCGCATCCTGTAAGTCTGCCGTGGAATCATATTCCCTGATTTTCGGAGACGCAACCCCGTTGTCGGCAAGATAACCCAGAAACTCCTCCCTGCGCACATAGGTACGGACCATCCCGAAGGTGATTTCCTCCATGGCTTCAAAATCCTCATATGCCAGGCTGCTGTCTGGATTGGTGGCTATGATACCGAAGGTATATCCGCTGGACAGGTCTGCATACTGGTAAGTCTCCGCCCGTTCCGCCGAATACTGGGCGCTGCCTACCAGGTCCGCCTTGTGCTCGGCCACAAGGGTAAGCGCCGCATCCCAGTCCTTACATTCCACATATTCAATTTCCCAGTTGGTATAGTTGCGTAACGCTTCCAGATAATCCACATCCATACCGATATAGCTGCCGTCTTCCCCTTTCATATGGTATCCGTTCATTGGGAAAAACGCGACCTTTACCGTCCGCTTTTCTGCCGCGTGGGCGGTGTGTGGCATGAATCCGGCAGACATGCACGCTGTCAGAATCAGGCATAGAAAAATTAACGCGCCACGTTTCAATCTTCTGTTTTTCATTCCTGCTAACATCCCTTTCATTCCCCGCAAACTGAATGTCCCCCAACCGTTAAGTAAATACGGGCCTTATTGTTACTATTATACCAAATCGCAGGCATAATGACTATACTTCCAATGAAAAAACTACAAGTAAACAAAAGGACTGAGGCTGCGATTTTGCAACAGCCCCAGTCCTTGATAGGAATGGCCTAATACAGAAACAGAATATCTTCATGCCCGGAGGAATCCCTGGTTCCTTGTTCCTTCATTTCCAGTTCCTCCTGAACCCTTTTTTCCACAGACGCCGGCGCTGGCATAATCTCCTGTCCCTCCTTCCAGATGGTAAATCGTTTATTATGCTTGCCCTGATAATATATGAATGAGTTTTTATGGACTGCTGCAGGAAAGTCCCAAAAGTCGCTGTCATCCGGGAAAATCTCTTCCTGCCCAACGGTCTCTTCGGCGGGAACTACGAAGGAGTATGTCTGGGAATCCAACCGGCCAAGAAATACTTGTTCCAATCTGGATACTTTCTCAAGGGACAGACAGCTTTCTCCATTGTCATAAGATTCGGAATATTCACTGTCAGGAGAGTCGATCCTGTCGCCATATGAAATAGGGGAGCAAGGATGCTCGCTTTCTAACGTAATATAGAAATCCCCGTTTTCTAACTGGTATAGTTCCGTCATTTGCATATCTTCGACTGCCACGCGTCTGTCGAACAGGTAAAGCTCCGGATTATACTCTTTTACTAAAGAAAGGGAGGTTGAAACCACGAATACCATAATGGCTGCCGACAGGACAACGACCACTTTCAGCCAGTTAATCTGCCGGGAAATCCGCCGTAACGTCTCGATACCATCCGAAGCAGAAGAGCCGGATTCATTGCCGTTCTTTGCGCCGGTTCCGTCCTGCGCAAGAGTGACAGGAGGAAGTTCGGAGTTTAACGCATCCAGATATTCACGGCAATCCTCACATTCAGGCAGATGCCCTTCAATCAAATCCTTACTTTTCTCGCTGCATACGTCATCTTTATAGAGGGGCAGCAAATCTCTAATTACATCACAAGATATTTTATTCATAACGATCTCCTTTCTGCCGCCGTTTTCAGGCGGCCGCTTCTTCTTAATCCTGCATATGCTCCCGTATCTTGAGCCTTGCCCGGTGGTAGGTGACTCTTGCCCAGTTTTCCTGCTTTTCAAAGATTTCTGCGATTTCCTTAAAACTTAAATCACCAAGTACCCTGAGAGTAAAGACTTCCTTGTACGGCTCGCTCAGGCAATGAAGGACTTTATAGATGGAGAGGGCTTCGCCTTTTCGGATACAGATATCCTCCACGTCCGAATCGTCCGGCATATCTTCCAGGGCTTCGGAGTGTACCGGCTTTTTCTTACGTGTGCCGGAGATATAGAGATTCTTGGCTATCTGGCAGAGCCATGTCTTCACAGAGCAGTTCCCGCGGAAATTTTTGGCTTCTTTGAGCGCTTTGAAAAACGTTTCCTGAGTAATCTCTTCGGCAATGTGCGGATCCTTACTCATTGCCAGTACAAACAGATAAACGTCTTTAAAAAATCGTTCATACAGATCGTCAAAATCAATCTTCATTCCCTCACCTCCTTCATTTGCTAATTAGACGCATGACTTGGCGTTTCGTTACAAAGATTATAAGATATTTTTTTAATCCTAATTAAAAAAATTTCATAAAATTGGTTTTTTAGCTAAAAATGTATGGAAAAATAGGTTATAATAAAGTATATTATATATTTTTATGCAGAAAGGAAGATAAAAGATGGCAGCATTACATTTGACAAAGGAAAATTTTAAGAAAGAGGTATTGGAGTCTGATGTGCCGGTTCTGGTTGATTTCTGGGCGACATGGTGCGGACCCTGCCAGATGGTAGGACCGATTATCGAGGAGATTGCGGGAGAGGTCACAGATGCGAAGATTTGTAAGGTGGACGTAGATGAGAACCCGGAACTGGCGAAGGAGTATCGGGTAATGTCAATCCCGACGCTGATGGTCTTCAAGAACGGAGAGGCGGTTAAAAGGGAAGTTGGCGCGAAGCCAAAGGATGAGATTTTGGACATGCTGAAATAGAGGCAGGAGAAGGCGTACTAAGTGATATTGAGAATTGTTGTGAAGTCAGTGATTAGGGCTTCACAAAATTTTTATAAAAGAATTAGCACTCAATCCTTGACAGTGCTAACAAAATGCGTTAATGTTATATTGTAAATAGAACACCAACTAATTCAGCATTAAAAAGGAGGCTGTACTATGAATATAAATAAATTTACGCAGAAATCCATGCAGGCAGTGAACCAATGTGAGCGGGTAGCGCTGGAATACGGCAACCAGGAGATTGAACAGGAGCATCTCCTCTATGGGTTGCTGACTCAGGAGGACAGCTTGATACTCAAGCTCATGGAGAAGATGGGAATCGACAAGAACACGATTCTTGAACGGACAGAGGAAGCCCTTAGGAAACGGACCAAAGTACAGGGCGGCCAGCAGTTTATCGGGCAGGATTTGAATAAAGCGCTCATCCACGCCGAAGACGAAGCGCGGCAGATGGGGGATGAATATGTATCCGTTGAGCACATTTTCCTGTCCCTCCTGAAATACCCCAACAGAGAACTCAAGACCATTTTCCGGGAAATGGGCATCAAACGGGATGACTTCCTGAAAGCATTGTCCACGGTCAGAGGCAACCAGCGTGTGACCAGCGATAACCCGGAAGATACCTATGACACCCTGAACAAATACGGCTCAGACCTGGTAGAGCGCGCAAGGGAGCAGAAATTAGACCCGGTGATTGGGCGGGACTCAGAAATCCGCAATGTAATCAGGATTCTTTCCCGTAAGACGAAGAATAATCCTGTACTGATTGGAGAACCTGGCGTCGGCAAGACGGCTGTGGTAGAGGGATTGGCGCAGAGAATCGTCCGGGGCGACGTGCCGGAAGGACTGAAGGACAAGACCATTTTCTCTCTGGACATGGGCGCGCTGGTAGCAGGCGCAAAATACCGGGGCGAGTTCGAGGAGCGTCTGAAAGCCGTACTGGAGGATGTGAAGAACAGCGACGGCAGGATCATCCTGTTCATCGACGAGCTGCATACCATTGTAGGGGCAGGCAAGACAGACGGCGCCATGGATGCTGGCAATATGCTAAAGCCGATGCTGGCAAGAGGGGAACTTCATTGTATCGGAGCGACGACGCTGGATGAATACCGGCAGTATATCGAGAAGGATGCCGCTCTGGAACGGCGTTTCCAGCCGGTGATGGTGGATGAGCCGACGGTGGAGGATGCCATTTCCATTCTCCGGGGGCTGAAAGATCGTTATGAGGTATTCCACGGGGTGAAGATTACGGACAGCGCGCTGGTAGCGGCGGCAACTTTGTCGGAGCGGTATATTTCCGACCGTTTCCTTCCGGACAAGGCAATCGACCTGGTAGACGAGGCGTGTGCGCTGATTAAGACGGAGCTTGACTCTATGCCCGCCGAGTTAGACGAACTCCAGAGGAAGATTATGCAGATGGAGATTGAGGAGGCAGCGCTCAAGAAGGAAGACGACCGGCTGAGCCGGGAGCGGCTAGAACACTTGCAGCAGGAATTGGCGGAGCTTAGGGAAGAGTTTGCTGGAAAGAAAGCACAGTGGGATAACGAAAAGGTGGATGTGGAGCGCGTCCGGAAACTTAGGGAAGAGATTGAGCAGGTACACAAGGATATCGAGAAGGCGCAGCAGTCCTATGACCTGAATAAAGCAGCGGAGTTACAGTATGGGAAACTTCCTCAGTTACAGAAGCAGTTAGAGGCAGAAGAAGCAAAAGTTAAGGATGAAGAGAAGTCTCTGGTTCATGAGAGCGTGACCGACGAGGAAATCGGAAAAATCGTATCCCGGTGGACGGGGATTCCGGTCACAAAACTTAATGAGAGTGAGCGCAGCAAGACCCTTCATCTGGCGGAAGAGCTTCATAAGCGGGTGATTGGGCAGGATGAAGGCGTGGAATTAGTGACAGAGGCGATTATCCGTTCCAAGGCTGGGATTAAAGATCCCACGAAGCCCATTGGCTCATTTCTGTTCCTTGGACCTACGGGCGTGGGGAAGACCGAGCTTGCAAAGGCTCTTGCAGAGAGCCTGTTCGACGACGAGGGCAACATGGTGCGGATTGACATGAGCGAATATATGGAGAAGTATTCTGTGTCAAGACTCATTGGGGCGCCTCCGGGATATGTGGGATATGACGAAGGCGGCCAGTTGACCGAGGCAGTCCGCAGGAAACCCTATTCCGTAGTGTTGTTCGACGAGGTGGAGAAAGCCCATCCAGACGTGTTCAATGTGCTGCTTCAGGTGTTGGACGACGGGCGGATTACGGATTCCCAGGGGCGTACCGTGGACTTTAAGAATACGATTCTGATTATGACGTCTAATATTGGTTCTTCCTATTTATTAGAAGGAATTGATGACCAGGGGAATATCAGCGAGGAAAGCCAGAAGATGGTCATGGATGATTTAAGGGCACATTTCAGGCCAGAATTCTTGAACCGGCTGGATGAGACGATTCTGTTCAAGCCGTTGACGAAAGGCGATATTTATCATATTATTGACTTGTTGGTGGCAGATGTCAACAAACGTCTGGCGGACAGGGAGATTTCTATTTCACTTACGGAGGCGGCGAAGAATTATGTGGTAGAGGGCGGATACGACCCGACTTATGGGGCAAGGCCGCTGAAACGATATCTCCAGAAGAATGTAGAGACGATGGCGGCAAGGCTGATGCTAAAGGGAGACATAGGGGCGCAGGATACTATCGTGCTGGATGTGGAGAATGGAAGTTTGAAGGCATTTGCAGGGCATGAATGATATCAAAGATCATGAACGCAATTACGATAAGATTGAGGAGAGAGGATTGCCCGCTCTCCTCAAAGTATCGTTCATTTTAGTAAATATAGCAGGATAATATCAACCATTGTAAGTTATTTTTGTCATTTATTTCAAATAAAACTTTTCGTTTTTACTTGACATTCATAGGAAATAAAGTATAATTTTTAATAGAAAGCATTTATTTGTTTTTTGTAGTGGACTGATATATGGAGGCAATGATGAAAAAAAATAACGACCTTTTCCCCGAAGTGGATAGTACAGGGGATTCCTCGGATTTTTCAATCGAAGTCCTTTATGAGGATTCTTTCGACGACAGGCCTCTTGATGACGATGGCTCTTGGGATGATGATGAACATAGACATCACAGACACCGGCATAAGCACAAGCATGAGAAGCACAAGAAACATCGCACCCTGAAGAGATGGAAGAAGGTTATGTTAGGCCTGATAGCGGTTATTGTGGTCGGTATTGCAGGACTGACGGGGGGCTTCTTCTATTTGCGCGCCCAAGGTGAAAAACATCTTAAAACCAATGTTGCGGCAGCAGGGGATTCAGCAGAGGCGCAGGAAGGGTTATACATTACATATAATAATAAGAAGTACCAATATAATGAGGATGTCATTAATTTCCTTTGTCTGGGAATAGCCAAGGATGTTCCGATTGAAGAAAAGACAGCTATTACTGGACTTGAGACCGGAGGAGAAGGATTTGCAGATGCAGTAATTTTGGTAAGCCTTAATATTGCAAGCGGCAAGATTAAGATTTTCGCGATTCCAAGAGATACTATTGTTCCGGTTAAGGTTGTTGATTCGGCCGGATATTTTGTAAGAACCGAGAATATACAGCTTACTGCGCAACACGCATATGGACAGACCGCGGCAGAAGGCGCTGAGCTTATGGTAGATGCGGTGTCGAATTTATTTTACAAGGTGCCGATTCAACGGTATTGTTCGATTAACCTTTCCGCGATTCCAATTTTGAATGACGCGATTGGCGGAGTTGACGTGCAGGTGTTGGAGGATATCAATGGTTCTACTGGGACATATCGTGCTGGAGAGACTATTCATCTGGAAGGGAAGATGGCGGAGGATTATGTACGCCAGAGAGATACCAACATCTATGGAAGCAGCTTGAATCGGCTTGAACGTGAAAAGCAATATATTACCAACTATTTTGCAACAGCAAAAGAAGCAATAAAAAAGGATATGACGCTTCCAATTACGATTTATAACAGTCTTCAAGGCAATATGTTTACGAATATTACGGTGGAGGATATCGCCTATTTGGTGCCGGAGTTATTGAATATCCCATTGAGTGCGGAGGATATGATGACAATTCCAGGTGAAGCAACCTGGGGCGAATATATGGAGTATAATGTAGACACTGACCAGTTGAAAGAGATTGTTATCAATAATTTTTACAAAGAGATTCCATAAAGGGTTGATTATGGAGGGAAAACATAGTAAGATAAGGTTATGGAGGAGAAACCAATGGATCAAGATAAGAAGCAGAAGAAGTCTTCTGGGAATTCGAAACTGATTATTATCCTTGCAGTCGTATTAGTGCTTGCAGCGGCAGGCGGGGTTGGGTTCTATATGCATTCATCCAAGGAAAAAGCGAAAGTTGCCGCCGAGGAAGCGAAGACGGCAGATCCGGATAAGACTCAGGAACGATATGAGAAGTTGAAAGAACAGGCTACAGTTAAGGAAGATCCGAATGATCCGATGAACCGTGAGATTGATTTTGCGGCTCTTCAGGAAGTGAATCCGGATGTATACGCATGGATTTGGATTCCGGGAACGAATGTGGATTATCCGATTCTCCAGAGTGAGACGGAGCCGGATGAATATTATCTGAACCACACGATTGAGAAGAAGGAAGGGCTTCCGGGGACGATTTATACGGAGAAGTATAATGCAAAAGATTTTACGGATCCGGTAACCATCGTTTATGGACATGATATGAAGAACGGAAGCATGTTTGCGAATCTTCATCTGTATGAAGATCAGGCGTTCTTTGACGCTAATCCGTACATTTATATTTATATGCCAAATCAGGCTTTGAAGTATAGATTGTTTGCAGCGGTAGTTTTTGACGACCGTTATATAACTGGAAACTATAATTTTCAGGATCCGGCGGATTTCCAGATGTATCTGGATGAGCTTAGGAGTTCGATTAACGGACATGTGAATATGGATGTGAATGTGACACCGGAATCGGGAATCCTCACATTATCTACTTGTATCGAAACATCGCCAAATGAAAGATGGATAGTGAATGCGACTCGGGAGCAGTAAGAGCCGTAGACAGTTTGTATGGCAGAGATATTAAGGCATTTAAAGCTTTAATATATAATCACACGAATAACAGATTAAGGAAGGAGTAAGAGAATATGAAATTAAAAAAATTAGTTGCTCTGATTACTGCAGGCGCTCTTTGCCTTGGTATGAGCATGACCGCATTTGCAGCTGGCACAGACAAAAGCCCTGAAAAAGTTCCTGCATATGCCACAGACGAAAATGGAAAAGTTCTTCCATTAGAGTATAAAGAAACCACTGAGGCAGCCGTTAAGGATGCACTCAAAGATCCAGAAAAAATAGCTGATCTTTTTGAAGAGAACGGATTTGATTTAAAAGACGGTGAGACACCTGTAGTCGTTTTCTCCAAAGATGTTGATCTGAAAGATGGCGAAAAAATTCCAGAGGGTGGTTTGGATCTTGATTTAAATATCGGTTCTGCTGCAGCAGCCGGTTTAAAGCACGGTGATACCGTATATGTTTTCCACTGGGGAAAAGATGGCTTGGAGATCATCCCTGTTACAGTTATTACTGTTAATGGCAATGCAGTTGTTAAGGTTCATGTCAGTGACTTATCACCATTTGCAGTTGTTAAGGTAATGTCTAACGGTAAGGTTGTTAAGGTTGATACTACAACTGGTAGGAGAACGAATTTAGATGGTACTAGGACGCCGTCTTCTCCAAGAACAGGAGAATAATCTATTAGAATTTTGCCGCATAAATTGACAATTCCGGTTAAAAATTTACTTTATCCCTCACCGAATTGTTGATGAAACAGTGAATTCATGGTGTAGGGAGCTTAACCCTACGTTAAAAAAAATAAGTGATATGACATAACTGTTATTGTGTGATAGAAAG
>OFFP01000234.1_pt1 | contig 46267 bp, 44 predicted proteins | sample 1521431 | NCBI WGS metagenome assembly OFFP01 (sample SAMEA3504104, study PRJEB24116) | mouse gut metagenome | biome: mouse gut; feature: mouse-associated habitat; material: faeces | place: Denmark | collected 2011
ACCTGTCCTTTGGGATTACATAATTTCAAATCATATAACGGGTAAATCCTGACGAATGTCAGATTAAGAAAATAAGATTACCTGGATTATTGATCCTCTTTGATGTGAAAATACTATAACACATTCTTTTCTGGTATACAACATGTTTCCTGATGTTCTATTTATGATCTTTTGAAAATTCAATTTATACTTGACAGTCAGGGGACATGGAATTATGATAAATAAGTACCTGGGGGAGCCTATATGGCTGAGATGTATGCAGACGCATACAGACCCTGATAACTTGATCCGGGTAATGCCGGCGTAAGGAAAGGAGAATTTCATAATGTCACAGATGAATGTTGTCACAGGCAGGAGTGCGTCTTCTGCCGTCAAGAAACTTGTTTTTTCTGCTATGGGGATCGCGCTTGCGATGGTCACTTCCTACATAAAGGTGTGGGAGATGCCTATGGGCGGTTCTGTCACTTTACTATCCATGTTATTTATCAGCCTGATCGGTTACTGGTTCGGGGCGAGGTATGGGATCCTCACCGGAGCAGCTTTTGGGATACTTCAGTTTATCATAGATCCTTATATGGTTTCGCTTCCGCAGGTGATCTTAGATTATCCGCTTGCTTTTGGAGCGTTGGGATTGTCAGGATTCTTTTGCAACAAGAAGCATGGACTTTGGATGGGGTATGTAGCCGGTGTGTTTGGGAGATTCGTGTTCTCTACGTTATCAGGAGTGGTCTTTTTTGCCGCTTATGCGCCCGAGGGCATGAATCCATGGGTATATTCTTCTTTGTATCAAGGTAGTTATCTTGGAGCGGAAGGGGTTATTACACTTGCAGTCCTGTCTCTGCCGCCGGTGATAAAGGCATTAGACACGATTAAGAGGCAGGCAGTTTAACACTTTTGGAGGACGGAGTCAATGATCGTAATTGTATGTCTGGATCAGAACGGAGGCATGGCATTTAACCACAGGCGGCAGAGCAGGGATCGGGCTGTGACAGAACGGATCAGGCAGATCGCCCGGGGAAAGAAGCTGTGGATGAATCCATATTCTTATGCGTTGTACGGAGACATGGAAGGGGTGGAGACGGTAGAGGCAGAGGATTTTCTCACCAGGGCAGGTACAGGAGAACTGTGCCTGGTGGAGACGGAGAATCTTACTGGCGTTGAAGCAAAGATAGAGAAAGTTATTGTGTTCAGATGGAACCGGGTATATCCTTCGGATCGTCGATTGGATCTGGAGCTGCCTGGGGAGAGGCGGGCGGATGTGCGGGAGTTTACCGGGACGTCGCACGAGAAGATCACAGAAGAGAGGTACGATCTCCGATTTTGAAACAGGATTTTACAATGGAAGAAAGGGTCAAGATATGAATGAGAATGAAAAGAAGATAATGGGATTAAAGAATGTTAAGAAAATATGGAACCAGTATATCCGAATACTATTTGTCATTTGTATCTGCGCCCTGCCTGTCACAGCCTGCGCGCCTGCCGGATATTCCGGCAAGGACGATACAGGGCGTGTGCAAACCGGCTCAGTACCGTCTTCTTTTTCTATCACAGATCTGCCGGAGTACAGCGGTGAACCCTATGTTGTGGTTAACGGGAATGAACCTGATTTTTCCAAGGAAGATATCACGGCAGAATCTTTCGAGACCTATAGTGAATTGGATGAACTGGGAAGATGTCAGACGGCTTATGCGAACATCGGACAGGATCTGATGCCTACAGAAGAGAGGGGAAGTATCGGACAGGTGAAACCAACCGGGTGGCAGACCGTGAAGTATGATTCTGTGGAGGGGAAGTATCTGTATAATCGCTGTCATCTGATCGGCTACCAGCTTACGGCAGAGAATGCGAATGAGAAGAACCTGATAACCGGAACACGGTATATGAACGTGGAGGGGATGCTTCCTTTTGAGAATATTGCCGCCGATTATGTGAAGGAGACGGGGAATCATGTGCTCTACAGAGTAGACCCGGTCTTCGAAGGTGATGATCTGCTGGCAAAAGGAGTGCAGATGGAAGCATGGTCTGTGGAGGATGAAGGAGAAGGCGTCTGCTTCAATGTCTTTGTCTACAATGTGCAGCCGGGGATCCATATAGATTATGCAACCGGAGCAAGCAGCCAGGGGAGCATTGCAGATTCTGCAGCCGGAAAGGAACAGGCAGAGGCAGAGATCAGGGGCAATTCCCGGTCTAAGATCTATCACTGTCCTGGCCAGGCAGCCTACGAGGAGATGGCAGATTCTAAGAATCTGGTCATTTTCCGTTCAGAACAGGAGGCACAGGAAGCGGGATATCGTAAGGCGAAGCGATAAGCAGGCTGTGATACATATTTGTTTTACTTGTCACTGTAATGAGAGCCGTGTCCCGCCGCTTTTTTCAAACGTTCATTTGCGATCAACAGACGCGCCTGATTTTCGGCGGAATAGAAAGGAGCAGCTGTTGCATTTCGTATCCATATCATTTATACTGAACAAAGCAGAGTTGTGCCGAAGTACCGGCAAAATATAATAGAAAGAGAAGTACAGAAGATGGCGGCAAAAAAGGATGCAAGAACAGCGATTCGCTTCATGTTCACCCCGGAGGGGTTCATTCCGGATGTGTCTTCCATGAATTCGGAGAAGGAACGGCAGGAAGCGGCAAGATGGACGGAAGACGGCGGTTACCCCGCGCTTTATCAGTTAGGGCTCGAGGGAAAGCCTGAGAATGCAGGAGCTTCGGAAGATTTTTTATATCAGGTGGCGGATGCATTCTTCCGTCAGCTTACAGATCTTCCGGAGCTTGAGATTGCCCGCGGAAAGGCAAAGGCGGTATTGACAGAAGAGTTGGCAGGGGAGCTTCTGTGGGCAGTTCCTTTTGTGATCGGCGCTGAGCATGTTACGAAGAAATGGCTTTGCCGGGTATTCCGTAAGCTGCAGTCCATCTTCGCGAAGGAGATTGCCGGTTACGACGGTACGGTGGAGATGTATCTGACGGAGAAGAACCAGAAGCTGCGAGTGCCTGAGCGGGTATTCTTTCATCTGGTTGAGAATAAGGCTTCGGATCATCCGGATTATCCGTTTGCGTTCCTGGCGACCTACGCCACCAGGGGAGAGAACGGGAAGATCAAGCATGTGCCTTTGAAATACGCCCTGACAGAATATCAGAACGAACGGGGTAAGTTGTTAACGCTCCTTGCCTGTCTGAACCGGGCGGCAGAGGTGTCCGAATTGATCGGAGAGTTTATGGACAGCGGGGAGTTGTTTCATCCGCTGCGTCTTACGGCGGAGGAAGCATATACATATCTGAAGCAGATCGAAGACATTGAGAATACGGGGATCCTGTGTCGGATTCCGAACTGGTGGAAGAAGAATGCGGCGTCTGTATCTATGGCGGTGAGCCTGGGAGATGAGAGACCGTCCATGGTCGGGTTCGACGCACTGATTTCCATGAAGCCAAAGCTGATGGTAGACGGGGTGGAATTATCAGAGGAAGATATCAAGACGCTTCTTGCGCAGACAGAAGGGCTTGCGTTTCTTAAGGGGAAATGGATCGAGGTTGACCATGCGCGTTTACGGCAGCTGCTTGCCGAGATGGAAGGACAGACCGGAGAGGTTACGTTGATGGAAGCGCTTCGGATGGAAATGGGGACCAGAGACGCAGACCAGGAGAAGGCTTCGGATGTGGGACCGCTTATCACCAATGGGAAATGGCTTTCCAATCTTCTGGCGAATCTGCGTAAACCGGAGAAGATGGGAAAGACAGCGGTACCCGGAACCGTACAGGCAGTACTCCGCCCTTACCAGAAGAACGGATATGCCTGGCTCAGTTATATGGATCGGCTGGGGTTCGGCGCCTGTCTGGCAGACGACATGGGACTAGGTAAGACGCTGCAGGTGCTGACGTATCTGGAGAAGTTGAGGAGGCAGGAGAAGGACGCCCGTGTCCTGTTGATCGTACCTGCATCTTTGCTTGGAAACTGGCAGAAGGAAGCAGAGAAATTCGTTCCGGACATGGATCTGTCGCTCCTCCACGGGGGAGGAGCCGTTACTTTGGGAAGGATGGTGCGGGAGAATCCGGTATTCTTAAATATCACGACTTATGGAATGGTATCAAGGATCAAGGAATTACGGGAGATAGACTGGTCTTGTATCATACTGGATGAGGCGCAGGCGATCAAGAATCCCGGAACGAAGCAGACCAAAGAGATCAAGCAGCTTTCCGGAAGGATGCGTATTGCCATGACTGGTACGCCGATCGAGAATGACCTGACAAACCTGTGGTCGTTGTTTGATTTTCTGAATAAGGGACTCTTGGGAACATCCATGGAGTTCAAAAGCTTCTGTAAACAGTTAAAGGTTAATCCTGAGAATTATGCAAAGCTCAAATCCATAGTAGCGCCGTTCATGCTGCGGAGGCTTAAGACGGATAAGCGCATCATCAAGGATCTTCCGGAGAAGTTAGAGACTATTGATTACGCGGGGTTATCGAAGAAGCAGGTGGTACTGTACCGGAAGGCTGTGGATGATATGGAGAAGCGTGTGAGGGATTCGGATGGAATCGAACGGTGCGGGATCGTGCTGTCTACGATCGTGAAGCTCAAACAGATCTGCAATCATCCGGATCAGTATCTGGGGCAGCAGACATTTTCGGAAGAGGACAGCGGCAAGTTTGCCATGCTGCGGGAAATCTGCGAGACCATTTACGAGAAGAGGGAGCGCGTTCTGGTATTTACACAGTTCAGGGAGATTATTGATCAGTTGGCGGCATTTCTGCGGGAGATCTTCCATGCGGACGGGTATGTACTCCATGGCGGCACGCCGGTCGCAAGCCGGGGGAAGATCGTGGAAGCATTTCAGGGGGAAGCGTATGTTCCGTTTATTGTGTTGTCCGTGAAGGCGGGAGGAACGGGACTGAACCTGACGAAGGCGAATCATGTGATCCATTTTGACCGTTGGTGGAATCCGGCAGTGGAGAATCAGGCAACAGACCGGGCGTTCCGGATCGGTCAGAAGAAAAATGTGATGGTGCATAAGCTAGTGTGTCAGAAGACTGTTGAAGAGAAGATCGATCAGATCATCGAATCCAAGAAGGAACTGGCAGAGAACGTGATAGGTGCAGGCGGCGAGAGTTGGATCACAGAGCTTGGGAATGATGAGCTGATGTCTTTGCTGCGGCTGGGTTGATTTATGTGAAGCAGAATATAGGAGAATATCAGAATGAGTAAATACTGGAGTGATATCCCGCAATACAGCCAACCGAACGCGGCGGAGCTTAAGAAGAGATCAGCGGCGAGCAGGAAGAAAGAGAAGGCGAAGGGAAAGATACTTGAGCCAGTCATTATAAATGGAAGAGCGATCGTGAATAAGTGGTGGGGAAAGGCATGGTGTGATAATCTGGAACGGTATGCGGATTATGAGAGCCGCTTAGACCGCGGAAAACGTTATGTGCGTACGGGTGCGGTGATCGATCTTAAGATACAGAAAGGGAAGATCCTTGCGAGGGTGCAAGGGACGCGCAAGACTCCGTATAAGGTGGAGATCAGGATCAGCCCGTTGTCAGAAGAGAAATGTCAGTCCATCATCGCAAGATGCGGAAGGAAGCTTGAGAATCTGGAGGCGCTTCTTGACGGGAATTTCCCGGAAGAGATGCAGGAGCTGTTCCAGGGGAAGGACGGTTTGTTTCCTGCGCCGCGGGAGATCAGCTTTAATTGCAGTTGCCCGGACTGGGCGCTTCTGTGCAAGCATGTAGCCGCAGCGCTCTATGGAGTGGGAGCGCGCCTGGATGAGAATCCGCTTCTGTTCTTTGAACTCAGGGGGATAGAGGTGGGGAGGTTCATAGACGTGACGCTTGCGAACCGAGTGGAGGCGATGCTTGCCAATGTGGGAAATAAGAGCAGCCGGATGATGGATGAGGAAGAAATCGTTGGAATGTTCGGAGTATTGTAAAAGGAGCAGGATATGACAAAGTTAAGCACTCTGTGCTACATCGAGCAGGACGGCAGATACTTGATGCTGCACAGAACCGTTAAGAAAAATGATGTGAATAAGGATAAATGGATCGGCGTGGGCGGACATTTCGAGGAAGACGAAAGCCCGGAGGAGTGTCTGCTGCGTGAAGTGAAGGAGGAGACCGGGTATACGCTGACTTCTTATCAGTACAGAGGGATCGTGACCTTCATATCGGGAAATGGCGTCACGGAATACATGTCTTTATTCACAGCAGACGGATTTGAAGGAGAGGAGGCCGCCTGTGACGAAGGGGAGCTAAGATGGGTGGAGAAAGAAAAGGTGTATGATCTGAATATCTGGGAGGGAGATAAGATCTTTTTGCGCCTTCTCGATGAGAGAAAGGAGTTCTTCTCGCTGAAACTGGTTTATGACGGGCATGACCGCCTGGTCTTTGCGGCGCTTGACGGGAAAACGATGGAGCTGCAGTAAATCAGGAGGCAGATTTTCATGAAGAGAAGAAAGAAAATTTATCTGTATATGTCAGTATTTTTGCTGGCTGTCTACATTGGCCTGGTGATATTGCTTTATTTTTCTGAGTATTCTGATGACGGCGCGACGATAAGGACATTCGGAGATGCGATCTGGTATTCGTTGGTCACGCTGACCACGGTTGGCTACGGAGACCTGACGCCGGTAACTCCCCTGGGGCATGCGGTGGGAGTAGTATTTCTCTTATTATCCGCAGGTATGATCATGACGTTATTCGGCGCTGCTATATCTTTTGTCACAAGTGAAGGGCTTCCTTTTGTTATGCTTGGTTTTCAGCGGAAGAAGAACTGGTATTATTTTGCAGATTACGGCGCGGAAGCGAATACACTGGCGGTGAATATCTATAAGGAAGATCCGGAAGCAGTGATCATCTATGGAGAGAAAAGAGATGAGCAGATGGAATTCCCGGATTATCCTTGTCTGTTTATCAGTGCGTCTCCTGCCCGGATCGTGGCATGTAAGAAGAATATCGGCACAAGATGTAAGGTTTTCCTTATGAAAGAAAATGATATCGGCGTGAACAGCCGGGCGGTCGATCTGCACAGGCTGCCGGTGGACGTCTATGCAAGGACGACAAACGGGCAGGATCATCTGTCGGGAAATATTAATTTCTTCCATAGCTATGATTGTTGCGCCAGGCAGTACTGGCGTTCTAAGCCGCTATGCAGGCATGAAAATAGGATCGTGATCATTGGATTTGGAAATTATGGGCGGTGTATTCTTGAACGGGCGATACTGACTAATATAATTTCGGTGGAACAGCATGTTGCCTATCATATTTTTGGAGACGCCGGAGAATTTTTTTCCATGCACATGCATCTGAATGAGACTTTTTCTCTGGGAAAAGAGTCTGAGGAGGCGGATTCTCTGATCTTCCATGATGAATTCTGGGAGAGGCATCCTGCGATCCTTGAAGAGGCGGACCGTATTATTATCTGTATGGACGATGTGCCGGAAGGGTGGAATATATTCTGGCGGCTGAACAAATATTACAGGTATCGGGGACAGATTGACCTTCACAGTAATCGGAAGGCGCCTGGGGTTTCTTATTTCGGGATAGATGAAGAGATCTATACGCCGGATCAGATCATGCGTACGGAGCTGAACAAGGCGGCGATTATGATCAATGATATATTCCGAAGATCTGTTTCTTATCCCACGCTTAGTTGGGAAGAGCTTGATGATTTCCATAGAGAGTCCAAAATAGCAGCTGCAGATCATCTCCTGATGAAGATCCGGATTCTGATGGAGGATGAGACGCTTACGGAATATACGGCGGATATGGCAGGAGAAGCGTATCAGAGATATTGTAAGGCAAAGGCGTCAGAGCCTTTGCAGGAGATGTACCGCAGGCTGGATCATATGAGATGGCTTCGCTTTTATACATTTTATAACTGGAGTTATGGTCCTGCGCGGGATGACAGGGCAAGGCAGCATCCTATGCTGTGCCCGTATGCAGAGCTGACGGCGGAACAAAAGAAGGAACGGGATGCCACCTGGGAGCTTTTAGGCAGTATTTCGGCAGGGTTTTAAGAGAGAAGTCAGAGTATCTGCTGCGCGATCCGGATAAAGTCCCGTGCATAGGCAGGAAGATAGGCTCCTTTGCGGTATGCGATCGTCAGAGTGCTAAACGCCCCTTCGCCGCCGACGGAAAAGCACAGCGGCGGCTGCTTCAGTTCGATATTTTTCATATAATTTTCCGGGATGAAGCAAAGCCCCATTCCCTTCTGGCAGAGCTTTACACAGGTAACGGTATTTCTTGTGCGTATGGGAACGGGTGGTTGGATCCCGTATTTTTCAAATAATTCCAGAGCGATCTGTCCGGTTGTCTGTTCGGGGAAATGCAGAATAAACGGCTCTTGTTCAAGCAGCCGCAGATCGATCCAGGGATATTTCTTATCATTTCTTTCCACGGCATGAACCGCCAGGGGATGCCCTGCCGGCATGACGAGGAGCACTTCTTCCTTCAATAGTGTCTCGTATTCCAGTTTCGGATGCGGCTTCGCTTCATTGAAGATGGCAAAATCCAGCTGATCATCCAGAAGCAGCCGTTCCTGGATCGCATAGGTTTCTTCCCGCAGATTCACCCGGATTCCGGGATACTGTTCGTGGAAGATCTCCATGATCTGAGGCACCATGCAGGAACTTCGCATCAGGGGGAAGGCAATGTTCAGTTCGCCTTCGTTGTAGGAAGTCAGATCCTGTAATTCTTTTTCCCAGTCTTGATTCACAGCGAGTATTCTCTTGGCATATTCCATATATCTCCGTCCCAGATAAGTTGCGGTATAGCTGTTTCCGCTTCGTACAAAGAGCTTCCCGTTCACTTCTTTTTCGAGTCTCTGCAGATATTTGGTAAGGGTCGGCTGAGAGATGTAGAGCTCCTGCGCCGCCTTGGTAAGATTCTGGTGCTTTGCGATACATAAGATATAGTTCATCTCCTGAAAGTTCATAGTGTACTCCTTAAGATCATCCCTTTGGCGAATCATTTTCCATCAAATTATAACACAGAATATTCCGATTTGGCATAGTTTTTATGGAAAATATGAATTGGACATTCTATTTCCGGCATCATACTATGATGTTGAAGGATTATCAATAATAGTAAAAAGGAAAAGGAGTAAAATGAACAAATGAAAAACTGGCTTGAAAAACAATTTAAACTGTCAGAATTCCACACAGATGTAAAGACAGAGCTGCTGGCCGGACTGACAACATTCGTGACCATGGCGTATGTCCTCGCGACCGTTCCGAATATCCTGGGCGGAGCCGATCTGGACAAACATGTGGTGCTTACGGCTATGGTTCTTCTGATCATCCTGACGAGCTGTGCGATGGCATTGTATACCAATCGTCCCTTTGCACTGGCGCCGGGGCTTGGAAGTGTGGGGATCGTGGCTTCTATGATCTCTAATGAGGGGATCAGCGCGCCGATCGCCGCAGGCGTCATCTTCTGGAGCGGCGTCCTGTTCATTGTGATCTCGTTTTTAGGTCTCAGAGAAGCTGTTGTACGGGTGATCCCGGTGAGTATGAAGCACGCAGTCAGCGCAGGTATCGGTCTGTTCATCGCTCTTCTGGGCGCGAAGAACTGCGGGCTCATCATTGCGAATGCAGACAAGAATAACCTTGCCTTCGGAGATCTGACGTCTCCGTCCGTGATCGTTGCCGTGATCGGCTTCATGCTGCTTCTTGTCATTAAGGTGCGCAATGTTCCGGGCGGTATGATCCTGGCGATCCTGCTCACCACCGTGATCGGGATTCCCTTCGGAGTGACGAAGCTGCCGGAAAGTCTGTTCTCTCTTCCTGCCAATATCGGGAAGCAGTTTATGCAGGTTGATTTTGCGGGAGCTCTGAACTTCGCATATATTCCGTTCCTGATCGCCTTGTTTGTTCCGGATTTCTTCTCTACATTCGGCACCGTACTGGGGGTCGGCGCGAAGGCGGGATATCTGGATGAGGACGGCAATCTTCCTGGGATTGACAAATGCTTTAAAGTGGATGCGGTTGCAACTAGTTTCGGCGCATTGTTCACGATGCCGAGTATGACGACTTATCTTGAATCTTCTGCGGGCGTAGAGGCAGGCGGAAAGACCGGGCTTACGGTGGTTTTTACAAGTATTTTCTTCGCATTGTCCCTGTTTCTGGCTCCGTTGGCGCTGATCATCCCGTCTGCAGCCACAGGTCCGATCCTGATCTTTATCGGGATCAATATGTTGAGCGGAATGCGTAATGTGAATTATTCTGATATCACGGAATATGTACCGGCATTTATCTGCGTTACCTTTACGATCTTTGCGAATAATATCGCAAACGGTATCTGTGTCGCGCTTCCGGCATACCTGATCATGAAGATCGCAGCCGGTAAGATCAAAGAGATCGAGCCTGTCATGTATATCCTTGTACTGGTCTGCCTGCTCTATTTCTATACTATTGTTTAAGCGGAGGAAGAGTTATGGAATCAGTTTCACTGCTGATCAGAAATGCGAAGGTATTTAATACATATCTGAAAAAATTCATTCCTGCGGACGTTTCTGTAAAAGACGGGAAATTCTATTATATTGACCGGAAAAAAGACACGCCGTTCCAGGCAGACACGGTGTTGGACGCCCAGGGGAAATATATGATCCCGGGACTTGTGGATATTCATATGCATATCGAGAGCAGTATGATGACGCCGGAACCATTCGGGGACTGCGTGGCGGCATATGGTGTGACCACGATCGTATCGGAGCCTCATGAAATGGCGAATGTCAAGGGGACAAGAGGGGTTCTGGAGATGATCTCTGCCGCGAAGAATGCGCCTATTGATATCTTCTACGGGATCCCAAGCAGCGTGCCGTCCACGGACGAACGGCTAGAGACCACCGGAGGGATCATTGACTGCGGCGCCATGAAGCACCTGTTAAAGGAGGAAGACGTGGTCTGCGTCGGAGAGATCATGAATTACCGGCAGATCATTCAGGAAAATGATCTGGAGATCACGAAATTTCTCCGTTATCTTCAGGAAGAGCATCCGGGATATGTGATAGAGGGACACTGTCCGTCGCTTCTGGATCTGGATCTTGCCAGGTTCTTATATCTGGGGATTGACGGAGATCACACGGAGCATACGCTGGAAGAAGTAAAACAACGGATCGAGAACGGAATGTTCTTCGAGATACAGGATAAGATGTTGAAGCCGGAAGTTCTGGAATATATATGTGAGAACCGGCTCTACGAGTATTGCGGCTTTGTAACGGACGATACGATGGCGGATGTTCTCTATGAAAAGGGACAGTTAAACTATGTCGTGCAGAAAGCCATAGAGACAGGATTCCCTGTGGAGATGGCGATCTACTGTGCGACCTATACGCCAAGCAGGAGGATGCACCTTTATGACAGAGGCACGATCGCCCCGGGAAAACTGGCGGATTTTTTGTTACTTAAGGATCCTGCCGTGATATGTCCGGATTATGTGTATAAGAATGGGGTTCAGATCTTCGCGCAGAAGAATGGGAAGGAACTGCAGGCGTCCTATCCGTTCCCGCAGGATTTTTATCAGAGCGTCTGCCTGCCCCCGCTGTCTCTTGAGGACTTTCAGGTTAAGGCGGATACCGACCAGGAAGAAGTTACCGTACGTGTGATCGAGGTACATTCCGATCGGACCCAGACGACGGAGAAGCTGGTCTCCATGCCGGTACGGGACCATGTGTTGGAATGGAAAGACAGCGGCTGCCTGTTGGCAATGGTCCTGGAACGCCATGGCAAGAACGGTAAGATCGGCTATGGCTTTATCACCGGCGCCTGCCTGAATGCAGGAACGGTGGCTACTACATATTTTCATGATCATCATAATCTTTTCGTTGCCGGAGACTGCCCGGAGGATATGCTGCTTGCCGTAAGACGGATCGAGGAGATGCAGGGCGGATTCCTGACTGTCAGAGACGGAAAAGTCCTTGCAGAGCTTGCCCTGCCCGTATGCGGCATACTTTCCGAACGCGGAGTCAGGGATACGGCGCTTGGGCTGAAAGCAATCCGGGAAAGCCTCGAAGAACTTGGTTATAGGCACAGCAACCCGATCATGTCGCTTGGAACCCTCGGCTTGCCGGTAAGCCCGGCTCTGAAATTGACGGACAAGGGGCTTGTGGATGTGAGGCAGAGCAGGATCGTACCATTGATCGTGCCTGGAGAAATTGATGATAACTATAAGTAGATACGATTATCGGTATTAACAATTGGACAGAGAATTTCCCTGCTAATATAATAAAAAGTAGTATGTAAAAATGCGTCAGAAATGAGGGCATATGTACATGAGGGAAGAGTTCGATATTAATGTCTGTTACAAAAAAGTATTCGAGATGTTGGGGAATGAAGGTACGATCGAGAAGATGGTATGTGATATCGCCGGGTATACGGATACCAGGATCGTGGTCGTGGATATCGGGGGAAAGATCCTTTCTTCCTCGGATGAGAACTGGGATATGGAACCGGCGCTTGGCAGGCGGCAGAGCGAGGCGATTCTGGGGCTGATCGCGGGCTATATAGAGACGCAGGAAGAGGAAGCGCCGGAAGACTTCGTTCTGTTGGAAGAGGAAGAGGGGCTAAAAGCCATCCGGAGGATCGTGGTCAAGGGGAATACGGAGGGCTTCAGTATCATGGAGCTTCCGTCAGGACAAGGGAACGGACGTGTCACCAGACAGTCTCTCTGCCAGGCAAATGATATTCTGTGTCAGGCGCTTGGCATGTTGATGGAACGTTACGGGCACCAGGTATATTATCATGCGTCGGCGCTTCGGCGCATGATCGCCAGAAGTCTCTTTGACGGAGATACGGAAAATGGACTTGAGATCAAAGAGATCCGGTCGATGTATGATACTTATGTACTGCCCCGCTTTGTCGTAGCCGTGCTGGAGATGAGGGAGTACAACATGCTCAAGATTCAAAAGGCGGCGAACAGCCTTGCGGATGAGTATTCGGATTCCTTTATCTATATTAAGGACGGCAGGATATATGTGCTGTTTTCCGGCGTACATACCAAAGAAACGGAGAAAAGGATCGCGCCTGTCCTGGAGGGGATCTGCAGGATGTACGACTTCTGCTGCGGGGTGAGCGAAGCTTTTGAGGATATCGGGTTAGTTGAGAAGAAGCATTTTATGGTGAGCCGGGCGCTGGAGATCGGACAGGTATCGGATCCGGAGAGAAGGATCTATCCGGAGTATGATTATTACATACAGATCGTCTGTTCCTGCGCTGCCGCCTGTATCGGAAGGGCAAGGTATCTGGAAAAGGAGCTTCTGGAGCTGAAGGGCGAGGATCAGATGAAAGGAACCTGCTTTTACAATACCTTGAAGGAGTATCTTCTGAATGGGAATAATGTCAGCATGACGTCGAAGAAATTATTCATTCACCGCAATACGATGATCTACCGGCTTGGGAAGATCAATGAGATCCTGGGCGTCGATATCAATGCCCCTGAGGTATCGCACCGTCTGCTGCTCAGTATGATCCTGCAGGAGGCAGATAAGATTGTGCACTCTGCCTAATGAAAAGTTACATGTTTGTATTAAGAACAATTGTCTTTATGAGAAGGAGTGTGTTAGAATAAGGGGATCAGGACAAGGGGAGAACATTTATGAAGATCATTAAGGAATTGCCGGATATATTTGAAGAATTTGCAGAACAGAAGAAAGAGTCTTTTTTGCGGGTGAAGGAATGCAAGGATCAGCATATTCCGGTTATCGGGGCATATTGCTCCTACTTCCCGAGAGAGTTAGCCACGGCGATGGGAGCCGTTCCGGTCGGGCTGTGCTCGTCGTCGGAAGAGACGGTCCAGATCGCAGAGTCCATACTGCCTAAGAATGTATGTCCTTTGATCAAATCAAGCTATGGCTTTGCTGTTTCCGACCGGTGTCCGTACTATCATTTCTCGGATCTGGTGGTGGGAGAGACAACCTGCGACGGCAAGAAGAAGATGTACGAGATGATGGCGGAATTTAAGGACGTCTTTATCATGGAGCTTCCGAATATCCAGTCCGAGAAGGGGCTCAGGCTGTGGCGGGAAGAGATCATACGGTTGAAGGATTATATGGAAGAGAAGTTCCAGGTTGTGATATCCGACGAGGATGTCAGGCGCGCCATCCGGCAGGAGAACCGCAGGAGAAAGGCGTTAAAGAGACTCTATGAGGTCATGAAATTAGAACCGGTTCCTATCAAGGGAATGGATCTGCTCAACGTTCTGTATGGAAGCAAGTACCGGCTAGATACGGATCAGGTCGCGGAGGATATCAATCTCCTGACGGATCGGATCCTGGAAGAATATAACCCGGATCCCGGCAAGAAGAGACGCCCCCGGATCCTGATCACAGGGTGTCCCATCGGCGGTGATTCCGTGAAGATCGTGAAGGCGATCGAAGATAACGGCGGCGTGGTGGTGGCGTTTGAGAATTGCACCGGCGCGAAGGTGATTGATAAATTCGTAGACGAGGAAGACCCGGATATCTATGGAGCCATTGCAAGGAAATATTTCTATATCGGATGCGCGATCATGACTCCCAACGACAATCGGATCGAGCTGTTGGGACGGATGATCGACGAGTTCCGGGCGGACGGTGTTGTGGAGATGATCTTATCGGGCTGCCACTCGGTCCATATGGAATCCATCAGTGTGCGCAATTTCGTCAGTGAAGAGAAGCATATTCCGTATATTGATGTGGTCACGGATTATTCGCAGGGCGATATCGGTCAATTGAATACCAGGATGTCGGCATTTATAGAGATGCTTGAGTCAGGGCATTACCTTTCATAAAGAAAAGGAGCTGCAGGAAATGAGATCATTTCCTGCAGTTTTTTGGTTATAGAAAAAGTAAATATATAAAATGTATTTATAGATATCTTCTAATTCATTGTGCGTTATGCACAACCAAGAAGGAAAAGATTGGAATTGTAGATGATGAAATCATGCGAATTTTTTATTAAAATACAAAAAGCGGATTTACGAGGAGGAAAAAAATTGATTGAGATAAAAAACCTTAAGAAGATATGGGAGGATGACGGGAGCAGCGTTCTAGAAGAGATCAACCTGACGATCGAGGACGGAGATATCTATGCGCTGGTAGGGCGAAGCGGAGCAGGTAAATCAACACTGCTTCGGTGTATCAACGGATTGACCACGTATCAGGGCGGAAGCCTTACCGTGGACGGGTGTGAGATCAAGGAGTTAAAAGACAAGGAACTGAGGGAATTCAGAAGACGTGTGGGAATGATATTCCAGCATTTCTCTCTTCTGGAGAGGGAGACGGTATACCAGAACATTGCGCTTCCCATGCAGTGTTGGAAATACTCGAAGGAAGAGACGGATAAGAAGGTAAAGGAATTACTGGAGTTGGTGGGGCTTACGGATAAGATGAATGCCAAACCAAGGAACTTAAGCGGAGGACAGAAGCAGAGAGTGGCGATCGCAAGGGCGCTCACCATGGAACCGAAGATCCTCCTCTGCGACGAGGCGACTTCGGCGCTGGATCCTAAGACGACGAATTCGATCCTGGAGCTCTTGTTGGAGATCAACCAGAAGATCGGTATTACGATCGTGATCGTGACACACCAGATGGAGGTTGTGAGAAAGGCATGCAATAAAGCATGTATCCTGGAACAGGGAAGGATCGCGGACGAGGGTACGGTGAAGGATATCTTTATCAAACAGCCGTTGTCACTGCGCAGGCTTCTCGGAGAAGAAGAGATCCGTCTTCCGGCATACGGACATAACATACAGATCGCACACATGGTAAATGACATCCGGGACGGAGAATTGTTCGGCGAGATGTCGAGGGAGTTAGACTATGTCTTCCCGATCCTGGACGGAAAGATCCAGGAATACCAGAACGACAGTATGGGGATCTTCGTGATCAATGTAGACGACGCGCACCTTGCGAGGGTCACGGAGTATCTTGACGAGCGAAAGATCAGCTGGCGGGAGATGACGACCGCTGCGTATGGTAAGAAGGGAGGAGAAGCGTAATGTCATTGAAGAATTTTACATTTGCACAGATCTGTCAGATGATTATCATACCTGCATTTTTTGACACGTTGAAGATGCTCCTGATATCAGGTATCTTGTCGACTTTGTTTGGCTTTATATTTGGAGTGGTTTTGATCGTGACGGAAAAAGGCGGATTGTATGAGAATGTCGTATTGAACAGGATATTGGATTTTATCGTGAATACAATCCGGTCATTCCCATTCATCATACTAATGGTTTCTATTATTCCGTTTACGAGACTGGTCGTCGGCAGCTCCATTGGGGATACAGCAGCGCTTGTGCCGCTTACCGTAGCATGCACACCCTTTATGGCACGTATTTTCCAGAACAGCTTTAAAGAGGTTGATCCGGCGCTTATTGAGGCGGCACAGTCCTTCGGGGCATCAAAGTGGCAGATCGTATTCAAGGTCATGTTGAAAGAATCCATTCCGTCTATTATCTCTGGTCTGTGTCTTGCGATCATCAATCTGTTGGGCGCAACAGCCATGGCAGGAGCGGTCGGAGCAGGAGGTCTGGGGGCAGTTGCCCTTACATATGGTTATCAGAATTTCAATCAGGAGATTATGTATTCTATCTGTCTGATTTTGATTATCCTGGTAGCGCTCATTCAGTATTTCGGAGACTGGATTTACAAGAAATTGAAATAAAAACAACGGGAATAGAAGCAGGTGAAAGCTTGCTTTTAGATAATATATGAAAACAGGAGGCTATTATGAAGAGAAAATTTTTGTGTACGATTCTTGCGGCAGCTATTGCAGGTGTTATGTTGGCAGGATGTGGGAAATCTGATGCAGGAAGCAATACGGGAAATGAAACCAAGAGTGAATCTGAGAGCGGCGCGGAAGAAGGCGGAGACTCTACAGAGAAAAAAGAAGTAGTTAAGATTGGAATCCGTGCAGATATGGTAAACCAGTTAGAGTCTGTCAGGGCAAAGATAGAAGGACTTGGATATAAGGTTGAAGAGAGCGTATTTGACGACAGCGTACAGCCGGATGTAGCACTTGCGGAGGGAAGTCTTGATATGAATTGGTATCAACACGGACCATACCTGGAGAGTTACAATGCAGAGAATGGCACAGATCTTGTCATGATCGAACCAAAGACATTCTATCCATTGTTCGCAATGTATTCAGATAAATGGGATTCTGTGGATGATCTTCCGGACGGGGCTACTATAGGTCTTTGTAATGACGCGACGAATCAGGCACGGGGATTGAATATGCTCCAGTCACAGGGACTGATCAAGTTAGATGAGTCTGTAGAGGTGCCGACGATGTACGATGTAAAAGAAAATCCGCATAATTTTGAATTCATCGAAGCTGAAATGTCAGTGCTTCCACAGTCTTTGGGCGATGCAGACGCAATCTGCCTTGCAGCAGGACACATGGTGAATGCAGGGCTCTCGGCGGAAGGATATCTGTGTCAATCTGATGATAACGATGTATATGCAGTTGGTTTTGCCGTAAGAAGCGAAGATAAAGACGCAGAGTGGGCAAAGGAGATCGCAGAAGCTGTACAGTGTGATGAACTGTCAGAATATTTTAAGACAGAAAAAGCCGGTACACAGATTCCTTGTTGGGAATAAAAGATAGTATAAGATAAGGGGGTGTTGCATTTTACAACGCCCCTTTGTAGGTATTACATATAATTATCCCGTAAAACCAGGCACAAAGAGATTTTGAAAGAACATGTCCGGAAAAAGGGGGATTTACATGGAATTAGCTGGGATCACGTTAAATAAGACGCTTGTGATGACGATTCTTGCCTTGACAGGCGTTTTCAGTTACAGAGCCGGGATCATAGACGAGACGGTCAATAAGAAACTATCAGAGCTGGTGCTGACACTTTTCACACCGGTTTTATTATTTGTTTCATTTCAGAAAGAATTCTCGGAGTCTCTTTGCAATGCGTTATGGGAAGGACGCCGTATATGCATCTGAATTGTTTGCGATGTCAACGATCATCTCAATTGTCACGGCGCCGCTCATGATGCTGTTGTGTTAGCTTGTGGCTGAAGAAAGGAGAAAAACATGGAATTGATCAGATTGGAAATGACGCCGAAGGAGCGGATGATCGCTTATTCGAAAGGGGAGGAAGTGGATCGTATACCGACGTCCCTGAGCGCAAGCGAGACTGCGCCGCCGCTTTATGGAATAGATATCCGGGATTATTATTTTTCTGCCGATGCAATGGTGGAGGTGGAGACTGCGCTGGCAAATGATTTTCAGGCAGATAACATGGGGATCGGGCTGGGCCTTAGGACACTTGTGGAGGCTCTGGGTACGAAACTTGCGTACCCGAAGGGGAATGTGGCTTATATACTGGAACCGGCGCTGCGTTCTTTTGAGGATATCGAGAATATGGATCTGGTAAATGTGGAAAAGGACGGGCGGTTCCCCATTATCATTGAGGCGCTTCAGCGGCTGCAGGAGCGGTTTGGGGAGGAGCGGGTCTTAGGAAGCGGGCTTGCGGGACCGCTGACAACGGCGGCGAGCCTGATCGGGACCGAGAATTTCCTTAAGGCAACCGTGAAGAAGAAAGAAGGCGCGCACCGTCTGCTGCAATACAGCACGGATTGCATCGTGAAATGCTGCCGGGATCTGAACCGGAAGCTTGGGATCGGGTTCGGACTGTCGGAACCGATGGCGGCTCGGAATCTTCTGAGCAAGAAGCAGTTCAATGAGTTCTTCCTTCCTTATCTGAGACAGACGATAGAGAGGCTGCGTGAGTTTCAGGGCGCGCCGTCCATCCATATCTGCGGAAATACAAAAGACCGATGGGGCGAAGTAGTGGATGCAGGGGTCAGCAGTTTCTGGGTGGATAATTGCGAGAGCTTAAAGGAGCTTAAGGAGGCATACGGGAACCGGGTTGCGATCAGTGGGAATGTAGTGCCGGTGGAGGTGCTGCGGGACGGAACGCCGGAAGAGATTGCCGAAAATGTCAGGTTCTGTATCGGGCAGGCGGCGGATAACCCATGCGGGTATAATCTGTGCCCCGGATGTACGACTCCGGTAGGCACCTCGAAAGAAAATATGACCGCATTCATGAATGCGGCCGCGATTTATGGGAGAGGGGCGAAGAAGGGGTACATGCCGAGGGGGATTACAGAGTGCGGAGAGGGAGTTTCCTAAACCGTTATATCCAGACTGACTCCTTCCGTCACGGATGACTCCGCTGCGGCAGCCCCGGAATCAACCATTGCCGTTAAGTCAGAGACAGGCACAGAGGGCATAGCAGCAAAGATCGGCATGGAAGCAGAAGATGAAGCGCCTGGCATATTCGCAAACATCTCCTGGGAAGCTTCTTTCTCATCCTGTGCAATTTCCTTTGAGGCATAATTCCGTTCATCTCTGCGCCGTTTGGTACGTTTATTGTCAAGATCTTTTTTAAGCTCCTGGGCGCGTTTCATCTCCTTGCGTTTCTCGGCGGACTTTCTCTGTGATTCAAGAACTTCCTCCTTGTTCAGTTGCTGTTGTTTTTTGGAAATGCGGTTGATCAGTTTCTCCATTCGCCGGATTCTCTGCGCCGCCTTCTTGGCATCGTCTCCTTCTGCAAATACCGAAGCCATCTTAAGGGCGCTGAGAGCCCGGACTGCTTTGGAAGAAACCTGCTGTACATCCATCTTGGTCTCTGCTCTTGCCAGCATGGCTGCCAGCTGGCCGGTACTGTCATCCGGAAGAGAACAAGAGACCTTGGGATTCTTTCCGTCATTGCCGGCAGCATCTTGGATGTTGTTTTCGGACTGCTCATCTTCATATCTGCTGATCAGCAGACTATCTGTCCAACGATTTTCCGAATGGTCTGCATCTGCTTTTGTATTTTCAACAGTACTGTCGTATTGCGAAGCTGCAGCAAAACCTTGACCGTAGAGCAGAGGCGTAGTATTTATTGACTGGTTTCTTACAGGAACTTTCATGGAAATCCTCCTTCCTATTTTAATGCGTATGGTTTTGCGGGAAACCTGCCGGTACTCCGTCTGGTTGGAGCACCGGCAGACATTTCTTAAAAGATATATAATATATCGGCAAAAAAGGGGAGAATAATAATCTGCACGGCTTATAAAAAGGCAATGAAATCTAGGATCATAGATAATACCTATATATACATTCATAATATCAATTATGCTTAGCGCACGATCTGTGATACGATAGACACAGTAATATATATAGTGATGCACAAGCATTGAAAAGGGGGCTTAAGGATATATGTGTAATGTACAGGAGGTATCAATGGTATGGAGATTCAGATTGTCTCCGGTTTCCTAGGAGCCGGGAAGACGACGTTTTTGAATCAGTATCTGCCGGTGCTGCAGGGCAGGACTGTCGTGATCGAGAATGAATTCGGGGATGTGGGACTGGACGGAGATCTGATCCGCGGAGACCTTCCGGTAAAGGAGCTTTTCGCGGGATGCATCTGCTGCAGCCTGGCGCTTGATTTCCGCAAGGGGATCAAGGAGATATGGGAGCAGTTTCATCCGGATCGGATCGTGATAGAACCGTCGGGAGTGGGCAGGCTCTCGGATATCGTCAAAGCATGCGGCAGAGCGAAGGAGAAGGAAGGGATCGATCTTCGGATCACGAAGCTGATCGCAGTGGTGGATCTGTCGCTGTTTGAAGATTACATAGACGGATTCGGCGCATTCTACCTGGATCAGATCCAGCATGCGAGACTGGTGCTGTTAAGTAATCTGGAACAATTGTCACAGGAAGAGAAGTTCCGTCAGATCGCAAGGATACGCGAAGTGAATCCGGATGCGTTGGTATATGAAGGTGATTTTCGGCAGATGGATGAAGACGCGCTTATGTCGCTTCTGGCTATGACGGCGGATCATGAAGAGGATCCGGAGGAGATCGCCATCGAGACGGTTCCGGCGGACAAGGTATTCTCGAGTATCGCCGTCCGTGATCCGGGAAGATGGACGCAGAACAGATTAGAAGAGTGCCTGGAGAAATTAAAGAGCGGAACATACGGCAGGGTTCTGCGGGTCAAGGGGATCGTGGAAGCCAAAGAGGGCGGGAAGATGCATGTGGAAGTTACTCCGGCATCGACGAAGATTGAGTTGTTAGATGAAGAAAACGCCCCGGAGGCGGAATGTAAGATCATCGTGATCGGATGCAGTCTTATGGAAGATCCGATACGCGAATGTCTGATCGGGATATAGTAAAGAAAGGAAGAACAAAAAGGAGGGATGAAAGTGGCAGAGATCAAGGATTTTCAATGTACTTATGACAATTCTGCCGGGATCAACAGCGAGGTGACAAGAGGGCTTGGGTTGACATTTCCGGATGCATATCTGCGAGGGGATACGATGGCGGCGCTGTCAAGGGCGCTTAAGGAGCATGACAAGGCGGCGTTCTGCGAGCTGCCGTTCTGTCATACGGTGGAGGCAGAGGCGATGGGCGGCGTCATCAATTATGGAAATGAGCTTGCGGGTCCCAGGGCGAAGGAGTATATCTGCACGGCGCCGGAGGAGCTGTTAGATCTGCCGGAGATTGATTTTTCCAAAGGCAGGATCCATGAGGTGCTGTTGGCGTGCAAGATGCTTCGGGAGGAAGGAGAACATGTGGTGATGCAGGTCTCGGGACCATTTACCATATTGAATGTATTGATCGATGCAAAGTATGTATTCAAGGCGATGCGTAAGAAACCGGAGCTTATGAAGGAAGTCTTCCGGAAACTGGGAAATGAGATCTTCCGATTCATGGAAGAGGCGAAGAAGTACGGGGCGGATCTTTTAAGCTATGCGGATTCTTCCGGAGGCTTGAATATCTTAGGACCGAAGATGGCAGAGCAGGTGGTGGAGGATTTCACTTATGAGTTCCTTAAGAAGGCGGAGGCGCTTGCCGATGCGCAGACGATGATCCTGCTGTGCCCAAAGACGACATTTGCCCTGCTGGGAACCGGGAAGGCGAGATTCCGGGATCATAAGCTGCCGGAACCGATGTCGTATGGAGAAGGATGTATAGAGATGACCGGGAAGGTGAAGCTTGCCGGTCAGATGTGTATCAAGAATGTGGGATACCGGTTGGAAAATGCAGTGTTTAAGGAAGTTGTTCTTGACCACTGACAGTCAGCGGCGGGACATAAAAATACAATACAATATAATATAATATAAATGGAGGGATCGGACATGAGTTCAAAAGAGGAATTATTAAAGCGTCTTTCAGACGGAGTTGTGGAGATGGAAGAGGATGATGTCGCTGAGGCGGCGCAGGAGTATCTGGATGCAGGGTATCCGGCATTCGACGGGATCATGGAGGGGCTGGTGGACGGAATGAACCGCGCCAGTGAGTTATATGAAGCGGAAGAGTATTTTGTAACAGACGTATTACTTTGTTCCGACGCTATGTATGCGGGACTTGACATTCTGCGCCCGCATCTGCCGGAGGTTTCCGGTGATGAGAAAGTGACGGGAGTCATCGGAGTTGTAGAAGGAGATACCCATGACATCGGGAAGAATCTGGTGAAGATCATGCTCGAGACGGCAGGCTTCAACATGATCGACCTTGGAAGGGATGTTCCGCTTACGAAATTTGTCGAGACGGCGAAGGAGGAGCACGCGGCGTTCGTGTGTCTGTCTACACTGATGACAACTACCATGGGCGGAATGGAGACGGTCATCCAACTGCTTGACGAAGCGGGCTTACGCGATAAGGTGAAGGTGATGATCGGAGGCGGTCCGATTTCTCAGAAGTATGCGGATAAGATCGGGGCGGACGGCTATTCTCAGAATGCCGTAGAGGCAGTGAAGCTTGCCAAGAAACTGCTGAATATTGCTTAAGGAGTAGAAGATGCTGACACCAAAAGAGAGATTAAAGATGATATTAGAAGGGCAGAAGGCGGACAGGCCGGCATGTATCTGCCCGGGAGGAATGATGAATATGGTGACCTCCGAGCTGATGGACCGGGTAAAGGTCTATATGCCGGAGGCGCACACGGATGCCCGGCAGATGGCGAAGCTTGCAAAGGCAGTGTATGAAGGGGGATGTTTTGAGAATTACGGGGTGCCTTTTTGTATGACTGTCGAGGCGGAGGAGATGGGAGCAAAGGTCGACATGGGAACCAATGTGTATGAACCCCATGTGACGGGATACGTGATCGAGTCTGTAAGTGATGTGGGAAAGCTTAGACGGGTGGATGTGACGAAAGGCCGTGCGAAGGTGGTCCTGGATGCGATCCGTATCCTGAAGGAGGAGACGAAGGATGTCCCGATCGTCGGCAACCTGACAGGACCGATCAGCACGGCAAGTTCGGTGATGGAGCCGGTTACATTCTATAAGGAATTACGGAAGAAGAACCAGGAAGCGCATAGATATATGGAATTTATCACGGAGCAGCTGATCGCTTTCGGGCGGGCACAGATCGAGGCGGGCGCGGACCTGATCGCGGTCTCGGATCCCAGCGGCACCGGAGAGATCCTGGGACCGAAGTATTTCAAAGAATTCGCCGTGACTTATATCAATCGTCTCCTAGATGCCCTCCAGGATGAGAAGATGGGAACGATCGTACATATCTGCGGGCAGATGAGCCCGGTCTACAAGGAGGTAGACGAGGTGCACAGCAGCGCCTTGAGCTTCGATTCTATCGTGCCGATGAAGGAGGCGCGGGAGCATTTGCCGGGCAGGGTGCTCATGGGAAATGTAAGTACCTATGCGCTGGAATTCGGAGATCCGGACCGGGTGAAGATACTGACAAGAAGCTGTGTGAAGAGTGGTTCCGACATCATCTCTCCGGCATGCGGGCTTGGGATGAAGTCGCCGCTTCGGAATGTGCAGGCGATCCTTGGAGGCTTGACAGAGGCGGCGGGTATTTAGTATATTGATAGATACAGGAGGCAGAATGCCATATGGCAGAGATTAAGGTTAAGCAGAGCGGAAGACGGATCGCATGCCGGAAGGGTGAGAATCTTCTGGAAGCCTTGTTGAGTGCCGGAGTATTCGTAGATAACCCGTGCAACGGCAAGGGAATCTGCGGGAAATGTAAGGTAAGAGTGTGCGCAGGCGGCGCGTCCGAGCTGACAGCCTCGGAAGAACGTCTTCTGAAACCGGAAGAGGCGGCGGAAGGGGTCCGTTTGTCATGCATGACAGAGGTGACGGGGGATATAGAGATCGAGCTGCTTTCGAAGGAACGAAAGCATGAGGTGCTGACCAAAGGTTATATGCCGGAATTTGAAAGAGACAGATATGACGGCGGCTATGGGGTTATCATAGATATCGGCACGACGACGGTAGTCACGGCGCTGATCGATCTCAAGACAGGAGAAGAGCTTGCCAATGCGTCTATGATCAACGCGCAGAAGCGTTACGGCTTGGATGTATTGACGAGGATCACTTATGAATATGAACATCCGGACCGCGGGATCTGCGAGCTTCAGCAGGCGATCGTGAATTCGGTCAACGGCATGATCGAGGAAGCATGTAAGGAAGCGGGCATAGAGAAAAATGAGATTCGGGAGATTGACGTAGCGGCAAACTGTACCATGATGCATATGCTCCTGGGGGTTGATGCCAGAACCATAGGGAAGTCGCCCTATAAACCGGAATTCACAGAGGCAAAGGAGCTGCCCGCACGGGAGATCGGGATTGAAGCAGGTGAGGATGCGCGGCTTTACTGTCTTCCCCAGGTATCGGCATATATCGGCGCCGATATCGTGGCAGGAGCCTATGTATGTGAGCTTCAGAAGGAGCGGGGCAATGTACTCTTCATTGATATCGGAACCAATGGGGAGATCGTTCTGGCAAGCGGCGGACGGCTTCTGTGTTGTTCCTGTGCGGCGGGGCCTGCCCTGGAGGGAATGAATATCAGCTCCGGGATGCGCGCGGCAGAGGGTGCGATCGAAGACGTAAGGATCACGGAACAGGGAATAGAGGTGGATGTGATCGGAGGACAGGAGCCTGCGGGCCTGTGCGGCAGCGGGATCCTTGCCGTGGTAAAAGAGCTTCTGCGAACCGGGATCGTGAAGAAGACCGGGGTATTTGTGAAGAAGGAGAAGCTCCGTGAGGAGGATTATCGTTATCCGATGCTCCGTCTGAACGGGACGAAGCGGGAATTCATTCTGTGGGAAGAGCCAGAGCTTCTGGTGACCCAGGGAGACGTACGCCAGGTGCAGCTTGCCAAGGGAGCGATCTTGTCGGGATTCACGGCGCTTCTTCGGAAAGCGGGAATTGGCATGGAGGATCTGGATAAGGTGATGATCGCGGGGCAGTTCGGGGCACATCTTCCGGCGGCATCCCTGATCGGTACGGGCATCCTTCCAAAGGAAGCGGAAGGTAAACTGGTCTATGTTGGAAATTCCTCCAAGACAGGCGCTTACATGGCGCTTATGTCTGAGAAGGTGAAGCGGGAGATCGAGGCGCTTGCCGGGAAGATGGAATATATGGAGCTTGCCGAGACAGAGAATTATGAGCGGATATTCACGGAGAGTATGATCTTTCCGGGATAAGGATGGGCGATATAGGCGGAGAGTATGATTTCGCCGGATACATGTATACCGGCGGGATCCGTTATGTGCCGACAGGAGGAACGGACGGATATGGAATATGATGAGTTAAAGAGATTAATGAGCACACAAAAGGATGAGATGACGGCGGCGGAGAGAATGAAGGCGTATAATGCGGGAGAAGAGGTAGATTATATTCCGTACACTCTGCAGGCGCCGGATCCGGCGATGGCGGATATCTTTGGATTTACCACGACGCAGTTTGCCAAAGATTTTGAGGTGAAGAGCGAGGTGATCCGCAGGAGAAAAGAGGAATTCGGGCTGGACAGTTTTAATGTAGGGCTGGGGCTTAAAACCATCGGCGGTGCATTGGGATCGAGGCTTCGTGCGCCGGAGCATGGAATCGACTATGTGGAACAGCATGTGCTGAGAGATTACGCGGATTTTGATAAGCTTGAGGTGACAGATCCTTATAAGAACCCGGTGCTTGCGCCGATCCTGGAAAGCGCCAAGCGTCTGAAGGAACGTTTTCCGGATGTGAGCATGACGACCAGTGTTGCGGGGCCGATGTCCACGGCGATCGCGGTGCGCCCGGTGGAGATGGTGCTTAAGGATACCAGGAAGAATCCCCAGATGCTTCACAAGCTTCTGGATCTGACGGTGGAGTGTTCCCTGAGATGGTTCGAGGCGTTCTGCCGCGAATTTGGTCCTGTGGGAACGAATTTTTCGGATCCTGTGACCTGCATGGACGTCATCAGCAAGAAGCAGTTTGACGAATATTCCCTGCCATATATCAAGAAACTGATCGACGGAACCGAGAAGATCATGGGTTCGAGGCCCGGAGCGCACATCTGCGGGAAGACAAGTCCGATCTGGCGTGATCTGGCGGATGCAGGGTTGTTCTCATTCAGTATAGATAACTGTGAGGATCTTGCGGTGGCGAAGGAAGCGGTAGGCGACCGGATGCGGATCGCGGGAAATGTGCCCCCTGTGGATGTGATGAAGGAAGGGACGATAGATGATGTCATCGCTTCCTGCAAGGAGTGTCTGGAGAAATGTGCGGACAGCCCGGCGGGGTATATCCTGAACACGGGATGCCAGCTGCCCATCGGAACGCCCAAGGAGAATGTGGAAGCCTTCATCTATGCGGCGCGGAAATACGGACGCGGCGCACGGATCGGGAAGATGCCAAGAGGGATTACAGAAGGATAACTGGGAGGGGCATGAGATTGTGGGAAAGAGATACCGCAGATTAAAGCTTATATTTTTATGTGTAATTTCCGTATGCTGTTTTTCTGCCTGCGGTAAGTCGGAGGAGCCACAACAGGCGAGGGAGGATCAGCAGGCAGAGAAAGAGACTGATAAGGAGAAGGAAGAACCGGAATTGGCTCAGAAGCAGGAAGAAGAGCAGGAACATAGGATTCCGGCGCCGTCTGTCAGCGGCAGGCTCTCCGTCAAGGGAACGCAGCTTGTGGATGAGCAGGGAGAGGCGGTGCAGCTTAAGGGGATCAGTACACACGGCATTGCCTGGTTCCCTCAGTATGTCAACGAAGAGCTGTTTGGAGAACTGCATAGGGAATGGGATGTCAATGTCATCCGGCTTGCCATGTATACGGCAGAATCAGGCGGCTACTGTACGGACGGCGATAAGGAAGAGCTAAAGGAACTGCTGCGGCGCGGTGTGGAGTATGCGGCGGTTCAGGATATGTATGTGATCGTGGACTGGCATATCCTGTCAGATAATGATCCGAATCTGCATAAGGCAGAAGCGCTTACGTTTTTTGATGAGATGACGAAGGAATTCGCAGGCATGGACCATGTAATCTATGAGATCTGCAACGAACCCAACGGCGGGACTTCCTGGGGCGAGATCAAGTCCTACGCCAATGAAGTCATACCGGTCATTCGCGCCAATGACGCGGATGCGGTGATCATCGTGGGGACGCCCAACTGGTCCCAGTATGTGAATGAGGCGGCGGCAGATCCGCTTGTTGGATTTGAGAATATCATGTATACGCTTCATTTCTATGCCGCGACGCATACCGATGCGCTGAGGGATACAATGACTGCGGCGATCGATGCAGGGCTTCCCGTATTTGTGACAGAGTATGGGATCTGTGACGCCAGCGGGAGCGGTGGGATTGACGAAGCACAGGCAGACGCCTGGATACAGGTGATGGATGAGTACAAGGTAAGCTGTGTGGCATGGAATCTTTCCAATAAGGAGGAGACCTCGGCAATCTTCCGAAGTTCTGTGGATAAGGTGTCCGGATTTGCACAGGAAGATTTAAGCGAGTCCGGATCATGGTTGTATCAGATGTTGACAAAGCAGAAGGAGGAAGGAAGTCTATGAGAAAGCGGCAGTCCTTATCACAGATCAAACTGTCAGATGCACAGAAAGAGAAATTGAAGGATGAGATGAAAGCCTTCTATCTGGATGTACGCGGAGAAGAGCTTGGGATGATCGAACAGATGCAGCTGTTGGAGCTGTTTGAGCAGCATATGGCGCCGGTGATCTATAATAAGGCGTTGGATGACGCCAAGAAATGGTTTGGCAGGATGATGGACAATCTGGATTCCGATTATTATGAGTTATATAAGAACGAGAGTTGAAGGTAGATAAGAGGGGCGCCAAACAAGCCCCTCTATTTTTATAGGAATGCCGCGAATACAGAGGCGCCCAGGACGGTCAGAAGCCCGGCGACAGCTATGGCAAGACTGCTCATGGCGCCCTCGATCTCACCGATCTCCATCGCCTTTGCCGTGCCGATGGCGTGGGCGGAGGTTCCGATGGCAAGCCCTCTGGCGACAGGATCATGGATCCCAAACAGCTTACAGATGAATTCTGCCGTGACATTTCCGAAGATTCCCGTAATGATGATGACAGCCACGGTAATGGTCCGGATGCCGCCTAATTCTTCCGAAACGCCCATTCCGATCGCGGTGGTGATGGACTTGGGCAGCAGAGTCACATACTGCTCATGGCTTAAGGAAAATAACTTTGCCAGCAGGAGGATACTTACAAGGCTTGCAAGTACCCCTGCGGCAATGCCGCCCGCCACTGCTCTTAGATTCTTCTTAAGCAGTTCGAGCTGTTGGTAGAGCGGTACGGCAAGACATACCGTTGCCGGGGTCAGCAGGTAGCTGATATATTTGGCGCTCTCATTATAGTGGCTGTATTCTACGTTCAAAAGCGCCAGGATAAGCATGACTGCGGCGGTTGCGATCAGCAGGGGATTGAAGAGCGCCAACCGGAATCTTCTCTTTAACAAAACGCCGGCTTCATATGCCGCAAGGCTTAACACTGCGCCGAAAAATACGGAATCAATCAGAAATTCTTTCATCTTTTTCTCCATTTCTATTTCCATGTTCATGTCTGTTAGCATCTGTGTGTCTCTTATCTTTCAGGATCATTTTCTGCGTGACCTTGCCTGTGACTGCCATTACAATAACGGTAGAGGCAAGTGTGATCACAATGACGGGAAGCCAGACCGGTCTCAGAAAAGGCCACGAATCCAGAAGTCCCACTGCGGCAGGTATGAACATGACCGGCATGATCTCGATCAGAAATCCGGCGGTCTCTTTGACCTGGTTTAGCTTGATGATTCCCGTACACAGCGCAAGAAGCATAAGGACCAACCCGTAAACGCTTGCCGGAATCGGCAGGGGGATCATGACGTGCAGCAGTTCGCCCAGGAATGAGACGAACAGGATGATACAGAATTGTCTTAAATATAGCATAGTATTTTCCTCTCTTGATGGGATGTCTTTTTGATGTGCAGGCTATCGCCGCCCCTGATCCCGGTATTTTGTCGGCGCCATATGATAATTCTTCTGGAAATACCGGCTGAAATACAGTGGATTCTCGAAGCCGCACACGTTAGAGATCTTGCTGATATTATAATTGGTAGAACTTAAGAGCTCCTTCGCATGATTCAGCCGCACTTCATTGATATATTTCTTGGGGGTGAGACCGGTGTATCGGGAGAATTCCTTGATAAACCAGCCTGTACTTGTCCCGTAACTTCTTGCCAGTTGTTCGATGGCGAGATCCTGATCATAATTCCGGTGGATGAACTCCAGGATCTCTTCCAGCTCAGCGTGATAGCCGTTCCGGTTCCGGCTTGCCTGTTTCCTTGCCTCCCGCGCTAGCAGCCAGACCAGTTCCTGCCCTTTCAAGTTCGCGAGCTGTAAGTATCCGGGCTGCTTCATGATGAGCTCCCGGATGATTCCCTCGAATAAGGAGGGAATGTAGGACGCCATGCCCGCGTCTATGATCTGCCGGTCCAGTCCGGCTTCTCTTAACAGCCCCGGAATATCGGTTCCGGAAAAATGCAGCCAGTAGAACTGAGCATTCTCAGAGTACCGGAAGAAATACTGCTGTACCTCCAGTGGATAGTAGAGTACGGTGCAGCCTTCGTCCAGTACGATCTCCCTGTTATCCAGGATAAAATGCCCCTTTCCCTGGTGGATATAGATGATTTGAAAATCTCTTCTGCCATTTTGCCGGTCTGTGTTCAGATTCCTGCCGCAGTCAGCGGAGACCTTGCCGCAGCTGTGGACCAGGAATGGGAGCGCCACGTTATAGTCGTCAAGATCCTGGTCGTATAGATATGCGGAGTATTGCAGCATAAAATATTCTCCTTCCATGGATATCTTTTGTTCATATATTATAAGTTCAATTTTGTCTATATATCCGATTATAAAAGATATTCCCATAAGGTCAATGGTTTTCTATAATTTGATTAATATTTTATGAGAGGAGAGAAAGCTATGAAAAAATCATATTGGATCGGATTTTCCCTGCTGGAGATATCATACTGGTGTTATCATGCCTCGTTTATCGGTTTCTTGATGTCCTATCTGATGTCGAAAGGGATCACCAATACGATGGTAAGTATATTTATGGCTTCTTTTTTACTGGCGTCATTCGTGGGATCCTTTTTCTGGGGAATGGTCTGCGACCGATTCCGTACGAACCGGAAGGTGTCGGTGGCGTGCTTCCTGATCGCCGGAGCAGCGATGTATCTGATCTATTTTTCCTATGACAGTATACCACTGCTTGCCGTATTGTATCCATTGATCGGGTTCGTATCCCTGCCCCACGCGACGAACATAGATTCCTGGCTTCTGCTTGCCTGCGGGAATAATCTGTCGGTCTTTGGAAAGATCCGCTGTCTGCCGTCGCTTTTCTATGCAGTTACGTCGTTCGTGCTTGGCAGGATGATCGCGGGTTATGGTTATTCCATGATGCTGGTTTTTGGAACGATATCTCTGCTTATGGGGATCGCGGCGGCATGTATACTTCCGGAGGGCAGGAAGGCGGTGCAGGATAGCAGGGAGGACAAGGCAGAAGTAAAAGAGAGCTTTAACATTCATTCCCTGGAACAGGTATTGGCGAGCGCATCCTACCGTTATCTGATCCTGATCCTGTTTCTGGTGGGGCTTGCGGTCGCGCCCGTTAATAATCTGAAGGCGCCGATTCTTGAGAATGTAGGGGGAAATGTTTCAGATCTGGGGGTGGATGCATTTATCTGCGCCGTCGTGCAGGTGCCCTTTATCGCACTGGCGGACAGGATAGAAAGATATTCCCTCCGTCTGCGTTATCTGCTGCTTGCGTGCCTGCCATTCCTGACTTTGCTGCTTGCGTTTTACGCCGTTTCACCGGTTATGATCTTTGCAGGATCATTTCTCTATAATATGGGGGTCGGCATCCTGATCCCCACGATGCGGAGCGTCACAGAGAGAAATGTAGCTCCTGCCTTCCGCAATCTGGGACATAACATTGCGGATGCGGTCTACAGCAGCTTGACCGGTATCATCAGCCTGCTGTATTCCGGGCTTGTGATGGACCTGTATGGAATGAGGAGTCTGTTGATGATCTGTATCCTGGTCGTACTGATACCGTTTGTGATGACCAGCAGCAAATTGTTCTGCCGAATGCCGAACCCGTGCTGTTGTGACAGGGAGAGATGCAGGGGGAGGTAGAGAACCAATATCTGAATCTTGTTTTTTAAGGGGGCTGTCTATTTCCCGACAGCCCCCTGCTTGCTGCGGTATGCGACACTCTTTCTGCCGCATACGGTCTGTTGTTTTCCGCCGGTCTGTCTGAATGTCGTTTTTCTGTCCCTGCCCCCGTCTCAGGCGGCGTTGTTTCGCTCACTCTCCGAAAAAAGAGGTTATCGCAAAATCATATCCCATCCAGCCGGTCATTCAGTTGTAACCGGCATTTAGGCAGCAAAAAAGCCGGCACATCAATGTGTACCGACCAATACAAAAGGATAGACCTATCCCTTGCGGTTTTTGGTTTCACAATGATGTAACCGGCTTTGAGATTCAAAGTCGAAACTGTCTGTTACGCTTATCTGTTGCCGACAGTTCAAAGCAGTTTCAGAAGCGGCAGTATTTCTTTTTCGCATACTGCGGGCGTGTGCGGCGTAAATCCGTACTCCCAAATTCTGTGAGGATATGTAATTGGTTGTGGTTCTCATAAAATAGTATCCTCTCCAATCCTATCACGGGTTTTAGCTCCACAAACAGGACAACGTACCCATTCAGTTCTCATAAACCATTTCTCCTCTTTATCTTAACAAAGGCATATTTCCTGTCAACTTGTTAATCTGCTTTTTATTGCCGCAAATTGCGATGCCAATATAATTCAATTTAACCTCTGAGGTGTTCGCCATTTTACCGATGAACTCATCGTAAGTTTTACACCCTTGTGCCAAATCAGAAAAATCAACAACCGTAAGTTCTGCAAATTGAGGCTCAAACAGTTTTGTTCTGAGGGTTTTTAGTATCTGAGTATTTCCCTTTAATATCGGTACGGGAAACTGTATAATTCCCATGTGAGAATTGCCCTCTAAATCAAGCACATCATTTCCAACAACATCGGGCATTTTCATTCCCATAGTAATGCCGAGGATAACGGCGGTATTAGCGATAATCCCAAGCGGTAAATTTTCATCGACCACAATTACACATTTTTCATTCTCTACATTCATTCTGTTTTCCTCTTTTCTTAAATTTTAATTTGCTTTCCGAAAGAAACAAGCCGATTAAGGTAAGCCCTATTCCTATCGCAGCTATCCATGTGATTTCTTCCTTTAACACAATAACGGATGTTACAACGGTGATAACAGGAACTATATAGATATATACGCTTGTCTTAACAGCTCCAAGCATCTTGACGGCATAATTCCAAGTAACAAAGCAAAGGGCTGATGCACCTAGACCTAAATAGATAAGGTTCAGAGCATATTCAGGCTTTATGAATTTCTTAAAATCCAAATGGAAATCAAACACAAAAAGGAACGGGAGCATAAAAAGTATTCCGTATGTAAATATTCGCCTTGTCGTTTGGACGGTATTGTATCCGTAGCTGCTGATTTTTCGTGTAAGCAAGGAATAGGCTGCCCATACGAATGCCGCAACAATCGCCAAAATATCACCAATAGGATTCAGCTCTAATTCTGAGCCGCTAAAGCTGATAAGGCATATTCCTGTCATGGCAACTGCAAAACCAACAAAAAATTGTGCTTTCAGTTTTTCTTCTGTCTTTAGAAATAAATGAGATAAAACGGCAGTAAAAAACGGAGCGACAGAAATAATAACGCCAACATTAGAAGCCATCGTATAGGTTAAGGCTATATTTTCAAGCAAATAGTATAAGCATATACCGCATAGTCCTGCCGCAGCGAATATAAGCTCCTGTTTTTTATCCTTTATTCTCAATCGTTTCGGATAAACGGCTATCAGCACAAGTAATCCAAGTAAAAATCTGAGAAACAATATCTCTATCGGTGTAAAATCTGCAAGCAGTATTTTGGTGGATATGAAAGTCGTTCCCCATATCACTATCGTGAGCAGAGCCATGACATGCCCTGCGGTAGTTTTTTTATCCATGATCCTTATCTCCCTCCTTGAAAATGCGTCTATATGCGGCAGGCGACAATCCTATAAACATATGAAAAAAATTTGAAAAATGGCTCTGGTCCGAAAAACCTGTCTGCATAGCGGCGTCAATTGGGGATACACCTTTCTCTAACAGCTCTTTTGCTTTACAGATCCGTATTGTCTGGAGATATCTATATGGCGTAACTCCCTTTGAAATGGTAAATGAACGAAGCAATGTAGATTTACTAAGACCGCTGCATTTACAGAGGTTATCGAGTGTGATATGATCTGTAAAATGTTCTGACATAAATGCGCAGGCACGCTCTATTTCTTTGCTGCATTCTGGAATACAGTTCTCAAAAGGTTGTCCGTATTGTTCAATAAGAAATGAAATAAGCAGCAGGAGCATTTCTTCTTTTTCGAACGCTTCCCCATCCTCCATGATCATCTGGTGCAAAGAACGAAGATAACGATTCAGATCGTTATTTTCAATGACATTTTCCGAAAAACCATGCAATACCCTTTGCCCTGTTATTTCTTTTGCTAATGACAGCATCGTTTCTTTTGGAATATTCAAAGCTCTGTAATCAAGGGTTTTCCCGTCACATTGCACACAACTGTGGTTATCGTTCGGATTAAACAAAAGAATATTTCCCGGACCTACTGTATATTCTTTATTTTTGCAGGACAAACAGCGTGTTCCGGCTTCTATAAAGCCAATCACATAGTAATCATGAAAATGATTCGGAAACCGATATGTTTGTTGGTTTCTTGTAAGATATCTTCATATTACAGCTATAAAGGAAACAGGCAGAGGAATAAGCCCTTTGCCTGTTATTTTCATCACAATATTTTGCAGACATCAATCCATTTTATAAAGCCGGAGTATTCTTCTAACTCTTCCAGAGAAAGCTCTATTGCACTATTCGGACTGCCGCACGCAGGAAATACTGTATGGAAGCGTTTAAGATTAGTACGCTTTTCAGTATATCACACATTTTTCTATGGGGATAGCTAAAATCTCGTGAGCTCTGCAGAAAAAAGGCAAAACAATCTGCCTTACAGAATTGCCGCATAATTAGAATATTGACAAGTAGGAAAGAAATATCTTAAGATATATTATAAAAATGAATTGTAAGCGGACGAGGGAGACTTTATGGCGACGATTAAGGAGATTGCCAGGGCTTGTAATGTTTCGGTGGCGACGGTGTCGAATATATTGAACCATAAGCCGGGGGCGAGCGACGAAACACGCAGGATGGTGATGGAGAAGATTAAGGAAATGAACTACACGCCGAATACGGTGGCGAGGAATCTGAAGACGAAGAATACACGGAGCATAGGGGTTATCGTGGAGGATATGACCATATTCAGTATTCCGGATATCGTAGATGGGATCACGGAGCATTGTGAAGAGAAGAATTATCAGATTCTTCTGATCAATCTTCGTTTATTTAAGAAATACAACGATACTTACTACCACAGGGATGATTTTTATGGTATGGTGCGTGATGAGATCTGGAAATTGATCGCCAAGCAGGTGGAGGGGATCATCTATGTGGCGGCTCATGAGAGGACGATCCGGTGTATTCCGGAGGATCTGCCGATTCCGGCAGTGATGGCGTACGGATATACGGAGAGCGGCAGGATTCCGTCTGTTGTGGTGAATGATGAGGGCGGCGCGTACCAGATCGTGAAGTATATCATCGGACAGGGACATAAGAGGATCGGGGTCATAACCGGCAAGAATGACAGTCCTCATGCCCAGGAGAGGCTTGTGGGGTACCAAAAGGCTCTGTATGAGAGCGGGATCCTGTATGATCCTTCACTTGTATGTATCGGAGACTGGACCAGGGACAGCGGCTATCAGTTTACTGACAGGCTTCTTGACCAGGGAGTGACGGCTATATTCTGTATGAACGATCTGATGGCAGGCGGGGTTTATGACCGGCTGGAAGAACGGGAGCTTAAGGTGGGGGCGGATATATCGGTTGCAGGTTACGATAACAGGGAGCTGTCGAGTTATTATAAGCCTCCGCTGTCGACGATCATGCTGCCGCTTCATGATATAGGATATGAGGCAAGCGAAGTGATCATGGAGATGTTGGGCGGCTGCAGGGATATTCATCCGATCCACCGTGTAAATTGTTATCCGCTGATCCGAAAGTCTGTGAGAATGATCGGCTGATAAAACGGTACATCAATTTGCCGGAAAATATGCTGTGATCGGTGGAAAAATAAAAAAAATAAGCGTTTTAAAACCTGGTAAGGGTTTTGAAACGCTTATTTTTCGTTGGTTTTGTGCAATATGTACAATATTAAACGTTTAATTTGTACTTGCAATTGTGCAGGTAAAGTGATATAACAAAAGTAACAAGAAAATAAAGCTAGATAATTCGGGTATATCAGAAGTATTACTTCTGATATAAACCTGAAGATAAGAAGATAAAGCGTTTATTTTTAGAAAAAGAGTATGAAACAATATTAAACGATTAATTTCGACATTTCAGTTAGGATTTTAGGTAGTAAGATTATGACAGAGAGAAAATTGGATATGTCTCCCTTGAATACAGTTCCGATAGGACAGATTCATATCCAGGATCGGTTCTGGGATCGTTACATCCGTCTGGTGAAGGATGTGCTGATACCGTACCAGTGGGATATCCTGAACGACCGTATTGAAGGGGTTGAGACGAGTCATTGTATTCAGAATTTTAAGATTGCGGCAGGGGAAGCTGAGGGAGAATTTGAAGGGGCAGTCTTCCAGGACACGGATGTTGCGAAGTGGCTGGAGGCTGTAGCGTATACGTTGGAGATAAGTCCGGATAAGGAGTTGGAACGTCTTGCAGATGAAACGATTCATTTAATCGGGAAAGCACAGTGTGAAGACGGTTATCTGAATACATATTTCACGATCAAGGCGCCGTCGCTGCGGTGGACGAATCTGAAGGAAGGCCATGAGTTGTATACGGCGGGCCATATGATAGAAGCGGCGGTTGCTTATTATGAGGCGACGGGCAAGAAAGAGTTCCTTCAGATCATGGAACGTTTTGCGGATCTGCTCTGCCGGGTATTCGGTCCTGGGGAAGGTAAGTGCCACGGGTATCCCGGACATCAGGAGATAGAATTGGCGCTGATCCGCCTGTACGGTGCGACGGGCAGGAAGGATTATCTGGAGCTTGCGAAGTATTTTATCGATCAGCGGGGAACGGGAGAGAATTACTTCCTGACGGAAGAGAAGAACACCCTGTACAGACAGATCTTCCCGGAATTTGCCGGATATGATACGAAGTACTCACAGTCTCATCTTCCGGTGAGGGAGCAGAAGACGGCGGAAGGGCATGCTGTGCGGGCGGTATATATGTACTGTGCGATGGCGGATCTTGCCGGCATGTATCAGGATGAAGAGTTGCTTGGAGCATGTGAGACGATCTGGAAGGATATGACACAGAGACGGATGTACGTCACGGGAAGTATCGGATCCTCCGGTATCCTTGAGAGGTTTACGACGGATTACGACCTTCCCAACAGTAGTAATTATTCTGAGACTTGCGCGTCGATAGGCCTGGCTCTCTTCGGGAAGAGGATGGCACAGCTTACTAGGGATGCTTCTTATATGGATGTGGCGGAGCGTGCTCTTTATAATACGGTATTGTCCGGGATCGCGCAGGACGGGAAGAGCTTCTTCTATGTGAATCCATTGGAGGTATGGCCGGATAACTGTATGGAACGGACGTCGAAGGAGCATGTGAAGCCTGTAAGACAGACCTGGTTCGGCGTGGCGTGCTGTCCGCCGAATATTGCGAGGACATTGGCGTCCATGGGACAGTATATGTATTTCACAGACGGAAAGGCTCTGTACATGAACCTGTATATCTCTAACCGGACTGTGCTTGAGCTTGCGGGAGAGAAGGTAAGCGTTGAGATGAACAGCGATCTTACTAATTCCGGACGTATTGAGATCAGGCTTGGCAGGAATGAAGGGGCAGAACCATATAGTCTGGCTCTTCGGATTCCGGATTACGTGAGGGAGTATAAGATTCTGAGAGACGGCAAAACCGTTGCGGCTGCCGGAAGCCAAAGCGGACAGGGAGGGGAATCCCGAGAGGACAGAGTAGAAAAAGGATATTTGTATATAGAAGGAATCCGTGAGAAAGAAACGGAGCTGACAATAGAGTTTCATGTACCGGCACAGTTTGTGAGAGCGAATCCGCGAGTGAGAGAGGATTCCGGCAAAGTGGCTCTGGTGAAGGGACCGCTTGTGTACTGCCTGGAGGAGACGGATAACGGCAGTAACCTGCCGGCTGTATTTATCGATACGGACCAGGAACCGCAAGAAAGATACGAGGAAGGGTTGCTTGGAGGAGTCACGGTCATTTCCTTCAAAGGTAAGCGGCTGACGGAGGATGCGTGGAAAGACGGGGCGCTGTATGCCGGGCGTAAGAATAGTTTCGAGGATGTGGAACTGAAAGCGGTGCCCTATCACTGCTGGAATAACCGGGGATCCGGAGAGATGCTGGTATGGATGAAGGAACTGTTATAAGAATCTTGCAGGGATATATCCCTGAAAGAAATAAAAAGAAATAAAAAAAGGAGGACACAACATGAAAAAGAAGTTAGTTGCTGCACTATTGTGTGCTGCCATGACAGCGTCTATGCTGCTTGGCTGTAGTGCCGGAAGCGAGGGAGGCGGTTCTGACGACTCATCAGGCTCAGGTTCAGCGGGAAAGAACGAGATGGAGGTAGAAGGCGACGCGACAGAGATCGAGGTGTGGACGTTCATCGAGCTTCATCAGCAGTTCTACACTGACATGGCTGAGAAGTGGAACGAAGAGAATCCGGACAAGAAGGTAAAGCTGGTCTTAAGCAATATGCAATATGATGATATGCACAACAAGCTGTCGCTTGCGCTCGAGTCAGGAGAAGGCGCACCGGACGTTGTAGATATCGAGCTTGGTAAGTTCCCTGCATTTATGACAGGAGAGATCGGGCTTAGGGATCTGACGCCAGAGATTGAACCATACATCGACAATATCATCGAATCCAGATTAGAGATCTATGGAAAAGACGGCGCATATTACGGATTCCCGACACACGTAGGCGCGATGGTTGCATTCTACAACACAGCGGCTCTGGAAGAAGGAGAGGTAGATTATACGACGATCAAGACCTGGGACGACTTCAAGGAAGCAGGCGTGAAGTATCATGAGAAGACCGGCAAATACTTCGCATGTGTAGAGACGACCGCACAGTGGATGATCAACCTGATGTTAAGACAGAAGGGCGGAGATTACCTGGATGCCGACGGCAATATCGATATCACCAACGACAAGATGGTAGAAGTTCTTGAGTACATCAAGGGAATGCAGGAGACAGGCGCGTTCGAGACTGTACCTGGAGGACAGCCGGATAACGAGGAAGCATATCCTTCTTATAACAACGGAGACTACGCGGTACAGATCATGCCATTCTGGCAGACATCCAGATGCGTGAACTATATGTCAGACCTGTCCGGTAATGTTGCGATCGCTCCTACACCGGTTTGGAACGAAGGCGACGAAGTGAAGTCTATCGGCGGCGGCGGTACAGGTACGGCTGTGATCGCAAGCAGCGAGAACGCAGACCTTGCAGCGGAAGTATTCGCATACATCAAGCTGTCTGAGGGAGCTAATGAGGAAGTATGGAACGTATTGGGATTTGACCCGGTTAATACGGCAGTATGGACAGACACAGAGCTGACCCAGAATCCGGAGAATCAGTTCGTGAAATATTTCAATACATATCCGTTCGATGCGTTATTAGAGATCCAGGATGGAATTATGGCGCTTGAATCACTGACAAGCGAGAAATTCCCGTCTATCAACAATGAGTTCTGTAACGTTACACTGAACAACATCTATGAGAATGGCATGGATGTAAAGGAAGCGTTGGAAGAGTCACAGGAGACATTGAAGAACGAGTTCGGCGAGTAGTCCGGCAGATCAGATTGTCTGCGGTCCAGGGAATCGAATATCCAAAAGACATGGGCCGTGATATATGTCCTGGGGCTGCGTGCATAAGCCGCAGCCCCGTTTTGCGCAAAGAGTGAGTCATCTTGCCGGCGGTTTTTTTGGCAGATGGCGATGTGTTTTAGGAAAGAGATGTGAGAGTATGAAGAAACTATTCTATTCACAGAAATTAGCCCCCTATGTATTCGTTCTTCCGTTTGCCCTGACAGTAGTGATATTCTGGATGTTTCCGATCGGAAACGGTATCCTGCTGAGTTTTCAGGATGTTTTGAAGGATGAGTGGGTTGGGCTAGGAAATTATCAAAGACTATTATCAGACAAGATATTCCTTAAGGCGGTATACAACAGCGCGAAGTATATGGTAGGTACTTTGGTTCTGCTGATACCGTTTCCGATGCTGTTTGCGACCCTTTTGAACAGCAAGCTCATGAAGAAGCCCGGATTGTTCAAATCCATCTATTTCATTCCGGCGTTGACGTCAGTCGTTGTTGCGGGTACGATCTTCCGCCTGATGTTCGGGGAGATGAATACTTCTTTAGCGAACCAGATCATCGCAGCATTCGGAATGTCGCCGATCAAATGGCTTAAGGGTGAGTGGACCAGCTATTTCGCGCTGCTGCTTCTGGCGTGCTGGCGTTGGACCGGCGTTAATATCCTGTACTTCTTAGCGGGGCTTCAGAGCATTTCCACGGATATCTATGAAGCGGCATCCATCGACGGTGCGAGCAAATGGCAGCAGTTTGTCAAGATATCTTTCCCGCTGGTCAAACCAACGACAGTATACGTGCTGACCATCAGTATCTATGCCGGTCTGTCCATGTTTACTGAGAGCTATATGTTATGGAAAGGAAACAACTCTCCGCAGAATATCGGACTTACCATCGTAGGATATCTGTACCGGCAGGGAATCGAGAAGCGTGCAATGGGTTACGCGTGCGCCGTAGGGCTGATCCTTCTCATTATCGTCATGATCGTCAACCTGGTACAGCTTAAGGCAACGGGAACATTCGATAAGGAGGAGAGATAGTATGAAGAGTCAGAAGAATAAAAATACACTTGCCACGATTATGCTGATCGTGTTCTTTACAATCCTGGCGATTTTGATTATCATACCTATATACACCATCTTCCTTGCGAGCTTTAAGCCGGGCGGAGATCTTCTGCAGTATGGACTGAACCTGGGGATCGACTGGAGCCGCATGAGTCTTGACAATTATTCGCTGTTGTTCACCGGGCAGCACGAATACTGGAGATGGTTTACGAACAGTATCATACTGACGGTGGTTACGGTTGTGGCGACGCTGCTCGTCAGCGCATTTGTCGGATACGGATTCGCGGCGTATGACTTCAAGGGGAAGAATGTATTATTCATTGTTGTGCTGCTGATCCTGTCGATCCCGCTGGAGGTCGTAATGCTTCCGTTGTATAAGCAGATGACAACATGGGGGATGATGGACAGCTACCTTGCAATCGTGCTCCCGTTCGTTGCACATGCGTCGACGATCTTCTTCTTCCGTCAGTATTTGCTGGGACTGCCTAAGTCGCTTCTTGAGGCGGGGCGTATCGACGGCGCCACAGAGTACGGTATCTTCTTCCGTCTGATCATCCCGATCATGAAGCCGGCGTTTGCGGCAATGGCGATTCTGAACGGTATGAATGCATGGAACAACTATCTGTGGCCGTTGCTGGTGATCCGTTCTTCGAGTAAATATACGCTGACGCTTGGACTGAACACGCTGATCAATCCTTATGGGGACAATTACAGCCTGCTGATCGTGGGATCGTTCTTCTCGATCATACCGATCTTCATCCTGTTCGTATGCTTCCAGCAGTATTTTATCGAGGGTATGACGGCCGGAGCGGTCAAGGAGTAGTTGGCTTACGCAGGCGTGCGGGGCAGCCGGCAGTAACGATGAAACATAGTTTTTAGTAGTATGGAATTAGGAGGTAATGAATGAGTAAGACAGCAAAAATGGTGATCGACAAAGATTTTCAGATTTCACGGGTGGATGAGAGGATCTATGGTTCTTTTATCGAACATCTGGGGCGTGCCGTGTATGACGGGCTGTACCAGCCTGGGAACCCGCTCTCGGATGAGGATGGTTTCCGCAAGGATGTGATAGAACTGGTGAAGGAGCTTAATGTACCGATCGTCCGCTACCCGGGCGGGAACTTTGTATCGAATTTCTTCTGGGAGGACAGCGTGGGCCCGGTATCTGAGCGCCCGAAGCGACTGGAACTGGCATGGCGGAGTCTCGAGAAGAACGAAGTCGGTCTGAATGAATTTTCAAAATGGGCAGATAAGGTTAATTCGGAGATGATGATGGCGGTCAATCTGGGAACAAGGGGGATCGCTGATGCATGTAACCTCCTGGAATACTGCAACCATCCGGGCGGGACGAAGTACAGCGATATGCGTATCGCCCACGGGGTGAAGGATCCTCATAAGGTGAAGGTCTGGTGCCTGGGCAATGAGATGGACGGTCCGTGGCAGCTTGGCCATAAGACCATGGAGGAGTACGGGCGTCTGGCGGAAGAGACGGCGAAGGCTATGAAGCTTATAGACCCGTCCATAGAGCTGGTATCCTGCGGAAGCTCAGCCCTTGATATGCCGACCTTCCCGAAATGGGAGTCAACTACCCTTGAGTGTACTTATGACCATGTAGACTATGTCTCCATGCACCAGTATTACGGCAACAGGGACAATGACAGCCTGGACTTCCTGGCGCAGTCCGACGATATGGATGAATTCATCCGCACAGTGATCGCGACCTGTGATTATGTGAAGGCGAAGAAACGCGGGCGCAAGAATATCAATATCAGCTTTGACGAGTGGAATGTATGGTTCCATTCCAATGCGGCGGATGACGATATCACGGAGAATCATCCGTGGCAGGTGGCGCCTCCGATGCTGGAGGATATCTATACATTCGAGGATGCGCTGTTGGTGGGACTGATGCTGATCACGCTTCTTAAGCATGCGGACAGAGTGAAGATCGCATGTCTGGCGCAGCTTGTGAATGTGATCGCTCCGATCATGACGGATGCGGGCGGCGGCGCTGCGTGGAAGCAGACCATCTTCTATCCGTTCATGCATGCGTCAATATACGGCAGAGGCGTAGCGCTGCAGCCGATGATGTCAACGCCGAAGCATGATACTGCAAAGCATGAGAATGTAACGGATGTGGAAAGCGTTGCAGTATATAACGAGGAGAAGGAAGAACTGACCATTTTCGCGGTAAACCGTACACTGGATGAGGATATCCAGTTGACGACGGATATGCGCGGAATGGAAGGATATAAGGTGTTGGAGCACATCGTGATGGAAGAGTCAGATCTTAAGCTTGTGAACTGTGCCGGTGAACAGAGGGTAGTTCCGAAGACCGTGAAGCGTTCTTCCATAGACGGCGGTATCATGACAAGCATGCTTAACAAGGCGTCCTGGAATGTGATCCGGCTTGGGAAGTAATAGAGAAAGAAGAGTGATGGAATGAATTTCTTTGTAATTGACAGTCCTGTGATGAGATTCCTTGGAAGGATCGGGGATATCATTATCCTGAATCTGGTCTTTGTGGTGACAGCGCTTCCGGTCGTCACTATAGGAGCGGCGCTCTCGGCGCTGTATGCAGTGGCGATGAAGCTGGCAAGAGGCGAGGATCCGTCCGTATTGAAGGAATATATGAGAGCATTTCGGCGCAGCGCTAAGACTGCGACGGTCTGCTGGCTGATCATGGCGGCGGTGGGAGTACTTTTGTTCGTGGATTTTCGTCTTGCCGGCGTATTTGGAGGCATGGCTTATACTGCGGTACGTCTCCTTCTTGCTATGATCTTCGGAGTTTGGATATTGATATTCCTGTATCTCTTCCCTTATATCGCAAGGTTTGAGAATACGGTATTTCATTCCGTCAAGAATGCGCTGTTTTTAGGCGCTGCACATCTGCCTTCCACGGTGGTGATGCTGGTGATCAGCATCGGGCTTGCAGTGATAACGCTGTTTACTTCCCGGACATTTGTGATCGGGACGATCTGGTGGTTCTTCGCAGGCTTCGCGGCGGTGGCGTATACGCAGAGTTTCCTGCTTTGCAGGATATTTTCCAAATATGAGTAGATAATAATATGATCCCCTGACTGTACTGCGGCATGGTCGGGGGATTTCTTTTAATTTATGAGTTTTTGTTATCAAAATGGGCGATGGGGTGTATAATGGGCAGAGAAGCGATATGGCGGGGAGCTGAATATAACCAGAGAGGCGAAGAACAGCTTGCGGATTATCTGGATGCCTATCATTTGAAACGTGGATATATGGTAAGCTTTAATTTTAATAAAAAGAAGCAGATCGGGGTGAAACAGATATCGCTGGGCGATAAAGTATTGATCGAGGCTGTGGTTTGATAAAGCTGCACTTTTATCAGAGACGGGAAAGGAAACACCATGCAGGACATATTACTACTGGAAGATGACAAAAGTCTGAATCGGGGAATCACATTCACATTACAGAAAGCGGGATACAGCGTTACCTCTGCGTTTACGCTGGCGGAAGCAGAGAGCTGTCTGGAGGAATCCAGATATTCGCTCATCATCTGTGACATTACCCTTCCTGACGGAAGCGGCCTTGACCTTGGCAGGAGGATCCGTGAGATCAGCGACGCCTATTTTATCTATCTGACGGCGCTTGATTCGGAGATCGATATGGTAAATGGCTACGAGACGGGAGCCGACGATTATATCACCAAGCCATTTTCCCTTATGGTGCTGGTTTCCAAGGTAAACGCACTGATGAGGCGTATCGACAGTACGAAGGAAGAGAAGGGGGTCATGGCCTGCAAAGATATAGAAGTGAACTGCCGGGAGATGAAGGTATATAAGGACGGCTGTGAGATTGCGCTCAGTAAGAAGGAGCTGCAGCTTCTAATGTATCTCTGGGAGAATGCCGGGCGGATCGTATCCAAGGAGAATATCTTGGAGCATATCTGGGATGTGGACGGGCAGTTCGTGGATGATAATACGGTGACGGTCAATATCAGCAGGCTTAAGGCGAAGCTTGGAACGGATGAGATCTCGAATGTGAGAGGGCTGGGATATATATGGAGCGGAAAAGTAATAAGAAGGTAAAAAAGTATCTTGTCATCTGTCTGAGCTTTGCTGCAGTGTTTTCGTTCTTCATGCTGCTGTTGGCCAGGTATGAGATCACCGAAGAGAGAAGAAGGATGATCACTCTGATGACGGAGCATCCGGAATTGGAGGCAGAGATCATAGCGGCATGGGAGAAGCATGGATTTCGGATCCCCTTTGGCGAAGCCGCGCCGGAAGGTGCATTGAACAGAAAAGAGATCAGCCGCGCTGTAGGGATGATAGAAGACAAGTACGGGTATGATCTGAAATACACGAGATCCGCGGGAGGATTATGGATATTCTGGGGAGCGGGCGTGCTTACCGGTATTCTGCTGATCGCTTTGGCAGGATATCTGGAGTGGAAGAAGAGTGTGACCGCCAAAGATCATCTTCAGGAATTGTATGAGTGCCTGTGGCAGTTCAGGGAGGGCAGATTCGGTGAGATCCCGGATTATGAAGAGGAGCCTTCGGAGTATTCGGAAGAATGGATGAAGGTGTGGGAATCCTTGCGGGAGCTGGGGGTATATTTTGAAGGGCTTAAGGACAAGCTTGAGGAGGAAGAGAAGAATACGAAGAGTCTGATTACGGACATTTCCCACCAGCTTAAGACGCCGCTTGCGTCTATGAAGGTACTGTCCGACTCCCTGCTGTGCCAGCAGGATGTTCCGATCGAGCTTTATCAGGAGTTTATGAATGACCTCTCCCAGGAGATTGAGCGTGAGAGTAAGATCATTGATGACCTTTTGGCTCTTGTCAAGCTTGACAAGACTGCCAGCGGCATGAACATCCGGGCGGAAAACATCAATGCATTGGTGGAGAGGATACTGAAACGTCTCCGCCCTATCGCGGCGGCAAATAATATTGAGATGATTTTCGAGAGTTTCCGTCCGGTGAACGCCGAGGTTGACGAAGTTAAACTGACGCTTGCGATATCGAACCTTGTAGAAAATGCGATTAAATATAACAAAGAAAACGGGTGGGTGCATGTTTCGCTGAATGCGGACCATAAAGTGTTCTATGTGGAAGTAGCTGATTCGGGCGTGGGGATTGACAAAGAGAACCAGGCGCATATCTTTGAAAGGTTTTACCGCGTTGACAAGTCGCACTCCAGGGAGATCGGAGGAACCGGACTGGGCCTGTCCATTGCCCGGAGTGCGGTTGTGATGCACAGGGGGGCAATCAAGGTGTTCAGCCAGCCCGGGGAGGGAACTACATTTACCGTCAGGATTCCGTTGAAGTATGTTGTGTGACGAGGAGGTAGAGGATGAAGATATTTGGCGGGAATTTCGGGAAATTTGCATTGGTTCTTGTGACAGCGCTTTTCGTGTGCGGCTGCGGAAAGGGAACTGCCCCGGAGGGGAGCAGGGATTATATATACTATGTCAATTCGGACGGAACCGGTCTGGTAAAAGAAGACTATGAGATTTCCGGCGAAGGGGTAAAAGAACAGGTGGACGAGGTGCTGGGAGAACTCAGGAAAAAAACGGATTCCCTTGACTTTAAGAGCGCTTATCCGGAAAATGTGCGTATCAGAGGATGGAAACTGGAAGAATCTGACTTGGAAATTGATTTTACGGAATCATATAACCAGATGGATTCCGGTGAAGAGCTGCTCCTTCGGGCTGCCACGGTTTATACGCTTGTGCAGGTCGGAGGCGTAGCATATGTTAAATTCACTGTGGAGGGTGAAGAGCTCTGTGATGAGGAAGGAAAAGAGATCGGATATATGAACCGGGATATGTTTGTGGAAAATACAGGCTCCTCGCTCCACTCTTATCAGGACGGGAATATCCACCTGTTTTTTGCCGACGAGGCAGGAAACAGGCTT
>OFFP01000241.1_pt1 | contig 45633 bp, 43 predicted proteins | sample 1521431 | NCBI WGS metagenome assembly OFFP01 (sample SAMEA3504104, study PRJEB24116) | mouse gut metagenome | biome: mouse gut; feature: mouse-associated habitat; material: faeces | place: Denmark | collected 2011
TGGCCTGCCAGGAATGCGAAGCACTCGGTCTCCTCTTCCAGAAGCATCTTGCCCAGGTTGCCGTGTCCAAGACCTACCTTACGGGTGTCCGCAACGGAGCCGGGGATACAAAAAGACTGAAGTCCCTCACCGATGGCTGCTGCTGCATCTGCTGCTTTGCGGCATCCCTTCTTGATTGCGATAGCGGCGCCTACGGTGTAAGCCCAGCATGCATTCTCAAAACAGATAGGCTGAATACCCTTGATCTGATTGTATACGTCAAGACCTGCATCCTTGGTGATCTTCTCTGCTTCTTCCAGGGAAGCGATGCCGTAGCTGCCTAATACCTCATTGATTTTATCAATACGTCTTTCATATGATTCAAATAATGCCATCTTCGTCTACCTCCTCGCTTATTCCTGTCTCGGGTCGATGATTTTAACTGCGTCATCCACACGACCGTACTGTCCCTGTGCTTTTTCCCAGGCTGTGTTGGCATCGTCGCCCTTCTTGATGAAGTCGGTCATCTTGCCAAGATTTACAAACTTGTAGCCAATGATCTGATCCTCTGCGTCCAGAGCGATTCCGGTTACATAGCCCTCTGCCATCTCCAGGTAACGAGGTCCTTTTTTCAGAGTTCCATACATAGTTCCTACCTGGCTTCTAAGACCCTTTCCAAGATCCTCAAGGCCTGCGCCGATGGGAAGTCCGTCCTCGGAAAATGCGGACTGGGTTCTTCCGTATACGATCTGCAGGAACAGCTCTCTCATAGCCGTATTGATTGCATCACATACAAGGTCGGTGTTCAATGCTTCCAGAAGTGTTCTTCCGGGAAGAATCTCGGATGCCATAGCTGCGGAATGAGTCATTCCGGAACATCCCAAGGTCTCAACCAGAGCTTCCTGGATGATGCCCTCTTTTACATTCAGGGTCAGCTTGCAGGCTCCCTGCTGAGGTGCACACCAGCCTACACCATGTGTCAAGCCGGAAATATCTTTGATCTCTTTTGCCTGTACCCACTTTGCTTCTTCCGGAATCGGAGCAGCGCCATGATTTACGCCCTGTGCTACCGGACACATTTTCTCAACTTCGTGTGAATAAATCATTTTAAAACTCCTTTCAAGTTAAGTTAAAATCTTAAGCGGCCGCCATAGGGTTTCTAGGGCTTGTCGCATTTGATTATATTTTCTCATAATTCCTGGAAATAGTCTAGTGGTTTTTTGAAATTTTCGGCTTGGGTAAGTTATTCCGTTTCCGTATGTATATTGCCCGGAAGCTCCTTTGCAGAGATTTCATAAGGAATGTTTTGAGGCTGATTCTATTGAAAACTTTTTCTGTTGCCCATATAATGTAGAAAAGGCTTAACCTGTTGCATGACCATCAGGGAATATGACGGATCATAAAGAGAGGAAGGATGCCATGAGCAGAAGGAGAAGAGGAAAAATAAGACGGTTCCGTTTTTTTGCCGGTCTGGCGGCATTGGCAATACTGCTGGTTCTCGGACTGCTGACGGCGGTCGGTTACTATACGGCCGGAGAGAAAGAGCTGTTTGTCAGAACGGACGGTTATCTGCAAGCCGGAGCAGGGCCGCAGGCAGAAATGACGGCGCAGATATGGGCGGAAAAGATAAGAGCTGCAGAAGAACAGGCAGCGGAGCAGGAGGAGCAGGCGGAGGAGAGACTTCCGGAGGTGGACCCGTCGCTGCGTCTGCCCAATACGGTGGATTTTGCAGCCTTGTGGGAACAGAATGAGGATGTTTATGCCTGGATTACGGTGCCGGGAACTCTGGTGGATTACCCCGTTCTGCAGCATCCTTCAGACGATGAATATTATCTCCACCATACCATCGATCATGTGGAGGGACTGCCGGGGAGCATATATTCGGAGACTGTAAACGCAAAGGATTTTACTGATATGAATACCATTCTCTATGGCCATAATATGAAAAATGATACCATGTTCGGAAGTCTTCATGATTATGAAAATGCAAACTTTTTTTCGGAGCATCCCTATGTGTACATTCATCTGCCGGAGCGGACGCTTCTGTATCAGATATTTTCGGCGGTAAAATTCCGAAGCGTGTATCTTCCTTATTATCTGAATTATGAGGAGGAGGGGGATTATACGGCTTATGTGGAGGAGCTTAAGGAATCACCGGGATATATGAATGAGACGGCGGAGCCTTCCTTTGGAAACCGTCTGCTGACCCTGCATACCTGTATCGGACATGACGAAAATCATCGGTATCTGGTGGTTGCGGTGCTTATGGGGGCGTATGATAAGGAATTATAAGATATCAGCTATTTCCATATCCTGTGTTCGGACAATTTGCGTACATTCTGTCTGCTTTGTACGAACACAGGATATCAGTATATCAGATAACCCCTTTCATCACCAGCACCGAAACCGCGCAAGTCAAGAACAGAAACAGGGAAAATACAATCACTCCCTTAGAATCCCCCGTCTGCTCCGCAGCAGACGGAAGCGCCAGCTTCGCTTTCCTGAGAGCCGTTACCACCGGCTTATAGAAGAGAAGCGTAATAGCCGTATTCAGCCCGCCCTTTAAGAGATTAAAAGGCAGAAAAGCAGGCAGCAAAAGCTCTGCAACAGCTTCCCTGGGATACCCCATATAAATCGGAGTAATCAGATAATTCCACAGCAGCATCACCGCAACCATTACGCCGCAGCCTGCAAAGAGTCCAATCATAGCGCCGGACTTGGTGTGCTTTTTCTTATAAATAAAAGCAGCAGTACAGGCAAAGCTGCAGCTTGACAGCACATTCATAATAAAACCAATAATACCGGTATCACTGGCCGAGAGCATCTCAATAAAGGAAACCACCATCGAGATAACAAGAGAGGCAAACGGCCCCAACAGGAAGCCCCCGATGGCAATCATTACATCCTTGGGGTCATATTTCAGGAAAAGGACCACCGGGACGCGCCCTACCACCATCAAGGCGTAGGCGATGGCACAAAACATGCCGATTAAAGCGATTCTTTGTGTTTTCTGGTTCATTGTTATATACCTCCGTTCTGATTTTACAGCTCTTATGATTCATCCGCCTGGGCTTAGGCCGAATCATAACAAAAGACACCTAAAAAACGTTCGTCTTCCAGGTGTCATTCTCATCAGAATAAAAAGCAATACAACAAAAACTCTGCCAAAACAATTCTGACCTTGTACACATCTTCTTCCATCCAGACTATACTGTCGGTTTTGGAATCTCACCAAATCCTGAACTGAACCAAAAACAAATCCTAAGACAAATCCTAAGACAAATCCAAAAACATCTCTGCCCTTGCATAAGCTTCTGTCAGTTCCTGCGCATACACGCTCGCGGACTATACCGCCGATCGGGAATCTCACCCTGCCCTGAAGACTTTCCGTATTCAAATGTCAAACATATTATAGCAATGTGTTTCCCCGCTGTCAATCACAAAAAATAAACCTTACAAAAATTTACAAATCAAAGGCTGCTATTTACTACGTGCTCAGTAACAACCAAAACTCAAATTACAGCTCCGGCCATTATTGAAAAAATTTCTCCCGAATCTCCTCAACCGGCATATCCTGCCCGGTCCAAAGCCGGAAGGCCATAGCCCCTTGGTGAAGCAGCATATAAAGCCCGTTGAATACCATACAGCCTTGCTCCTTCGCCATATGCAAAAGGGCCGTCTCCCTTGGATTGTAAATTACATCCCCGACAGCCAGATCCCGCCGAAGCATCGAAGCGTCAGGAATCAGGCAGGCATTCGTTGCAGGCGCCATCCCCACGGAAGAAGCATTGATTAAGCAGTAGCTCTGCTCCAGGCTTTTGGAAAGCCGCACCTGATCTTCCAAATCATACAGATTCAAAAGGCACGCCGTCTTACTGCGGATAAGCTCGACCTCCTGCTCAATCAGCCGGGTAGAAGCGCTTTTTTGCCGGGAAAAAATATCAATGGAATACACGCCGTCCAGAGCAGCCTGAGCAATGATAGAGGCGGCCGCCCCTCCGGAGCCGAGAACGGTGAGCCGCTTTCCGGCGGCGCGGAGTCCGGCGTCCTTCATAGACTGCATAAAGCCATATCCGTCCGTATTGTCTCCATAGAGAACACCGTCCCGGTTTACCACCGTATTGACAGAGCCGGTGAGAAGAGCCGTATCCGAAAGGACATCCGCCCTCTGGTGCATCAGCCGTTTTAAGGGCATCGTACAGTTCCACCCGGCGGCGCCGAGGGCAATCAGACCGTCCACAGCCTTCGAAAAGGTATCCTCTGTGACGTCAAAGGCCAGATAAGCATAGTCAAGCCCCAGAAGCCGGAAGGCTTCATTGTGCATGGCCGGGGAAATGCTGTGCTCCACCGGACTTCCAAGCAATGCGGTGAGTTTCGTTGTTCCGGAAATCATATTTTTCATGGGAAATGCCTCCAAAAGAAAAGTCTGAAAGAACCGCATGAAAACAGTAAAGCGGTTCCCAAGGTTACAGGTCAAGGGCCGGTTTTTTCTATTATGGCTTATGCTATCGAAGTTTTGCAAAAAAGTCAAGGAGAAGAAGTCAGCCGTTAAAACACAAATGACTGACAGCGGATTTTGCCGGGTTCCGTCCGAACTCTTACCAAGAGACGATAAAAAAAGGCGGCAAAAAGATATAAAATAGAATATTTTTAGACTGGAAAGAACCGACGATATATGATATATTGATAAAAGATTTGTGAATCAATTTGACAGGAAGGTGATCAATTGGAAAACTATACGAAGTATAAGTTGAAGAGCAAGGATGAGCTGTCATCGTTGCTGGACGGAAAGGACAGGCTGTTCCTTATCGCATGTAACAAGTGCTTCAAGGAATTTGAGACCGTTGACGAGCCGGATTGCGAAGCATTTGAAAAGCTGGCTCTCGAGCAGGGAAAAACGGTCACAGGCAGCGTGAAGGTTGACTTTTTGTGCAACAAGGTACAGACAGAGAAAAAGCTTAAGGGTATGATTTCGGAGGAAACCGAGAATGTAATCGTGATTTCCTGCGGCCTGGGCGTTCAAACAGTCGCGGGTCTGGCGGATAAGCCCGTGTACGCGGCAGCCAACTCCCTTAACTACAGAGGACATCACGGCATGGCCCTGACAAAGAAAGCCTGCGGCGCATGCGCCCAGTGTTATCTCAATGTCACCGGCGGTATCTGCCCCGTAGTAGACTGCTCCAAGAGCCTGCTGAACGGACAGTGCGGAGGCGCCAAGAACGGAAAATGCGAAGTAGACGAGAACAAAGACTGCGCATGGGAAAAGATATACGAGCGTTTGGAAAAACAGGGACGTCTCGCCGAGTTTTTGGCACAGCCCATACAGATGCGGGACTTCTCCAAGATCAATCATAAAACCATTCAGGATTACGTAACATCCATCCGGGAAAACCGGCTGGCCGGCTATTACGGCGGCGTACATCCCCTGGAGCACAAGGAATTTACCGAGCATCTTGCACTTAAGAGATTCCCGGAGCCGGAGGTTGTGGTGATTCCCCTGTCCATGCATGCGGGGGCACCGGCCAACCCAATCGTGGAGGTAGGCGATACCGTTAAGGTGGGGCAGAAGATCGGAGAATCGGCCGGATTTATCAGCAGTCCCGTTCATTCTAGCGTCAGCGGAACCGTAACGGCCATCGAGGTACATAAGCATGCCACAAGAGGCGAATGTCTCTCCGTGGTGATCCGCTCCGACAAAAAGAATACGCTCCATGAGTCCGTAAAGCCCCATAAGGACCTGGACAGCCTGACGCCGGACGAGATCGTAGAGATTGTCAGGGAGGCAGGAATCGTAGGTATGGGAGGCGCAGGCTTCCCGACATCGGTAAAATTAAAGCCGCCGAAGCCCATAGACACCGTTTTGCTCAACGGCTGTGAGTGCGAGCCGTATCTGACTGCGGACCACAGAGTGCTGTTAGAATTTGCGGACGATGTAATTTTCGGCCTTAAGGCCATAGTCAAAACCGTAGGCGCACAAAAAGGCATCATCGTTATCGAGGACAATAAGCCTGACGCCATCGAATTGCTGGAGTCCAAGACGGCGGATATTCCGGAGCTTGAGGTGGTTACGGCCAGGACAAAGTATCCCCAGGGCGCTGAGAAGATGCTCATCAAGCGTGTGATGAAGCGTCAGGTTCCAAGCGGCGGGCTGCCGGCAGATGTGGGCTGCGTGGTAAGCAATATCAGCACCACAAAGGCAATCTCCGATGCAATCCAAACGGGTATGCCTCTGGTAGAGCGCGTGGTGAGCGTTACCGGCGAGCATATTCAGAATCCGGGCAACTATATTGTAAAGATTGGAACGAATACAAAGGAGCTTATCGACTACTGCGGCGGCATCACGGGAGAGGACGTTACCGTTAAGGCAGGCGGACCCATGATGGGATTTGTTCTGACCGACACAAATGTACCGATTATGAAGGGTTCCAACGGAATCATTGCCGTGGATACCGACCATACGGCCGAGCAGCCCTGCATCAAATGCGGACGCTGCGTGGATGTCTGTCCGATGGAGCTGTCTCCGCTGTATTTCGCAAAATATGCGGATGACGAGAACTGGCAGGGCATGAAGGACAAGAATGTAATGGATTGTCTGGAATGCAGGTGCTGCGAGTACATCTGTTCCTCCAAGATTCCGCTTGTCACCAAGATAAAAGCGGGCAAAAATGCAGTAAGGGGGATGAAGTGATATGTTGATTACTGAGTTAAAAGAGAAGGAAGCAATTCTGTCACTGGCAGATGGCAAAAAGGTTTTTATCATCAACTGTCATGGATGCAGAGAGGTTTATTTCCCGTTGGAAGAGGCAGAGGCGCTTCAGAAAGAAATGGAGTCCGCCGGCCATGTAACCGGAAGTATTACAACGGACTATATCTGCAATCCGGAAAATATGAAGCTGCGTCTTGAAAAAAATATGGCCAAGATAGAAGCTGCCGATGTGGTGCTTGTATTTTCCTGCGGCGTCGGCGTGCAGACCATTTCCGAATATCTGGAGGATAAGCCGGTCTATGCGGCATGCGATACTTATCCGCAGCCGGGTTTTCAGGGAGTGACGCCATTGGAATACGATTGTGATCAGTGCGGGGAATGTTACCTGAATATCACCGGCGGAATCTGCCCTATTACCGCCTGCTCCAAGAGCCTGATCAACGGACAGTGCGGCGGTTCCAAGAATGGAAAATGCGAGGTAGACAGCGAGATGGAATGCGGCTGGGAACGCATCTACCGGCGGCTTGCACAGATTGGACGTCTTGATCTGTTAAAATGCCCCACACAGGTTCGCAATTTCGCAACGGATCAGGAAACAGCAGAATAAGGAGAGTGAAAGTTTGGAAGTAAACTTCCAAATTTACTTAGATGACACAGCAAGTATGTCAAGGAGGAGGAAATCATGAAAATTACGGAAGCGTTTGAACGCGGTGAATTTGTAGTTACGGCGGAAGTAGGACCGCCGAAAGGATTTCATATTGAACATATGCTGGAGGAGGCGAAAACCTACTTAAGCGGCATTACGGCAGTAAATGTAACGGACAATCAGTCCTCCGTGATGCGCCTTGGTTCTCTGGCAACCTGTAAGGCTTTGAAGGATGAAGGACTGACTCCTATTTTCCAGATGACCTGCCGTGACAGGAACCGGATTGCACTGGAGTCCGATCTTTTAAGCGCCGCACTGTTCGGAATCGAAAATCTGCTGCTGCTGACGGGAGATCATACGAAGCTCGGCGATCATCCCCAGGCGAAGCCGGTGTTTGATCTGGATTCCGTGTCCCTGATCCACGCGGTAAAGCAGTTGGAGTCAGGGGTTGACTTGGGCGGAAATGAGCTGGTTGGAGAGCCGCCGAAGTTTGCCAAGGGAGCGGTTGTATCACCCTGCAGCGATTCTGTGGACGTTCAGCTTGCGAAGATGGAGCGCAAGGTTGCCGCAGGAGCGGAATATTTCCAGACCCAGGCGGTTTATGAGCCGGAGAAGTTCATCCAATTTATGGAGAAGGCAAAGCAGTTCGGCAAGCCGGTACAGCTTGGAATCGTGATTCCGAAATCTGTGGGAATGTGCAGATATATGAATGCAAATGTTGCAGGTATCCATGTTCCCGAGGAAATGATTGAGGAATTGAAGGCGGATAAGGAAAAGACGAAGGCAGGCATCACCGGCGTGGAGATTGCGGCCCGTGTGATTAAGGAATGCCGGCCTTACTGCCAGGGCGTACATATTATGGCAATGGGATGGGAGTCCAAGGTGCCGGAGCTTCTTAGGCAGGCAGGGATCTAATTGGGGATCATTCATCGGGTATTGCGTTTCGGAAATAACCGGACGCTTACCTGCCTGAAAATATTCGGCGTAATTAGTTTGGGCATTTATCAAACATGATAAGTGCGAAGTGAAATGTAAAGAAGTGGCTGCCGCAGAGAAATGCGGCAGTCACTCACATATTCCGGTAATACCTTTGGCTTCATAGGATAAGGGAAGCCTTGATAAAACCGCACGGAGTATTCCGGGTTCAGGGGGGAACAATATGTTAGAGACATTGAGAAAAAAGGCAAAAAAATCAAATATTTGGCGGATTGTTTTATCCATCATCGGTATTGTGGTACTGTTGGCGATTACGAAATTTGCCATCTTTGACGTCATTACGGGACCGACCCATATGGACATTACCGCAGATCCGGCAACCTATGAGGGAAAGTATGTAACCATCGACGCAGACTTTTTCCTGTACGATTACATAGAGCATACCACCACTACGAAAAAGAAATACGGCGGCAGCACGACCTCCACGGACGGATACAGCTATATCGCGTTCCAGTGGGTGGATGATTATGAAAATAATTCGTCTGTCTGGTATTTTTACAGTGTTTTCCTGAAGAAAGACAGACAGTCGGAAATGAATGTCAAGATGGACGAGGCTTTTGAATTTCTGTTTGACGAGACAGGAAACACCGCTCCTCCCGAGCCGGTTACGGTTACCGGCGTCTGGAATAAGATGGATTCCCAGACGGAGAGGTATTTCAGGGAATCTCTGGCAGAAATGGAAATTACGGAGACAGATCTCGACCTGTTTTACTTTTATGAACTGGATACGAAAAATATCGGCGGTGTGAACGCCCTGTTATTCTGGGTTATGATGGCAGGCGCTGTGGGTCTTGCCGTATTTGCTGCTTTAAGCGTTGCCGGCCTTTTCAGCGATTCCTATTCCAAGTCGATTCAACAGTATCTTCAGAGAGACAGCTCTGTTTCTATGGCAGCTATTGAGCAGGACTTTCACCAGGCCCGGCTCATTGGGTCAGAGGTATGGGTCGGAAAAAGGTGGACGATCTACATGCAGGGCAACAAGGCTAGGATTCTGGCCAATAAGGATTTGGTTTGGGGATATTATTTCAGGCGTACCGGACGGAACAGCGTAAGCGAGATGCGTCTTTTTACCAAAGAAAAAGACCGGTTCGGCATTAACCTGTCGGAAGGGAATACCCAGGAAGCTTTAAGAATCTATGGGGAGGAACAGCCTCACATGGTGATTGGATACAGCGGGGAGCTGGAAAAGATGTATAACAAAGATTTCAATGGATTTTTGGAATTAAAATACAATCCCGCAGCAAGGGAAAACGAATACTAAAAAGGAATGGGAGAAGGCCGTGTGGACAGCCTTCTCCCATTTTATAAGGCTGCCGCAGAATCAATGGGCAGCTATTTCCATATCCTGTGTCTGTATCTCTTTTAACTGCTTCATAAACTTATCGGATGCTTTGGAAAATACCTGATATTTTTTCCATATAATGCTCATTCCGGCTTCTCTGCGAGGAGAGAGGGGACGGAAACTTAGCTTACTGCTGCCGGAGGTATGAATGATTTTGTCAAAGCCGATGGCATATCCCAAGCCTTCTTCAACCATTAGGGAAGCATTAAAAAGCAAATTATAAGTTGCGACAATCTCCAGTTCCGATGTCTCACGGCCTATCCAGGACGCCAGTCCGTCGGATGAATTTTCCTGTCTTGACAGAATGAGGGGCTTGTCCCATAAATCTTCCGGGGAAATGGCTGCTTTTCCGGCAAGAGGCGAATCTTTGCGCATCAGCACGCCCCAGACTTCGGTAAGGGGGAGCTTCATGGAGTTATATTTTGCCTGATCCACGTCTCCGAATACAAGACCGAAATCAATCAGCCCTTTTTCCAGCTGTTCCATTACAAATGCCGCATTTCCGCTTGCGATGTGGTAATGGATTCCGGGATATGTCCGGTAGAGCTTCCTTGCAGTCCTTGCAATCAGACGAACCGCGTCAGTTTCGCCGGCCCCAATATAAACATCCCCCATAACAACTTCGTCTGACAGTGAAATTTCACGTTCTGTTTTGTGGACGAGGTTTAAGATTTCCTCCGCCCGCTTTCGGAGGATCATGCCTTCCTCTGTCAATGTGACCTTTCTGGAGCCTTTGGTTCCGCGAATCAAGAGCTGCTTGCCCAGTTCTTCCTCCATCGCTTTTATCTGTATGGAAAGAGTCGGCTGAGACAGATGGAGAGATTCTGCCGCACGAACAATGCTTTGTTCCCTTGCTATTGCAAGAAAATATTGAAGTACGCGTAATTCCATGAGTGTTCTCCTTTTGCGGTTTTTGCTTTTCTTTTACCTTTCTTTTACAGATCCCAGATTAGCACAAAAATGTATAGGTTTCAACTATGGAAAAGTATTAAATATAAATATTTGCTATTATATTATGAGGAGAATATAATGAAGTCAACAGCAGATTTGACAGAACGGTTCAGGGACAGGGGGAGAAAATCGCTGTTATCATGGAGAGTGAATAAGGTTACTGCTCCGTTTGCGGCCGGTAACTGAATCCGTGCAGTGAAAGGGATGAGGGCAAATGAGACCGGAACAGAGAATCGGGTATGATTCAAAAGAGGCTGTAGTCCACAATTTAAGAGATGCGGGGTGCAAGCCGGATATGATTCAGTGTTTTATGAGGTATTTTGACCAAGGTGACTGGAAAGATCAGCTAAGCTTGCTGGAGGAGCACAGAGAGACAATTCTTGGCAGGGTACATGAGGAAGAGAGGAAGATTATCTGCCTGGACTATCTGGTTTACCGGATTCGGAACAGAAAGAAACAGACACAATGAGATATGAAAAGTCCGGCCAAGAAATGTCAAGTGAGTTTGAAAAATAATTTCTGTTGGCAGGTAAAGTCGCAAAGGCGCACGAGAGGAACTTTCATGAGTGCCCTTTCGAATGAAAGTTCCTCTCATTACCGGTGTGTCGAAGCAGCTTTACCTTTTAGTGCTGTCGCGCAGCGACTTTTATAGGAGGTAATCAGTAATGAGAATCATTGAAAATCAGATATTTGACATGGAAAGAGCGTTATATGGGAGCAAAGATGTATATGTAAAGGACTGCGCCTTTGACGGACCGGCAGACGGGGAAAGCGCCTTTAAAGAAAGCTCCGATGTTGCGGCGGAACATTGCTTCTTTAATCTGCGCTATCCCTTCTGGCATGCTCACGGGCTTAAAATTTCCGGTTCCGAAATGACAGAGCTTTGCCGTGCTTCCCTCTGGTATTCCGATGACATAGAGATTGCGGATACAAAGATGCATGGTATTAAGGCGCTTCGGGAGTGCAGCAATGCGGTTATACGGGGCTGCGATATTATTTCACCCGAATTTGGCTGGTCTGTGCGGGGCATACGCATGGAGGATACCAGGGCGGTCAGCGAATATTTTATGATGCGATCCGAAAATCTGACGTTCAGAGAGGTAACTTTCCAGGGGAAGTATTCCTTTCAGTATATCAAAAATGCGGTTTTTGAAAATTGTACCTTTGACACCAAGGATGCATTCTGGCATGGTGAAAATATAACCGTCCGCGACAGTACGATCAAAGGTGAATATCTTGCATGGTATTCGGATGGGCTTACATTAGAAAATTGTAAGATTATCGGGACACAGCCTTTCTGCTACTGCAAAAATTTAAAGCTCATAAACTGCGAGATGTACGGCACGGATCTGTGCTTTGAAAAATCTGAGGTGGAGGCGTGCATCACAACGCCGGTTGACAGTATTAAGAATCCGCTTTCCGGGAGAATCTTTGTACCGTCCGTGGGCAGGATTATCCGTGATGACACGGCGTCAAAGGGGGAAATTATCGCCTGTGTCCAAAAGCAGGGAGCAACGCCGGAGTGCGGTGGCAAATCAAAACCTTGCAGAGCAATTGCATGATAGGAAAGGGAGCATGATAATAGACGGAGGGTGTTTTCCGAATGATTATGTGATTAAAATTGTGCATTAGGGGGGCTATATTTGAGACAGAAAATATATGCGTTGTTGTTTGCGGCATTTCTGCTGTTGGGATTTGCGGCCTGTTCATCACAAAAGTTTGTGAATGGGCAGACGACGGACACAGTGAGGGCCGTGAAAGCGGAAGAAATACCAGACACGGCGTCCTTGGAAGATGTATCGGCAGAAACCGGCACACGTTCGGAAGAGGGATACGATGGGCCGCAGAGTACACCGCAGGAGGAAGAAAAAGTGGATCAGAAGCAGTTTTATATTACGGTGGGAGAGACGATATTCACAGCGGCTTTTTGTGATAATTCCAGCGCCGAGGCATTTCGGGAACTGCTTGCCGAAAGTCCCCTCACAATTGAAATGCATGATTACGGCAATTTTGAAAAGGTTGGAGAAATCGGAAGCACGCTGCCCGCGAACGACGAGCGGATTACAACGGAACCAGGGGATGTGATTCTCTATCTTGGCACAAGCGTCACAATTTATTATGACACAAATTCATGGAATTTTACCCGCCTGGGGAAAATCTATGATGTTACCAAAGAAGAGCTGCTGGCCGCATTTGGTGACGGGGATGTTACGGTTACATTCTCCATTGAAATACCGGAATAAAACGGAACGGAATTTTGAATGGCTGTCAGAAAATGAGACAGCCATTCTTTTTATATTCTGTGTTTGGACAATTTATCTATATTTTGTCTGTTATATGCGTACATTGCAGAAACAATGTCCGTCTACATCAGACACTAGTAGTCCGTATCGGAAATCCTTGTGCATATTTCCGGTACGGACTACTAGATGCTAGAAAAGTTGGTTGTATTATTACCCAATACCTCTTCCGTGCGGAAGGAAAATAACTTTTTGATTACAAAATTTTACAAAAATATCAAAAGTTGCATCTGGACTTTCTTCTTATAATCGATTATGATGTGGTTGACATAAAAGGTGCTTTCAAAAGCGTACCTGCGCATAGCCGGAAAAATAGGAGCGGATGCAAAAATGTATTGAAAAAAAAGCAATTCCCCAAAGGAAATGAACTTGATTAAATCCCCCATATAGGGTATAATAACCCTAAGTTTGTGATGAAATTAACACAATATAGTGAGTGTTACGAGACCAGAAACTGTAATATTCCTTGCCATATACAAGTTGATTTGCGGGCACATGGTCTTGCGGCTGAAAATTAATTTTATGTTGGTGTGATTTGGAAATATTACGGAACTTTAAACAATAATATTTCTCAAAGTACGCAAATTGATTAACAGGCACATGCACTTGTGTCTGGGAATTGATTTTGTTTCAGTGTTTTGAGGAGTATTGCGGGATTTAAAATAGCAGGAGGAGTAGTTATGCATATCGTAGACGGCGATCATGGACATACGCATGGTCATACACATGAACATACCCACAAGGACGGCTGCACCCATACCCATGCACACGAGCACGCCCACGGCCATGAGGAGGAGCATGAGCACCCCCATACTCATGAAAATTGTGAAGGCTGTGGCGGATGCGGCGGGGAGCGTCCGGCCAATGAGCAGGAGGCAATCTTAGCGTATATGCTGGATCATAACAAGCATCACGCGGCAGAGCTGGCAGAGATTGCAAAGCAATTCCGCAAGGACGGAAAGGAAGAGGCGGCGTCACAGATTGAGAAGGCTGTTGAGAACTTTGAGAAGGGCAACCTGTATCTGAGCGTGGCACTTTCCAGTGTGAAGGCTCCGCAGTAGAGCGGAAGAACCGGAATGGAGGTGTACTTATGTGTCTGGCAACGGTTTATAAAACCACCAAGGATACGGAAGAAGTCGTATTAAAAAATGTAAGCAAGATTTACGTAGAGGGAAGCCAGGTGCGCCTGGTAGATATCATGGGAGCCGAGACAGTAGTGGAGGGAAGCATTTCCTTTGTAGATCTGACCGGTTCCGTTGTAAAACTGAACTGCCCGGCTTAAAAGCCGTATTGATTGTGGATAGATATAATGGAACTATGAAACAGCAATATCCCATTCAGTACCCAGATGGATTTACGGACACATATTTTTGTGGCCGGAAATTCATCTCCGATATTTGCGTACGGAATGGGATATTGCGGAACTGGAATAGGAGATGAAAAATGGCACACACGATAGCGGTAGCCGGTAAGGGCGGCGTAGGTAAGACAACCCTGACAGGTCTTTTGATTGAATACCTGTGCCAGAAAAAGCAGGGACCCGTACTGGCGGTAGATGCGGATGCTAATTCCAATTTAAATGAAGTGCTTGGAGTAGAGGTAGAAGCCACATTGGGCGAGATCCGGGAAGAGATTGCCCAGGCGGAGATTTCCAATACCAATCCCATCCCTCTGGGGATGTCCAAGCAGGATTATGCGGAAATGAAGTTCAGCTCCGCACTGGTAGAGGAGGACGACTACGATCTTCTTGTTATGGGTCATACCCAGGGCAAAGGCTGCTACTGTTTTGTAAACGGACTACTGACAGCCCAGATTTCCAAGTACGCCCAGAATTACAAATACGTAGTGGTGGACAATGAAGCCGGAATGGAGCATATCAGCCGCGGGATACTTCCCAAGGTTGACACAATTATTCTGGTCAGCGACTGCTCCAGAAGAGGCGTCCAGGCAGTAGGCCGTATTGCCAAATTGATTCCTGAGTGCGGCTTAAAGCCCAATACGGTAGGATTGATTGTAAACCGTGCCCCGGGCGGCGTCTTAAATGAGGGAACAAAGGAAGAGATTGAGAAACAGGGCTTAACCCTGCTGGGCGTAGTTCCCCAGGATGAGCAGGTTTTTGAATTTGACTGCGACGGAGTGCCTACGGTCAAACTTCCGGAGGATTCCCCGGTGCGCAAAGCATTGTATGACATCATGGGCCAATTAGACTTGTCATAACAGGAGTTTCGTTCCGATTCATCGGAACAGAGGAATACCTGCGGGAACATAAGCAGATATTCTTACAAATGCGGAACATGATAAGAGCAGGCCCATTGCTTTACAGGTTTAAAATGGGCTTGCAGATTTTTATCATAAATATTTTAGGAGGTTTATAATGGGAGACTTTAAATTAACAACGGTGGAAGAATTTGAAGCCGCAACAGCCAGACTGTTGGAAACAGGAGCGAAGGTGGGCGCCGATTCCTGGCAGCTTCGTGTGAAGAACCAGACCCCCCACTGTAAGTTCGGTGAGCAGGGTGTCTGCTGCCGTATCTGTTCTATGGGTCCCTGCCGTATTACACCCAAGGCGCCGAGAGGTATCTGCGGATGTGATGTACACGGCATCGTAGGACGTAACTATCTGAAGTTCACAGCCGGCGGAGCCGCAACCCACTCTGACCACGGCCGTGAGATCTGCCACACCCTGCACTGCACGGCGCCGGACGGAAACTACAAGGTAAAAGATCCGGAGAAGCTGATCCGCATTGCCAAGGAATGGGGCATCGAGACAGAGGGCAAGGATATCTACGATCTGGCTCATGAGGTAGCCGTAGAGGGCCTTATGGAGTATGGAAAGCCCTTCGGACATCAGCGTTTCTTAAAGAGAGCGCCGCAGCATACCCAGGAGCTTTGGGAGAGAGAAGAGATCGCTCCCCGCGCCATTGACCGTGAGGTTGCAAGCTCCTTACATATGACTCATATGGGATGTTCCTCCAAGCCGGAAGCACTGATTCGTCAGTCCTTGCGTACCGGTCTCTGCGATGGATGGGGCGGCTCCATGATGGGTACGGAGTTCTCAGACGTGCTGTTTGGAACACCGAAGCCCATTGACACCGAGGCAAACCTGGGCGTTATGGTAGCAGAGAATGTCAATATCGTAGTTCACGGACATGACCCGTCACTTTCCGAGATGATCTGTGAGTACGCAGATGATCCGGAGATGATCGCATATGCCAAGAGCGTAGGCGCAAAGGGCATCACCATTTCCGGTGTATGCTGTACCTCCAACGAGGTTGCCATGCGTCGGGGAATCCCGATGGCCGGTAACTTCTTACAGCAGGAAAATGTAGTACTGACAGGCGCCTGCGAGGCTATTGTCGTAGACGTACAGTGTATTTTCCCGGCTTTGGGACCCTTAAGCAAGTGCTTCCATACAAAATTCGTAACCACTTCTAAGATTGCACAGATGCCCGATTCCGAGTTTATGCATTTCACGGCGGAGACAGCAGGCGAGAACGCCAAGGCAATCGTGAAGATGGCCATTGACAACTTCAAGAATCGGAAGCCCGAACTGGTTTATATCCCGGATATGAAGCAGAAGGCTACCGTTGGATATTCCGTAGAGGCGATCAAGAAAACGCTGGATACGGTTACAAACTCCTATGTGGACGAGACAGGAACCACCAAGCCCCTTGTAGAGTGCGTGAAGTCCGGTGTTCTCCGCGGCGCCGTTGCTATGGTAGGCTGCAATAACCCGAAGATTCGCCCGGACGTTGCTCATATTGAGCTGATGAAGAAGCTGATTGCAAATGATATCATTATCATCGCTTCAGGATGTTCCGCACAGGCAGCTGCCAAGGCAGGTCTGATGAACAAGGATGCCAAGGAGCTTTGCGGCGCAGGCTTAAAGAGAGTTTGCGAGCTTGCTAACATTCCTCCTGTACTTCATATGGGTTCCTGCGTGGATATCAGCCGTATGATGATTCTGGCAGCCGACATTGCCAAGGATTCCGGCTGGAACATTTCCCAGGTTCCCGTTGTGGGCTGTGCGCCTGAGTGGATGTCCGAGAAGGCCGTTTCCATCGGAAACTACGTAGTGGCTACCGGTATTGACACCTTCCTGGGCGTAGATCCCTATGTATGCGGTTCTACGGAGGTAGATAACCTTTTGAAGCATGGCATCAAAGATTGGGTAGAGGCTTCCTATACCGTAGAGAAGGATATCGACAAGCTGGTTGACGCAATGATCGACCGGATTGAAGAGAAGAGAACGGCTCTTGGAATCTAATGTGAAGAAAAATGCTTGCTTGCAAGGGTATTTTTCGAGCATTAACGACAGATTACGAAACGTAATCCGGAGTGAGTGGTAAACAGTTCAGCTGCGTTTGAGTTAGCTGAATCTTTAAAACATGGATAAGCGGCAGTTAGGAGTGTAGACGTATGAAGATTGCAATAACCGGCAAGGGCGGCGTGGGAAAGACCACATTTGCGGCAACGCTTGCAAGACTCTGTGCGGAGGAAGGCAGGACCGTGCTGGCAGCGGATGTGGACCCGGATGCAAATCTGGGCCTGGCACTGGGATTTCCGGAGGAGGTTCTTGATTCCATTATTCCCATTTCCCGGATGCGCAAGCTGATTGAGGAGCGCACGGGTGCGGGAGCCGACAATACCTTTTACACCTTGAACCCCAAGGTGGACGACATACCGGATACCTACAGCAAGACCTACAACGGTGTCAAGCTTCTGACCCTGGGAACTGTGGAAACAGGCGGAGGCGGCTGTGTCTGTCCCGAGCATGTGATGCTGAAACGGATTCTCAATTACTTAAGCCTTCGGAGCAAGGACGCGGTCATCATGGACATGGAGGCCGGCCTGGAGCACCTGGGGCGGGGCACCTGCGAGGGTGTGGATCAGTTTGTGGTAGTCATTGAGCCGGGAGCAAGAAGCGTACAGACCTACAAGAACGTAAAGCGTCTGGCGATGGATCTGGGCGTGAAAAGGGTTCGCGTGGTGGCCAACAAGGTCCGGGGACCCGAAGACGAGGACTTTGTCCGTTCCAAGATTCCGGCGGAAGACTTACTGGGCTTTATCCATTACAATACGGATGTCATCGACGCAGACCGGCAGGGGAAATCCCCCTATGATATCAGCCGGGAGGCTACGGAGGAGATTCGGAAAATAAAGGAATTGTTAGAAAAGTAATGAATAGTTTACGCAGTGCACAAGCCGGAAAAGCATTTGAGTTTCCGCCATGTACTGCTTGCAGCTAATAAAACAGCGAAGCCCGGACAGTGCACAGAAGGATTTACGGACGTATGCCTTTTGCGGCCGGAAATTGTTCTGGAAAAGGGTGTACTGGAAGGGCGGAAGCGGAACTTATAAATAGGAGGTTTATACCGTGACATTATTTGACAGAGTATTCAGCGGTTCAGGTGAAATGTATGCCTGGGCTGAGAAATCGGTTGCAGAAGCATTGGAAAAGCATGGCGCCGATGCGGCAGTATCCCTGCCGAGCACCGCATACAGCCTTCCCTGCTACTATGCGGTAACAGGAGAGAAGCTGACCACCTTAGGAGAGGTGAAGGCCGCTCTTGAGGGAAGAATCAAGGAAATGATGACAAGAAAGGAACGTTTACATAATGTATTCCAGTCCGGTATCGCAACAGCTCTGGCTGCGGAGATCATCGAGACTATGAAGTACATGGACGGCGCCGTGCCCTACGAAGAGCCATATGTAGGACATTTCACAGACGCCATGATCCGTGAGCTGGGCGTTCCCCTGGTAACAGGCGATATCCCCGGCGTTCCGGTTATCATTAACGCAGCTCCTTCCGTAGAGGAAGCCGTTGCACTGGTAAAGAGCTACCAGGCACAGGGCAACTTCGTAACCTGCGTAGGCGGCATCTGCGATCAGCTGATTGAGGCCGGCTACAACACAGGCTTCAATGTACGTGTAACTCTGATGGGCAAGGACATCACCTCCGCAGCTCACGTAGTTTCCATCGCACTTCGTGCGGCACTGATCTTCGGCAACATTACACCGGGGGATCTGCCGAATCTGATGAAGTACACCTTTGAGCGTGTATTTGCATTTGTAAATGCATTTGCTCCTGTTGACGATTTGACCGTAGGCTGCGGCGCCGGCGCAATCGCATTCGGCTTCCCGGTTATCTCCAACGATCTGGAAAGCCTGAAGGGAATGAACGTACCCAAGAGCTTAATTCTCCAGGGCGATACCGAGAAATTCAATCCTACCTCCATTGAGGCAAGAGATGTGAAGATCAAGGTAACGGATATTGATATTCCTGTTGCATTTGCATCCGCATTTGAGGGCGAGATTATCCGCCGGGGCGATATGCAGGTTGAGTTTGACGGCTCCCGCGTAGACTGCTTCGAGCTGGTACAGACCAAGGAAGCTTCCGAGGTAGAGGATCACAAGATTGAAGTAATCGGACCGGACTTTGACGAGTTCGAGGTAGGAACAAAGCACAGCATCGGCTACATCGTAGAGGTTGCCGGACGGAACATGCAGTCCGACTTTGAGCCGGTATTTGAGCGTAAGTTCCACAGCTACCTGAACTGTATCGAGGGCGTAATGCATACCGGACAGCGCGACATGATCCGCGTGCGTGTGGGCAAGGCCGCATTTGAGGCGGGCTTCCGTGCAAAACATATCGGAGAAGTACTCTACGCAAAGATTAAGAATGAGTTTGACGCCGTTGTTGACAAGTGCCAGGTAAAGGTTATCACTGATCCGGAGAAGTGTACGGAGCTTCGCCACAATCTGGCTGTTCCGTCCTTTGACAAGCGTGACGACCGTCTGCGCACTCTGACTGACGAGTCCGTAGAGGTTTACTACAGCTGTATCCTGTGTCAGGCATTCTCCCCGTCCCACGTATGCGTGGTAACTCCGGAGCGTCTGGGTCTGTGCGGAGCCGTTTCATGGCTTGACGCTAAGGCAACCAACGAGCTGGATCCTCAGGGACCCTGCCAGGTTATCACCAAGGAGCGCGTAATCGACGAGCGCACCGGCGAGTATGAGGATGTAAATGAGGCAGTGAAGATGTACTCCCAGGGAGCACTGGAGAACGTATCTCTGTACTCCATTATGGAGAACCCCATGACCTCCTGCGGATGCTTTGAGTGTATCTGCGGTATTGAGCCTTTCTCCAACGGCGTTATCATTGCAAACCGCGAGTATGCAGGCATGACTCCTCTTGGAATGACCTTCCCAGAGCTGGCTTCCATGACAGGCGGCGGCGTGCAGACACCGGGCTTTATGGGACACGGAAAGCACTTCATCGCTTCCAAGAAGTTTATGAAGGCCGAGGGCGGAATCGAGCGTATCGTATGGATGCCCAAGGAGCTGAAAGAAACCGTTGCGGAGCGTCTCAATGAGACAGCCAAGGAGCTTTACGGCATCGAGAACTTCACCGATATGGTAGGTGACGAGACCATAGCGGAAGATCCGGAAACCTTACTGGAGTTCTTAACAGAAAAAGGACATCCGGCACTTGGCATGGACCCGATGATGTAGTATAATATGTGTTAGCATTTAGGTTTTAAGCATAGGGAGGCAAGACCCTATGCTTAAAGCCGTGTAAAAGATAAAGGAGGTAACTAAGAAATGCCGTTTAATGGAAAATCAGGAAAGTTTAACGCTGCTATCCGTACCGTAGAGATCGGTACCGGCGACAAAGCAGTAAAGCTTGGCGGAGAGAATGTACTGCCTTTCTACACATTTGACGCGCCAATCGAGAACGCACCCAAGGTAGGAGTTATGATTACGGACATGGGTCTGGAAAATGAGCCTGCAGGGATCAAGGACTACTACAACGGATGCACAAGCTTTGCGGAGATTGCAAAGAAGGCTGAGGAGATGCCGGGCGCAGACTTTGTTGTACTTCGTTTTGAAGGTGCGGACCCCAACGGCGAGAACAAGTCCGTGGAGGATTGTGTTGCCATCGCAAAGGAAGTGGGCGACGCTGTCACAGCTCCCCTTGTGATCGAGGGCTGCAAGCACGTGGAGAAGGACGCGGAGCTGTTTGCCAAGGTTGCTGAGGCTCTCCAGGGAAAGAACGTACTTATTTTATCTGCAAGAGAAGAGAACTACAAGGGCGTAGCCGCCGCTGCAGGACTGGCTTACAATCAGAAGGTAGGCGCAGAGTCCGCCGTAGATATCAACCTTGCAAAGCAGCTTAACGTACTTATCGGACAGCTTGGCGTAGATCAGGCAAATGTTGTGATGAACGTAGGTTCCGCAGCAGCAGGCTACGGCTTTGAGTATGTGGTATCCACAATGGATCGTATCAAGGCAGCGGCTCTGTCCCAGAACGACGCACAGCTTCAGATGCCTATCATCACTCCCGTTGCGGAAGAAGCATGGAGCGTGAAGGAGGCTATGGCTTCCGAGGCTGACATGCCGGAATGGGGTTCCCAGGAAGAGCGTGGTATCGATATGGAAGTAGAAACGGCTGCAGCAGTACTGGCATCTGGTTCCAATGCCGTAATTTTGAAACATCCCACATCGGTTGCAACGATTTCGAAATTAATCAAAGAACTGGTTTAATCGAGGGAAGGAGGAGAAATTACTATGGCATTAAAAGGCTTAGACATTTTTAAATTAACACCGAAGACAAACTGTAAGGAGTGTGGAAGTCCTACCTGTATGGCATTTGCGATGAAGGTGGCACAGGGCGCGGTTGACATTACCAAGTGTCCCCACATGTCCGACGACGCGCTGGCAACGCTTTCCGAGGCGACCGCACCGCCTATGAAGACCATCAAGGCAGGTACCGGCGACGCAGAGTACACACTGGGCGGCGAGACCGTGCTGTTCCGTCACGAGAAAACATATGTGAGCAAATCCCGCTATGCGGTTTCCATTTCCTGCTGCGAGGAAAATATGGACGCCAAGCTTGAGGCGGCTAAGACCGTAGACTATGACCGTATCGGCGAGCGTATGCACGTGGAGATGCTGTATCTGGATTACTGCGGCGGCTGCACACCGGAAGGCTACGCAGAGTTCGTAAAGAAGGCGGCGGAGAGCGGAAAGACTCTGGTTCTGAACTGCACCAACGTAGATGTGGCTAAGGCCGCTCTGGACGTATGCAAGGACAGCAAGCCTATCTTAGACGGCGCTGACGCTTCCAATTACGAGGCAATGAGCAAGCTGGCTACCGAGGCAGGCGTGGTTCTGGGTGTTCGCGGTGCGGACATCAACGAGCTGTATGATACCGTTGCTGCCATTGAGAAGCTTGGCAACAAGAACCTGGTTCTGAATGTAGGAACAGCTTCCGTTAAGGATGCATTTGCTACTACCGTTCAGATTCGCCGGGCGGCTCTGAAGAATACGGATCGTACCTTTGGTTATCCCTCCATCGTAAATGTGGGCGCTCTGGCTCCCGGAGATTCCGTTATGCAGGCAGCTTTGGCTTCCCTGTTTACCGTGAAATATGGTTCCGTAATTGTAATGGAGAGCATGAACTATGCACAGGCGCTTCCGCTTTACGGCCTGCGTCAGAACGTATTTACCGATCCGCAGAAGCCCATGAAGGTGGAGCCGGGCATCTATGCCCTCAACGGCGCGGATGAAAATTCCGTATGTCTGACTACCGTAGACTTTGCTCTGACCTACTTCGTTGTATCCGGCGAGCTGGAGCGCTCCGGCGTTCCCTGTAACCTGGTAATCAGCGACGCAGGCGGACTTTCCGTACTGACCGCATGGGCGGCAGGCAAGCTGTCCTCTACTTCCGTTTCCAAGTTCATCATTGAGAACGTGGAGCCGAAGGTAAAGAGCAGAAAGCTTATCATTCCCGGTAAGGTAGCTGTTCTGAAGGGTGATATTGAGGCGAAGCTTCCGGGATGGGAAGTAATCGTAGCGCCCAACGAGGCAGTTCAGCTTGTGAAGTTCTTAAAGGACATGCAGGCTAACGGCGAGATCTAAGATATAGTTTGGAACATCGTAGGTGAGGTTTTACAAGCGGTGTGGCTGAACGTATACTGAAAGTAACTGTGATGGTCAAGCTTGGAGGGAAGCTTCCGGGCTTGACGCTTATAATATGATTTTAATGAAAATAGGACGGGATGGAGCTGCCCGGATTTGCTTCCGGGCGGCTGTCAGCCCGAAAAAAGGAGAAGAACTATGGCAAAATTTGTTGTTATTGGCGAGAGACTTTCTACAACAGCACCGGCAATTAACCGTGCATTTACGGAGAGAGATCCGGAGCCGATCTTAAAGCGTGCAAAGCAGCAGCTGGATGCAGGCGCAACCTATCTGGATGTAAACATCGGACCGGCTGAGAATGACGGACCGGAGCTGATGAAGTGGGCCGTTGAGCTTTTGCAGGGCAATTTTGATAATGTTCCTCTGGCACTGGATACCTCCAATGTGGCAGCTATCGAGGCCGGTATTTCCGTTTACAATCGTTCCAAGGGAAAACCCATCGTAAACTCTGCTGACGCAGCAGGCAGAATCGAGTACATTGACCTGGCAGCAGCCAATGATGCGATTGTTATCGCTCTTTGCAACGGCGAGGGTATTGCCAAGGATAATGACGAGCGTATGATGTACATGCAGACCATGATGGAGCGCGGTATGGAGCATGGCATGGCTGTTGACGAGGATATGTGGTTTGACCCGCTGTTCCTGGTTATCAAGGGTATGCAGGATAAGCAGATGCAGGTTTTGGAGTTTATTAAGATGATCTCCGATATGGGTATGCAGAGCACCGGCGGCCTGTCCAACAACTCCAACGGTATGCCCAAGCACATCCGTCCGATTATGGACTCTGCTATGGTTGCTATGGCTATGATGAACGGTCTGACCTCCGCTATCGTGAACCCCAATGATCTGCGGTTGATGGAGACCATTAAGTCCTGTGATATTATTAAGAATAATAATCTTTATGCGGATTCTTATCTGGAGATCTAGTATAAGGAAAGTTAAGTTTTAGATCGTTTTCCCGGTATTGGTTTGAGATTGGTTTGATAAGAGGCGTAAGCTGTACGAAAGAAGGATGCCTCGTGAGGTGGGGTGTCCTTCTTTTGGCGTTATCTGCGTAATTGCGTTTGATTCATTGAGATTTTTGATTCCTCTTGGGGGCTTTGATTTTCTATTTACGATTCTTGGTTTATCTGTCAGTTGTTTTCTGCTGATTTACCCATTTTATGAAAAAACTTATTGATATTACAACAAAAATGTTGTATACTATAAAACTAGTAGTCCGTACTGGAAATCCTTGTGCATATTTCTGAGGATATTTTTCCGAGAGTGCAGGTCAAAAAACGCAGACGTAGTGGTGCTACGGCGAGGCTTTTTGACCTGTGCTATCGGAGAAATAGACCGGAAATATGCACAAGGATTTCCGATACGGACTACTAGAAAGGAATTAGAGCGTATGAAAAGGACTTTTATAGAAGTTCCGATATTTACCAACAGATGGAAGGAGTTAGGCTTGACCGATGAAGATCTAAGAGAATTGGAGAATGTATTATTACGGAATCCGAAGGCCGGCGATACGCTCCAGGGAACAGGCGGTATAAGAAAGATGATTTGACGGAGGATGAGAAAAAGGCATTTAAAGCCGCGGTAAAAATTTTGAAGGAGGGATAGTTCATGGGAGATTTTTTTGACAATACCATCCAGGGGCTGTTGGAGGCGGCTGAGATCGAAAGAGGAGAGATTCCTTTGGTACAAAAGGAAGATATGCCGGCGCCGACATTTACTGCTTATGACAAAGAGAAGGAGCTGATTGATGAAATCGTCCGTCTGCGAAAAGCACAGAAAATGTCTCAGAGCCAGCTGGCAAAGCTGACAGGGAATAAGCAGCAGGCGATTTCCCGCATAGAGAATAAGGAGCACAGTCCGTCTTTGAAGCTGTTTTACAGTATGGTCAAAGCTTTGGGGTATGATTTGAAGATTGTGAAGGCATGAGAAGTGATAATTTGAGCGGAGATTGTCATCTTGAAGCCGGGAGAACGGAAGAAAAATCAACAAGGAGAGTAACAATGAAAATCACTATAATACACGGCCAAAGTCATAAAGGCTCCACCTATCATATTGCAAGAATGCTTGCGGAAAAACTGGAGGGCGATATCACGGAATTTTTCCTGCCCAGGGATTTCGGGGCTTTCTGTATCGGATGCACCAGGTGTTTTGAAAAATCGGAATCAATGTGTCCGCATTACGAGACTTTGAAGCCCATTACGGAAGCGATTGACAGTGCGGATGTGATCATTCTGGCAAGTCCGGTGTATGTATATCATGTGACGGGAGCGATGAAGAGCTTTTTGGATCATTACGGATATCGGTGGATGGTGCACCGTCCGGAGGAGCGGATGTTCCGAAAGCAGGCTGTCTGCATTTCAACTGCCGCAGGGGGCGGGATGAGGAGTACCAACAAGGATATGGCGGACAGTACTTTTTTCTGGGGCGTTGCAAAGACTTACCGGTACGGCGTAGGTGTTGCGGCGGTATCCTGGGCCAAGGTCAAGCCAAGGATTAAACGGCGCATTGATGCAAGGACAACCGCACTGGCACAGGAGATCCGAAGGAATCACGGCAGGGTGAAGCCCTCTTTCAAGACAAAATGTTATTTTTACATTATGAGACTGGCACAAAAAAGCGGTTGGAATCCGGTGGATGCAGCGTATTGGAGGGAAAAGGGATGGCTTGGGAGAAAGCGGCCGTGGAGAAGGTGAGAAATTAAAAATGAGATCAGCCGCAGGATCTATCAAAACTCTATTGATTTAGGAACAACAAGATATGGAAGAGGCGGCTGCAAAATGACGGACGGCGTATTCCGCAGCGACCTCTTGATAACTTATTCAAAGGAGTACCTTAACATATAGCTCTTTCAGATGGTTCTTTATGGGTATCCGTACCCTCAGTGGACAAGGGACCGTGTGTCTCCTTGTCCACTAAGGGTACGGATAAGTATACAAATAATAGAAATATTATGCAGTTTGATTTTTACAATTCTTCTTGTGAGCCTTCAGCTTTTTCATAGCCCAGTCATAATGACTGGATGTAGTACTGACAAAGTAAGAACCCAGGGTGCTTCCGCCTACCCATTTGTATACGCCTTTTGTGAAAAGTTCTTCATTGGAATAACGCTCCGCCAGGCGAAGAACTTCTACATGAGACTTATAAAACATATCCCGTGCATCCTCCAAAGTCGTATCCTGATGCTTTTTCCAGAGGGCCACATTCATATCGCCATAGGTTTTCCAGGTATAAGGCCGGGGAATAAAGGGCTTCGGATCTCCGTTTTCATTGGATGCCACAAAGCGCAGAAGAAGCTGATGCCATTCATAGAGGTGGATATAAATATCCCGGAGATTTTTGTCGCGTTTCCAGTGGTTTTCCTTCTTTTTCTCATCCCCGGAAAAGTCAAAGGGAGTGTTTCGCTCCTCCTCGGTGAGTGAGGAAATAAGCTGGTTTAATTTTTCAAAGTTGACAGCGGCGGCAGTAAGTAAATCTGATTTGGTGGCTGGTCTTCCCATATTGATTCTCCATTCTTTTACATTGTATGTACCCCATATATATCCCCCATATACATCCCTTTGAGTTGGAGGGACTTTCGTTCATGAAGGTACGCTTTACAGTCATTCCTGCGGGCATTGACGGATCGTCAGCAGTTTCATAAGACAGGTTAAGTGTACTGTTAAACACAGTATAAAACCAAAATACTGACATCTGATGTCAGGTTTTAAATTTTTCATAAATTAATTTCCCCTGCTCCGCCAAAATCTCCTTTAAATAGGCCGGCTCGATCACATCCACCTGATTCCCGAAGGACAAAAGAAAGCTCACCAGCCATGCGTCCGCAGGCATATAAGCGGACACAAGGAGATCTCCGTTTTCTTCCTGGGTAACGTAGTCCCTGTCAAATTCATCATAAACCCGGTATGCCAGCTCCTTTGGAAAACGAAATGTAAGCTGGGTACAGACTGCATCCGACCCTGTCTCCGATTCAGGAAACGCATGGGGCACAAAGTCTTCCTCCAAAACCTCCAAATCCAGAATACGGTTCAGCTTAAAGATACGGTAATCCTGCCTTCCGGTGCAATACGCCTTGAGATACCAGGCCGCGCCCTTGTAGGACAGCTTTAAAGGATGCACTGTCCGCTGGCTTAAGGCTCCATAGGAGTTTGCATAAGAAATTCGTACACATTTGCACCGGAGAATTGCTGATTTCAACAGGGTAAAGGTATCATTCTGCCGTTTCGGTTCCCACCACCGGGAGAAGTCCACCTCAAACCAGTTTTCCGAAGAAACCTGGAAAAGCCCGGACAGTTTTTCAAGGATACCCGGATCATGGCCTACCACGGCCAGACTTTGGAGGGCGGAGAGAATTTCCTGTTTCTCCTGCCTGGACAGCAGAGCGCGGTCCAGAACAAAGTCCTCCATTAAATAAATACCGCCATTTCGACCTGCTTCCGTATAAACGGGAATGCCTGCGCTGCTCAAGGCATCAATGTCGCGGTAAATGGTTCTCACGGACACTTCAAGCTTTTCGGCAAGCTGGGGAGCTGTCGCCCGGCCGTGCTGCAGCAGGTGATATAAAATTTGAAATAGTCTGCTTTCCTGCATATGTGTTCCCTCGTTTTCTAAGCGTCCGTACACGGATGCCGTTTTCGGCAGGTAATTCGTTTTGGTAATTTGGAAATACAATATTCGTGTATAAGCGTCGTGGGTAATGATTGTAGTACTTTATTTTTAGTATAGCGCAAAAAACTTGACAGTCAATGTCAGGATATAAAGATAGTATAAAAATATTGTATAAAGGTATAGTATAAAGATATCTGATATAAATATCTAATAAAAATATGGTATAAAAATATTTCTGCCGGATCGCGTTTGAAAATGCTTCCTGTCAGATGTGCGGTGCAGATGATTTTTTAAATACGTTCTAGGGAGCTTTTTGTTTACGTATGAAATGCTCTCCTTCATAGATACGCACCGGATTGCCGCGGATGATGCGGTTATGTTCCCGCCATGCGGTGTTGGTCTGCCGGGCCTGCTGTTCCTGCTCCAGCCGGTTTAATTTATCTGCCAGTTTTGCAAAAGCGCGCTGTTTGTTTTGAAATTGGCTGCGTTCCTCGGTAGATTCTGCCGTAAGGCCGGTAGGGAGGTGAATGATGCGTACGCCTGTTTCAACCTTATTTACATTCTGGCCGCCTTTTCCTCCGCAGTGGAATTTTTCTATGCGGTATTGCCCATCCTTTGCAATTTCCGTCTGCTCCGGGAGGATGCTTACGTCTACATACCAGTTTTTCCGTTTGTGATTCTTTCGGAAGGGGCTTTTGCAGATCCACAGCACCGTGCCCTCCAGATGGCTCAGATTTTGATCGGTCCGGAAGCGGAGGGAATCAAAACAGTCTTTTTTGGCGCCCTTGGTGCTTGACAGCAGTGTGAGATCTTTGTATTCTCGTTTCAGTGCTTCGTACAGCTTTGCAACCGCAAGCTGACATTCGCAGGGTCCTTGGCCTGCGCTGATTTGTATGATCATATTTTATTTCTCCATTCCAGTAGTCTGTACCGCAATATCCCTTCAATACCTTTAGCAGAAGTGTTCATAAATCCTTCCGGTATTGTCAGGATATTGCTGATTTTATTTTCTGCTTCCTGCTTTGAAGCTGTAAACCGGCTTTAAAATTTCCGTAACCTCCACGGTGTCCCCGATCTGCTTCAAAATATCTTCCATAGCACGGTAGGCAAAGGGAGCCTCATCTAAGGTATCGCTTCCCACGCATGTGCTGTAGATGCCTTTCATTTCCTTTTTAAATTCCGACACGGTATGACGGCTCTTTACATCCGTGCGTTTAAGCCGCCGCCCGGAGCCGTGGGGTGCGGAAAAGTTCCAGGCGGCGTTGCCCTTTCCAAGACCGAGAATCACGCCGTCTCTCATATTTACCGGGATTATCACCCGTTCCCCCGTTTTAGCGGAAATTGCGCCTTTGCGCAGAACACCAAGGGCATCCAGGTAATTATGGGCCACGGAAAATTGGTCCACCGCCTTCCATTTCATGGCTTTTAAGATTTCCCGGGCGATGATCTCCCTGTTTAATTCTGCGTACTGCTGAATCAGAGCCACATCCTCCAGATAGGCATTCTTATCGTCGCCCTCCAGATAGCTCAGAAAATAGGGAACATTCTTCCCTTGCTTTTTGAGCTTTTTTGAAGCCAGCTTTGTATAGTACTCCGCCATTTCCTGGCCCAGATGCCGGCTGCCGGTATGGATGATGAGATAAAGGGATTCGTCAGGTCCTTTGTCCAGCTCAATAAAATGATTTCCTCCGCCCAGGGTGCCAAGGCTTTGCAGGGCTTTGTCCTCCCGGATGTGCCGGAAGCAGCGGAGCGCTTCATAGGGAAATTCCAGGGCCATAGGATGGATGTCTTTTCGGATGGCAAATCCGGCCGGTATCTGCTGACGAATCACGGCGTCCAGCTTTTGAAATTCCGCCTTTTGCTTATTTAGTTTTACACAAGTCATTCCGCAGCCGATGTCCACGCCTAATAGCTGTGGGATGACCTGCTCCGTTACAGTCATGGAAAGCCCGATAGGGCCTGCCTTCCCCGGATGGATATCGGGCATCAGGCAGATGGCGCTGCCTTTGGCCGCTTCCTGATCGCAGATTAGCTTCACTTGGGCCTCCGCGTAGCTTTCCACATCATCCGTAAATATTGCTGCATTGGCATAAATGCCGTTTACTATTTTCATATAATTATTTCTCTCCTTGTTGGTTGTAAAATGGTTGGAAAAATCAGTTGATTTTTATAATTTATTTTCGGAAAATCCTTGCTTATATTGAATAAGGCGAGTGCCTTTGATGTACGGTTTGATGGTTTGTCAGACGTACACAAGTCAATATAAGGGAAAAATGGGTACAAAAAAAGCACCTCAAAGGTGCGGCATACGAATGATGAGCGCAGATAGCAATGTTATGGTGCGAGGGCAGACTTCACCCGGCAGAACAGAGTTATCCGTATATCATGAGGGCCATTGTACCTTTGATTGTCAGTTTCAATATGTTGCTGTCTGCTTTATAATACTTCTGCATAGTAAGCCCTCCTTTCATTTGTTCGCATATGCTTCTTTTATATAGATATATGCCCCAGGGTGCTTTTTTGCCTTTTAGACAAATTCATCTTGCCCGTGGGATGTTTTTATTTGCATATGCTATCCAAACATATAGGATGTTTTAAATCCTGATTTCTTAGCGACGGATAGATCATAACACAAGGGAGTGTGATTTGCAAGAATCATATTGAAAAATATTCTTGACGTGGAAGTTGTTTCTCAATAGAATAAATTTTAGGCAGATATACTTCCGGGATGCTGCCTGGTATGAAAAAGGTTATAAGAACAGATAGAATTGATTTTCAATATGAAAATGATGTGGAGATTTGCGGAAAAAAATATGGAGTTTTATCATTGCGCTCTTTCATTTGTCTTTGTTCATCTCCGTTTCATGGAGTGAGGAATAGGGGACAATACGGGAGTTAAGGAGATAAACAATCATGGAGATAAAGAGACTTCACGGTGATTTTACGGTGTGCAGGACTGCTGATTTTTCTCAAGTGAGGTTTGATGCGGAATATTGCTTTACAGGCAAAACGGACAAGGAAAACTCTCTGATCTGCCAGACAAAGGATGTACCGGAGAATATAGTGGAACGTGTGGACGGATGGAGAGGTTTTCGCATAGAAGGCGTATTGGATTTTTCTTTAATAGGCGTTCTTGCTAAAATTTCCGCATTGTTAGCAGAGGAAGAAATCGGAATCCTTGCAGTTTCCACATACAATACGGATTACATTTTTGTAAAAAAGGAACAGGAGGAGAAGGCGTTAAGCAGGCTGGGAAGAGCCGGATATAAGATAATTGGGATGTAAATCAACAGTTGCCGGGAAGAAAGAAGGAACCGCAATGTCAGATTATATTGTAAAAATTATTCCTGCGGATGCAGCTTACCAAATTACAGAGAAGCAGGCGCAAAGTGTTTTGGAATTTCTGAAAGCAAATATAAAATCTGAAAAAATAGAGAGCCTCATTCAAGATTCCCCGGTTTTTGTTGACTGCGGGAGCAATTTGGAGAGAATCCTATGCCCTCACTGCAAAGTGCGGCAGGACTTTGAGTGGTGGGGAAAAGCTATGAGAAGTTGGAACGAGCGATTGACAGGAATGGAAGTTTGCTGCATTTAGAGAGGATTTGAGACAATGACAAAGATACTGCTTGTAGAGGACGACAAAAATATTGTGGAAAATTTAAGCGCCGTATTGGGAGGCGAGGGCTTTCAGGTAAAGACGGCCTCCGGACAGAGAGAAGCCCTGGAGGCTGTGGAGCAGGAGAGCTTTGACCTGCTGCTTCTGGACGTATCCTTAAAGGACGGCAACGGCTTTGCGGTTTGCTCTGCCGTAAAGGGAAGCGGAGATCTGCCCGTGATTTTCCTGACAGCCTCCGGGGACGAATACAGTGTGGTGACCGGATTGGAGCTGGGAGCGGAGGATTATATCAGCAAGCCCTTCCGTCCCAGAGAGCTTGTGTCCCGGATACGCAGCGTTCTTCGCCGCTGCGGAAAGACTCAGGCGATAATGGAGATCGGAGATTTGCGGGTGGATACGGTACGCGCTTTGGTGACAAAGGGAGGACAGGAGTGCTTTCTTTCCGCCCTGGAATACCGCCTGCTGCTCTTTTTCCTCAACCATAAGGGCATGATTCTTACGAGAAATCAGCTTTTGGAAGAAATCTGGGATGCGGCAGGAGAATTTGTCAATGACAATACCCTCACCGTTTACATCAAGCGTCTTCGGGAAAAAATAGAGACAGATCCCCAGAATCCCCAGATCATCCGCACTGTTCGGGGAATGGGATATACTTTAGCGGATGAAGTCCGCCCGCTTCGAAAGGGTATGAATTGATAGGGGGACTGTAGAGTATGTCTTAACGGGATACCCGTAGGGAAAAATAGGGGGGATTCATAATGAGCTTTTTTCGAAATCAGGAAATTCGAAAGCAGATAATAATTTCCTTACTGCTGCTGATTTTTACAGGAGGCATAGGCTTTTACCTTTTTCCGGACAACCGAGCCGGTATAGCATACGCTTTTTGGTGCTGTCTGGCTATGTGTCTGCTCTGGCTTATTTTTACAAAAATGCGTTACAGCCATCTGAAAAATCTGGCCGCAGACGCAGACAGGATGCTCCACGGAGAGCGCAATCTGAACTTCACAAGCTACCAGGAGGGCGAGCTGGCTATCCTGGCTAACGAGGTGGAGAAGCTTCTTTGGCGTTTGACAGAGCAGTCGGATAATCTGCTTAAGGAGAAGCGTTATCTCAGCGATTCCCTGGCGGATATTTCCCATCAGCTTCGCACGCCTCTCACCTCTTTGCATCTTTTACTGACACGGCTTCAGGAGGCGGAGGATGAGCGGGAGAAGCGCCGGCTGGCCTATGAGGGCGCACAGCTCTTAGGAAGGGTGGACTGGCTGGTGAACGCCCTTTTAAAGATTTCGAAGATTGACGCGGGAACTGCCGTATTTGCAAAGGAGAGAGTGGACGCCGAAGCTTTGGTGGAGAAAGCCCTTAAGCCTCTTAGTATCCCTATGGAGCTGCGGGAGCAGGCGGTTGTCCGGGAGATGGAGGACGGGGCAGGATTTACGGGAGACGCGGCCTGGACCGTGGAGGCTTTGGGAAATATTCTGAAAAACTGTATGGAGCATACGGGCCAGGGGGGAACCCTGTGGATTCGTGCGTCGGAAAATTATCTTTACACGGAATTTCAGATAGAGGACAATGGTTCCGGCATTGATCCGGAGGATTTGCCTCATCTGTTTGAGCGGTTTTATAAGGGGAAAAATGCCTCCGATTCCAGTGTGGGCATTGGGCTGGCGCTTTCGAGAATGATTGTCTGTGCTCAGAACGGGACCTTAAAGGCGGAAAACCGGGCAGAGGGAGGCGCGCGGTTTACCATGCGGTTTTATAAAGGCGTGGTGTAGGTAAGATAATTGGTATGATTTGCTTTGGTATGAATGAAATGATACTTTGGGATTGAAGGAGAGAGGAATGGGGTTTCGCGATATATTGGAAAGGACGGATGGACGGGAAGCGGATCGGGGGCCGGGAAGAAATCAGACGGTTGTTCCCATAGGCGAGAGAGGCGGTTATGGCAGCAGGCAGGCGAGGGTTGGACCGATTGAGGGGGAGATTGCTTCGCAGCATGAATTTTTCTGGCGCCGGGAGGATTTGAAGCTTGTCAGGGTTGAGAATGACAGAGCTTTTTTTCGTGTGGAGACAAATCTGAAGGCGCAGATTCTTCATATGGAACGGTTCGGAGCGGGGGAGGTGCCGGCGAGGGTGCGTAATATCAGTGCGGGCGGAGCGGCTATTGGGACGAAATGTCAGTGCTGTACGGGGGATAAGATTTTGCTGAAGGTGAAGCTGCTTGCGAAGGAAGAGGAGTGGAAGCTGTTTTGCAAGGTGGTGCGGATTGAGGAGCATGGGGTTTCGGGGTTTGTTTATGGGTGCCAGTTTATTGAATTGGATCGTGAGGAGCAGGGGAGGCTGCTTGAGAGTGTTACTAGGCTGCGGTGGGAGTTAAGGGGGTAGAGGGGACGGACGCAAAATAAGCCGGCAGACATTTCCATATCCTGTGTTCGGACGATTCGCGTACACGCCGTCTGCTGTGAACAGACATTACCCGGGATGTTTTTTTCGGATGGTGAGGTTTTGAGGGCAATGTCTGTTCCTATCAGACAGCGTGTGCGCGAATAGCCGGACACCGGATATCGGAAATGTCTGCCGGCTTATTTTGCTGTTTGTTGCTGCAAGTTTGAGTGGTAAGTGACAATTTTGTTATTTTGGCGTCACCGGAATGTCATTGCGGGGGGTTATACTTTGGAATTGAAATTAGGATATTGAGGAACTTTTATGAGTGCTTTTTTAGTGAAAAGTTTCTCTCATTACCGGTGTGTCGAAGCAGCTTTACCCTTTAGTGCTGTCGCGCAGCGACTTTTTATAGGAGGAAGATTATGGAATTGTTGAAGGTGGAGCATTTGTCTAAGGTGTATGGCAAAGGTGAAAATGAAGTGAAGGCGCTGGATGATGTGTCTTTTTTGGTGCAGCAGGGGGAGTTTGTGGCTATTATCGGGCCTTCGGGGTCGGGGAAGTCTACGCTGCTTCATATTTTGGGTGGGGTGGATCGGCCGACCTCGGGGCATGTGTATCTGGATGGGAAGGATATTTATAGTCAGAATGAGGAGCAGCTGGCGATTTTTCGGCGCAGGGAGATTGGGCTTATTTATCAGTTTTATAATTTGATTCCGGTGCTGGATGTGGAGGAGAATATGACGCTGCCTGTGCTGATGGACGGGCGGGAGGTGAATGAGGAGCGGCTTTTAGAGCTTCTTCATGTGCTGGGGCTGGAGGGACGGAAACGGCATCTTCCCAATCAGCTTTCCGGGGGACAGCAGCAGAGGGTGTCTATCGGGCGGGCGCTTATGAATGCGCCGGCGATTGTGCTGGCGGATGAGCCGACCGGGAATCTGGATTCGAAGAATAGTCAGGAGATTATGGAGCTTTTGAAGCTTTCCAATCAGAAGTATGGGCAGACGCTTCTTGTGATTACTCATGATGAAAGCCTGGCGCTGCAGGCGGATCGGATTATTTCTATTGAGGATGGGAAGATTGCCAGAGATGAGGTGATCCGCAGATGAATGTATTTACGAAGACGACGATTAAGACCTTGAAGAAGAATAAAATGCGGACGCTGGTGACCATTATAGGGATTGTTTTGGCTACTGCTATGTTGACGGCAGTGACGACCTTTATTTCCAGCCTGCAGAATTATATGCTGCGGGCGGTGGTTGCGCAGATGGGCGATTGGCATGGAGCGGTCTATGAGCTTTCCGGGGAACAGATGGGGGAGCTGGAAGGTGATGAGAGGGTGGAGGAGACGGCGGCCATTCAGGAGATTGGCTTTGCTGTGCTTCCCGGTGCGACGGATGAAAGCTGGCTGGACAGACAGGCGCCCTACCTGTTTGTGCTGGGCATGGCGGAGGAGGCAGGGGAAATGCTTCCTGTGCGTCTGAGTAAGGGGCGGATGCCTCAGAATGAGGGGGAATTGGTGGTTGCTTCTATGGCGATTGCATCAGGACGGGCGGATATTGAGCTTGGAGATACGGTGACTCTGGAAATTGGGAAGCGTATGTCTACGGGGAAGGAACCGGAGGAACTTTTTCTGTACAATCCGCTGCTTATGACAGAGGAGGATGACGGTACAGAGCCTAGGGTTGCGGAGGAGCTGATTCCCCGGGAAACACGGACCTATAACGTAGTGGGACTTATGGAGACGCCTGGCTTTATGGATGCCGGAGGCAGGGAGGCTTACCTGGCTATTACTGCGGCGGATCAAGAGCCGGGGGAAGACAGCCGTTTTGTCGGTTTCTACCGGTGCCGCAAATCGTCGGATGTATATGAGGTTGCGGATACGTATATGGCGGGAAGCTCCTATGCTACGAATAATTCGGAGCTTCTGCGCTACCAGGGGGTATCTCTGAACCGGCCTTTTATGCGGATGCTTTATGGGCTGGCATCGATATTGATTGTTCTGATTATGATGGGAGGCATTTCTCTGGTGTACAATTCCTTTGCTATTTCGGTCAGTGATCGGACGAAGCAGTTCGGGCTGCTGGCTTCTACCGGGGCGACGCCGAGACAGCTTCGGGGGATGGTGCTTCGGGAAGCCCTTCTTGTAAGCGCTGTTGGGATTCCGCTGGGGATTTTCAGCGGTATTGTGGGGATTGGAATTACGCTGCATTTTACGGGAAACGCTTTTTCTTACCTGTATTATTCTTCCTCGGAGGTATTGCGGCTTTCCGTTTCCTGGCCGGCGGTGGTGATTGCCGCTGTGACGGCTCTGGTTACGGTTCTCATTTCGGCCTGGATTCCCTCCAGACGCGCGGCCAGGGTTTCGCCTATGGAAGCGATACGCCAGACCGGGGATGTTAAGGTGGCCAGGGGGATTGCCCGGAAGGGAAAGCTTTCCTACCGCCTGTTTGGATTGGAGGGGATGATTGCCGGGAAGCATTTCAGCCGGAGCAAAAAGCAGTACCGGACGACGATTTTTTCCTTATTTATCAGTATTGTGCTCTTTATCTCCGCAAGCTCCTTTTCCTCTTATGTGAAGAGCAGTGTGGACACGGTTAATGATATTTCGGAAAATGATATTTCCATGTATATTGAGGAAGAGAAGGAAGGCGAGATAGAGGAAATCCGGGAGCGTGTGCGGGGGACGCAAGGAGTGGATCATATGCTTTCCGAGAGCTGCATCAATATGGATGTTCCCATCGACCCGGAATTGGTGTCGGAGGACTACCGGGCTTTTCTGGAAACACAATATAATGGGGATGATACAGGATGGGGAGGGCTTTACCGTGAGGATGGAAAGCTGATGTTTTATGATTCCCGGATTCTGGTTCTGGAGGACGCGGCGTATGAGGCTTATGTGGAGGAGCTTGGACTTTCGAAGGAGGAATATCTGGGGGCGGAGACGGATAAGGTGATTGCCCTCAATCAGCTAAAGGGGTATATTTCCGAACAGCAGCGTTTCCGGCTTTATGATATTTTGAAGGCTCCCGGAATGGAGATTGAGATGCTGATGACGGATTACGATGCCTGGAATGAGGCGGAAAGGGCAGCGGGGAAGGATTTGGCACGGACCGATTTCCAGAAGCCCTGCAGGGTAACGGTGGGGACATTTGCCGAGCACGCGCCTATGAATCTCTATGGGGAGTGGGGCGGAGGTTTCTCTGTCTTTCTCTCGGAGAGTATGCTTCAAAGGCTGACAGGGGAGGAGTATCCTTATTTTAGTGCCGTGCGGTTCTATATACAGGCCGAGAATCACCGGGAAACGGCAAAGCGTCTGGAGGCGCTGGCTCTGGACGGAGGCTATGAGAGTTATTTCATTGTGATGGATGAGGCGGAGACGCGCCAGACTCACAGAAGCCTGCTTTTGACGGTGGATGTGTTTACCTTTGGATTTATTACACTGATTTCGCTGATTGCGGTGGCCAATGTGTTTAATACCATTTCCACGGGAGTGCTGCTGCGGAGGAAGGAGTTTGCGGTTCTAAGCTCTGTGGGTATGACGCCTAAGGGACTTCGGCGGATGCTGAATTATGAATGTGTGCTCTATGGGTGCAAGGCTTTGCTCTATGGGCTTCCGGTGTCGCTTTTGGTTACCTTGCGGATCTATCAGGTGGTGGAAAGGAGTATGGATGTGGGCTTTTATATTCCGACGGCCAGTATTTTGATTGCCGTGTGCAGTGTGTTTCTGGTGGTGTTTGCCACGATGATGTATGCCAGAAGCCGGATGAAAGGGGAGAATATTATTGACAGTATCCGGCAGGAGAGCTTGTAGAGAAGGAGTCCGGGGACAGAGGCCATGCGGCTTTTGTTCCCGGGCGCTTTTTATGTAAGATGTATGTTTGGATATTAAAACAGCGATTGAAAAAATAGGGGTGAAAAAATAGGTGAAAAAAATATGAAAAAATGTGAAAAAATATCCCCCGGGGTGGCTTGTGAAGGTTTTAACACATGTGTATAATCAGAATTGTTGATTCACATTTTACTTCGAAATGAATGTAAGGATGTACCAGAGAGCGAGGTATGACACGAAATGAAAAGCAGAAAACTTTCTTTTATTATAGCTATGATGCTTGGCATAAACCTTCTTTCTGCCTGCGGTTCCGGACAGGAAGCCCCCAGGGGGGATGGGCGGCAGCAGGAAGAACAGGGGACGGAGCTTTCGGGAGGCGGAGCCGGGGACTCGGTGATTGTCGCGATGGGGCCGAATTCGGAGCCGGAGGCAGGCTTTGACCCGGCTTACGGCTGGGGAGCCGGAGAGCATGTGCATGAACCGTTGATTCAGAGCACCTTGACCGTTACCAATCCCGATCTTTCCATCGGATACGATCTGGCAACGGATATGCAGGTGAGTGAGGACGGCATGATTTGGACCGTGACGATTCGGGATGATGTAAAGTTTACGGACGGCGAGGCGCTTACGGCTTCGGATGTGGCGTTTACTTATAATACGGTGAAGGAAATAAGCTCGGTGAATGATTTTACCATGCTTGCGGAGGCTGTGGCGGTGGACGACACAACGGTGGAATTTCATATGGCGCAGGCGTATTCCATCTGGCCGTATACAATGGCCATTGTGGGTATCGTGCCGGAGCATGCATACGGTTCCGATTACGGAGAGCATCCCATCGGTTCCGGACGGTATCTGATGAAACAGTGGGACAAGGGACAGCAGATTATCTTTGAAGCCAATCCGGATTATTATGGAGAGGAAATAAAGATGAAGCAGGTTACGATTGTCTTTATGGAGGAGGACGCGGCTTTTGCGGCGGCAATGGCCGGCCAGGTGGATCTGGCGTACACAGCGGCGGCCTACTCGGATCAGACCATTGACGGCTATGAGCTTTTGGCCTTTGAGACGGTGGACAACAGAGGCTTTAACCTTCCGGCAGTTCCGGCAGGGACGGACGAAGGCGGCAATGCCGTTGGAAATGATTTCACCGCGGATTCTCAGGTGCGCCGTGCAATTAACATCGGCCTGGATCGTCAGGAAATGCTGGAAAATGTGGTAAACGGCTACGGAACGCCCGCTTACAGCGTATGCGATAAGATGCCCTGGTATAACAGTGCGGCGGAGGTAGAATATAACCCGGAGGAAGCGAAGACTATTCTGGAAAATGCAGGGTGGACGCCGGGGGCGGATGGTATCCGGGAAAAGAACGGGATAAGGGCGGCCTTCAATCTGCTGTATCCGGCCAGCGATTCTCTGCGTCAGGCTCTGGCGGCGGATACGCAGAATCAGCTTAAAGAGCTTGGCATTGAGGTGACTATCGAGGGTGTGGGCTGGGATACGGCCTATGATCGTGCTCAGGCGGAGCCTTTGATGTGGGGCTGGGGGGCACATTCGCCTATGGAGCTTTACAATATTTACCATACTCTGGAAAATGGACTGGCCGGTTTTTCACCCTATTCCAATGAGACGGTTGACCGGTATATGGACGAAGCCCTGGCGGCCGGTGATCTTGATACTTCCTATGAGCTTTGGCAGAAGGCACAGTGGGACGGAACCACCGGAATTACTCAGGAGGGAGATATTCCCTGGATCTGGCTTGTGAATATCGATCATCTGTACTGGTCGAGAGAAAATCTCAAGGTGGCGGAGCAGAAGCTTCACCCGCACGGGCATGGATGGTCCATTGTCAACAATGTGGATCAGTGGATATGGCAGTAAAATAAGTAAACCCATTATAAATAACCTATAATAACCAACTTTACCTTACGGGTATCTTATCAATGCGTATTTCTGTGGGATTGGCGGATGTCGCCCGTTGTGGTAAAATGCAGAGAAGGAGCTGTTTTCGGCGGCTCCCCTTTGCATGTATGTGATTCTATAAGAAGTGTAAGATGTATCATATGGGAATTACGGTACTGGAAAACAGTAATACCCATATGATGCATAGAAGGATTTACGGACACATGGCTTTGTGGCCGGAAATACTTCTGTGTAAGATGTATCATATGGGAATTACGGTACTGGAATAGAGGTGACCGAATGAAGCATCATTTATTATTTTTAACGAAACAGGCAGTCCGCATGATGTTACTGCTGATATGCGTCAGCATTGCCGCATTTTTCCTGGTGTCCTTATCCCCGGTAGATCCCCTGCAGGCCAATATCGGCCAGGCGGCTCTGGGAAGCATGAGCCAGGAGCAGATTGCAAAGCTGAATGAGTATTGGGGTGTAGGGCAGCCGGCCGCAGAGCGGTTTTTGGCCTGGGCTTCGGATTTCTTTCGGGGCGATATGGGGCTTTCTCTGTTGTACCGCAGGCCGGTGTCGGAAGTGATTGCCGTGAAATTCGCCAATTCCATCTGGCTTCTGGCCATTGCCTGGGTGATTTCCGGTGTGGTTGGTTTTTGTCTTGGGGCTTTGGCCGGGATGAAGCGGGGAACCTGGGTGGATAAGGTCGTCAAGGGCTATTCTCTGGTAATTGCCAGTACGCCCGCCTTCTGGCTGGCCCTGGTGCTTCTGATGGTATTTGCGGTGTGGCTGAAGGCGCTGCCTGTGGGACTCAGTGTTCCGATTGGAATGGAGGCTGCGGGTGTGACCTTTGCGGATCGGATTCGCCATGCCATCCTTCCGGCGCTTACCTTAAGCATTACGGGCATTTCCAATATTACCCTGCACACTAGGGAAAAAATGATTGATATTATGGAGAGCGATTATGTGCTTTTTGCCCGGGCAAGAGGGGAAAGCGGGTGGAGTATTTTTAAAAATCATGGCTTTCGCAATGTGATTCTCCCGGCACTGACTTTGCAGTTTGCGTCTATCAGTGAGATTTTCGGCGGTTCTGTTTTGGTGGAGGAGATTTTTTCCTATCCGGGGCTTGGACAGGCTGCCGTGACGGCGGGAATCGGAAGCGACGTGCCTCTGCTGCTTGGGATAACTGTGATCAGCGCGGCAATTGTATTTGGCGGGAATCTCATCGCAAATATTTTGTATGGAATCGTGGATCCCCGGATCCGCAAGGGAGGTGCCGGACTGTGAGAAGTATGAATGGAAGGCAGAAAACGGTTCTTTTATTCGGCATGGCAGTGCTTTTTCTGGCGCTGATTACCGCTGCGGGACAGGTGTTTGCTAAAGAGGCTATGGCGACGGATTTTACGAGAAAGAACCTGGCTCCCTGCGGGGAATATGTCTTTGGAACAGACTGGATGGGCCGGGATATGTTTGTGCGTACCCTTACGGGTCTGTCCATGAGCATCCGTATCGGACTTCTGGCTGCGGGGGTGAGCGCGCTTTTGGCTTTGGTTCTCGGCATTGTTTCGGCAACAATGGGGCGAGCGGTGGATTCCGCGGTAACCTGGGTGATTGATTTGGTTATGGGGATTCCCCATATTCTGCTGCTGATACTTATTTCCTATGCCTGCGGCAAGGGCTTACGGGGCGTAGTCATCGGAGTGTCGCTTTCTCACTGGACCTCTCTTGCCAGGCTGATTCGGGGGGAGGTTCTGCAGCTTAAGGAGGCGCCTTATATTAAGGTGGCAAAAAAGCTTGGTCTTAGCTCCTGGCAGATTGCCTGGAAGCATATGGTTCCCCATTTGTTTCCGCAGTTTTTGGTGGGCTTGATCCTGCTGTTTCCCCATGCCATACTGCATGAGGCGAGCATCACCTTTCTGGGCTTCGGCCTGTCCCCGGAGCAGCCGGCTATCGGAGTTATTCTTTCGGAGAGTATGCGGTATCTGGCTATGGGAAAATGGTGGCTGGCGCTGTTTCCCGGTTTGCTGCTGGTGCTGACAGTGATGCTTTTTGATGTGGCAGGGGAGAGCCTTCGGAAGCTTTTAGATCCGGGGAGCGCGCATGTGTAAACAGCGGGAACGGAATGGCGGGAGGTCATAGGATGGATGAGAAAAAAATAATATTGGAAATACAAAACCTGTCCGTTTCTTTTCAGCAGTATGACAAGGGATTTGGGCGGACGGATCTGGATGTGATTCGGGATCTCAATGTGACGATCCATGAAGGTGAGATGGTGGCGGTGGTAGGGTCCAGCGGCTCCGGAAAAAGTCTGCTGGCTCACGCAGTCCTGGGGATTCTTCCTTACAACAGCGTTCTTGGCGGAACCATTTTGTATGACGGGGAGGAACTGACCCAAAAGCGGAAGGAGGAGCTTCGGGGAAATGAGATTGTTCTGGTGCCTCAGAGCGTGGCATTTCTGGACCCCCTGATGAAAATCGGACCTCAGATCCGCAAGGGGAAAAATGATTCGGAATCAAAGAGGAAGCTGGATGGGATTTTTGAAGGATATCATCTGAAACAGGAGGTTCAGGAGCTTTATCCCTTTGAGTTGTCCGGGGGAATGAATCGGCGTGTACTTGTTTCCACGGCTATGATGGGAAATCCCCGCCTGGTGATAGCCGACGAGCCGACGCCGGGCCTTCATATGAAAATGGTGCGGCGGGTGATGAGCCATTTTCGGGAGCTGGCGGATCAAGGGGCCGGAGTGCTGCTGATTACCCATGATCTGGAACAGGCTTTGGAAGTGGCGGATCGAGTGGCAGTGTTCTATGCCGGGACTACGGTGGAGGATGCGGATGTGAAGGATTTTGCCAGAGAGGAAACCTTGCGGCATCCCTATTCCAAAGCGCTTTGGAGGGCATTGCCCCAGAATGGATTTCAGTTTATCAGCGGGACACAGCCCTATGTGAAGGAGCTGCCCAAGGGGTGCCCTTTTGGGCCGAGGTGCGAGTATTTTTGCGAGGCATGCGAAAGGGAGATTCCCTACCGGGAGGTCCGGGGCGGGAAGGTACGGTGCATAAGCGCGGAATAGGAGGCAGACATGATATTGGAAGCAAAGCATATTTCCTTCCGCTACGGAACGGACAGCAGGCAGATTTTAGATGATTTCAGTTTAAAGCTGACCCAGGAGGAGCGGGTTGGTCTGATCGCTCCCAGCGGTTTTGGAAAGACGACCTTTTGCAAGATTCTGGCCGGCTATGAGAAACCGGATGAGGGTGAGGTTCTTTTAGACGGGCGCCCATTGTCCGTATATAAGGATTATTGTCCGGTGCAGATGATCTGGCAGCATCCGGAGCAGGTGGTGAATCCCAGGCTTCGGATGAAAGATGTTTTGGCGGATGGCGATCACCCAAAGCAGCGTATCGTGGAGGGACTTGGCATCGAACCGGACTGGCTGAACCGTTATCCGGCGGAGCTGTCCGGCGGCGAGCTTCAAAGATTCTGCATTGCAAGGGCTTTGGGAGAGCGGACGCAGTTTATATTGGCGGATGAGATCAGTACTATGCTGGACCTTATTACGCAGAGCCAGATCTGGAGCTTTCTTGTCCGGGAGGTAGAGGAGCGGGGCATCGGACTTCTGGCTGTGAGCCACAGCACGCCGCTTCTTCAGCAGGTGTGTACACGGGTGGAGGATTTGGAGAAGTGTTAGGATGGAGATTAGGCTTTAAATGACTCTCTTTTTTATATTAAAACGCTTGATTATCTCAAAAAAGCCTTGATTTACGGGCGTACAAGCAGGATTTCAAGCTGAATTTACTACCAATTTACTACTTTTAAGGGAAAGAGCCTTGATATGCCGCCCGGAATCCTGCAAACTCCAATATCAGTACGACATTGAAAGAATAAATGAAAACTGAATACGACACAGACACGGCGTTTCTCTATCCCATAACAGGGAAAACGGGAACGCCGCTTTATATACCCTCATGTTACGCGATAGAAGCAAAAAGAGACTTGCTACAAGCGGTTTTGCGGGTGTGTTTCTGCCGGAGATAAGGATTTATGCCTATCCCTGCCAAAATGGCATTCTATTGCGTAACATACCCACAGCAAAAGGAGTGCTGAAGCTATGGCTGTTTTCCAAAAGAACCTCAACCGATATTGCTCGATATTTGGAACCCGACACCGGATAACCCGATATTGGATTTTCCGATACCGGATTATCCGACGTCGGAAAATCCAATGCAATTAAATAAAGATATACTAAATACTGATTTACAAAATATCTATTCCTTTCCCTTCCTATCTTTTTCCCCGTCTCTTTGGCTAAGAAACAGTAAAGCCACCAGAATGGAAAGGTAAAATATACAAAACGTATTTATAATTTGCCGGATAAAGTATATCAGTTTTGTATTAGACTGTATGTTGGAGAATCTGGTCACAATTCGCAATATCAAGCAGTACTTATGTGCCATGCTTTTAACGTCTCGTCGGTAATCAGCAATTATTACACATTATTTATTGCTCTGAGCATAGCAAGAATAAAGCCACAAATATCAACCTCTCCATACAGCATAAGGTTTTATTTGATAAACGGATTCCGTTAATTTATATACATGACCAAATACTCCCAAACGAATATTTGTTCCTTTTGTTACTCTAAATAAAGTTGCCAAATGAGATGAGAAACCACCTAAGGGTTCCATTTTCTTTATACTTAGGTTCATGGTTAACTTGATTTTTTTCAAAGCCATTGTCTTATAATAAGAATCATCATACTGATATGTATCTTTAAATTTATTAGTGGCATCTCCACCTTTATAGAATGGAATATATCCACATTGATTTGCTAAATCTACTGTTTTAAACCAATCGTTATGATAGAAATCTGTATCAAAAGGCATTGTAAGTAACACAAAGTTTTGTTTATCCTCTTGATAGTTTTTATGTATTTCTGCCCTATTTTTCAATACTACTTCGCACTTTTCGACATACTGAATAATCTGCTGTATTTTTGCTTCATAAGGTTGTGTTGTGGTTTTATCAATTGTTTGTACAGATTCCATTTCACCAGAAACACTTACATCTGCCTTAAATATTTTTTTGACAACTTCCGAAAACCCAATGCTTCCATTTGCATTGCCGGCTTTTCTACTTGTTGTCTGAATATGGCTTGTTTCTACTAGTTCTGATGTAATTTGAGATAACAAGCTATCTATTCCGACCATATCCATATAAATATAATTTTTTAAAGATTCCATAAAAATCCCCCATCATTTGTGCCTTGTGAAGAAGTTTGGGAAATACCAAGTATTATTTAATTTCTTGAATTTATTCGGTTAACCGTATATAATTATGGTGATAAAACTTATAGAAAGCGAGAGAGACTGAAAATGTTAGAGTATATTTCTGCCCCGGAAGCGGCACAAAAATGGGGCATTTCAGAAAGACGGGTGCAAAAGCTATGTGAGGAAAACCGCATACCGGGTGTAGCAAAATTTAGTCGGCTATGGCTGATACCAAAAGACGCAGAAAAACCAACAGATGCCCGGTTGAAAGCAGAAAGGAAGAAAAAACATGAATAAAGTTTTGATTATTGATGATGATAAAGAGCTTTGCGCACTTATGAAAAAATGCGTAGAGCAGGAAAACCTTGCTGCGGTTGTCGCAGGTGGCGGCATAGAGGGCTTGCATATATTGGGGGAAAACAAAGATACCTGTTCCCTTATCATTCTTGATATTATGATGCCCGATTTAGACGGCTTTCAAGTATTGCAGCAAGTACGGCAGACAAGCAATGTCCCCGTTCTTATGCTCACTGCAAAAAGCGATGAAGAAGATAAAGTGTCCGGCTTACGAATGGGGGCAGACGATTATCTGACAAAGCCATTTAGCATTAACGAGCTTATGGCGCGTGTAAATTCCCTTATCCGGCGTTATACCCTGCTCAATCCAATTTCCGGCACCGAAACGGATTGTATGGTGTTTCAGGGAATGACGATTGATAATCTTAACCGTCTTGTTTTTATGAATGACGTACAAGTGGAACTTACAGGAAAAGAATTTGATCTGCTCTCTTTTCTTGCGGCAAACAAAGGGAAGGTATTTACGAAAAAGCAGATTTATACCCATGTATGGGAGGAAGAATATGCTTTTGATGATAGCAATATCATGTCTTTTATCAGCAAATTACGAAAAAAAATTGAACCAGACCCGGAACACCCTTTTTATATTTTAACCGTCCGCGGCGTTGGTTATCGTTTTAACAGGGAGGCATAAAATGAATGTTAATCTGTTTTTATTGATTGCGTTTTGTATCGCACTTTTATTTATCTTGTTTCTTGTCACAAAACTTAGGCGTGTACGGGGACAACTATCTATTATCGAAGAAGCCCTTGAAGATATAAAA
>OFFP01000247.1_pt1 | contig 45319 bp, 39 predicted proteins | sample 1521431 | NCBI WGS metagenome assembly OFFP01 (sample SAMEA3504104, study PRJEB24116) | mouse gut metagenome | biome: mouse gut; feature: mouse-associated habitat; material: faeces | place: Denmark | collected 2011
TGAAGAAATTATGACTATTTTTTTTAGTGAGCTAGTGTCTAAAAAGACACATATTAGTGTTGAAAGGATTGTGATGAATGAAAAAAAGTATTAATAAGTTATTTTCGATTTGTTTAATTATCTTTACTATTATAGGATCTAATACAAGTATTATTTCTTATGCAATGGATAATGAAAGTGGCACACAAATCCGGTCTATAGCTGTTGAATATCCGGGGGAAAAAACGGAAATTGTTGCTACAAAAGATTGGGCGACAGTTTCTTTGTCATTAGGAATCTCTGAATTAGCAAGCGGAGAGACGATGACATTAAGGATGGCTAGCGAAAAATATTCCTATTCAATGACACCTTTTGAAATTGGAGACGCACTTCAAGTGATTCCAAACGATGATGGTACTTGGACGATTAAAGCCTTACAAACGCTTACAGATTACTCAGCAGATTTGCAACTGAAGCTACGATATAATCAAAATTTATCAGAAGATTTTGAAGATCAAGTCGTTTTTACTTTTGGGGATTCACAAAAAATTGTCAAAATTAATATCGGGCAATACGTGGAGAAAGTTCCGCCAACTGAACTGGTTCGAAAAGTCCCGTTAGGATTTACCTCAGAGGGAAGAATTGCTTGGGTCATTTATTTTAACTATAATCAAGCAGGTCTTTCAGGTTCAGAAAAAACAACCTTTAAATTTTTAGATAATGTAGGTCCAAACCAAACATTAGCTATTGACAGTATTGCTGCATATCTCACCAAGCAGCCTATTTTAGAAACAAATGGTGAAATGATTCGGAATTTGGAACATGACGAATATAGCTATGATGCCAGTCAATTTTTCCAAAAAAATGCCTCTGAATCTGGATTTAATTATGAAGCAGAAAAATTTGAAGGAATACCAACGACCACGGGCAGTTATCTTTCCAATAAAAATGCCTATTATATTTATTTAGAAACGATTCCAAATGAAAATATTCCAAGTGATGCCGTGCTATCAAATTACACGTATATGCGTATTTCTAGTGAGGGATTCGATGCTTGGGAAGATGATGATATTGCCTACATCACAGCAGACGAGAGTAGTGATGGAACAGGTCGAGGGGGTGTCGTTTTAGAAAAAATTGATGCAGTAACTGCTAAAGTTTTAGAAGGTGCTGTTTTCAAAGTCGTGAACACAAAAACACAACAAGTTGTTCAAGAAACCTTAACCACCAATCAAGCAGGTCAAATTCGTTTAGCTGGTTTGGAAGCTGGTCAGTATGCATTCATTGAAACAAAAGCACCAACTGGTTACAAGTTAGATGCAACACCAGTTCCATTTGAAATTAAGTTAGAACAAACACAGACGATTCGCTTGAAAAAAGAAAATACGCGTTTAGAAAACCAGTTAAAAGTAGAAAAAGTAGATGAAAATAATGAGGCGAAACATTTAGCAGGTGCTGAATTTTCGTTGTATGACCAAAAAAATAATCTAATAGAAAAAGGTGTCACGAATGAAAATGGCGAGCTGTTATTTTCAAATTTATCACCTGATGGAGAATATTATTTAGTTGAAACGAAGGCGCCTAATGGCTATGAATTAGACGAAACTAAACATCCTATTTCATTTGCTGGAAAAGCCGACTACACTTTAACATATCGGGTGAAGAATAAGCAGCAAGTACAAATTGGGTCCATCAAAATTGTTAAACAAGATAAAGAAAGCAAAAAACGTTTAACAGGCGCAGAATTTCAGTGGAAAGATACGGTGACAGGAAAAACAGGAATAGTGACAGTTGGAACCGATGGAATGGTCACAATTCCCAATTTAGTAGTTAATCGTACGTATGAACTCACGGAAACGAAGGCACCTACAGGTTATGTACTAGACAAAACTGTGCATAAAGTCACTCTAACAAGTGCACAAGCCAATAAAGTAGTGACAGTAACCATTGATAATGTAGCGCAAAAAGGCGCCATCAAAATTGTTAAACAAGATAAAGACAGTAAAAAACGTTTAACAGGCGCAGAATTTCAGTGGAAAGATACAGTGACAGGAAAGACAGGAACAGTGACAGTTGGAACCGATGGAACCATCACAATTCCCAACTTATCCGTCAATCGTACGTATGAAATCACAGAAACGAAGGCACCTACAGGTTATGTACTAGACAAAACCGTGCATAAAGTCACTCTAACAAGTGCACAAGCCAATAAAGTAGTGACAGTAACTATTGATAATACAGCGCAAAAAGGTAGTCTAGCAATAATCAAAGTAGACAAAGATTCAAGAAAACGTCTAGCAGGTGCAGAGTTCAAATGGCGTGATACGGTGACAGGAAAAGAAGGAACAGTTGTAGCTGACAAAAACGGACAAGCCCTGATAACGAATTTGCCAGTCAATCGTGTATACGAAATTACAGAAATTAAAGCACCAAACGGCTATATCTTAAATAACAAGACTTACCGAGTTACCCTAACGACTAATTTTGCTGACAAGATTGGTTATTATACCATTGAAAATGTTGCGCTACGTGGCAATTTAAAATTAATTAAACAAGATGGTTACTCAAAACAACGTTTAGCAGGCGCACAATTTAGATGGCGTGACACAGTGAATGGGAATACAGGCGTAGTAACTGCTAATGCTAATGGTGAAGCAACTTTGTATAATTTTTCCGTCAACCGGATTTATGAAATTACAGAAATAAAAGCACCAAATGGTTATATACTTGACAGAACGGTGCATAAAATTCTTTTACCTGCGAATTATGCTGGCAAAACCTACACGTTCACCAAAAATAATCAAGCACAAAAAGGCGCCATCAAAATTGTTAAGCAAGATGGATATACGAAACAACGTTTAGCAGGCGCACAATTTAAATTCCGAGATACAACCAATAATTATACTGCAACGTTTACAGCGAATAGGAACGGTGAAGTACTGATTACTGGATTAGCCGGTGATCGTATCTATGAGATCACAGAAATCAAAGCGCCGAATGGTTATATCATAGATAGACGTGTTCATAAAGTAGATTTACGTGGACAAGGTGGTAAAACCTATACATTAGTCTTAAATAATCAAGCACAAAAAGGCGCCATCAAAATTATTAAGCAAGATACGGATACAAGAAAACGTTTAGCAGGAGCGAAATTCAGATTTCGCGATACTACCAATAACTATACGGCAACATTTACAGCAAATGGAAATGGTGAAGTACTGATTCCAGGATTATCGTCGGATCGTATTTATGAAATCACCGAGATACAAGCGCCAACTGGGTATGCGTTGGATAGTAGGGTCCATCGGATTGATTTACGAGGTCAAGGCACAAAAACGTATACGTTAGTGTTAAACAATAAAGCAAACTATGGTGCTATCAGAATTATTAAACAAGATGTTGAAACAAAAGCACGTTTAGCGGGCGCTGTTTTTGAATGGAAAGATACAACTAATGGCTATACACAAAGAGTAACAACAGGTTGGGATGGTACAGTCACTATTAGTGGGCTATCTGTCAACCGGGTATATGAAATTAGAGAAGTTCAAGCGCCGGCTGGTTATTCACGAAATACTACGCCAACACGCGTCAGTCTGACGCAAAATCATGCGGGTCAAACAATTGCAATTGTTCGAGAAAACCGAAAAATACCGGTTTATAATCCGCCACCACCAACATATTGGCCAGGATATATTCCACCAGTTACGTACTATAATCCACCTGTGTACTATAATCCTCCAAAGTATTATTATAGGGGGTGTGTGATGGTCATCGTGGTGGTGTGTTGGTAAAAAACAAATAGAGAGAAAGGGGTATTTAATGAGCCAATCAGCTTTACCGAAACTTGGGGTAATTTCAACAGGCGCCTTTTTTGTGGTTGATTTAATTGGCGTTATTCTAGTTTCGATTGTCACTGCCTACATTCTATACCGTTATTTTTTTAAAAGAGGTCAAATTACATGATTTATTTGTATCAGTTATACAAAGTAATTATGTTCATCTTCTTAACCTATTTATTTACAAGTTTATTTCTCAGTTTTCGAACAAGAAAAAAAACAAGAAGAGAAGTCGAAGTAGCAGAAGAATTTTTCTGCTACTTTCTTGTACCGTGTGTAAACGAGGAGAAAGTCATCGGAGAAACATTAAAAAAACTGGTTGCTTTACCAATTAAGAAAAAAATAATTGCGATTGATGATGGATCAACGGACCAAACCAAAGCAATGATGGACAGTATTGCTGGTCCAATCCAAGTTCTGTCTCGTCAATTTCCCAATGCGCAACAAGGCAAAGGCGCCGCTTTGAACCACGCTTTCCAAATTGTATTAACAGATGCAGAAAAAGGACACTATTCTTGGGATCAAGTTTTAGTGGGTGTGGTAGATGCAGATGGTTTTTTTAGTGAAAATATTGTCAATGAGCTAACTGCTGTTTTCACAGATACAACAGTCTGTGCTGCGCAAACAAGAATCAAAATGAAAGATGTCACAAATTTTATGTTTATTGCACAAGATGTTGAGTTTTTTACGATTAATAATTTTATTCAAAAGGCGCGTCGAGCAACAAAAACCATCGGACTTGGTGGCAATGGTCAGTTTTTTCGGTTATCAATGATTACCGAACACTTAGGCTATCAGCCTTGGGGAAATGCTTTGTTGGATGACTATGAGTTAACCATTAAATTAATGCTGAAAGAGTTATCGATTGCTTATATTGACGAGGCCTTTATGGCTCAAGAAGCACTGAGAGATGTGAAACGTTTTATTCGTCAACGAAGTCGTTGGGTTCAAGGAAATTTAGATTGTCTAGCGTATTTACCCAGGGTGATTAAATCAAAGTCATTAACGCTAAGGCAGAAGTGTGGAATCTATTATTTTTTAGCGCAACCCTTTATTAATCTCGTAGCGGGGATGCTCGTTTTTGTCTTAACTGGGCTTCAACTGCAACACTTGTATAGGTTAGGCTTTTCGTTATCGCTTGTCATTAGTTTTGTTTTGGCCGTCAGTATTTCGTTAGTTTTCGGCATTTTTTTTACAATCAACTATTATCGCGAGTTGAAAAATTTTCAACTAAAAGTACCTGCAAAACTGGGGCTGATTATTTTGCCTTTTACTATTTCCTACATGTACTTAATTTTATTCGTTAGTGTGGTGATGGCTTATTATCGGTTTATCAAAGGTAATAGCACGTGGATAAAAACGGAACGCAATTGATTTTTTATTGCACTTTCCAGAGTTGCGTGGTATTATTTTTAATAGTTTAATAGCAACATGGTGATGGTGTTCACCACGAACTATTTATTGGACGAATAAATTAATGACGCCTACCAAACGGGAGAAGTGTACCCTTTGGTAGGCTTTTTCTGTACGCTAGGATTGGCGATAAGAAAATTGTAAAGGAGCATGTAAAGTGAAAAAAGAAACAAAGCAACTACTATCAATCGGCGGTTATATGGCAAAATGGTTGCTCATTACCGCAATTATTGGTTTATTTATGGGGGCGTTATCCGCCTTTTTCTTAAAGAGTCTCACCTATGTAACAGATGTTCGTTTAGCAAATCCTTGGTTACTCTTTATCCTCCCCATTAGCGGTGTCGTTTTTACGTATTTCTATACGCGTTTTGGGAAAAATGCTAGCCGAGGAAATAACTTAGTGATTGAACAAGGCAATGGCGGGGAAGAAGATATTCCCTTGCGCTTAATTCCTTTAACATTGTTTGGCACGATTACTACGCACTTATTTGGTGGTTCTGTTGGTCGTGAAGGGACGGCGGTGCAAATGGGGGGCGCAATCGCGAATGCTGTAGGAAAAGTCTTTAAACTGTCCGCTTTGGAACGACAAGTAATTATTATCAGCGGAATTAGTGCAGGTTTTAGTTCTGTTTTTGGCACACCATTAGCGGGAACCGTTTTCGGATTAGAAGTTTTGGCGATTGGAAAAGTTCGTGCAGAGGCACTTTTCCCAAGTTTTTTTGCAGGCTTATTTGCTAATTTTGTAACTGAAAGTTTTGGTGTAACACATACGCATTATCCGATGGGCAAAATTCCGACTTGGTCGGTTGAACTATTTGTAAAATTATTTTTGGCATCGATTTGTTTTGGTTTGGCAGGTTGGGTTTTTAGTCGTTCCATTGTCTTTTTAAAAAAGACCTATGCAAATTGGTTTGCTAATGTCTACCTTCGTGCGTTTCTTGGGGCGTCCATTGTCGTTCTGTTTGTGCTCGTCTTAAACAACCAGCGTTATTTAGGCTTGAGTTTACCTTTATTAGAAGATGCTTTTGCAGGCAATGCGCAGCCTTTTGATTTTGTTGGGAAATTATTCTTTACGGTGTTATCCTTGGGTGCCGGATTCCAAGGAGGAGAAGTGACGCCATTGTTTGAAATTGGGGCTACGTTAGGGAGTTCTTTGGCCCCTTTGTTACATCTATCAATTCCTTTTTTAGCAGGTTTAGGATTTATTGGTGTTTTTTCTGGCGCCACGAATACGCCGATTGCTTGCTTCATTATGGGCATTGAACTATTTGGTAGTGAAGCGGCGGTCTATTTTTTCATGGTCTGCTTAATCAGTTTTATGTGTTCAGGAAATAGCGGTATTTATGCTTCACAACAAAGTTTGTATCGTAAAGGAACAGCAGAATATCCTCTCTTTAACGCATTAAAAAAATCGACGTAAATAAGATGTTTTTTTATGAAAATATGCTAAACTAGAGAAGATGAGGTGAAGACATGAAAGACTATCAATATCCATTAGATTTAGATTGGACGACGGAGGAAATGGTGATTGTCACAAATATGTGGACAGCAGTTGAGCAAGCCAACGAAACAGGCTTACCTGTTGACAAATTTTTAACAACTTATCAACAATTTAAAACGGTCGTTAAAAGTATCGGCGAAGAAAAACGCTTAGGTCGTGAATTTGAAAATGCTTCAGGATATTCGTTATATCGTACGCTTCAACAAGCTAAAAAACAGGGAAGCGGTAAATTAAAGCTGGGGGATGATTAGATGACTGAAACGCAAAAATTTGTTCAAACAATTCAAAGTTGGCTTTTTGAAGCAGCCGATGTGATTCGAATGAACTTGGAATCAGAGTTAACCGTTCAACAGAAAAATGGCCGCACCGATTTAGTGACAAATATGGATGAACAAACCCAAGAATTTTTAATGAATAAAATTCAAACAAATTTTCCCGAAGATCAAATTTTAGGGGAAGAAAAAGGCTACAATACTTTAAAAAGTTTTGCTGGTCGCGTGTGGATCATCGATCCGATTGATGGCACAATGAATTTCGTGATGGAAAGAGAAAATTTTTGTATTATGTTAGCTGTTTATGAAGACGGCATTGGTAAATTAGGTTTTATCTATGATGTGATGCGAGAAGAACTTTATTGGGGCGGCAAAGGGCTTGGCGTTTATCGGAATAATCAATTATTAAAAGCGCCTACTATGAAAGCCTTGGCAGATGGATTATGGGGCATGAATGCTTACATGCATGGAAAAAATATTCATCACGCAACGGAAATCGGACAAGCAAGCATGGGCGTGCGTATTAGCGGTTGTGCAGGTTTGGAAATTATTGCTATGTTAAAAGGCAACCATCATGGCTATTTATCTAATCTAAGTCCTTGGGATTATGCAGCAGGCTTAGTACTTTTGGAAGAATTTGGGTTTAAATACTCTGGTATTACAGGAAAACCATTAACTTTTGCGGGTCGTGAATACTTTATTGCAGCAACTCCTGAAACCTATGATGAAGTATTTACCCGATATTTAAATGAATCGGAATAATCAAAGAAGAGCGTTGCTGAAAGGTAAGGCTCTTCCTCTTTTAAAAGAGAAAAATTTGTAAAAAAATGTCCTTGTTTTCAGAAAAAGCCGAATAATTTCTAAAACTTTCATTATTTTTGCAGGCGAAAGCCTTTTTTTAATGAAAAAAGTTTGCTATAATAAGCAGTCGGCTTTTATGGACTTAAGTAACATAAGCGTATATAGATAAGGAGCAATTAAATTGAAATACAGAGATGATATTCGTAACGTGGCAATTATCGCCCACGTTGACCATGGTAAAACAACCTTAGTAGATGAACTTTTAAAACAATCTGACACTTTAGATGGACACACACAATTACAAGAACGTGCAATGGATTCCAATGCACTTGAAAGTGAACGTGGAATTACTATCTTAGCAAAAAATACAGCCGTAGATTATAACGGTACACGTATCAACATTCTAGATACACCAGGACACGCGGACTTCGGTGGTGAAGTAGAACGTATCATGAAAATGGTAGACGGTGTTGTTTTAGTTGTCGATGCGTATGAAGGAACAATGCCTCAAACACGTTTCGTATTGAAAAAAGCATTAGAACAAAAAGTAACACCAATCGTGGTTGTTAACAAAATTGACAAACCTTCTGCTCGTCCTGAACACGTAGTAGATGAAGTTTTAGAGTTATTCATCGAATTAGGTGCAGACGACGATCAATTAGATTTCCCAGTTGTTTATGCTTCTGCTTTAAACGGAACTTCAAGTGAATCAGATGATCCAGCAGATCAAGAGCCAACAATGGCCCCAATTTTTGATAAAATTATTGAACATGTGCCAGCTCCAGTTGACAATTCAGACGAACCACTTCAATTCCAAGTATCATTACTAGACTACAACGATTACGTTGGACGTATTGGGATTGGCCGTGTGTTCCGTGGCACAATGAAAGTCGGCGACCAAGTTGCGTTGATGAAATTAGATGGCAGCGTGAAAAATTTCCGTGTAACGAAAATTTTAGGTTTCTTTGGCTTACAACGTGTGGAAATTGATGAAGCAAAAGCGGGCGATTTAATTGCCGTTTCTGGAATGGAAGACATTTTCGTTGGGGAAACAGTTGTAGATGTTCACAATCAAGAAGCATTACCAATTCTACACATTGATGAGCCAACCTTACAAATGACTTTCTTAGTTAACAATTCTCCATTTGCGGGACGTGAAGGAAAATACATCACCGCTCGTAAAATCGAAGAACGTTTAATGGCTGAGTTACAAACAGACGTATCTTTACGTGTTGATCCAATTGGCCCAGATTCTTGGACTGTATCAGGTCGTGGCGAATTGCATTTATCAATTTTAATTGAAAACATGCGTCGTGAAGGCTATGAATTACAAGTTTCTCGTCCAGAAGTTATTGAACGTGAAATTGATGGAGTTAAATGTGAACCATTTGAACGTGTTCAAATTGACACACCTGAAGAATACATGGGTAGCGTGATTGAATCACTAAGTTTACGTAAAGGCGAAATGCAAGATATGATTAATGCCGGTAACGGACAAATGCGTTTAATCTTCTTAGCACCAGCTCGTGGCTTAATTGGTTATTCAACAGAATTCTTATCAATGACTCGTGGTTATGGTATTATGAACCACACCTTCGATCAATACTTACCAATGATTCAAGGAACGATTGGTGGCCGTCATCAAGGTGCACTAGTTTCAATCGATACTGGTAAAGCAACGACTTACTCAATCATGAGTATTGAAGAACGTGGTACAGTTTTCGTTGAACCAACGACAGAAGTTTACGAAGGAATGATTGTTGGGGAAAACAACCGCGACAACGATTTAACTGTGAACATCACAAAAGCTAAACAAATGACTAACGTTCGTTCGGCAACGAAAGACCAAACATCAGTCATTAAAAAACCGAAAAAATTAACGTTAGAAGAATCATTAGAATTCTTGAATGAAGATGAATACTGTGAAGTAACACCAGAAAGCATCCGTTTAAGAAAACAAATTCTTAACAAAAACGAACGCGAAAAAGCAAGCAAGAAAAAGAAAAAAGCTGAATAATTTTTCGACAAATAAACATTTAAACCAACTATGCTCGTTTTACTACGAAAATAGTTGGTTTTTTTGATGGCAAAAACGAATTAATGCGTATTTTAAGATAAGGTTATTTTTTTATGTGTGGATAACTACTCGTTATCCACAACAAGCAAATGCCGCTATTTTTGAAAGCTTTTGATAGCAAGCTTTCACAATTTTTCATTCTTTTTGATGTTTCACGTTAACTGGTGTTTCACGATTGTGTCTTGTTTTAACACACCTTGTTCCTGTTAGATTAGCGTGTTAAAATGACTTGTAGAACAAAGATTGGAGCGCAATAAATGAGTGCATTACAAGAATTATTAAAAGATACATTTGGCTATGATGATTTTCGGCCAGGACAAGAAACGATTATTCGTCATGTATTGCGACAAGAAAATGTCTTAGGCATTATGCCAACAGGTGGAGGCAAATCGATTTGTTATCAGTTGCCAGCCTTACTTCTGGATAATTTAACATTGGTGATTTCACCATTAATTTCTTTAATGAAAGATCAAGTAGACGCCCTGAATTTAATGGGGATTCCAGCTACATATATCAATAGTACCATTTCCTATCAAGAGATGAATCATCGTATTCAATTAGCGGTTAACAAAGAAGTCAAGCTATTGTATGTTGCGCCAGAGCGATTAGAATCTTATGATTTTCAACAGATGCTGACACATGTACCGATTGATTTATTGGCAGTAGATGAGGCACACTGTATTTCACAATGGGGGCATGATTTTCGTCCAAGCTATTTGCGTTTAGCAGAGATTATCGATCAATTTCAACAGCAACCAACTGTGATTGCACTAACAGCAACAGCAACGCCACAAGTAGCGGAGGATATTGTCAAGCAATTAAGAATTCCATCAGAAAATGAAATCAAAACAGGATTCGCTCGAGAAAATTTATCTTTTCAAGTCGTGAAAGATCAAAATAGAGACGTTTTTCTTTTGGAATATTTAAAGATGAATACTGGACAATCAGGTATTATTTATGCAAGCACGCGGAAGGAAGTTGAACGAATTTATCATTTATTAGAAAGTAAAAAAATTGCAGCTGGGATGTATCATGGGGGCATGAGTGAACAGTTACGTAGTGAAAATCAAGAAGCATTCTTGTATGATCAAGTGCAAGTGATGGTAGCAACAAATGCCTTTGGTATGGGGATTAATAAGAGTAATGTTCGTTTTGTCATTCACGCACAAGTACCAGGGAATATTGAATCTTATTACCAAGAAGCCGGCCGAGCTGGTCGTGACGGTCTGCCTAGTGATGCTGTGTTAATGTTTGCTCCACAAGACTTGCAAATTCAACTGGGCAATTTCCGTTGTTATCAGTCTCGACAGAAGGTGTTCAGGTGCTTTTAGGGGAACGGAAAGTCTTCCGAAAAGAAGACCAAAAAGTTCGAAAAGTAGCAGTGGATGATGCCTTGTTTGAACGATTACGCGAATTACGTATGGACATGGCTCAAGAGGCAGGCGTGCCGCCATATGTAGTCTTTTCCGATAGTACACTTAAAGAAATGTGTGAAAAATTACCGCAAACAACGATTCAATTATTGCAAATAAAAGGGGTCGGCCAAAATAAATTAGATAAATATGGCACCGCCTTTTTAGAAGTAATTAAAGAATATCAAGAGACAAAAAAATGATATAGTTTGTTATTTTATTTAAAATTAAAAGCAGAAAATAAGAAAAAAGTCTTTTAATGTATTTGTTGTTGTAGTGATAAAATAAGCTTGTTATATAAAGAGATTTCTTACTTAATATATCGCTTGGTTTCAGAAAATTTCTTAAAGGAAATTTTCTGAAATCATCATGTATCTAACTGAGAATTATGTTATAATTATTTAATTAAGATAGGGAGGTTCTGTACAAATGGACGAAGGAATTTCAAAGAAATTTGCCATTCAATTATTAGAAGACGATGCAGAACGCATTAAAATGCTTATTCGTAATCAAAAAAACAGTTTGTGCATTTCTCAATGTAAAGCATTTGAAGAAGTGGTGGATACACAAATGTATGGTTTTTCAAGACAAGTGACCTATGCGACCCGTTTGGGGATTTTAACTAATGATGAAGGACATCGCTTACTAAGTGATTTAGAACGCGAATTGAATCAATTATATACAGATGTTTATGAAGAAACACAAGAAAAAAACGAGATTGGCAAGGAGGGTTAAGCTTTGCCAAACAAAGTAAAGAAACGGCATTTGCTAGACTATAGTATTTTTATTCCATATTTAATTTTAAGTATCGTGGGATTGATTATGGTATATAGTTCCACATCCGCATTACAAGTAATGAAAGGTTTTTCACCTACCTCATTCGTTATTAACCAGGTTGCCTTTTGGGTAGTAGGGTTAGTTGCAATGTTTTTTATTTATAAGATGAAAACATCCGTTTTTCAGAATCGAAGTTTTATCATGTTTGCCATTGCGGTAATTACGGTTATGGTTTTAGCCGTTCGGATTCCTGGTATCGGGAAAGAAATTAACGGCGCACGTGGTTGGATTGAGATTGGTGGATTTTCGATGCAACCAGCTGAGTATTTAAAAATTATGGTTGTCTGGTATCTGTCTTATATTTTAGCACGGCGACAAAAGACAATTAATGGAGGCATGGATCAATTTAAACAAGCTGCCGGGCGCCCGTTGATGCTCGTTTTTGTATTAATTGCTCTAGTTGCAATCCAGCCTGACTTCGGGAATGCGGCCATTCTAACATTAATTACCATCGTGATGGTTTTAGCAAGTGGGATTAATTATATGTATACCTACTTGGTCGGTGGCTTGGGCATTTTAGGTAGTATCACGGCTATTCAGTTATTAATTATGTCTAAAGGAAAAATTTTCCCAGCGCGTTATCAATATGTTTTTAAAAATCCATTTTTAGATGAACGGAACTTAGGACATCAGTTAGCTAATTCTTATTATGCAATCAGTAATGGCGGCTGGTTTGGCAAAGGTCTAGGGAATAGTGTTCAGAAAAAAGGCTTTTTACCAGAAGCACATACGGACTTTATCTTTGCGATTACTTTAGAAGAGTTAGGCATTATCGGCGGTCTAGCGATTTTAGGATTGTTGATGTTTATGATTGCGCGAATTATTTTAGTCGGTGTACGCTCGAAGAAACCTTTTAATTCACTAATGTGTATTGGAATTGGTACAATGTTATTAATTCAAGTCTTTATTAATGTTGGTGGGATTACTGGGATTATTCCATTAACAGGAATTACTTTCCCGTTCTTGAGTCAAGGTGGGAATAGTTTGCTGATTATTTCGATTGCTGTGGCCTTTGTCCTGAATATCAGTGCAGATGAAACACGTCAGAAATTAGAAAATGAGTACTATTTATCTTTAGAACAGAACCAATAAATTTGAAGGAAATTGATGGTAGGAGTGACGTTATGAAAAAGGTATTAGTTGCCAATCGTGGCGAAATTGCGATTCGAATTTTTAGAGCTTGTACAGAATTAGATATCCGTACAGTAGCGATTTATGCTGCAGAAGATGAGTATTCTGTTCATCGTTTCAAAGCAGATGAAGCGTATTTAGTTGGTAAAGGGAAAAAACCAATTGAAGCCTATTTAGACATTGAAAATATTATCCAAATTGCCAAAAAATCGGGAGCAGATGCCATTCATCCTGGTTATGGCTTTTTATCTGAGAACTTACGCTTCGCCGAACGTTGTGAAGAAGAAGGAATCATTTTTGTCGGACCTAAAACACATCATTTAGATATTTTTGGCGATAAAATTAAAGCGAAAGAAGCAGCTGTAGCTGCGGGGATTGCTTCGATTCCAGGCTCAGATGGGCCAGTAGCAACGGTGGAAGAGGTCGTAGCTTTTGGTGAAACGCATGGCTTTCCTATCATGATTAAAGCTGCTTTAGGTGGCGGCGGTCGCGGGATGCGCGTTGCCCACGATGTCAAAGAAGCACGAGAAGGTTACGAAAGAGCCAAAAGTGAAGCGAAAGCAGCCTTTGGTTCTGACGAGGTTTATGTTGAAAAGTATATTTCTAATCCTAAACATATCGAAGTACAAATTTTAGGCGATCATCATGGGAACGTCTTGCATTTATTTGAACGTGATTGTTCCGTTCAACGGCGCCACCAAAAAGTGGTAGAAGTCGCACCATGTGTATCAATGAATGAAGAACAACGAGCAGCCATTTGTTCGGCTGCTGTGCAGTTAATGGCGCATGTCGGCTACGTGAATGCGGGAACGGTTGAGTTTTTAGTAGAAGGGGATCAGTTTTATTTTATTGAAGTGAATCCTCGTGTTCAGGTAGAACATACTATCACAGAAATGATTACAGATATTGATATTGTGATCTCTCAATTACAAATTGCGCAAGGGCTTGATTTGCATAAAGATATGCATTTGCCAAAACAAAACGAATTGACATTAAAAGGCGCGGCTATTCAATGTCGGATTACGACTGAAGATCCCCTGAACCAATTTATGCCAGATACAGGGAAAATTGATACGTATCGTTCACCAGGTGGTTTTGGTGTGCGTTTAGATGTAGGAAATGCTTATTCTGGCTACGCTGTGACGCCTTACTTTGATTCTTTATTGGTTAAAGTCTGTACGCATGGTTTCTCTTTTGAACAGGCAATCAGTAAAATGCAACGCTGCTTAAAAGAATTTCGGATTCGTGGCGTGAAAACAAATATTCCGTTTTTACAAAATGTTGTGAGCTATCCAGCGTTTCAATCTGGCGAAGCCAAAACAACCTTTATTGATAATACACCTGAATTATTTGAATTTCCTCGTATGCGCGATCGTGGCAATAAAACGATGAAATACATTGGAGAAGTAACGGTCAATGGGTTCCCTGGCATTGAAAGAACGGAGAAAAAATATTTTGAAGCCCCGCGCGTGCCGACAGATATTGAAGTTCCAGAAAAAGTGATTACAGCTAAAAATATTCTAGACGCTCAAGGAGCAACCGCCGTCATCGATTGGGTTAAGAATCAAGAAAGTGTGTTAATGACAGATACCACGTTCCGTGATGCGCACCAAAGTTTATTAGCTACTCGTGTGAGAACACAAGATTTTAAAGCAATTGCTGGTCTAACTGATGCAGCCCTGCCTGAGCTGTTTTCTAGTGAAATGTGGGGTGGCGCTACGTTCGATGTTGCCTATCGCTTCTTAACCGAAGACCCATGGCAACGTTTAAGAAAAATTCGTCAGTTGATGCCAAACACACTTTTACAAATGCTGTTCAGAGGTTCTAATGCGGTAGGCTATCAAAATTACCCTGATAATGTTATTGAAGAATTCATTAAAGAATCTGCTCGCCAAGGAGTCGATGTTTTCCGAATTTTTGATAGCTTAAACTGGATTCCTCAAATGGAAAAAAGTATTCAAGTCGTTCGGGATACCGGAAAAATTGCGGAAGCAGCAATTTGTTATACTGGGGACATCAATGATCCAGCCCGAGCAAAATATAATGTTCAATATTACCTTGATATGGCTAAAGAATTGGAAAATTTAGGGGCACAAATCATTGCGATTAAAGATATGGCTGGCTTATTGAAACCACAAGCTGCTTATCGTTTAATTAGTGAATTAAAGGCAGCCACGGATTTACCAATTCATCTCCACACCCACGATACTAGTGGCAATGGGATCATCACTTATTCAGCAGCTACTAAAGCAGGCGTTGATATTGTTGACGTCGCAATGAGTGCGATGAGTGGCGCAACTAGCCAGCCAAGTATGAACAGTCTATATTATGCTTTAGTCAATGGTGAACGGACGCCAACTATTAACATTGATAATGCACAGAAAATCAATCATTATTGGGAAGATGTGCGCATGTATTATCAACCATTTGAAAATGGGTTAAATGCCCCGCAAACAGAAGTCTATATGCATGAAATGCCTGGTGGTCAATACTCTAATCTACAGCAGCAAGCAAAAGCGGTAGGCTTAGGGCACCGTTGGGATGAAATCAAAAAAATGTATCACACAGTGAATTTGATGTTTGGCGATATTGTAAAAGTGACGCCATCTTCAAAAGTCGTGGGAGACATGGCACTCTTCATGGTTCAAAATCATCTGACAGAACAAGATGTTTATGCGCGTGGTGAAGAACTAAGTTTTCCTGAATCCGTTGTGACTTTTTTCCAAGGTGATTTAGGTCAACCAGTTGGTGGGTTCCCGAAAGAGCTCCAACGAATTATTCTAAAAGGTCGACCAGCCTTCACAGAGCGGCCAGGTGACTTAGCAGCACCTGTTGATTTTGCAAAAGTACAAGAAGAATTAGCCGAAAAAATTGGGTATCAACCTAAATTGGAAGAAGTTTTAAGTTATTTAATGTATCCACAAGTATTTTTAGAGTATCGTCAAAAATACGAAACCTTTGGAGATATAACCTTATTAGATACGCCAACATTCTTTAATGGTATTCGTCAAGGAGAGACATTGGAAGTTCAAATTGAACGAGGAAAAACATTAATTATTCGTTTAGATGAAATTGGTGAACCTGATATTGACGGAAACCGTGTCTTGTTCTTCAATTTGAATGGGCAACGTCGTGAGGTTTTAGTTAAAGATGCCTCCATTAAGTCTGCTGTTCAAGTAAAACAAAAGGCGGAACCAACTAATAAAGAACAAATCGGCGCAACGATGTCTGGTTCTGTTCTACAAGTATTGGTCAAACGTGGCGATAAAGTAGAAAAAGGTCAGCCGTTGCTGATTACTGAAGCCATGAAAATGGAAACGACTATCGAAGCACGTTTTGCGGGCACGGTAGATCACATTTATGTTGAAGAAGGCGAAGCAATCAGCTCAGGTGATTTGTTATTAGAAGTGAAAGAAAAATAAGATGAGAGGGGAAAAAATGAAGCGATTTTGGGCCTTTACTGCTGTTTTTTTAACAGTTCTACTCATCGGATATTTAGAGCCAGTTTTTTTCCCTGCTGAAAAACCAACCGAAACAGCTCAAAGTGGGCGCTTATCCAGCGCTCACACCGCTGTTCCTCATGAAGAATTGCCAGCTTCTGGCTACGCAGCATACATAGGGAAAGATGTGGAAACCTTTATCCGCCAGTTTGGCAATCCTAAAGAAAAAATTAAAACAGGTCGTACGTATGAATTATGGACGTTCGGTTTGACGATGAATGATTACTTAGAAGTCAACGTTCGAGAAAATAAAGTCATCGCAATTAAGGCCTTTAACAATGACAAAATGATAGAACCGTTTAAAATAGATATGAAGCTTGCTGACTTGTCTGATTTAATGACGATTTATTCGAATTTTGCATTTAATTTTCATCATGAAGCTTACGATGTCGAGCTGATGGAAGAAGATATGAACTATCGACCACTGGTTGCTTTTGATAATGGCAGTTTTGCAGTGTTATTTTTTAATCAGCGGACAGGCGGTTTAATGGCAGTCAATTATGTCAATAAAGAAACGTTGCTCACGGAAATGCCGTATCAATTAAATGAAGGTTCTCCTTTGCCAGTTGATATAACGCAGTCAATGACCTTCGATCCTGTTCAAAGTAACCAAGCGATTTATGTCATGAATCTGGTTAAACAGCAAGAAAATCAAGCTGCTTTTTCAGTTTCTACACAAAGCCAAAAAGATGCCCAAACATTGTATCAAACGATGGCTAACCATACACCAACAATTTTGTCGGCAAATCGACAAGCAGAATTGTTACAAACGAGAGAGGAACATACAGCCATTCATCCCTTTCATTTGACTAAGGACGAATTTTCTTTATTAGTTAAAACGAGCAAACTTTCGTTGAGAGAACCAGCAGGTATTTTCCAAGAACCTGTTTATGATAGTACCTTTACTATTTTGTCATGGTTTTCGGACCCGCAATATGATAGCTATTTTGCTGAGTCAGAAACGACAGAATTGGGCGTTGCCTTTTCCAATGAAGGTGTGTTAGTCTTATTAGAGAAACGACCAGAAAATAGGCAAATCACGGAGAGTAGTGAAAAGTTATGATTGTGACAGAACATTTATTTGCAATTGAAGATCAAACAGAATGTTTAATTTCAGCACTTTTAGAAAGTGATGCTGTTCAAAACTATAAAGAAACAAAAAAAGCTATGTATGCTTCGGCGGAAGTTGCTCAGTTACAAAAAGCATTTTTAGAAGCTAAGTCAGCCTTTGAACGAGTAGAGGCTTATGGAATTCATGCACCCGATTTTCGGGAGAAACAACGAGCCCTACGTAAAGCGAAGCGGGCGCTTGATTTAAATGAAATCGTTGCAAATTATCGTTTTGCTGAGACAAACGTTCAAACGTTGCTAGATACAATTGGTTTAAAGATTGCGCAACTAATTTCTGAAGATATTAAAGTAGATGCTGGAAATCCTTTCTTTGAACGAGGAAAGAAACATTCAGGTTGTGGAGGAAGCTGCCATGCAAGCTAAAGAAGAAAAAGAATTTACGCTTCAAGAGCGTCGTTGCCTAATTGTTTGGGTATACACATTAAAACCGTTAAAACAGTTACGCCGATATGGACTGATTCACTATGTTTCACGAAAAATGAAATATGTGGTGATTTACATGAATGAAGAAAATATTGAAAGTAACATGGAAAAAATTAATCAGTTACATTTTGTTCGTAGTGTCGATAAATCGTATCGACCAGATGTCGAAATGAATTTTGCTGAAAAAATTGGTACCAAAGCGGCTTATCAAGAACAAGAAGACGATGGCTATGTAGTAGAGGAATTATCTACAGAGATTCGCTTAGCGGAGAATGTCTAATGCAAAAGAGTGAGAAATGTTATGAGAAATTTCAAACATTTTTCACTCTTTTTGTTATAATGAATTATAAAAGAATGATTGATAAAGGAGTCGAAACAATGCGTGTTATTTCTGGAGAATATGGTGGCCGGCGCCTGAAAGCGTTAGATGGCGACAATACTAGGCCTACAACAGATAAAGTAAAAGAATCTATTTTTAATATGATTGGTCCATATTTCGATGGTGGAATGGCGCTGGATTTATATTCAGGAAGTGGCGGGTTAGCGATTGAAGCCGTTTCTCGTGGAATGGACAAAAGTATTTGTATTGAAAAGAATTTTGCTGCACTAAAAGTAATTAAAGAAAATATTGCGATTACAAAAGAACCAGAAAAATTTGAAGTTAGAAAAATGGATGCTAATCGTGCCTTAGAACAGTTTTATGAAGAGAAGCTACAATTTGATTTGGTCTTATTGGATCCGCCCTATGCCAAACAAGAAATTGTTTCACAATTAGAAAAGATGTTAGAACGGCAGTTATTAACAAACGAAGCCGTTATCGTTTGTGAAACAGATAAAACTGTCAAATTACCGGAAACGATTGGTACACTAGAAAAAACAAGAGAAACCGTTTACGGAATCACTCAAGTAACGATTTATCGTCAGGAGGCGTAAGATGCGTAAAATTGCTCTATTTCCCGGAAGTTTTGATCCGATGACAAATGGTCATTTAAATTTGATTGAACGCAGTGCGAAGTTATTTGACGAAGTCATTATTGGCGTTTTTATAAATACAAGTAAGCAAACATTATTTACGCCAGAAGAGAAAAAATATTTAATTAAAGAAGCAACTAAAGAAATGCCAAATGTGCGTGTTATTATGCAAGAAACCCAGTTAACTGTGGAAAGTGCAAAATCATTAGGGGCTAATTTTTTGATTCGTGGCATTAGAAACGTCAAAGACTACGAGTACGAGAAAGACATTGCTAAAATGAATCAACATCTGGCGCCAGAAATTGAAACGGTTTTTCTATTAGCAGAAGAACCATATGCACATGTAAGCTCCAGTTTACTAAAAGAAGTTTTACGTTTTGGGGGCGATGTGTCTGACTATCTTCCTCCCAATATTTATCATGCGTTAAAACAAAAGAAGAATGACTGGAGCTAAAATAATGAATAAAAAAACAGAAAAATTTTCGTTTAAATCACTCATTCCAATGGTATTGGCATTGCTGCTAATTGGTTTGTTTATCGTCCCAATTCCTTATTATATTGAAGGACCAGGAACGACAGAAAATTTAAAAGAGTTTGTAACTGTTGATGGAAAAAAAGATACGCAGTCAGGTGCTTTTTATTTAACAACGGTGGGCATTCGTTCGGCCACTATTTTTTCTGCCATAAAAGCAAACTTTTCGGATTTTCAAGAAGTCATGTCAAAAAAAGAATTAATGGGAGATAGTAGTAATAGCGAATATAATCGAATTCAACAATACTATATGGATTCCTCAAAAAACGCCGCAATTGAGCAAGCCTTAAAATTAGCGAAGGTTCCATATGAGATGAAATTTAAAGGCGTCTATGTGTTAGCGATGGAAGACAACTCAAGTTTTAAAGGAAAAATTGAAGTTGGCGATACCGTGACAGGCGTGGATGGTAAATCTTTTAAAAGCAGTGAAGAATTAATGAATTACATTAAAGCACAAAAAGTGAATCAAAAAGTCATTGTTCAATTTATTCAAGATGGCAAAGCAAAAGAAGCGACCGGCAAATTAATTGAATTGCCAACAGATAAAAAAGCGGGGATTGGTATTGGTTTGACCGATCATACAGAAATTGATTCTTCTATCCCAGTATCTATTGAAGCGGGTGATATTGGTGGGCCATCGGCTGGTTTAATGTTTACTTTGCAGACCTATGAACAATTAAGTCATAAAGATTTACGTAAAGGTCATGAAATTGCTGGAACAGGTACGATGAACAGTCAAGGAATCGTTGGTAGAATCGGAGGCATTGACAAAAAAGTTGTAACTGCCAGTGAGAACGGCGCAGAAATTTTCTTTGCACCTGATGATGAAATAACTTCAGAAATGAAAAAAGTTGAGCCAAAAATCAAATCGAATTATCAAGAAGCACAAGAAGCTGCGAAAAAAATTGGGACAAAAATGAAAATTGTCCCAGTAAAAACGGTTCAAGATGCCTTGAACTATCTAGAGAAATTAAAATAAAAGTACGCCTGGACCAAAAATTACTAGTGAGTTTTGGTCCAGGCGCATTTTTTTTGTTAAAAAATGCGTAATTATATTTTGAAGGGAGGACAAACGATGGATTGGTTGAAACAGTTACCCAAAAAGTGGCTATTGCTAGGTAGTGGCGCGTCTATAGTTATTTTGATAACTCTATTAGTGAGCATTTATTTGATGGTTAATAAGGAGCCACGTGTAGACACCACAATGTGGGAGGAGACAAGTCTGACCACTATGGCAGAGGTCGCCACAGATGCCACAAAAGAAAGGGCAGAAACAATGATCTATGTTGATATTAAAGGCGCAGTGAAAGTACCAGGAATCTATCAACTAAAAAATCAGCAGCGGATTTGGGATGCTTTAGCTTTAGCTGGAGGCGTGAGCGAGGAAGCTGATACTACCCAGGTCAATTACGCTCAAAAAGTAAAAGATCAAATGATTATTTACGTGCCCAAAAAAGGAGAATCAGTGCCACAGTCATTAGAAACGCTGCAGGAATCAGCACCTGCTCAGCAAAATCAGGAGGAAAAAATCAACCTTAATACGGCAACAGAAGCAGAGCTACAAACGATTTCAGGAATCGGTGCGAAAAAAGCACAAGAGATTATTCGCTTTCGTGACGAACAAGGACCGTTTAAAACCGTCGAGGAACTGAAAAATGTTTCAGGTATTGGAGAGAAAACAGTAGAACGTTTAAAAGACATGTTGACAGTGACTGGCTAACTTTTAACAGAAAATTCCTGAGAATTCTTGACTATGGGATGCGGATAACATACTATTTGTAATAAGATTAAATGATTTGGCAAATCGAACACAGGAGTCATTAAAAATAAAGGAGGTTTATTATGGAACGAATTCCATGGGACCAATATTTTATGGGACAAAGCGTCTTATTATCATTAAGAAGTACTTGCACACGGTTAACTGTCGGAGCAACCATTGTTCGCGACAAACGAATTATTGCAGGAGGTTACAATGGTTCAGTCAGTGGCGGAACGCATTGTATTGATGAAGGATGTTATGTTGTTGATAATCATTGCGTTCGAACAATCCACGCAGAAATGAATGCAATTTTACAATGTGCGAAGTTTGGCGTCCCTACAGAAGGGGCAGAAATTTATGTGACACATTTCCCTTGCCTGCAATGTACAAAGATGATTTTACAAGCAGGGATTAAAAAGATTTATTATTTAAAGGATTACCGTAATGATGCGTACGCCCTAAATTTAATTGAACAAGTAGGAGCCACGGTTGAAAAAGTGACTTTAGTACCAAAATATTTTGCCGAATTACAATGGGGAGAAGAATTTGCCACACTTGAGGACAATCCTTCCTCAGCTGAGGAATAATTGGTTCTTCATAGCTCTGCTGACTAGTTGTGGGCTGTGGTGTTTTTTCGCACCTAGTCTATTAGGAGCTCTTCTTTTTTCTATCACTGTTATCCGTATTATCTGTACAAAAAGTTTTCCTGTTATATTGGGAGGTTTTTTGTGCAGTTTTTTAATAGTAGGGGGCATATTGATTTTCCAGTGGTTAAAGCCAGTCTCTTTGTTGCCTAAAGAAGTCCGCTTGTCAGGACAGCTAACGATATTACCAGATGAAATACAAGTAGATGGTGATCAAGTAAAATTTCCTGCCAATTGGATCGTAAAAGGCAAAAGGCAGAAAGTGATGGCATTTTATCAATTAAAAAGTGTGAAAGAAAAACAGCAATGGCACCAACTAACCACAACCATTCAGGCAACCGCTGTAGGTATTTTAGACTCGCCCCAAGGTCAAACCAACAAAAATGGCTTCAATTATCAACTATTTTTAAAGAATCAAGGAATCGAAGCTATTTTATTCATTGAGGAGATAGGACAACCGTGTTCCTTTTTTTCTTGGCGGTTTAAAGAAATCATTAGCGGCTGGCGGAAGTGGGTGATGGTACATATTCAGAAAAATTTTGCTGATACTAGTGCAATGTACATGAATGCGTTGCTTTTAGGTTTTCGTAATGAAGAATTTGCTGAAATAAGCGATAAATTTTCAGCATTAGGCATTTTGCATCTTTTTAGTTTGTCAGGGATGCATGTTTCTTTTTTCCTTCGTTTATTTCGCTTACTAATGCTAAGAATTGCTCGCCGAACGCAAGAAAGTTATTTTTTGTGGCAATGCGGTTTTTCACTGATATATGCTGGTTTAACAGGATTCTCAGTTAGTGTCATGCGGGCGCTTTTACAAACAAACCTCAATACGTTCAATCGACGGTTTAATTGGCAGGTTCCGGCCCTCGATTGTTGGAGTTTAACTCTCTTAGTGCACTTGATTGTTCAGCCAACCCTCTTTTTTTCAGTCGGCGGTCAATTTAGTTATTTACTTTCCTTTGTTCTGCTGTTTTTAGAGCAAACATTGGTTGGTTATTCTTCGCCTTTCATTAAAAATTGTTTAGGCTCTTTCCTATTGGCTGTGGCTTCCTTACCTATTTTAGTCCAATCATTTTATGAATGGCCCTTGTTAGGAAGTTTCTTAACATTTCTCTTGTTACCAATTTTTGAACGGTTCTTGTTACCGCTTTTGACGTTGAGCTTTTTTCTAGTGATTATTATGCCAGCACGTTATTTAGCAGCCTTGCTCGAACCACTATTTTTAACAATGAATGGCTTATTTGAGTGGGTGCTAGTTCACTTAAATCCGAAGCTGACCATCGGCTATTTAAATTCTTGGATACAAATTAGTTTGTTATTACTAATCGGATTTTCAATGATTTATTTAGCAGACAAGTCTAAAAAAATTTTTTTCTCAATCGGACTACTAATTGTTTTGATAAATAGTAAATACCTTTCGCCAATTGGCATTGTTGCAATGATCGATGTAGGCCAAGGGGATAGTTTGTTTATCCAAGCGCCTTTTCACAGAAAAAATACACTAATCGATACAGGTGGTCGGTTGTCTTTTGACAAAGAAGCTTGGCGGCAACGGAAAAATAGTCGATCAGGAGCGGAATATTCAGTGATTCCTTTTCTCAAAAGTCAAGGAGTCAAACGTTTAGATGAAGTGATCATCACACACGCACATGAAGACCATTTTGGCGATTTATTAGCCATTGCGCAGAAGGTTCCAATTTCTGTTCTTTATTTCCCTAAAGGAGCAGCTGAAGCCAATTTTTCGTTTCGCCAAGTCTTGAAACAACTCCAAAAAAGCGGAACAGACTGTCGGCCAATTTTAGCGCCCAAGCGAATTAATGGGCCCATTTCTCTTCAAATTTTATCGCCCAATAAGAGCAGTATTGGGGGCAATAATAACTCGATAGTGTTTTCCACACAATTAGGCGGACGGCATTTTTTATTTACTGGTGACTTGGAAGCCGAAGGAGAAGAACAAGTGTTGGCTCGCTATCCCCAGTTGACAATCGACATCTTGAAAGTCGGTCATCATGGTAGTAAAACGTCGTCTACTAAAAGATTTATCAAACAGCTTAATCCGCGAGAAGCATTGATTTCAGCTGGACTGAATAATCGTTTTAAACATCCTCATCAGGAGACATTAGCGACGCTGGAGGAGCAAAAAATAAATTATTATCGGACCGATCTTCAAGGAATGATTTATTATCAATGGTTACCTTGGCAAGGGCTTTCTAAAGCCAAATTTGTTAAAGAACAAGACTAGTATTTCCAGAAGTAACATGATAGGATAAACAAGAGAAACGAGAAAAGGAGCGAGCCAATGGAGTTACAAAAAGCTTTGAAAGAAGTGCGAGAGCAAAAAATCGCTCCAGTGTATTTATTAATAGGAACAGAACTTTATTTAACTGAATTATTTAAAACAACATTGATGAAAGAATTGTTGACGGAAGAGGATGATCAATTTAACTTTTTCTCATTTGATATGGAGGAAACACCTTTAAGTGCAGCGATTGCTGAAGCGGAAACAATTCCGTTTTTTGGTGATTATCGCCTTGTCTTTGTGGAAAATCCTTACTTTTTAACTGCCGAAAGAAAAACAAACGGTGTGGAACATGATGTCAATCTTTTATTGAATTATTTGGAAAGTCCATCACCAACAACTGTTCTTGTTTTTATGGCCTCATATGAAAAATTAGATGAACGCAAAAAAATTACCAAAGCATTGAAAAAAAATGCCACAGTAGTTGACGTCAATCCAATGGATGAAAAGGCTATTCGTCAGTACATTTCTCAAACGATTGAGAGCGAAGGGTACACTATTCGCTCCGATGCTTTTGATTTATTACTTCAATTGACAGACTTGAACTTATCAAAAATTATGGGAGAATTACAGAAGCTGTATTTATATGCCCTTGAAACGAAGACAATTACACGAGGTGCGGTTCAAGAATTAGTCCCTAAGTCTTTGGAACATAATGTTTTTGACTTAACCAACGAAGTACTTTCTGGAAACAGTGAAAAAGCTGTTCAATTGTATGAAGATTTACTTTTACAAGGAGAAGAAACCATTAAGTTAAATGCAATCTTATTGAATCAGATTCGCCTTTTTCTGCAAACAAAAATTTTGGCTAAGATGGGCTATCAACAAGCGAATATTGCTGATACATTAAAGGTTCATCCTTATCGAGTCAAGTTAGCGTTACAACAAGTCCGACGATTTGAATTGTCTCGATTAGAAAGACTTTATGATGAATTAGTTGAAAATGATTACCGCATGAAAACGGGCCAAATGGATAAAGAATTACTATTCCAATTATTTATTTTAAAATTGACTGCACAAGCAAAATAAGAAAATGCCAGAGGCAATCGTCATACAACGATTGTCTCTGGCACTTTCTTATTATTTAGCTCCTAATAGTTCTTCTTTTCCGTGAACAAGCTGTGTCAACATGGCACAGAAAGGTGTTGCTACGTTGTATTTTTGTCCTTTGCGCCAAACGGCACCATTAATGTAATCAATTTCTGTGAGACGATGATTTTTAATTAAATCTTGATACATAGACGGATAGTGCAAGCCAATGCCATTTGGATCATAAGTTTGAACAATATGTGTATAGACTTCTGCTTGATCTAAATAAATGGCTTCTTTTTCTGCGACTGCTGCAAATTCACTGATTAATGTTTTAACAAGGGATTCACTAACAGGTAGTGCGCCAAATTCGGCAATATTACAATCAAGGATTGTACACAAACCGTTTAGCGTGCCATTGACACAGGCTTTCCGCCAAATAGAGTAGCGAACATTGCTACTATAGCTTGGATTTAAACCAGCTTTTTGGAAGACATCAACGACTTCTAAAGCAAATTTTTTACCAGAAGGATCAATATTTTCTAATTCAATTTCGCCATCACCTAAAAGTTTAACACGTCCCGGTCCTTCTAAACCAGCTGTCCACATGGTAATGCCAACCAAGATGTTTTCTTTTGGTACATATTTTTCTAGTACATCTTCATGACCTAAGCCATTTAATAAACATAGTACATACGTTTTTTCAGTAATCATTGGTTGAATCGCTTTAAACATTGCATCTAATTGTTGTGCTTTGGTTAAAGCGATAATTAAATCTACTTGTTCATTTTGATGGTCAATTTCTTCTGGTGAGAAGATTGGTAGGTTCGCGACAACTTCTTCTCCGTTAAAATCAGCGATTAAACCATTTTTACGAATAGCTTCAATGTGCGCGGGCCATTGATCGATTAAAGTTACATCATTTCCGCCTTGATGCAACATAATTCCTAAACGGCTGCCCATAGCGCCGGCACCAGCAATTGCAATTTTCATGTGTATCCATCTCCTTAAAAGTTCTTTAACCGTTATTATTATACAGCAACTTTCCTAAAAATGAATAAATGGGACTTGCAAATTTGTTATTTTTTAAATGTTTCCTAAAAAGTAAGGATTGCATCAAATGGTAAAGTAAGCTAAAATAAAGCGTGGAAAAGTTTATAAATGAAAGTAGAGGAATCGTTAATGACGAAAGAAAAATTTTGTCGAGAATCACGAGTGATTCAAACACATCGTGTATTTCCCTTTGATTTAAATCCCTTTGGTGCACTATTTGGTGGGAAATTAATGTCTTTAATTGATGACGCCGCATCCATTTCCGTTTCACGACATTGTCGGAGAGGGGCAGTTACAGCATCTTTAGATAACTTGAATTTTTTAAAACCTTTAAAAGAAAATCACTCAGTGTGTGTTGAAACGTTTGTTTCTGGCGTGCATCATAAATCGATGGAAGTATTTGTTAAAGTTGTAGGAGAAGATTTAACAACTGGAGAGCGTTATTTAGCGGCGACTTGTTTTACAACTTTTGTAGCCATTCCGTCTCATATGAATCCCGAAAGTGACTTCCAATTAGCGGCAGTCGTCCCAGAAACTGCAGAAGAAAAGTTGATTTGTTCCAATTATGAAACGAGACGACAACAACGTTTAGCTTTGCGAGAAGAGACTAAATTATTTAGTCAACATCTCACAACGGATTTACCGTGGATTGATTCACCTTTATAAAAAAATGTCCGAGTCTTTGTGAAAACAGACTTGGACATTTTTTGATGAAAAAAGAAGCTAACATGAATGCTAACTTCTATCTCACATTATTTAGCTAATTTGCTTAAACGAATTTTATCGCGGTTAGCTTTGTTTTTATGGATTAAACCTTTAGTTGCAGCCATATCAACAGCTTTAACAGCTTCGTTGTATAAAGCATCGACGTTATCAGCTCCAGCAGCTACAGCTTCTTCAAATTTCTTGATTGCTGTACGCATTGCGTTTGTTTGAGATGAATTTTTCGCATTCGCGTTAGCACTTGTACGTACGCGTTTGATTGCAGATTCGATATTTGGCATTTGTTTCACCTCCGATGATTTAGGTTTTACACTGGTCAGCCAATGTAATTCAACAGTAATCATTATACCTAATCCATTGTTCCATTGCAATAAAAGACGACAAGTTTTTTTCCTTAACAGACAATTTCAAGAAAAAAATAAGAAAATTTGCCAGAGCCTTAAGAAAAAAGCATACATTTTTTTTAAAACATGCTATGATAAAATAGATAAATGAAAAATGGTGGTGTCTTTGTGAGTATTGCATTATTGGTAACGATTACTTTGGTAATGGGTGTAATTTTTGTTAACGGTTGGACGGATGCGCCGAACGCAATTGCAACCGCTGTCTCGACTCGGGTGTTAAAACCGAATGTCGCAATTTGGATGGCTGTTGTGATGAACTTTTTAGGTGCATTAGTCATGACCTTTTTTAATGCCCAAGTAGCTGAAACGATTAGTAACATTGTTAGTTTTGACGCAAATGGAAACGCTTCACAGGTGGCTTTGGCTGCTTCGCTTTTTTCAATTGTGGTTTGGGCAGTTGCTGCGTGGTATTTTGGTATTCCCACAAGTGAAAGCCATGCGTTAATTGCCGGCTTGACTGGTTCGGCAATGGCATTAGGTGGTTTGGGTGCAGTCAATGGCTCGGAATGGATTAAAGTGCTTGTTGGTCTAGTTGTTTCTACCGTTATGGGCTTTGGCGGCGGTTATTTGATTGCCAAACTTGTTGTGAAAGCTTTCTCGGCTGTGCCTAGAAGAAAAGCCAACAAATTTTTTACAGTTGGACAAGCCTTTGGTGCAGGAGCTAATGCTTTTTTACATGGTGCGCAAGATGGGCAAAAATTTATGGGCGTGTTCATGTTAGTGCTTTTTTATAATAATTTAGTCGAAAAAACAGGTGGCGGTTTTGTGATTCCGTTATGGGTTATGGTTCTGTGTTCCATTACAATGGGCATTGGAACTTCTGTGGGCGGCATGAGAATCATTAAATCAGTCGGGATGGATATGGTAAAACTTGAACGCTATCAAGGCTTCACTGCAGATTTAAGCACGGCTATTTGTTTATTTTTAGCATCGGCTTTTGGGATTCCAGTTTCAACTACTCATACAAAAACAACAGCGATTATGGGAGTAGGTGCTTCTAAGCGAATCTCAAGTGTTGACTGGCGTATCGTGAAAGAAATGCTGATAGCATGGATTTTAACTTTCCCAGGATGTGGGCTGATCGCTTATGTGATGTCAAAATTATTTATTGCAATTTTTTAAGGAGAGAAAAACATGGCACGTAAAAAACAATTTGATTATTTTGGAGAATTAAATCAGTTAGCAACAAATGCTTATGAAGCGGCAAAGGTTTTGCAAGAAATTGTAGACAATTATTCATTAGAAAACTTAGTAAAAAAATCAGAAGCGATTCATCAATTGGAAAAAGAGAATGATGAAATTGTTCGCAAAATTTTAAATGAACTCTATATTTCCTTTATTACGCCAATTGATCGAGAAGATATTGTCGATATTACGGATCACTTAGATAACATTATCGATAGCATTAATAGTTTGTCTTATTTACTTGATCATTTAGTTGTCGAAGAAATGATTGCGCCCGCGCTAGAATTAACTGCTTATATTGTTAAAGCGACAGAAGGCGTTAAATCAGCAACGAAGGAATTTGCAAAATTTAAAAATTCTAAAACGTTAGTTTCATTGATTGATGAAGTGAATACGATTGAATCTCAAGGCGATAAATTATACAGTAGCGCCATGAAAGATTTGATGACTAACGAAAAAGATTTATTAAAAGTTATCAAGTGGAAAGATGTTTATGATCAGCTTGAGCGCACGATTAATGATTGTGAATCAGCTGTTAATATTATTGTCGGAATTGTCATCAAAAATACGTAAAGAAAAGAGGGGGGAGCTGTTGGTTAAAGTAATTATTGATGCTGATGATTTTGGGATGTCAGAAGCGATTAATCATGGCATTATCAAAAGTTATGTCGATGGTTTAACGACGTCGACACTTTTGATGCCCAATTTACCAACAGCAGAACATGCCGTTGCGTTAGCAAAAAATTATCCAGGCTTATTTGTAGGTCAGCATACGAATTTTTTATTAGGGAAACCTTGTGCGGACCCATGTATGATTCCTTCACTGGTAGATGAACAAGGCAATTTTCATCGCTCTTCTTATTATCGTCAACAAAAACAAGTAACCTTCGTATATGAAGAAGTACGACTTGAAACGATTGCGCAATTGACGCGCTTTAAGGAACTAACTGGACATTATCCTGAACATTTTGATTGCCATTCGATTGGTGATGAAGTGGTTGATCAAGTATTTTTAGAATTAGCAGAAGAGTACGGACTTCATACAACCCTGAAATATAGTGGGGAAAAAGAATATCCACCGCAACAAGGTTATTTCCAGGTGACACATTTGTTAGAGTCTGGGGCGTTATCTTATATTCACGAAGGCGTATCAGTGGAGAATTTTTTAAAAGATGACTTTGGTTTATTACGGATGCCGGTATCGGCAATTGCTGAGATGCATTTTGATGTTGGGTATTTGGATCAATTTGTGTTAGATAATTCTTCATATACCACTTTACGCTGCAAAGAATTAGCAACGATTTGTGATCCTCGTGTTCGTCAGTGGTTTGAAGAACAGGGGATTGAGCGAATAACGTTTGGTGATTTAAAAAAATAAAACCGTTGCTTTCAACAGTGAAAGCAACGGTTTTATTTTTATGAGAATAACCAGTAGCCAATTAAAATCGCACCTAAAATTACGCGATACCAACCGAAAACTGTAAAATCGTTTTTCTTCAAGTAATTCAATAAGAATTTAATCGCAATGATGGAAACAACGAAGGCAACAATAGAGCCAGTTAATAAAATAATGATTTCTTCTGACCCAAACGTATTTCCTTTGGCCAAGAATTTAAAGATTTTTAAAAAACTTGCTCCAAACATTACTGGAATTCCTAAGAAAAATGAAAACTCTGTTGCAACGAAACGTGAGGCCCCAATTAAGATTGCCCCTAAAATGGTCGCTCCTGAACGTGAAGTTCCTGGAATTAATGCCAGTACTTGGAAAGCACCAACGATTAAAGCGGCTTTATAAGTGAAGTCTTTTAGATTAGTACACTTCGGTGCAACATTTTTATTTCGTTTTTCAATGATAATAAAAGCAATCCCATAAACAATTAACATAATCGATACTGTTAAAAAGTTATAAAAATGTGCATCTAAATAATCATCAAATTTTAGACCAATAACTGCCGCTGGTAAACAAGCGACTAAGACTTTAGACCAAAGAATCCAAGTATCTTTTTTCTCTTCGCCATTTTTCTTTGGTGAGAAAGGATTCAATTTGTGGAAGTATAAAATAACAACCGCCATAATTGCTCCCAATTGGATAACGACGTTGAACATTTCCATAAAATCTTTACTTAGATCGAGTTTAATAAACTCATCCACTAAAATTAAATGTCCGGTACTACTAATTGGAAGCCACTCGGTAATTCCTTCGATAATACCAAGAATAATTGCTTTCCATAGGTTAGCAAAAAGCATGTCACCATTCCTTTCTGAAATAAATGCAAAATACATCAAGTATAAGTATACCCGCTGACAAAGTAAATGCCAATGCAAATTCTTATTTTAAAATAAATTTTAGAATTATACAAAGGTGCCACTTGTAATTCATGAAACTTTTTTCTATACTAGTGATACTTTAAAAAATGGGGGAAGAGAAATGTTTGGATTTTTGAAGAAAAAGAATGAAGTTATCGAAAATAATACAATGTATGCCGTTGCCAATGGAACCGTTATCCCAATTAGTGAAGTGAATGATCCTGTTTTTTCACAAAAAATGATGGGAGATGGCTACGCAGTAGTTCCAGAAAATGGTGAAATTTATGCACCTATTGAAGGAGAAGTTTTAAGCGTTTTCCAAACAAAACATGCCATTGGTTTAAAAATGACAAACGGTCTTGAAATTTTATTACACATGGGTATCGATACGGTGGAGTTAAACGGGGCACCGTTCACTATTAAAGTGAAAGAAGGCGACCAAGTGACTGCAGATACGGTGGTCGCAATTGCTGATTTAGAGGCAATTAAAGCAGCTGGTAAAGGAACTGAAATGGTTGTCATTATTACCAACATGGATAAAGTAGCACAATTTTCGTTAGAGAAAACTGGCGTGGTTACAGCTGGTACACCAGTTGGCTCTGCCACAGCCAATTAATGAATTAGACAGATATTTCTATAAAGGAATATCTGTTTTTTTTTGAACAGAAATAAAATTTTATTTTGGAATTAAAAAATATTTAGAAAAATAGTTGAAATTTTATTTCAAACAAGTTATAATGAAAGCGTATTAGAGAGGAGCTAAAAAGATGTATGGTATTTCAGTTTTTCTTGGTGAAGAGATTACAAACGATACAATTATTTATATCAAAAAGATGAAAGCGCTTGGATTTGATGGTATTTTCACTTCTTTACACATTCCAGAAGATGATACTTCTCTTTATCGCCAACGCTTGACTGATTTAGGGGCAATTGCTAAGGCAGAAAAAATGAAAATTATGGTAGATATTTCAGGTGAAGCGTTAAAAAGAGCGGGTTTTTCTTTCGATGAATTAGAGCCTTTAATCGAATTGGGCGTAACTGGTCTTCGGATGGACTACGGCATTACGATAGAACAAATGGCTCATGCTTCACATAAGATTGATATAGGATTGAATGCTAGTACCATTACACTGGAAGAAGTGGCTGAGTTAAAGGCTCACCAAGCGGACTTTTCTCGCTTAGAAGCTTGGCATAATTATTATCCAAGACCTGAAACAGGCATTGGAACAACATTTTTTAATGAAAAGAACCGCTGGCTTAAAGAATTAGGCTTACAAGTTTTTACTTTTGTGCCAGGAGATGGGCAAACAAGAGGCCCAATTTTTGCTGGTTTACCAACATTAGAAAAACATCGTGGGCAAAATCCTTTCGCCGCTGCCGTTGGTTTGATGGCTGATCCTTATGTCGATGCTGTTTATATTGGTGATCCTACAATTAGTGAGCGAACCATGGCTCAATTTGGTTATTATCACCAAACCAATCAATTTCTGTTAGAAGTAGCACCTAGCGAGAGCCGCTATTTGAAGCGAATACTTGGGACTCATACCAATCGTTTAGATGCTGCAAGAGATGTTTTGCGAAGTGAATTATCAAGAACGAGTGAAATGTTCAGAAAAGATGAAATTGCAACGATTGAGTCAGAGCAGACTGAAGCACGTCCAGTGGGAACCGTAACGATTGATAATGAAAAATATGGTCGCTATATGGGAGAAATTCAAGTCACACTTGTGGACTTGCCGAAAGATGAAAAAGTCAATACGATTACACGAATTATTGAAAAAGATCAAACGATATTGCCGTTAATCAAGGCAGGCAATCAATTTACGCTAGTCACGGAAGGAACGATAGAAAATGAATTTAGAAAACTTAACAACTGAACGTAGAAATGAAAATACAATGGGCTTAGATGAGATGAGTGTCAAAGAAGCTTTACAAAAAATGAATCAAGAAGACCAAAAAGTTGCAATGGCAGTGGGTCAAGAATTAGCAGCCATTGAACCAGTGGTAGAAGCCATCATCAAAAGCTTCAATCAAGGCGGCCGCTTGATCTACATGGGCGCTGGTACGAGTGGTCGGTTAGGTGTCTTAGATGCAGCCGAATGCGTACCAACTTTTGGCGTCGAGCCAGAGATGGTTCAAGGCCTCATCGCTGGTGGTCAAAAAGCAATGACTGTCGCAGTAGAAGGTGCTGAAGATTCAAAAGAACTAGGTCGTCAAGATTTAGTTGATCTAAAATTATCAGCAAATGACATTGTTGTTGGGATTGCAGCCAGTGGTCGGACGCCTTATGTAATTGGCGGTTTAGAATATGCTACAACGGTGGGAGCAGCTACCGCAACTGTGGCATGTAATAAAAATGCCGAAATTAGTAAATATGCGCAAATGCCGATTGAAGTAGATGCAGGACCTGAATTTTTAACAGGTTCGACTCGCTTGAAATCTGGGACAGCTCAAAAATTAATTTTAAATATGTTATCAACTATTTCCATGATTGGTATTGGGAAAGTCTACAATAACTTAATGGTTGATGTAAAACCAACCAATGAAAAATTAGTGGAGCGTTCCAAACGGATTATTATGGAAGCAACGGGTTGTAGTTATGAAGTTGCCGAACTAAAATTTGTAGAAGCAGAAGAAAATGTGAAGTTAGCAATTGTAATGATTTTAACTGATAGTACTAAAGAAGAAGCAACACAAAAATTAATTGACGGGAATCAATTTATCAAGAATACATTAAATTAAGGAATTAGGAGGGTGTTTTAACATGGCAGAAGAAAGAATTAAACGCATTGCTGATGGGATTTATAAAGAAGTTGGTGGTCAAGAAAACGTGGACAAAGTCATTCATTGTATGACTCGTGTTCGTATGGATATCCGCGATTATGACAAAGTAGATATTGAAGGATTGAAAAAAATTGATGGCGTTATGGGCGTCGTAGAAGACGATACGTTGCAAGTAGTTGTTGGTCCAGGGACTGTTAACAAGGTTGCACAAGAAATGGTAGATCAAGCAGGTGTCAAATTGGGAGAACCATTTAATCATGACACCGCAACTGATGCTTCAGCAGGCAAATCTGGAAAAGATTTAGTAGAAGAAAAAGCCGCTCAAATGAAAGCACAACAAAAAGCGAAACAAAATAACACTTCACCATTTAAAAAAGTGTTAAAAGCTATTTCTAGTATCTTTGTTCCGATGATTCCTGCCTTTGTTGGGGCTGGTATTATTGGCGGGATTGCAGCTGTTATGTCTAACTTAGTTGTTGCTGGTGATATTTCAGCTTCATGGCAACAATATATTGATGTCTTAAATATCATTAAAAATGGGATTTTTGCTTATTTAGCTCTTTACACTGGGATTAACAGTGCCAGCGTTTTTGGTGCAACGCCAGCGTTGGGTGGTGTTATTGGGGCAGTCACAATGTTGACAGGAATGAATCCGGATGCACCAATCAGTAATATTTTCACTGGGGGAACATTATCTGCAGGACAAGGCGGAATTATCGGTGTTATTTTTGCCGTATGGTTATTATCATTGTTAGAAAAACAATTGCATAAAATTGTCCCAGAATCAATTGATATTATCGTAACGCCAACCATTTCACTTTTAGTGATTGGCTTAGCAACTATTTTCTTAATCATGCCTGTAGCCGGAGCTATTTCTAATGGCTTAGTTGGTATTATCAATGTTGTCTTAGAAAAAGGTGGCATGGTTGCTGGCTTTACTCTTGGTTTAACCTTCTTGCCAATGGTAATGTTTGGTTTACATCAAATTTTGACGCCAATCCACATTGAAATGATTAATCAAACAGGGATGACTTTGTTATTACCAATTCTGGCCATGGCTGGTGCGGGACAAGTCGGTGCAGCTTTAGCATTATGGATTCGTTGTAAATCAGATAAAAAATTAGTTGAAATGATTAAAGGTGCCTTGCCAGTTGGGATTTTAGGTATTGGTGAACCATTAATCTACGGAGTTACTTTACCATTAGGACGTCCATTCATTACTGCTTGTATCGGCGGTGGTATTGGTGGTGCGGTGATTGGGGCCTTCGGTAATGTTGGTGCGATTGCTATTGGACCAAGTGGGGTGGCTTTAATTCCATTAATTGCCAACAACCAATGGCTTGCATATGTATTAGGTTTATTGGCTGCTTACGCAGGTGGTTTTGTAGCAACGTTATTCTTTGGGATTCCTAAAGATATGCAAACAACTAAATAATAAATAGAAAAAGGAGAACTTGGCTTCTCCCTTTTTCTTTGTTAAAATTTAATTGCGTAGGAAATGGTGTATCAGGAGGGGTTGTTTATGCAACAAAATATTGTCTTATCTATCCAAGATCGTCTACAACAATTACCAAAATCAGAACGAAAAATCGCAGAATATATTTTAAAAAATACAGAAACAGTTATTTCAATGAATGCGCAAGAGCTAGCGAAACAAGCAGGATCAAGCCCAGCGGCAATTATTCGCTTTTGTCATTCTATGGATGTGAATGGCTTCACAGAGTTGAAACTTTTATTATCTGCAAATCTTGGCCAAATGAAGCAGCAAATGTATACTGAAGTTACTAAAGGGGAATCAACAGCTGACATTAAACAAAAGTTACAGGCGCGCTTTGTTCATGTGGTTGAGCGAAGCGGTCAGACATTAGAGGATGTCGCAGTGAATGAAGCCGTTGATTTGTTGGAAAAAACAGAAGTAATTTTTGTCTATGGGTTGGGCGCCTCTTCGTTGGTTGCTCAAGATATTTATCAAAAATTTACGCGATTAGGCCGAACGGTATTTACAACATTGGATCATCATTTATTTGCTTCCATGTTAGGCTCAACAGAAAAGCCTAGTGTTTTTATTGTTATTTCTAATTCTGGAACGAATAAAGAAGCAAGTACTTTAGCTGATTTAGCGAAGCAGCAAGGGATTCCTATTGTTAGTATCACACAAGATGAAAAATCAGTGATTGGTGAAAAAAGTGATATCGTCCTCCAAACCTCTAGTGGGGAAGACGTGCCATTGAGAAGTGCGGCTACTGTTTCCTTGGTGGCACAATTGTATGTAGTCGATGTTTTATTTTTTGCTTATGCAGCAAAAAACTATAAGGAAACCTTAGAAAAAATTCAAATTTCAAGAAAAAACGTAGAACGTTTAAAAGAATAAATAAAAAGAGAAGGTTATCTGTCATTTTGACAGATAACCTTCTCTTTTTTTACAACAAACGGCGCTTTTCAGCGATCTTTTTTCCCTTTTCAATATAAGAAATATCATTAATTCCTTGAATGGTAAATGTTCCTTTTTCGTAAGTTAAGGTCGTCACGCTACCATTCTCCAGCGCCATCTGCATAGGCAAACTTGCATCAATTAAGGAAAGTAAAAAGGAAATTGTTAGTCCATGGGAAACCACCATGACTTTGCCGCCACCATTTTTTTCTCGATGATGAGCGATATCTTCGAAACCAGACCAAACACGATCACGGATAACTTCATAAGGCTCCGCCCAGTCAGCCGTATCGGCTTCAATAATAGCATTTGCTAGCTCACGATAGGTAATCTTCGTGGTCATCATGTCCTCATAACTTTTAAAAGCTAAAATGCGTGGCACCACACCCCAAAGTTCACCATCATAGCCACCATCTAAAGAACCAAAACACCACTCACGAATCCGTTTATCGGTTAGGTAAGGAATCTTTTGGTGGTTTTGATGTTCTTGTAAAATAATCTGAGCGGTTTGCATGGCACGACCACTATCACTACTATAGGCTTCCTTAAAGTCTATGTCCCTAAGACCTAAGCCTAAATGATAAATGCCTTCTTCTCCTTGTTTGGTTAAGGGGGTATCTGACCAGCCTTGGGTACGGCCAATCGTATTAAACATCGTTTTTCCGTGACGAATAATATAAAGTGTCGTTGCTTCAGTCATTGCTACTCCTCCTAAGTTTCTTTAAATAGTGAATAAATCTCTAATTAAAAAATGGGTTTGTGGCTTTTTCATGTTGAATGGTCGTGGCATCACCATGGCCTGGATAAACAGGAAATTCTTCTGGTAAAGTGAATAGATAGGTCGTAATGCTGTGTAATAATTGTTGCATATCACCAGTGTGTAAATCGGTACGACCAATACTACCTTTAAACAATGCATCCCCAACAACAACAAAATCATCAAAGACAAAGCTGACGCTACCAATTGAATGACCAGGTGTTGGGACTACGGAAAATTTCATGCCGCCAATTTCATAATCGGTTAGTTTAAATTCATGTTCGGCGGGTTGAACAATAATATTTGCTATATCATCATGTCTGCCTAATCCTGAAAGATTCAAAATAGGATTGGAAAGCCACGCTTGTTCTAATGGACTAACATAAACAGGGATTTGATAATGATGGCGCAATTCTTCTACCGCACCAATATGATCATAGTGAGTATGTGTTAATAAAATAGCGGCTGGTTTCTTCCCTAAACGGGTAATTTCTTGAATTAGTTTTGCTCCTTCTGCACCTGGATCAATAATTAATAACGCTTCTTCATTATAAACAAGATAACAGTTTTCTTGAATAACACCTGTTCTAATTTGTTCGATCTGTATCATCTCAGGACCTCCTAAAGTTCTAACGATTCTCTTCAAGTATACCGAAGAATCTTAAGAATAGAAAGTTTTCTTGTTTATCCAAAGAAAAAATAAATCATTCTTAGAATGTTCGGTTTTTACTTGTTTTAACACGGATTTTTTTTAAAAAAATCACATTTTTATAGTTATTAAGCGAAAGTTTATGTATAATCTTCATGTGATAGTAAGGAGGAGTATTAAATGTTTCATTTTGTAATAAAAGGAACAGGTTTTTCTAGTAAAAATTTGCAAGAGATTAAAGTTTATGAAGAGACACTTTTTTGTATAGATGAGGCCGGAGTAATTCAGGAAATAATTGAACCAGATGCTGAAGCGTATGAAACTGTGCTAGCAGAACAAAAAGAGGCACAACGTTTTCAAGAATTGCCCCAAGATTCTTATCTTTTACCCGGCTTTGTTGATTTACATGTCCATGCACCTCAGTGGGCACAATCAGGGACCGCCTTGGATATTCCATTGTATGAATGGCTGAATACGTACACGTTTCCTTTGGAGTCCAAGTTTGCAGATTTAGCATTTGCCCAACAAGTCTATGATGAATTGGTAACCCAATTGTTAGCTAATGGGACAACAACAGCCCTTTATTTTGCAACCATTCATTATGAAGCTAGCCGTCGTTTGGCAGAGATTTGTGCGGAAAAAGGGCAGCGTGGCTTAATTGGTAAAGTTGTAATGGATGATCTTAATGAGAATCCAGAATACTATCGTGATCAAACAACGCAACAAGCATTAGAAGAAACGGAACGGTTTATTCAAGAAATTCAAACATTAGCGCAGCAAACAAAACAAGGCGTGTATCCCGTTGTAACTCCGCGTTTCATTCCAAGTTGTACAGAGGAAGCACTTAAAGGATTAGGAGAATTAGCAGCGAAATATCAAGTCCATGTTCAAAGTCATTGTAGTGAGAGTGATTGGGAACATCAATTTGTTCAAGAACGTTTTGAAAAAAATGATGCTCAAGCATTGAATGATTTTGGTTTATTGACAGAAAAAGCAGTGATGGCACATGCAGGCTTTTTAGAAGAAGCAGATATGAATTTATTCCATGAAACAGGGACGGCTGTGGCGCACTGCCCAATCTCTAATGCTTATTTTGGTAATGCAGTAACACCGATTGCAAAATTAGTACATCAACATCAAGTAGAAGTTGGTTTAGGTAGTGATCTTTCAGGTGGTTTTTCACCAAGTCTTTTTGACAATTTAAAGCAAGCGGTTATTTCTTCTAGAATGTTAGAAGATGGCGTCGATGCTACAAAAAAACCAGAAGTACGAGGTGTTAAAACAGCACGGATTACCGTAAATGAAGCGTTTTATTTAGCTACTGCTGGTGGTGGTCAAGCGCTAAGTTTACCAATTGGAAAATTAGAAAAAGGGTATGCTTGGGATGTTCAAATTATTAATACAAGCTTGTCACAAGCACGAATTCCTAAAAATCCAGGGGAATCATTGCTTGATATTTTCCAAAAAATCTTATATTTAGCACGACCAGAAAATATTCGAGAAGTCTGGGTACAAGGTGAAAAAGTACATGATAAAAATTTAATGTCAGCAACTAAAGGAGTATAAAAAATGAGTGAAAAGAAACAAAATAATCTTCATTTAACAGTGGGGCCAGAAGATTCAGTATCTTTTGGGCAGGCCACTATGTTAGGGATTCAGCATGTCTTAGCAATGGACGTGTACGTCGTACCTGTGATCATTGCTTCAATTATTGGGATTAGCACAGCACAAACGTCTTCTTTAATCCAAGCAACATTTATAGCAGCAGGACTTGCCACGATTATTCAATCTCATTTTTGTATGAGATTACCAGTTGCGCAAGGCCCTTCATTTATTCCAATCGGGGCAATTGCAGGAATTTATTTTGCCAATAACCAACAAGGAAATGGCTGGGGCGCAGTTTTAGGTGCTAGTTTAGTGGGGGCAATTGTTGTTATTATATTAGGATTTACTGGTATTTTTAATCGTTTAATCACTAAATTTGTTCCACCAATTGTGGGAGGAACAATTATTTTTGTGGTGGGGCTTTCGTTAATGCCAGTCGCTTTATCGGATAATATTTACCACGCAAAAGGGGAATTAGGACAAAATATTTTATTAGCATTTATAGCAGCGGGTACGTTGATCTTCTTTGCGCTCTTAGGTTCTGCTTTGAAAAAAGGGCGGATTTTCCGCGTTTCTTCTGTCATTTTGGCATTATTATTTGGGAGCATCGCGGCACAATTATTAGGGGTACTTGATTTATCAGCCGTTAGTAAAGCGGCTTGGTTTAGTTTGCCTCAGTTACCATTAGTTAACTTTTCTTTCCAATTTGATTGGTCAGCTATTGCCACGATGTTAGTTATTTATCTGGTTTTAATGGCGGAAACAACAGGCACTTGGTTTGCTGTGAGTCATGTTGTCGCTGAACCTTTGACCGAAGAAAAAATTAATCGCGGCGTAATTGGTGAAGGCTTAGGTTGCTTAGTTTCTTCATTCATTGGCGGCACGCCAGTAACTAGTTACTCTACAAATGCTGGGATTATTTCAATCACTGGAGTTGCTAGTCGCAAGGTTTTTGTGGCTGCAGGTGCGTGGTTTGTCTTATTTGGCTTATCTGGAAAACTTTCCACCTTGATTTCGGCCATTCCGGCACCAGTTATCGGCGGTGTTTTTGTGGTTGTTTGTGGCATCATTTCTGTAAGTGGAATGAAAGTCATGAGTGATGTAACAATTCATGAAAAAGAGATGTATGTAATTGCCGTTCCGATTATTATGACATTAGCGTTGACATTGTTACCAAAAGAGTTTTTGGAAACTCTACCACAATTTTTACAATATTTATTTAGTTCACCCGTGGCAACTGCCTCAATTGTTGCTATTTTATTGCAGGCCATTTTACCAAACGTTCAAGAAGGGTAAAAAGATTAATTTTCGTTAAAACGCCTTTGACAAGTGGCGGTAAATAGTGTAAATTAACAATGGTGTTTTTAAACACGAACGTTAAACGGCCGAATGTTCGGTTTTTACGTTATTTTTGTAAATAACTAGGAGGCAGTAAGTATGAAAGTTTTTGATTATGAAGATGTCCAATTAATTCCCAATAAATGTATCGTGAATAGTCGTTCTGAATGTGATACTACAGTAACTTTAGGAAAACATTCGTTTAAAATGCCTGTCGTTCCAGCGAACATGCAAACAATTATTGATGAAACGATTGCGGAAACCCTTGCTGAAAATGGTTATTTTTATATCATGCATCGGTTTGATGAAGAGGCGCGAGTGCCATTTATTAAAAAAATGCAACAAAAGGGCTTGATCACGTCAATTAGTGTGGGTGTGAAAGAAGGGGAATACGCTTTTGTTGAAACGTTAGCCCGAGAAGGTTTAGTTCCTGACTATGTGACAATTGATATCGCCCATGGTCATTCAAATGCGGTGATTAATATGATTCAACACTTGAAAAAATCTTTACCAGAAACGTTCGTTATTGCTGGCAATGTTGGAACACCAGAAGCCGTTCGCGAATTAGAAAACGCTGGAGCCGATGCCACCAAAGTGGGGATTGGACCAGGAAAAGTTTGTATTACTAAGATTAAGACTGGCTTTGGGACAGGTGGCTGGCAGTTAGCGGCTTTACGTTGGTGTGCCAAAGCTGCTCGGAAACCAATTATTGCAGATGGTGGAATTCGGACCCATGGAGACATTGCAAAATCTGTGCGTTTTGGGGCAACTATGGTCATGATTGGTTCATTATTTGCTGGACATGAAGAATCACCAGGTGAAACAAAAGTGGAAGATGGTGTTGTTTACAAAGAATACTTTGGTAGCGCCTCTGAATTCCAAAAAGGCGAAAAGAAAAACGTTGAAGGCAAAAAAATCTGGTTACGCCATAAAGGGAAGTTGGCAGATACTTTAGTCGAAATGCAACAAGATTTACAATCTTCCATTTCATACGCGGGAGGTCGCGATTTAGAAGCGATTCGTAAAGTTGATTATGTGATTGTAAAAAATTCTATTTTTAATGGTGATACCATTTAACATTCAACTATAGACTGAAAAGAAGACAGCACGTAGTGCAGAAATTAAAATGATTTCTGCATTACGTGCTTTTTTTTACTTTACCTATCGTAGTAATCGTGTTAAGATAATTACAACGACAGACGTAGTACGATAGTTGAAGTACTTGAGGGAGGAATTTATGTGATTGGTAGTGATGCAATTCGAGGATACAACGATACCTTTATTCTCTCAATCTTACAATCCGGCGCTTCATATGGTTATGCGATTTCTAAACGCATTCGTGAAATTTCTAAAGAACAATATTCGATTAAAGAAACGACACTTTATTCTGCTTTTACACGTTTAGAGAAAAATGGCTACATTGAATCATTTCCAGGAGAAGTAACGCATGGCAAAAAGCGGACCTATTATCAAATAACCCATGCAGGAGAGCGTTATTTAGAGGAAAAGTTACTAGAATGGGAAGTAACAAAAGACGTCGTCGAAGCATTTGTAAAGGAGATGGGAAAATGAAAATTATAGAAGAATTTATTGATAGCTTATTTTCAGGCGTTGTTGAAACATCTGAAACAAAACAATTAAAGGCGGACTTATTAGCAAATGCTGAGGATCGTTATGAAGACTTGCTCAGCCAAGGAAAATCGGAAAATGAAGCAATTGGTACAATTATTTCTGAATTTGGTACTATTGATGAATTAATGGAAGAATTGAATTTAGAAAATAAACAAGTGGATGAACCAAACGATTCAATGAACGGTTTGCCAGAAATTTCAGTGGAGGAAGGACTTGACTATTTAGCTGTCCAACGTAAAGGTGCGATTCAAATTGGTCTTGGTGTTGTTGCAATCATGGTGGGTGTTGGCTTGCTGGTTGGTATGCGTGGTGTTCTTTCTAACGGTCTTGGTTTAGTTTGTCTTTTCATAGGTGTGGCAATCGGCGTTCCATTATTTATTGTTGCTGGTAATCGGTTTGTTGCAATGGACAAACAGCTGGGGCAACGATTGATTCCGATTAAGTTAAAAAAAGAAGTTGCACAAAGAGAACAAAGTTTTCAACGATCATTTATTTTTTGTATGGCAGCGGGCGTAGTTTTTTGTATTTTGGGTTTAATCCCAGTTGTTGTCTTTAGTAGTGGCCTTCATCTGATGATGCGCCGTTCCATGCATCAAATGATGGGCGGACAATATTATAATGGAACGATGGGGATTAGTTGGCTCTTCTTTTTAGTATCGGTTGGTGTCTTCTTGTTTATATTTGGTGGAGTAATTAAAGGAAGTTTTAATAAATTGTTGAATGAAACTTATTTTTATTCAGAACATGTTGGTCATCCTGAGTATGCCCCTAAGCAAACAAAAACAGAGGAAGGTTCTGTGGGAAATCCTGTCGGTGCAATTATTGCATCCATTTATTGGCCCTTAGTTGTGGCACTCTATCTATTTATTAGTTTTGTTTTAGGGGATTGGCGGTTTAGTTGGTTAATCTTTATGTTCGCAGGAATCTTTTATAACACCATCCAAGCATTTTTACACAAACATTGAGACAAACCTGTTAATAGTAAAACAGAAAAGTGGGACATTCGTCAAAACGGCTGTCCCACTTTTCTTGTATTTTCGATTGACAAAAGCATTAAACTGGATTACTTTTAACTCATCCAATTGTTGAGGTGATTGCTATGTGGCAACTTAAAAAAGAACAAAATGTTCCCATTTATCGCAGTATTATGGAGATGATTGTTCAAAAGATTCAAACAGGCGAATTATTACCAGGCGAAAAAATCCCTTCGGAACGTAAACTGGCAGAGTACTTGTCTGTCAATCGTTCAACCGTTGTTCATGCATTAGACGAACTGGTGGACTTAGGCTGGATTGTGCGAAAAAGAGGGAGTGGAACGATTGTCAACGAAGGAAAATGGGGGGTAATGATGACGCCACGAACGGATTGGCATCGTTATTTAGAACAAAATGTGTTCAAACAAGTTCATCCCTTGGTGACAGAGATTGAGTTACGTGCTAAACAAAATTTGCCGACTGACTTAGATATGTATACAGGCGAGTTGCCGTTAGACTTAATTCCCAGTTTCGATTTTCCAGCATTAAATTGGAAACAATTTTTAAAAGAGGAAGCACAAGATGAATTAGGTTATTTGCCGTTAAGAAAAGAAATCCAAGCCATTACAGCAACGGAATATCAGCTTCATTTACCAAGTGAAAGTTTATTGCTTACTTCAGGTGCGCAACAAGCACTTTTTTTAGTTTTGCAAGTTTTATTGAGACAAGGAGATAGTGTTGCCGTAGAAGATCCATCTTTCTTCTATGCCTTACCAATTTTCCAAGCTGCTGGTGTGCGCTTATTTGGTGTGCCCATGACAGAGGAAGGGATTGATCTTGAAGCGCTAGAACAAACAATCCGACAACATCGCATCAAAATGGTTATGGTTAATCCTTCCTTTCAAAATCCGACTGGGACAGTGATGCCTTTAAGAAAAAGAGAACAGCTCGTGAAAGTTTGTCAAACGTATCAAGTTCCTATTTTAGAAGATGATGTTTTTGGGCAGCTAAGTTTTATCCCGAAAACAGAAATTCCTCCTTTAAAAAAATTAGATCCAGATAATGTCTTGTATATCGGTTCGTTGTCAAAAATTTTAGGTTCGACCACGAAAATTGGTTGGTTAAGTGCGCCTACCTCCGTGACGAAACAAATTGCAGAAGCCAGAAAAATGATGGATGTTTCGTTGAGTATTTTTCCGCAGATGCTCGCTAAAATGGCGATTGAAGATCCTTCTTTTTCTGAAAAAATTACGTTATTAAATAAACAAGTGGAACAACGAGCAACAGCTGTATATCAAGTATTTAAATCGTTGCCAGAATGGGAAGTTTCGCCAGTAAAAGGCGGCTTTTATTTATGGGCACATTGGCGTCAAGGGGCACTTAAGCCAGAAGATTGGCAAGTGTTTTTACGAGAAGGTGTTTTGGTAGCACCGAGTGTAGCTTTTAGTGAAAAACGTGGAAGTATTCGCTTGAACTGTTCCCGAATTTCACCAGAAGAAATTCCTCTTTTTTGTGAGCGAATGGTACGGATTACACGACAGCTTTCTGAAAATAGACAAACAAAAATAGAACAGTAAGTAAGATTTTACTTATAAAAATCATTTGCTGAGAGAAAACGCTACAACTTCCCTTTTCTAAACGAATATCCAATGCTATACTTAAAAAGTAAAAACAAAAAAACAAATGAGGTGTTTTCCATGTCTTGGGAACAAGTTTACCAACAATGGTTAAATGAAGAAAATATTCCAGAAAATTTAAAAAATGAATTAAAGGACTTAAATACAGACCCTGAAAAATGTGAAGATGCATTTTACGCACCATTAGAATTTGGGACTGCCGGGATGCGCGGGATTTTAGGCGCCGGTATTAATCGGATGAATATCTTTACGGTTCGTCAAGCAACAGAAGGACTTGCACGTTTTATGGATA
>OFFP01000250.1_pt1 | contig 45097 bp, 36 predicted proteins | sample 1521431 | NCBI WGS metagenome assembly OFFP01 (sample SAMEA3504104, study PRJEB24116) | mouse gut metagenome | biome: mouse gut; feature: mouse-associated habitat; material: faeces | place: Denmark | collected 2011
CGCTGTTTTAAGCATAGGCATTATGACGGACGCCCTGCTACGGCGAATTCGCAAAAACTGCCGTTTTCTGCTATACTGAAACCAGTGGAACCAGCGGGGGGCAGAGGCATGGCTTTGGAATATACAGAAGAAAAACTGAACAGCCTTGACAAGGAGACCCTTATCCATCTGTTCCTGTCACAGCAGGAGCAGCTGAAGCAGATCGACCATAATCTCCAGCTGGTGCTGGAACAGATGGCGGACTTAAAACGGCACCGTTTTGGCCGGTCAACAGAGAAACATGAAATGGAAGACCAACTCTCTTTTGTGGAAACGGACGGGAAAATCGTATTCTTTAATGAGTCAGAAGCCGTTGTGGATGAGGAATCCGTGGAAGAAGCAGAAACAGTTTCCCGCAGAAAACCAAAGAAAAAACAGGGAAAACGGGAAGAAGACCTGGACGGGCTTCCAGTAGTTGTGGTCGAACATTCCATGGCGGATGCAGAATTGGAGGATATGTTCGGGAAAGAAGGCTGGAAGCAGCTTCCTGATGAGATATACCAAAGGTACAGTTTTACGCCGGCGAAAATCGAGGTGGAGGAACACCATGTCAGGGTATATGCCGGGAAAAAGACGGACGAAATCGTCAGAGCACCGCATCCGGAGAGCCTGTTGAGAGGGAGCCTCGTGTCCCCTTCGCTGGAAGCGGCAGTGATGAATGCCAAATATGTCAATGCCGTCCCGCTTTACCGGCAGGAACAGGAATTTGAGCGGTACGGACTGCACATTTCAAGACAGAACATGGCAAACTGGACAATCCTGTGTGCGGACCGTTACCTTGCAGTACTTTATGATCACCTGCATGAAAAGCTGTATGGTTACCATGTCCTGCAGGCAGACGAGACTCCGGTACTGGTAAATAAGGACGGCCGTCCTGCCGGGAGCAGAAGCTATATGTGGGTGTACCGCACCGGGCGGATGTATACAGACAGGCAGATCGTCCTGTATGAATACCAGAAGACCCGTAATGCCAGCCATCCGAGGGGATTCTTAAAGGATTTCAACGGAGTATGTGTCACGGACGGTTATCAGGTTTACCACACGGTCGAAAATGAGCGTGAAGACTTAAAGATTGCCGGATGCTGGTCCCATGCGAGGCGCAGGTTTGATGAAGCAGTAAAAGCGCTGCCGAAAGCAAAGCAGAAGGACAGCCGCGCATATCTTGCGCTGACCATGATACAGGCCATCTACCGGGAGGAAAAACTGCTTAAGGATCTTCCGGCCGGGGAACGTATGATCCGCCGCCAGCTGAGCGTAAGGCCCCTGGTGGAGGCTTATTTCGTATGGGTGCGTGAAACCCTCCCGAAAGTGCCGCAGAAAAGCAAGACGTGGGAAGGTTTCAATTATTCCCTGAACCAGGAAAAATACCTGAAAGTGTTCCTGGACGATGGCGAAGTGCCGATGGACAATAACGCTGCGGAACAGTCCATCCGCGGATTCTGCATCGGCAAGAAAAACTGGGTGATGATCGATACCATTGCCGGTGCAAAGTCCAGTGCCATCATTTACAGCATTGCGGAAACCGCAAAAGCAAACAACCTGAAACCGTATGATTACTTTGAGTATCTGCTTACCGAGATCCCGAAACATCTGGATGATACAGACCGCAGTTTTCTGGATGACCTGATCCCCTGGTCACCAGGCCTGCCGGAGAACTGCCGGAAGCCTGGTAAGAATGAAGTGAAATAAAGGCTGGAGCAAATCTGTTTCTATCATACAGGTTTGCTCTAGTTTTGTATAGGTACTCATTATCTACCGGTTACGTTTATCAGGTGGCTTAAGTCATCTCTTATTTTTCGTTCTGAATTCATCCGGCAGATCATCCGACCAGGGAAGCAGCCGATCCAACTCCTCTGGCTTCGGGAAAGGCCCCATCTGTCTCAGCTGGTCCAGTACGTATGTCAGGTATACATACGGTTTCAGACCATTCAGGAGTGCCGTCTCCGTGATGCTGTATACGACGGCACTGGCATCTGCTCCCCGAATGCTTTTTGCAAAAAGCCAGTTCCGGCGTCCCACAGCGAAATTCTTGATTGCTCGTTCGGCACTGTTGTTGTCTATGCTCAGGCGCCCGTCTTCCAGATACCGGCGCAGATATGCCTCCTGGTTCAGGGTATATAAAATGGCATCACCAATAAGGGAAGACCTGTCCACAGAATCCTCCATCGAATGCAGCCATTCAAACAGTGCGTCCACAACGGGACGGGACTGTTTCTGTCGCTCTTCATACCGTTCTTCCGGTGTTTTGTTTTTGATCAGCTCCTCGACTTTGTACAGGATCCCAATCCGTGTCATCGCCTGGTATGCAACGGTTTCTTTCAGCTGCTCCTTTGTGAAATCCTTTTTCAGTGCTGTGAGGGCTGCATCAAAACGGCGTCTTGCATGGGTAAGGCATCCGGTCACGGTGATGGAATCGTCCAGACCGTGGTATGCCTGGTAACCGTCGCAGGTCAGGTATCCATGAAACCGGCCGTCAAGGAACTTCACCGGATGGTATCCCGCCCGGGTCCTCTCGTAATCGAAGAGCGCCATCTGCGGGGAACCGCTGTATTCATCCGTAAGATATACCCACATCCAGTTCTGGGTGGAACCCTTCTGGTCTGGTTCACCAATCACCTGTATCCGCGTCTCGTCACAGTGGATGTACCGGCTTTTGAGGAATTCCTCTTTCATCTGGCCATACAGCAGCTTCAGGTAACGGTCCGCACAGCTGATGATCCAGTTGGCCATGGTTTTTGTGGAAAGGTTCAGGCCATACCGGGCGAATTCCCGTTCCTGTCTCGCCAGAGGCATCCCGTTGACATACTTGGCATTCATAATTCCGGCTATCAGGGACGGTGTTGCAATACTTCCCTTAATCAGAGGCGGTATCTTTTCCGGACGCTTCATGGAACCGCATTCCGGACAGCTGTATACATAGGTCACTTCTTCCACAACCTCGAATCTTGCGGGAACAAACTTCAGGCGCTTTACGGTTTCTTTGGTAACAACCTTGTACTTCTTGCCACAATCCGGGCAGTAACGGTCTTCCCCGGCCAGCGCGTATTCGGCCGTCTCCGTGATTTCAAAGCCTGAAAGATCCTCTTCCTTCTTTCCTGTGCGTTTTTTCCGCTTGTACGAAGATGGATGGATTTCCTCAAATGAAGGCTCAGCTGTCTCCGGGTCAGCGGATGTCTCTGCCTCATTGAACAGCTCCAGCTGTTCGTACCCTTCCGCATATTTTTCACTGGAGGAACCGAACTGTTTCCTCTGTGCAAGTGCCAGACGGTCGGAAAGCAGCGCATTCATGAATTCCAGCTCTTTATGTTTATCCTTCAGCAGCTGGATCTCCATGTCCTTTTTGACAGCCTGGGCATTCATGATCTTCATAAGCTCAATCAGGTTTTCACGGCTCATGTTATTCAGCTGTTCCTCTGAAAAAAACGATTCCATTTGCGCCTCTCCCGGTTCTCTTTGTCTGTAAAAAGTATACCATAAAACCGGCTTTTTTTCGAGGAAAAAAGCGCTGGCGGCATGTAGAAATATGGCTTGTAAACAGCATGCTTTTCGTATTTTCTGCGAATTGACACCTGGTTTTACACCACAATTTGGGGATGGTGTTCCTTGAAAGCATCTTTCTGGTCCAGGGAAAGCCCGTCACACAGCCAGTGCATTTCTTTCAGTGTCACTTGGCGGAGTTCATCCGGGGTGTCCGGCCAGTGAAAAGCATCACGGTCAAGGCGTTTCATCAGAATCCAGAATCCGGATCCGTCCCATTGGAGAATCTTGATGAGGGTACGCCGGCGGTTGCAGAATGCAAACATACAGCGCGAGTATGGGTCGAGTTGAAATTTAAGTTTGATGACGGCCGCCAGACCATTGTAGCTTTTCCTCAGATCCGTTGCCCCGCAGGCAAGATATACCGTTGTCCCGCCCGCCAGGTCAAGCATTTTCTTTTAAAGTCCTTATCAGCACCTGGAATAACTCCGGAGGACAGGACGGGGCCGCCTCAATCCGGATGTATCCCGAAATAAGGATGCGGACTGCTGCGGTTCCATCCACGGTATCCCGCATCACGATTTCAGATGCAGAAGGGAGCTTTGCAAAAACGGGCTCCTGATCATTTTCAGACACACATATAGGAAGCTCTTTTTTCAATCTGCGGATCCAGTAGGTCATTGTCGAAACAGGTATCTGATGTTCTCTACACCAGTCCCGACAGGTCTGTCCGCTGGATCGGAACTCCCGAATCCGTTCAGACCAGAGCCTGGCCTTTTCCTCTTTGTTCATAAATTACAATACCTCCAACGTTTTGATGGTATTGTATCAAAGAACAACAGGGAATAACAGATACGGATGATTACCTACTTACAATCAAACTGATATTGATTTTTCTGGCATTTGGGATCCTGGCAGGCCGGGCGGTTTATCCGGAAAGTAATCTGTGGACATATTTGACGCCTGTGGGCCTGGGGCTGATTCTGCTTATGGTCCATGTCTTTATGCCCCAGCTGGCAGGACTTCCAAAAGATAATCCCAAAATAAAAACCATGAGACGAATCAATCTGTTGACCATGGGGGTCATTTTCGGCCTGTTCCTGGCACATCAATTTGTGCCGGAAAAGGTTTATGAGGATAAGGACAGGTTTTTACTGCCTTTTTCCGTCGCAGTGGTTCTGTTGGTGGGGAATGCGGCGCCTAAGATACCTGTAAACCCGGTCATGGGAATAAGGCTGCCCTGGACCAGAAGGGACCCGGATACGTGGAGAGCTGCGCACAGGGTACTTGGATATTGCACGTTTCCTGTGGCGTTCCTTATGGCGGCAGGGGGAATGCTGATTCATCCGGTCATTTTTTCCGTGGCAGGGCTGCTTCTGTGGGCGCTGATTCCTTCCGTATATTCCTATATTTACCATTGCAGAAAAAGGTAATCGCTGCATCTGCAAAGGAAAACGGGTTTAATCAAAAGGAACAAATTCCGGGGAACAAACAGGCAGTTATGTCAACCTCGGGCTTGCTAAAAACTGTCTGTTTTAGTATAATGGAATCACGGTAAAGGGATTCGGCGGGCTGCCGGGTCCCTATTTCCGCATTTTTTGCGGAAATGTGGAACAGGGAAGGAGAAGGAATGGAGCTGTACCATTATTATGACAGGACAATAGGGCCATTCCGGAATCTGTCCGATTTGCCTCTGGAGGAAGCAAAGGCGGTTCTGGACCGCATCAGGAAGGAAAAACCCGGATCCCAGAGTGCCAGGAGAGATGCGCTGTATGTGGAGCATCGCCGGGTCTGCGAGGAGATATTGCGGAAGGAATTTGCCAAAAAGGGAGGAAGGATGGAACGGCGGGTGCCCCACTATCTGGTGGTGGAATACAGCCCCTGGCTGAGTACCTGGTTCGAAAACGGCGCTTTTCTCAGGATTCCCGTGGAGGAATTTGATAAACGTACCCTTTCTTTTACCTATGGAGATTCCATGCCTGCCTTCAGTCCTTTTATAAACGACGGAAAGGAGTACAGGAAAAAGCTGTACAACTATGAAGAAATCCAGGATATCATTGCCAGGTACGGCCTTCCCCAGGACTGGAACGATGACGGACACCAGGGTCCGGAACGCTATATTGAGGTTCATGTGTGGAGCGATGAGGTCATTGGGCGGTATATGAAGGGATAAAAAAGAAATTTATATTCCGGGAAGCTGTCAATACATCATTATGGAGAACTGTCAGGAGAACTTTCATATGAAACTTTCAAGGGAAATGAGACTGCTGATTGCCAAGTCCGGCGCTGACAATAAATGGCTTCCGCTCTGGATACACGCGGCTGATACTGCAGGTGTGATGAATGAATTGATTCATAAGAGGTATGCTTCGCTTTCAGAATTATGCGGAATGTCTTTTGAAGAATTTAAAAAGACTGCAATATTGCTGGCATATCTTCATGACATAGGGAAAATTACCCCTCTTTTTCAATCCCAGATACTGAAAGCCCTTCCTGCAAGACGGTCCGTGTTTGAACATTATGGGATTCGCAATATTCCCGAAAATTTTATTCAGAAGGAGAAATCTCATCATACAAAATGCGGTGAAGCCATCCTTTTGGAGCTGAAATTTCCAAAAGGATTTTCCTCCATAGTAGGCGCTCACCACGGTATGCCCGCGGAAGAGCTGCCTCATCATATGAATAACTATCCGGAACATTTTTTCGGGAAGCCGTCGGACCGCGGACTATGGAATGGACTGTATGAGGAATGGGCAGGCTATTCTCTGGAAAAGGCAGGCTTCAGGGAGCCGTCAGAGATTCCTGCGCTTTCGAAAAAAAGTGAGATTTTATTATCTGCGCTTTTGATTATGGCGGACTGGATGGCAAGTAATTCGGAAAACTTTGAGCTTCTGGACGAAGAGACAATATTGGAAGAGTATCCCCAGGAACGCTGCTGGAAGGCTTTTCAGAAGCTGAAGCTGCCGGAATCCTGGGAAGCTTATCAGGAGCGGATTTCAGAGGAAGATTTCGAGGAACGTTTTGGTTTTTCCAGAAACACAATTCAGACAGAGGTGATACATACTGTAGAAAATTGCAGGGAGCCTGGGCTGTTTATTTTGGAAGCGCCTATGGGCACGGGAAAGACAGAGGCCGCGCTTGCAGCAGCGGAAATGTTGGCGGCAAAATGCGGTAAAACAGGACTGTTTTTCGGGCTTCCTACACAGGCAACCGCCAACGGCATTTTTGAGCGTGTGGTGAAATGGGCGCGGCTGCAGTCATGCGACGCTGTTCACAGCATAGATCTGGCACATGGCAATGCAGAATTTCAGCCTGAATTTATGAGCCTGAAGGAAAATATTTCTCCGACAGATTTTGACGGAGAAAGCGGACTGGTGGTGAATTCCTTTTTCAGCGGCGGAAAGATGTCGCTCCTGACGGATTTTGTGGTGGCTACCGTGGACAGGCTTTTGATGTCCGCTTTGCGGAAAAAGCATGTCATGCTGCAGCACCTGGGACTTTCTCAAAAGGTAGTAATCGTGGATGAATGTCATGCCTATGACGCGTATATGAATCAGTATCTTGACACGGCATTGGCCTGGCTGCATGAGTACCGTGTTCCGGTGATACTGCTTTCCGCAACGCTTCCATCTTTGAGAAGAAAGGAATTGGCAGAGGCTTATATAAATGGCGGGAAAAGAGCTTTTGAACTTCCCGAAGCGGCCTATCCCCGTCTTACCTATACGGACGGTAATAAAGTATTTACGAGCGCTCTTCCCTGGGAGAGCCGCCAGAGAAGGGTAAACATTGTCTGCGGGGATGAGCAGAGTGCTTTGGAAAAGCTGACAGACGCGGTGCAGGCGGGTGCATGTGTAGGCATCATCTGCAATACGGTTGCCAGGGCGCAGCATTTTGCCGGACAGGTCTGCAGGGTCAAGGGCGCAAGGGTGATACTGTATCATGCGCAATACATTATCCCGGACAGAATAGAACGGGAAAACATGCTGATTGAAGCGGTGGGAAAGCATTCCGACGCCATAATGAGAAAAGGGGTTGTCATTGTCGGAACACAGGTTCTGGAACAGTCTCTTGACATTGATTTTGATCTTCTGATCACGGACTTATGTCCCATGGATCTTCTGCTTCAGAGGATGGGGCGGCTTCAGCGCCATGTCCGTCCGGAGAGACCGGGTGGATATGAAACAGCGGAGTGTGTCCTTCTGGGCACGGAGGAAATAGACAGCGCTTCGGAAAAGATTTATACCAGATGGCTGCTTTTGCGGACAAGGAAGCTGCTGCCGGACAGAATAACCATTCCCGGAGATATTGATTCCCTTGTACATGAGACCTATCAGGAGAGCGATGCCGAGGGGGAGGAAGAAAGGAATGCCCTGACGGCTTATCGCACTCTTCTTGAGGACAAAAAACAGAGGGCAAAGGGCTTTCTGATGGGGAAACCAAGGGAAAGCAGATTTGGCAGTGATCTTCACGGATGGCTTCAGAATTCTGCAGGAGATCAGGAAAGCAGCGCAATGGCAACAGTGCGGGACGGAACGTTTTCCGTGGAGGTGCTTGTTTTGGTACAGTATGCAGACGGTACCCTGGGAATGCTGCCCTGGCAGGCCGGGGGCGGGAGATATTGGCCTGCAGTCTGCCCACCGGAGGATGAATGCAGGCAGATTGCCAGGCAGAAGCTCCGCCTTCCGGCAAGATTCAGTTATGACGTCAACAGAACCGTGAATGAACTGGAAGAGATGGATCGGTATTTAACGGGATTTCAAAGTTCCCGTTGGCTGAAGGGAGAGCTTGTGCTTTTACTTAACGAGAGTCTCCGGGCAGAATTGTGCGGTGTCACGGTGGAATATTCCCGGGACAGCGGGCTTACTTACATAAAGTCCAGCTAAGAAATGTCAAGTACTTTTGAAGATAATTTCTGCTGGACAGTAAAGTCGCAAAGGCGCACGAGAGGAACTTTTATGAGTTTCCTTTCGAATAAAAGTTTCTTTCATTACAGGTGTGTCGAGGCGACTTTACCCTTTAGTGCTATCGCGAAGCGATTTAAATAAGGAGGGGAAGGGTGAAAGAAAGGGAATTCAATTTACTGGAGGAACCATGGATTAAAGTTCTGGACGGGGAATGCAGAATACATGAAGTCTCTCTGACAGACTTATTTGAACAAGCGCATATCTACAGAGATTTGTGCGGTGAGCTGCCGACGCAGGATTTTGCCGTACTTAGACTACTGTTGGCGGTTTTGCATACGGTGTTTTCGCGGTATGATATACAGGGGGAGGACAGGCCCCTTGAGGATCCGGATGATGCGTTGGAACGTTGGCAGGAGCTGTGGGAAAGCGGGAAATTTCCCGGGGAGGTAATAAGGGCATATCTGGAATCCCAGAGGGAGAATTTCTATCTGTTTCATCCGGAAAGGCCTTTTTATCAATGTGAACATGCAAAAGCGGGGACGGAATATTCTGCATCCAAATTGAATGGTAATTTGTCCGAGAGCAAAGATGGACATCGTCTCTTTACGGATTTGAGCGGAAAGGCAAAAGAGGAGATGTCTTTTGCGGAAGCGGCGCGGTGGCTCCTGTATGTAAACGCTTATGACGATACATCCGCAAAGCCTTCCAGGGAATCGAAAGAGAAGGGGGTCAAGCTGCCGTCCACAGGCGTGGGATGGCTTGGAAAACTGGGGATTCTATTTGTTTCGGGGGACAATCTTTTTGAGACGCTTATGCTGAATCTGATCATGCAGGATGAAAGGGGAGAGCTTTTCGAAAGAGAAAAACCCGTCTGGGAAAGAACAGAAGTTGCGGATGGAGAGCGTATTCAGATACCGTTTCCGGATAATCTGTCAGAACTCTACACCTTACAGTCGAGACGGCTGTATTTGAAGAGGGAGGGGCAGAAGGTCAAAGGGTATTTTCTGCTTGGCGGGGATTTTTTTGACAGGAAATTTAAGGCGGGGGCAGGATTTGTTGAGCCTATGACTGTGTGGAAAAATCCGGACGGCAAGAAGACAGATATTTATGTACCCCGGCGGCATGATTTTTCAAAACAGTTTTGGAGAGAGTGTCCGGCAGCTGTTCTGGGCCATAAGGAAAATCGACAGCCGGGAATCATTCTATGGATAAAAAAACTGGAGAATCTGGAGTGGATTAAGAATTATGAATTGAATCTTCGGATTGTGTCTGTGCAATATGGTGACAAAAACTCTTTTGTGACCAACGTTTTCTCTGATTCCCTTCAAATACATGCCTCTTTGCTTTCGGAGATGAATGAGGTGTGGCGGAATGCGGTGTCGGACAGTATTGAATTCTGTGATGAGATTTCCAACAAGGTATGGAGACTTGCGCAGGGCATCAACCTGGCAGTGGGCGGCAGCAATAAGACAAAGGAAAGCAAAGGAACCGCAGGTATCTTTGCGGATCATGTCAAGGCTGATTTCTATAACCGCATGGACAGCCCGTTCAGAAGGTGGCTGTATGGACTTGCTCCGGAAGCAGACAGCGATGACGAGCTGATGAACAAAAGGGAGCAGTGGCGGCATGAATGTGTGAATATTGCAAGAGTGTTAGGTAATGAAATCATACGTCAGGCAGGGACGGCGGCTATTTTCGGAAGAACGAAATCAGGTTCCGGGGACGACAAAAAGAGCGAGACATTTTCTGCCGCCAGTGCCATGAATCGGTTTTTAAGCGAATTGAAGAAAGCGGAAGAAAGGTAAGGGAGAGGAGGTGGAAATTTGGAAAAAGAGAAACAGATCAGAAACTATGTGAAAAAGCAGATGGAAATGCTTGCAGGAGATGCCGGGACACTTGACCTGGGAAGCTCAAAAGCGCAGTTGGCGCAGCTTCGCCGGGGAGTAGGAAAACGTCCGGGAGAGCTGCCGGAATTGTGGGGGATATTTTTGAGAAACATGCCGGAAGAACTTATGGGCAAAGAGGGCAGACCGTCTTATGCGGAATGGGCCATCTATACGGCGCTGACGCTGTTCGCGCTTCATCAGCAGGGACACTCCGAACCCATGCATGCAGAGGGAGAAGAAAACCGTCTGGGGCGTGCTGTGAAAAAATTAGCTCATGGTGAAGAAGAGGAAGAAAATGTCAGAAGAAAGTTCAGTATAGCAGCAAGGTCTGATGATATGGAGGAACTTTCTTATCATTTAAAAACGCTTGTGAGAATGCTGGGAAGCAATGACATCAAGCTTGACTATGAAGACCTGGCGAAAGACCTGTACCGGTTTCAATTTGAAAATGATACGGACCAGGTTCGCCTGAAATGGGGACAGGATTTTTACCGTTTCGTTGGAACAAAGGATAGGGGAGAGGAAGAGAAAGATGAGAAATAACGTATATGTAGACATTCATGTATTGCAAAATGTGCCGCCCAGCTGCATTAACCGAGACGATACGGGCAGTCCCAAAACAGCCAAATACGGCGGCGCGATGAGGGCAAGGATTTCTTCACAGGCATGGAAACACGAAATGCGAAAAATGTTCAGGGAAATGGGGAGCCAGGAGGTAGGCGTCCGCACAAAAAAAGTGTCGCAGATGATTGTCCGGGCGCTGAAGGAGATGGACGGCGGCATAGGAGAGGAAAAGGCAGAGAAACTTGCAGTGAAAGCTCTGGAAAATGCGGGAATCAAAATGGATAAAGACGGATTATCGCCCGTATTAATGTTTTTCAGTACAGCGCAGGCAAATGCTCTGGCCCAGTTGGCCATGGAGGAATGCAAAGATAAAAAGGAATATCAAAACGCTTTAAAGGCTGCGCCTTCCGTGGATATGGCGCTGTTTGGGAGAATGGTGGCAGCGGACCCGTCTCTGAATTTTGACGCAGCAGCACAGGTAGCCCATGCGATTTCCACGCATGCGGTGCATAATGAATATGATTACTTTACTGCCGTTGATGATCTGCTCCAGGATGAAGAATCGGGGGCGGGACATCTGGGAACAGTAGAATTTAACTCGGCCACACTTTACCGATATGCAACGGTAAATGCCGCTGAACTTCAGAAAAATCTTGGAGTGCAGGCAGGGGAAGCGGTGAAGTGTTTTGCCGAGGCGTTTGTGAAGACAATGCCCACGGGAAAACAGAATACATTTGCCAATCGGACGCTTCCGGACTTTGTGTACATCACGTTGAGAACGGATCAGCCGGTGAACCTTGTAGGAGCATTTGAAAAACCTGTTTCCGGTGTGAATGGGTATTTGGAGGAATCCGAAAGAAGGTTCCGGAAATATGCAGATACGATATATCAGAGATTTGCATGCGCTCCGGAAAAAGAATGGGAATTTGGAGAGATGGATATCTCACAGATACTGGAGGGTGTAAAGACTGCAGTAGAGGAAAAATTGTCCGAAAGCAGAGGTGAGTGATATGCCTACCTTGCTGTTAAGGCTTGCGGCTCCTTTACAGTCCTGGGGGGCGAACTCTAAATTTGAGATAAGGACAACCGAAAAAATGCCGACGAAAAGCGGTGTGGTAGGGATGCTTGCGGCAGCCCTGGGCCTTGGAAGAGATGCTGATCTGTCTGCGCTGAATGCGCTTAAATTCGGAGTCCGCGCAGACCGGGAGGGAGAGGATATCACAGATTTTCACATGGCGCATTCCGAGAAAAGCTCCTATGTGACATATCGGCATTATTTATCCGATGCAGTGTTTTTGGCAGGATTGGAGGGGGAAGAGTCGTTTTTGCGTGAGTTGGAGACTGCTTTGCAAAATCCGCGTTTTCCTTTGTTCTTGGGACGGAGATCCTGCCCGCCTACGCTGCCGTTGGTTGTGGGAATACGCGGAACACCGCTTGAAACCACGTTAAGCAAAGAAGCGCCTCTGGGTGAAAAGCACGAAAATATGCTGCGTGTGCAGATGGAGACGGATGACCCTGCCGCGGGACTGATGAAGGATATGCCGGTGTCATTTGATCCGGGCAGGCGCATATACGGATACCGCAGAGTGAAGGAATTTTTTGTAGAGTGCATTCAAAACGAAACGGAGCATGACGCAATGGGGGAATTGGGGTGATACTATGTATTTGTCGCGGGTAACATTGAATACAGCGCGTCGGGAAACGATGAAAGCGTTAGTTTCGCCTAATCTGTTCCACGGCGGGATAGAGAGTTCCTTTGACGGCGGCCGGGCGCGCAGACTTTGGAGAATTGACGATTTAAACGGTAAAAAATATATTTTGATTCTTAGTGAGACCGCACCGGATTTAGGACAGTTTGCAGAACAATTCGGCTATACAGGCGAATTTGAAACAAAAGATTACACACAGCTTCTGGACAGAGTTTCTGCGGGGGGAAGGTGGCAGTTCAGATTGACAGCCAATCCTGTGGTTACAAAGATGCATGGTAAAATCATGGCCCATGTCACGCCTGAACATCAGAAGAGATGGCTTGTGAGCCGAGCGGAGAAACTGGGATTTTTCCTGGACCAGGCCGAATTTCAGACGGTACAGGCAAAGTGGTATGATTTCCGGAAAAAGAACGGGGCAGACAGTTCACGGGTTCGCCTGCTTTCGGTAACCTTTGAAGGCCTTCTTACCGTAGCGGATGCAGAGCGATTTAAGGAAACACTCTGTCATGGGATAGGCAGGGAAAAGGCCTATGGACAGGGGCTGATGACAATTGTAAGGGGTCAATATGCAGAATAATGCAGGAATGATTAAGCCGGAACTGGCTGAACTGCCGCAGGTCAGCGACAGAATGTCGTTTGTTTATCTGGAACATTGCGTGATCAACCGGGAGGACAGCGCAGTAAAGGTGACTGATATGGATGGAGATGTATTTATTCCGGCTGCAGCCATCACAACATTGTTTCTGGGGCCAGGCTGCAGAATTACACACCGCGCCATGGAGCTTATCGGCGACAGCGGTATCGGCGTGGTGTGGGTGGGGGAGCATGGCGTAAGATATTATGCCCACGGACGCGCTCTGAATTCTCATACGAGACTGTTGGTGAAGCAGGCAGAGCTGGTCAGCAATACCCGAAAGCATCTGGCCGTTGTTCGAAAAATGTATCAAATGCGTTTTCCCAATGAGGATGTAAGCGGGCTGACTCTGCAGCAGCTTCGGGGCAGAGAGGGGAGCCGGGTGCGGGCAACTTACAGGGAATATTCAAAAAAGTGGAATATACCATGGACGGGCAGGGAATATGACCCGGAGGACTTCACATCAGGAACTCCAGTGAATCAGGCGCTTTCTGCAGGAAACGTATGTTTGTATGGGCTGGCGCATTCTGTGATTTGTGCACTGGGCTGTTCCGCAGGATTGGGTTTTGTGCATGTTGGGCACGAGTGTTCGTTTGCTTATGACATAGCGGATCTTTATAAAGCGGAAACCACGATACCCATTGCATTCGAAATGGCGGCAAAGGTACAAAACGAATTTGCGGATAAAATTCCACAGGATTTTTCAGGTATGATAAGACGTCGGCTCCGCGATGAAATTGTGAAGAGACGTTTATTGGAACGGATGGTTCATGATATAAAATTTCTGCTTTCCGACAGTGACGATGGAGAGGAAGGGGAGAAGGCGGTCTATCTCTGGGACAATAAGAAAGACAGAGTTGAAAATGGGAGACAGTATCGTGAAAATGGAGTAGAAGAAGATGGTAGTGATAACCATGAGTAGCTGCCCGCCTAAATTACGGGGTGATCTGACCAAATGGCTGTTTGAAATCCATACAGGCGTTTATGTTGGACACATAAGCGCAAAGGTGCGGGAAATGATCTGGAACAGGGTCTGTGAAAACATAAAAGATGGACAGGCCGTAATGGTTTATAACTTTGCAAATGAGCAGCACCTTGAATTTCGCACACACAATACGGCATGGAAAGTTCGTGACTTTGACGGTATAAAATTGATGATGCGTCCCAAAGCGCCGGAACAGACAGAAGATGTACTGCCAAAAGGATTCAGCAAAGCGTCGAAACAGTTGATTGCAGGCAGACGTAAGAGGGGATCCGGTGATATTGAACAGGAATGGGTTTTTTTAGATATCGAGACGGATGGACTGGATTTTGATAAAAACAAAATCATTGAGATGGCGGCAGTCGTTGCTGATGAGACAGAAATAAAATCTTCCTGGAATGCCCTGATAAAACAGGATGCAGCGTTGCCGTCCCAGATAGTGGAGCTTACACATATTACCGACGAGATGCTTCTTGAAGGTATGGAGCTTGATTGTGCATTGCGGCAATTGGGGGATATCGTGAGAGGAAGGACGGTTGTATGCTATAACAAAAGTTTTGATATCACATTTTTAGAAAGAGAGTTTCGAAAAAACAATCTGGAAATTCCGTTTGGAAGGGTTATTGACGCATTGACGCTTGCTCGAAAACGGGTTAGAGAGATAGAAAACTACAAATTGGGGTCTTTGGCAGAGTATTTTGGCATTTCCTGTGAGCAGCATAGGGCATTGCCAGATTGCGAAACGCTGTATAAAGTATTTTTAAAACTGAATGAAATTTGATGTGTTCGGTTTTGGAAATGCTTATAATTTGGGATCTTTTTTAGGCTTTTCCCCGCGCATGCGGGGGTGATCCTAATGACGCTTGTTATAAAATCTCCAAGTCTCACTTTTCCCCGCGCATGCGGGGGTGATCCTCGACTAGAAGTCCATTCATAACCATTTCTCATCTTTTCCCCGCGCATGCGGGGGTGATCCTAGATTTTTATTGACAATTATCAATTTCCATGATCTTTTCCCCGCGCATGCGGGGGTGATCCTTGAATTTTCAAGGTCAAACTGATGGGGTGTTGCTTTTCCCCGCGCATGCGGGGGTGATCCTTATCATGTAATTTATACAGTTACCGTGGACTACTTTTCCCCGCGCATGCGGGGGTGATCCTACCCCCATTAACCTCCTTGTCACTAAAAAAGCCTTTTCCCCGCGCATGCGGGGGTGATCCTACAGCAAGAGAAAATTACCTAGAGGTAAAAAGCTTTTCCCCGCGCATGCGGGGGTGATCCTCAATACGTGCCATAGGGCAAGTAATCACTCAACTTTTCCCCGCGCATGCGGGGGTGATCCTTTTATACGCTCAATGGCACAGTCCATGGTTAGCTTTTCCCCGCGCATGCGGGGGTGATCCTAAGTCAGGGTCCTTTTACAGATATATTGATAGCTTTTCCCCGCGCATGCGGGGGTGATCCTTACTCAATATGCGCCCATGATGAATGAAGTACCTTTTCCCCGCGCATGCGGGGGTGATCCTTATTTGAGATCCCTCAAATTCAGGATGTGCTTCTTTTCCCCGCGCATGCGGGGGTGATCCTAACTGCAAAACTGCCTGTCCTGATATGGGATACTTTTCCCCGCGCATGCCCATATCGGGCCCTCGTTTTCCCGAATTCGATATCTAAAACCCAATGCAGATGGTTCTCAATTCACCAGTGGGCCAATTTGCTTTTACCGTATTTCTTTGCGTTCATCTCTTCCTGACTGCATATGGAATACAACATCGCCGTCATTTTTTCATCTTTTTCGATTATGGTCGCTATGCATGCGCCTGCATTCTTTCATCTCTTCCAGCCAGGATAGTTTATCTTGAACCATTCCACATCATTCTCTACATAATATTTCCGGCTCTCTATTTGCCCATGGTCAAAGCTTATTTCTTTCCAGTACCAGCCTTCTCTTTCCAGTCCCTTTTTCGGTCGCTGAAGAAGTTCCTCTTTAAAATACAGTAAAATATCCTCCAATAGTATTTCCAGTTCCTTTTTACATGCAGGAAGCCCATTTCTTTGTCCATGATCTTTTCGGCAATCTCCTTCTGGGTTACCATAGTTTCAATGGTCACCACACACTCTTTCAGGCAGAGAAATTTATTGCGGCGGATGGTCTTTGCGTCAATGGCTACAACTTCTTCACTCTTCCCGGCAACTACGTTTACTCAATGAAAAAAGCATCATGAAACTGATCCGGATCGATCATTTGGAACACCCGGTTGATGGCATCATGGGAAGGGATCCTGCCACGGAGTTCCCCTAGTGTCTCCAGCCATATTTTGAACTTACTCAGTTCATAATTTCGAATTTATTCTTGACAAACATACCGTTGGTATGATACTGTAAAACATACCGACGGTATGTAAAGAGGGTGAGGAAATCATGGCAAGAAACAAGCATCCGGAAGAAACGGTAGAACGGATATTGGATGAGGCATTTCGCTTATTTATGAAAAAAGGGTATGAACATACTTCCATCCAGGATATCATCAGTGGGCTGGGGGGGCTGAGCAAAGGGGCAATTTATCACCACTTTAAGTCGAAGGATGACATTCTGATGGCCGTCTCGGACAGAATGACGGCGGAATCCAATCGGATGCTGGCCGCCATCCGGGACCGCCGGGATTTGAACGGCAGAGAGAAGCTGAAGAAGATTTTTAAAGAATCCATCATCAGGCCTGTTCAGGACGAAATTTTTACGGTCGCCCCCAATTTCCATGACAATCCGAAGCTGCTTTTCAGTCTGCTGCATGATACCATAGACAACGTGGCCCCCAATTACATCCTGCCAATCATCAGGCAGGGGATTGCGGACGGCTCCATTGAGGCGGCGTATCCGGAGCAGCTGGCGGAACTGATTCTGCTGGCGGCCAATGTCTGGATGAACCCGATGATTTTTGACAGTTCTGTGGAGGAGACCCGCCGGAAGTTTATGGTATTTGCCCGGATGCTGCAGGGATTTGGGCTGGATATCGTGGATGATGAATTACTGAATAGGCTGAAGGAGCTTACCATGATTTATCAGAATTCCCGTGCAGGCAGTTAGTGGGCCATTTTCCGGCAGATCACTGTGTAACGGGATATTCCTGACCGCAGGAAAACATGTTTCGGCAATGGGTTTTCTGCGGGGCAGGGAAGGCAGTTCCGGTGGACACACGCTGCTGCATTGCGGCATTGAAGTACAGGATATGGAGAAATCTTTCCGGAAAAGATACCATGTTCGAGCAGTAGGCTTCGATGCGGTATTTTTTTAGCATAATACATACCGTCGGTTGGTATTATTGTGTGCCGGAAACGGAAAGGATAGAGGGGCGATTGTCGGAAATGCCGGATTTATCAGCCGTTTTCAGGTAAGAGACAGAAAAACTGGAGGTTTCAGGATGAAGCAAAAATTGTTTTCTAAGGACTTTACATTGGTCGTTATCGGTCAGATCATTTCTTTGTTCGGCAATGCCACCATAAGGTTTGCGCTGCCGCTGTATCTGCTGAATCTGACAGGCTCGTCGGCACTTTTTGGAATCGTTACGGCCTGTGCTTTTCTGCCTGCCGTTCTGCTGTCGCCTGTGGGCGGCATTGTTGCGGACAGGGTGAATAAGAGGAATATCATGGTGATACTGGATTTCGTTACCGCAGCGGTGATACTGCTTTTTTTGCTGCTGATGGGCGGAAATCATCTGATATTGCTTCTGACGGTGACATTGATGCTCCTGTATGGCATCGCAGGCGCTTATCAGCCCGCTGTGCAGGCCAGCATCCCAGCGCTTGTCGAACAGACGCATTTCATGGCGGCGAATTCCATTATCAATACCATCGGTTCCTTCGCTTCTCTGGCAGGCCCTATGTTGGGCGGTGTCCTGTACAGTACGTGTGGCCTGGAGCCTGTATTGTGGGTCTGCATCCTCTGTTTTTTCCTGTCGGCGGTGATGGAGCTGTTCATACGGATACCTTTTCGGAAACAGGCTTCCGGAGGCGGTATCTTTCAGACAGTCAGAGCCGATTTCGGGGAGAGTATCCGCTTTATCCGAAAGGAGAAGCCCGTGATCGGGAAAGGCGTCTTAGCGGTGTGCGGCATCAATTTATTCCTGTCTGCGATGATTATTGTGGCGCTGCCGTACCTGGTGACGGAGGTGCTGGATTTGGATGCTTCCCGGTCCAACAGGCTCTATGGTTTTGCGCAGGGCGCGTTGGCTGCAGGAGGGCTTGCGGGGGGCATCGGCGCTGGTATTTTCGCAGGCAGGCTGAAAATCCGAAAGGCAGGCCGGCTTATCATCGCCTGTGCGGCCAGTACTTTTCCCATGGGATTGTCCCTGCTGCTGTTTTCCTCCGGGCCAGTGAACTATGTGGTCATGACCATATGCTGTTTTGTGATTATGGTATTCTCAACAATGTTTTCCGTGCAGATGATGGCTTTTATTCAGACGGAAACGCCGCAGAACCTGGTTGGAAAGGTAATTGCCGTCATCATCACCGTCTCCATGTGCGCGCAGCCCCTGGGAAATGCGTTATATGGGGTCCTGTTTGAAGTCTGCAGGGGATTTGAATATGCTGTTGTCTTATTCTCCGGGTTTATGTCCATGGTGATTGCCATGAGGGCAAAAAGAATTTTCAGGGAACTTTAAGTTTTGCAGAATTGTCTGTACATTACGAATAAATCTGCTACAATAGAAACATCATTATATTGTACGGGAGAGATGAAGATATGTGCAGGAAATACGGTGGCAGGAGAGCAACCGGTTTGATTCTGGCCGCCGCCATGCTGATGGGCCTTACGGCATGCGGCGGCAGAGAACCCGTTGCGGAAGTCGAGACGAGTGCGGAAGAAACAGGTGCGAGGGTTTCGGAAGGGGCAGGTGCGGGTCCCGGCGAGGGTGCTTCGGAAGGGGCAGGTGCGGAAGCCGGTGAGGAGATCCCGGAAAATGCCGATGCCGGATCCAACGCGGAGCGAAATTCCGTATATTCGGTGACGGAAGAGAACGATAATCCGGAGCTGGCCATGGTACGCCAGCCGGAAGCTTCGTATTGGTTTCCGGCACAATTGCTGGAGTGGAATGCGGAGGCGGACGAGGACCTGCTGTTTAATATCAGTACCGTTTCGCTGGCTGAACGTGTGGATATGGCAGAGCTTGAGACCGTGAACGGTACCCAGAATAAGGACACAAGGATTATGGCATTGTCCATCATGAATGAGAGTACCAGCGGGAATGCGCCCCATGGCCTGAATAAGGCGGACGCAAATACCTTTTCATATTGGCAGTATGTGGACTTGCTGGTATATTGGGGCGGTTCCTCGGGAGAAGGGCTGATTGTGCCGCCCAGTGCGGATGTGGTGGATGCGGGACATAAAAACGGCGTTAAGGTAGCAGGCACTGTTTTTATGCCGCAGACGGCCCATGGAGGAAAAACGGAATGGCTGGAGGACCTGCTCTGCAGGGCGGAAGACGGAAGCTTTCCGGTTGCGGACAAGCTGGTTGAAGTGGCCAGGGTATACGGGTTTGACGGATGGTTTATCAATCAGGAGACGGAGGGAACGCCGGAGGAACCCCTGACAGAGGAACACGCAGGGCAGATGCAGGAGTTCCTGGCCTATATGAAGGAACAGGCGCCGGAATTAGAGCTGGTTTATTATGATTCCATGACAACGGACGGCAAAATAGACTGGCAGAACGCATTGACGGAAAAGAACTGGGCATTTTTGAAAGGGGAAGACGGAACGCCGGGGGCGGATGAAATGTTCCTCAATTTCTGGTGGACAGACAGCGCCTTTGCGTCAGCGCAGCTGCTGAAGTCTTCCGCTGCGCTGGCGCAGGAGCTGCAGATTGACCCTTATGACCTGTATGCCGGCATTGATCTTCAGAGCAATGGCTACGGGACAAGGATTAACTGGAGCCTTTTTGAGAATCCGGAGGGAGGCACCTATACGTCTCTGGGGCTTTACTGTCCGAGTTGGGCATATTTTTCCGCCGGAACCATGCAGGATTTTTGGAGACAGGAAAACAGGCTGTGGGTAAACGAGACAGGAGACCCCTCCGCAGAGGCGGAAATCACGTCCGATATGCAGTGGAGAGGGATTTCGGCGTATGCGGTAGAGCGTACCGCCGTTACGAAACTCCCCTTTGTCACCAATTTCACGACGGGAAGCGGATATTCGTTTTATAAAGATGGGGAGCAGATCAGCAGGCTTGACTGGAATAACCGCAGCATATCCGACATACTGCCCACATACCGCTATATCATCAGAAGCGGGGAGGGAAATTATCTGACGGCGGAGCTGGACGCGGAAGATGCATTTTATGGGGGCACCAGCCTGATGCTCAGCGGTTTCGTGAAACAGGGAACGGAGTCCGTGATAAAGATGTACAGCGCAGGTCTTCCGGCGGCAGAGGGAATGCTGTTTACTACTACGGCCAGGACCAACGGGGCGGCAGTTTCACTTGATGCGGTGCTGACGTTTGATGACGGCACGGAGAGGATTCTGGAAGGGGACAAAAAAGTCGGGAAGGAATGGACAACGGTATCTTATGATACATCAGGGCTGTCGGGAGAGACCATCAGGGCAATCTCCTACAAACTGACGGCGGATGAAGATGCGGACGATATGCAGTTCCGGTTCGGAAATATCACAATGGCAGAGCAGGGAGCGGAGAAGGCAGGCTCCGTGAGCAATGTACAGGTGCTGGACAGCGAATTTGACGAGGAAGCCATGTATGCAGGCGTGCGTCTGGCGTGGGAGTCGGATGTACCGGCGGATTATTATGAGGTTTACCGGGTCAACCGGGACGAGACGCTGTCTCTGCTCGGCGTGTCGAATACGGAAAGCTTTTATATCAACACCCTGCCGCGCACGGACGAGACAAATACTTCCGTTTTCAGGGTCGTGCCTTTGAATGTGTTTCTGGAAGAGGGCAGCAGTGCCGACGTGGTAATGGAATGGCCGGACAACCGTATTCCGAAGGCTGCATTTGCGGCGGACATCACACTGGCAGCTCCGGGAGAGACCATTACCTTCACCAGCCTGTGTACGAAGAATACCCGGAAGGTGACATGGACGCTCTTAGGTGCGGATACGGAAAACGCGGAAGGGGAGAGCGTTTCCGTGTCTTATCCGGAAGAAGGGATTTATACGGTTTCCGTAAAGGCAGAGAATGAATCCGGAAGCGGCGAAATGACCGTTGAAGGCTGTATTGTCATAACGGAAAAGGCGTCCCGGGGGCTGGAGCTTCTTTCCCGTGGGGCAGATGTGGAAGCGGATGCTTTTGTAAATGAGCAGGAAGCGCCAAGGTTCGCGGTTGACGGCGATGTGAGCAAAAAATGGTGTGCTACGGGAAGTGCGCCTCATGAAATCACCCTGGACCTTGGGGCGGTAAGGACGGTGAGTGCAGTGGATATTTCCCATGCGGAAGCAGGCGGCGAAAGCGCGGGCATGAATACCAAATCATATGCAATTTATGTCAGTAAGGATGGCGAACACTTTGAAGAGGTAAAAAATGTGACCCAAAATACGGCAGGGACTACCCACGATGCGTTTGCGCCAGTGAATGCACGGTTTGTCAAGCTGCTGGTAAAGGAACCGACGCAGGGCAGTGACAGTGCGGCGCGTATTTACGAAATGGAAGTATATGGGTTGGAAGACGCCATGGAATAGGGAGATATGCCGGTGGAGGCTGCGGTTTTTCGGGAGGGAAATGCGCTTTGGTGAAGGAGATGTACAGATGCTGACACAGTTTTCAAGAACGGAATTGCTCTTGGGAAAAAGGGCAATGGAAAAACTGTCCGCTTCCAGAGTGGCGGTTTTCGGAATAGGCGGCGTGGGAGGGTATGTCTGTGAGGCCCTTGTGCGGAGCGGGGTGGGTGCTTTTGACTTGATAGATAATGACAGGGTCTGCCTGAGCAATTTAAACCGCCAGATTATCGCCACGCGGAAAACCGTGGGAAAATATAAAACGGAAGTCATGAAGGAGAGGATGCTGGACATTAATCCGGATGCGGATGTGAGGATCCGCAACTGTTTTTTCCTGCCGGAAAATGCAGATGAATTTCCATTTGAAGAATATGACTACATCGTGGATGCGGTAGACACCGTTACCGCGAAAATCGAACTTGTGATGAAGGCGCAGGAAAGCGGCGTGCCCATTATCAGCAGTATGGGAGCCGGCAATAAACTGGACGGCAGCCGGTTTCGGGTTGCCGATATCTACCAGACAAAGGTGTGTCCCCTGGCAAAGGTTATGCGGAGGGAGTTGAAAAAGCGCGGCGTGGGGAAATTGAAAGTGGTGTATTCGGAAGAAAATCCCATAAGGCCGCTTTCGGGTCCTGATGCCGTCAATGGGCAAAACGGTGTCTGCCTGTCCGAAGCAGGGCATGGGTGGAGGGAAAACGGAGATGCCCTGGAAGAAAGTAGTCTCCCGGAAACGGGGGAAGTCCCGGGAAAAAAGGACGGCCACGGAAGAAGGGATACACCGGGAAGCGTGGCGTTTGTCCCGTCAGTGGCAGGGCTGATTATTGCCGGCGAGGTAGTAAAGGATCTATGTGGGACAGATGAAGTCATGTAAAAGTCATGTAAGAAGAAAAGTCCGCGGCAGTCTCTTTGCCGTCGGGCTTTTACCGATTATAGCCCGAAAATCACCTCTTGCACAAAAGCCGTTTACAGATGGAAAATTTTCAGTATACTGGAATTATGAGCTTAAGCCAATGCGATGACCTGTTTAGAGTGAAGTTTATGAGAGGATGCATGCAATGGCTGGAGCCTTATTGATTGGCGAAGCGGCAGCAAAGGAAATGATATGAAGGTAAAAATCGAAATTGAGGAAGGGCTGGCGGAAGAGGAGGTCATCATCCGATGCAGTCAGTTAAACAGCAGTATCGTTGGCCTGCAAAACTACATATCAAAACAGGGGAATGGCAGAAGGTGTCTCTCTCTGCGGAATGGCGAGACTGAATTTTACGTTCCGATGGAGGAAATTTATTTTTTTGAGACGGAGGGGCGTCAGATGCGGGCCCACACTGCGGACAGGATCTTTACCTGCGATTACAGGCTCTATGAATTGGAGGAAATCCTGTCGGGAAGCTTTATGCGGATTTCCAAATCCTGTATTGCCAATCTGGATCTGGTGTATTCCGTTACAAGAAACCTGACTGCGTCCAGTGAGATGGAATTTACGGGGAGCGGAAAGAAGGCTTTTGTATCCAGGGCGTATTTCAGGGCAGTGACTGAACGTCTGAAAACCAGAAAACTGGGATTGTGAAAGAGAGGCGGAAAAGATGAAAGAAGAGAGAAATATTTTTTGGGGAATGGTACTGTTGATGGGGGCGGCGGCCCTGATTGCCGACAGGCTTGGATTTCTGCAGGGAATCGGCTTTTGGTCCGTCCTGCTGAACATTTGTCTGCTGTCTGTCCTGATAAAGGGGATTTTCCGGAAAAAGGTCGGAACGGTCCTGGTTTCGGCGGCGATTTTGATCTTTGTCAACGATGAGCTGCTGCACCTGGAGACGGTTCTGAAGGGAATCGGTTTCTGGTCCATTCTGTTCAGCATTTGCCTGCTGTACTTCCTGATAAAGGGGATACTCTGGAGGCAGATCGGGACGATTCTGTTTTCGGCAGCTTTCCTGATCATTGTCAATGACGAGCTTCTGCATCTGGAGAGCATTACTCCATGGCCTGTGCTGGGCGCTGCGCTGCTTGGAACCGTTGGGCTGAAGAGCCTGTTTCCCGGGTGGGGGCATAAGAGGAGAAGTTATCCCCTGGGCATTGAAGGGGGAAAAGGCGGAGGCATGGATGCGGAAAACTGGGTTGCATACCGGGAAAATGGTGAGTCAGACATATGTGACCAGGATGGCGAGGTTGTTTCCTATGACGTAATCTTCAGCCAGTCAACCAAGTATATATCCGGGGTGGTGAGCCAGGTGGACATTGACAATATCTTTGGTTCTACACAGGTATATTTTACGGAAGCGCGGTTGGAGAGAGGGAGCGCCAGGGTCAATGTGGATTGTGTTTTTGGCAGTGTGGTTCTATATGTTCCCATGTCATGGTCAGTGGAAATGGATACGGAAAACATATTTGCGCATTCAGGGAGGAAAGGCAGCTCCAGCAATGCAGGAGTAAATGTACTCCGGGTGGATGGGGATATCATTTTCGGAAGTCTGGAAGTCATACAGATTTAAAGTAAGGTAACCGTTCAGTGTCCTGCCTGAGCTGTTATGAAGTAAACGTCCGGAGGGACATATTTTGAAGCTGTCACAAAATCATGCCCTTCTGCATATCTTAAAGAGAGATATGCGGAGGGCTTTTTTATGGTGGTAATTGATGCAGGACATGGCGGAAATAATCCCGGGGCAGTGTATAACGGCAGGCAGGAAAAGGATGATACGCTGGCCCTGGCGCTTGCGGTAGGGCGCATACTGGAACAGAATGGCGTGGAGGTTTTTTATACCAGGACAACGGATGTTTATGAGGCTCCTCTGCAGAAGGTACAGCAGGGAAATGCGGCCGGAGGGGATTATTTTGTGTCCATTCACCGAAATTCCAGCCCCTATCCAAACCAGTATACAGGAGTGGAGTCCCTTGTATTTAACCGGTACGGGGAAGCGGCGAGACTGGCCAATCATATCAATATGCGCCTGGAGCAGGTGGGATTTGAAAATCAGGGTGTCAATGAACGTCCGGATCTGGTGGTGCTGAACCGGAGCGAGATGCCTGCGGTGCTGGTGGAGGTGGGTTTTATCAATACAGATGCGGATAACAGGCTTCTGGACGAGCGTTTTCACGACGCGGCATGGGCAATCGCGGAGGGGATTCTGGCTACTGTCTGGAGCGTGTGAATTTTCTGCCTGCCGGCAGAGGAACGGAGGGCATGGAAAGGGGGGCAATAAGCGTATGCAGAAGCTGGAAAAAATGTTGAGAGACAGGTCCGGGCTTCTGCTGATACTGGCGGGGGCAGCCCTGATTTTCGGAAATGTATGCAGTTCTCGGGCACCATCCGCGGCGGACGGGCAGGCCGGCGCTGTATGCGGCCGGGCGGGCCAGATGAAGCAGGAGGGACATATAACGGATCTCCGAATTGTGGGAAGCTCATCCATGGAGAAATATGCCGATGCCCTGGCGGAGGGCTTCATGGAAAGGTATCCGGGTGTGACGGTGACCTTCCAGTTTACGGGATCCAGCGCGGGGATTGCGGCGGTGACAGGCGGCAGTGCGGACGTGGGACTGTCTTCCAGGTATCTGACGGAGGAAGAGAAAGCGGCGGGCGCATCGGAAAATATTGTGGGATTTGACGGCATTGCTATATGCGCCAATCCTGCAAACGGAATCAGCGGCCTTACCGGTGAACAGCTTTCCCGGCTTTACACCGGGCAGATTGCGTATTGGTCAGAACTGGGAGGGAACGATCTGCCCGTGGTGCTGATAGGAAGGGAAGCCGGTTCCGGAACCCGGGTTGCCTTTGAGGGGCTGCTGGGGCTGGCAGAGCAGTGTACATATGCCAACGAATTGGACAGCACGGGAGCTGTCATGGCAAGGATTGAAGCCACGCCGGGGGCAATCGGATACGTGTCCCTGGAGGCGGCGGAGGGGATTCTCTCCCTGGACGGCGTTTCGCCTTCTCTGGAAAATATAAGAAGGGGAAGCTATCCGCTGTACAGGCCTTTTATCATGGTTACGGGAGAAGGGCAGAAGGGAAATGAACTGTTAAACGCCTGGTTTGCGTATGTGTACAGTGAGGAAGGCAGCAGAATTGCGGAAAAAATGAAGATTGTAATGAAGCCGTATTCTTCCGGCAGCCTGCTTGGGCCATTGCCTACGAGATTGATGTCCGGGGCGGCAGCACGGGTTGGGCAAAGAGGGGACGGGGGAAGGAAGCAGGGCAGGCGTGGGATATGCAGGATAAATGCAGGGAGGGAGAATATTGAAATATGAAAAGAAAAGGAAAGCTGCAGAGTTGCTTGCACGGATTTTTTTCTTCTCCTGTGCCGTTTTTACCGTTTCTGCAGTTGGGGCTGTCACATTTTACATGGTGTACATGGGGCTGCCGGCTCTCAGACAGATCGGGCTGGAGGAAGTCCTCATGGGTACCCGGTGGAAACCCACGGCTGCGGCGCCCGAGTTTGGTATTTTTTATATTCTGCTGACATCCTTGCTGGGCACTGTCCTTGCGGCGGCGGTGGGAGTCCCGCTGGGGATTCTTACCGCAGTGTATCTGGCCGAGCTGGCGGACAGAAGGAAGGCAGGGCTGGTAAGGGCGGCTGTAGAGGTGCTGGCCGGGATTCCTTCCGTGATATACGGCTTGTTGGGAATATACGTACTAAATCCTGTTATTTATCGAGTGGAGCGGCTGGTGTTTGCCGGTTCCGTGAGCCATTCCTTTACAGGCGGGGCAAACCTGATTTCAGCGGTTATCGTCCTGGCAATTATGATGCTGCCAACGGTTATCCATATCAGCGAAACAGCTATCCGGGCGGTACGCCCAGGCATTCGGGAGGTGTCCCTGGCGCTGGGCGCAGACCGGGTGCAGACGGTTTTCCGCTCTGTTCTGCCGGCGGCCAGGCCCGGTATCCTGACGGCAGTGATTCTGGGGGTGGGCAGGGCGGCGGGAGAGTCCATGGCGATTACACTGGTGTCCGGCGGAAGTGTAAATGCGCCGTTTCCCTTTCATTCCGTGCGTTTTCTCACCACGGCCATCGTCAGTGAGATGGGGTATGCCCAGGGGCTTCACAGACAAATGCTGTTTACCATCGGGCTGATTCTGTTTGGTTTTATCCTGTTGGTGAATGCGGCGGCAAACCGGATTCTGGGAAAGGAGGCGAAGGCATATGGGGCAGGATAAGGGGACGTTATACCGGAAAGGGATGCGTCCCGGGACGTTGTTTCTTCTGGCAGCGGTGTACGGAGCTGCCTCTTTTTCTGTGGTTCTGCTGTTGGGAATTGTGGGATATATATTTTTCAGGGGATTCCGGGAACTGAGCATTCGTTTTTTTCTGTCGGTAACCAGCTCGCTGAAGGGGACGGTGGGAATTGCCGGAAATATGGTGAATACGCTGTATGTAGTCGTATTGACGCTTGTCATTGCAATTCCGGCAGGCGTGGGTGCGGCTGTCTATCTGAACGAGTATGCGGGAAAAGGAAGGCTGGTACGCGGGGTCTCCTTTGCGGTGGATGTACTGGCAGGGATTCCGTCGGTTATTTTCGGACTTTTCGGGATGGTGTTTTTCGGCTATGCCTTGGGACTTGGATTTTCACTGCTCAGCGGGGCGCTGACTCTGGTTCTGATGATTCTGCCGCTGATTGTGGAAAGTACGCAGGCGGCTCTGCAGGCGGTTCCGCAGGGGTACAGGCAGGGGGCGCTGGGGATGGGAGCCGGAAAGTGGGAGCTGGTCAGGACGATCCTTCTGCCGGCTGCGAAAAACGGAATTATGTCGGGGATTATACTGTCTGTGGGACGAATTGTGGGAGAATCGGCGGCGCTGCTGTTCACGGCAGGGAGCGCAAGGCTCCTTCCCCGGCTTGGAGTAGGACTTTGGGGAAACGCCGCGGTGCTGCGGGACAAAATCCTGGAACCGGGAGGGACGCTCACGGTGGAGCTGTACCTGCAGATGCAGAACGGGGAATATGAGGCGGCGTTCGGCATAGGCTGCGTGTTGATTTTGCTTACTTTTGTGATGAATCTGCTGCTGAAGCTGATTTCCCGTCCCAGGGATTCAAAGAATGAGGTTTCCTATGGAAAATAGAAGGGCGGAAAGGAGAGCGGCCAAAATAACGGCAGAAAACCTCAGTCTGTGGTATGGCGAAAAACGGGCCTTGAAGGAAATCAGCATGGAAATCAGAAAAAATGCGGTGACGGCGCTTATCGGTCCCAGCGGATGCGGGAAATCCACTTTTCTCAGGTGTCTTAACCGCATGAACGGACTTTCCGGAAAGGTGCGGACAGAAGGCAGGGTACTGCTTGACGGGGAAGACATTTACGGGAAAAAAACAGATGTGACAGTGCTGCGGAAGCGTGTGGGCATGGTATTTCAGCAGCCAACTCCCTTTCCCATGAGCATCTATGACAATGTGGCTTATGGACCCAGACTCCATGGAAAGAAGGACAGGCAGCAGCTGCAGCAGATAGTGGAGAAGGCGCTGAGAGGGGCGGCCATAATCGACGAGGTAGGGGGGATGTTGAAGAAATCAGCGCTTGGTCTCTCCGGGGGACAGCAGCAGCGTCTCTGCATTGCCCGGGCGCTGGCGGCAGAACCGGAAGTGCTGCTGATGGATGAACCTACCTCCGCCCTGGACCCGGTTTCCACCTTGAAGATAGAATCCCTGATACGGGAACTGCAGGATGACTATACAATTGTAATCGTAACGCACAACATGCAGCAGGCTGCCAGGATATCCGATTATACAGCTTTTTTTCTGGCAGGGGAGCTGGTGGAGTACGGTCCTTCGGATGCCCTGTTTTGCCGCCCGCGGGACAGGCGCACGGAACAGTATATTACGGGCAGATTCGGATGAATATTTTGCGTTTTTCGTCGGAATGGTGTATCATAGAAGCAAAGAGGTATATCGTACCCACCGGGCGAAGAAAATGCCGGGTACGGCAGAACCGGGGGCGGGAAATACCAGGCGAACCGGGGCGAGGTACGGACAGGCGCCGGGGAACGGACGGATATGAGACAGGGAGGCTGGCAGGATGGTACACACAGGAATGACACATACGGAAATAGGTATGGATGAAGAGCTACATACAGAAACTGAAGACACCATAGGGAAGGGAAGGGAATCGGAACTCCCGGCAGTATGCAGATTTTTAAAGGGATTTCTGGATTACGGCATCTGTCTCTATTTAATACTGCTTCTGGCGGTTATGCCTTTATACAGCCAGGACGGCTACAGCCACATCGGTACGGACAAGGCAGTGTTTTTTTGTAAGGTCAGCGCGGTGTTCTGCGGGGTATTGCTGCCTGTGGCAGTGCTGTACCTGGTGATGCGGGCGGCAGGGAAGCGGAAGAGCGGCAGTGCCTTGCAGCCTTTCGGTATGTGCTGGAAACGAACCGATTTTTTTGCGGCACTGTACGGAGCCGCTCTGGTGATTTCCTATTTCTGTTCCCGGTACAGGGAAGTTGCCTTATGGGGGGCGAAGCGGTGGTACATGGGATTTTGGCCGCAGATGTTCCTGGTACTGATTTATTTTTTGGTTTCCCGATTCTGGAAGCCCAGGAAGTGGATGTTTTATCTGATGCTGACGGTGGCCGCCCCGGTGTTTGCGCTGGGGTATCTGAACCGCTTCAGCGTGTATCCGCTTCAGATGGAACCCCGGAATCCGCAGTTTATCTCTACGATTGGGAATATAAACTGGTACTGCGGGTATGTGGTGCCGGTGCTGATGGCAGGAGCAGGGCTGCTGTGGCTGCAGGAAGGAAGAGGCGGTGGGGAAAGGCGGAGATTCGGGAGACTGCGGTCTGCACTCTGTGCCGTCTACGTTCTGGTGGGCTTTGGCACGCTGGTAACACAGGGGAGCGACAGTGGGATTGCGGCATTGGCTGTGGTGCTGCTGGTGATGTTCTGCCTGTCTGCCGCCGACAGCCGCAGGATGGTTGCGCTGGCGCAGATTTTGCTTCTGCTCTGGGGAGCCTGCATTGTAACCGCAGCGGTCTGGAGAGCGGTTCCGAACAATATGAATTACCGAAGCGGAGGAATGGATATGCTTCTGTCCGCGAAGGTGCTGATTCCTATGACAGTTGTGTCGTTTTTGTTCTTTCTGTGGGTATGCGTAAAGCGGAAAAAGGGAACCTACAGTGAAAAGCAGATGTGGTATCTGACGTTCGGGACAGGAGCGGCGGTGGCGGCCGGTATTGCGCTGATATTGTCCATGGCGGCAGTGAATACGATTTGGCCCGGAAGTCTGGGAGCGCTGTCATCTCACCCGCTGTTTACCTTTTCGGAGAGCTGGGGCAGCAATCGCGGGGCTACATGGAAGGCGGGATGGATGTGCTTCACGGAACAGGATTTTCTGCACAGGCTGACGGGAGTGGGGCCAGATGCCATGTGGGAAGAGATTCGGAGTCGGGGAAGTGCGGAACTGGTTGGAATGATAAAGCGCAATTTCGGAAGTCTTAACCTTGTGAATGCCCATAATGAGTGGCTGACGGTTCTGGTGAATACGGGGCTGCTGGGGCTTTGCGGTTTTGCGGGCATGATTGTCTGCGGGATAACAGACTTTCTTCGGGAGGGCAGGAAGAAGCCTTTTGTCTGTGCCTGCGGCCTGTGCCTGCTGGGGTATACGGCCAATAATATCTTCAGTTTTCAGCAGGCAATGGGAGTGGCCGTGATTTTTTCGATTTTTGGCATGGGAAGGGCCTTTCAGAAGCAGGGGGCGTGAACTGGCAGAGAAGATCTTGCCGACACGCCCCAAGAGGCTGCAGGTTATGAATCGCTGTCCGCCGCTTCGCTGTCCTGCGCGGAGGTTTCTTCCGCGGTTTTCTTTTCCGGAAGAACCATCAGCACCTTGACGATGCGGTTTTGCTCAATCCCCTGTACTTTCAGCCGTATGCCGTCCGCCAGGGTGACTTCCTCATTGTCTTCCGGCAGGCGGTCCAGATTCTCGATGATGATGCCGCCTATGGAATCGTAGTCTTCGCTCTCCAGTTCGGTGTCAAGCTCGTCATTGATGTCATCCAGTTTCATGCTGCCCTCCACCAGGTAGGTGTTCTCGTACAGCTTCTGGATGAATTCTTCTTCGTCCGCATCATACTCATCCCGAATTTCGCCTACGATTTCCTCCAGCAGGTCTTCCAGGGTGATCATGCCGACGGTGGCGCCGTACTCGTTAAGTACGAAGGTTACGCTGGTAGCCCTCTCCCGCAGTTCATACAGCAGGTCGGACACCTTTTTGAATTCATATGTAAAATGAGCATCCCGCAGGATGGATTTTACCTGGAAATTCTCCTCATCTTCCGTGAGGATAAAGTCCTTGATGTTGATCAGGCCGATGATATTATCCTTGTCGTCCTCATATACGGGGAATCGGGTGTACATGGATTCCTTGAATGCCGCCATGACTTCACTGAAAGTGGCATTGATGTCCACGGTCACCATGTTGATCCTGGGAATCATGATGTCCTTGGCCAGGGCATCCGAGAAATCGAATACATTGTAAATCATTTCCCGCTCTTCCGTTTCGATAACGCCGTCCGCATGGCTGACTTCCACATAGGTGCGCAGCTCGGCCTCTGTCATGGTGGTAATCTTCTTACTGGGGTCAATGTGCAGTATGCGGAGGATGCCGTTTGACATTTTATCCACTACAAAGATAACAGGCGTCATTACCTGCATCAGGCTGTAGATGGTGCCGCTGTAGGCGAGCGTAAGTTTTTCGGAGGAAAGCATTGCCCAGGTTTTGGGGATGATTTCTCCGTAGAGAAGGATCACGATGGTCAGGACACCGGTAGCCACGGCAACCGGGATTCCGAACTGCAGGGCGATAGTGGTGGTCAGGGCAGAAGTAGACAGGTTTACGATGTTGTTGCCGATGAGGACGGCACTCAGCATCTTACTGTAGTTTTTCAGTATCCTGTTCACCCTTGCGGCACGTTTGTTACCCTCTTCTTCCAGGGTCTGCATCCGCACACGGTTGACGGTACTGAAGGCTGTCTCTGCCGAAGAGAAATAGCCTGACAGGAAAACGAGAAAAATTAGAACGATAAATTGTATACCTTCCGGGACTTCCAAAAAAGTTCACTCCTTTTCTTTTACATAATATTGGCAGGAATCTGCCGTAAGTGTATCCCTTACCTTTCGGTAATGCAGGAAATGCCTGATAAACATGGGTTATTTTCCGGCAATTCCTGAGATAAATATACAGAAATAAAAAGTAGTTGTCAAGTTCTTGTGGCGCCGTGCATATGATTTTATAAAAAGTTTATAGAAACAGGGGGAGGATTATGGAACAAAATCCAAAGACGGAAGGGATTCCGGCGGGGTTTCTGGTGAAGAGCCTGCTTTTTTCGTACATACTGACGGCGCTGCTGCTGGCATTGCTGGCTTTTTTGCTGTATAAGCTGGGGCTGGATGAGAAGAGCGTCTCCATTTCCATGATTGCGATTTATGTGGTGTGTACTTTTTTCGGTGGCTTTATCATGGGAAAGAAAACGGGCAGCCGCAGATTTCTGTGGGGGCTGCTGACGGGGACACTGTATTTCCTGGTGCTGGCGGTGGTGTCTCTCTGCGCGGGGAAGGGGAACATCCAAGTGGGAAGCTCTTTTTTTACCACCCTGGCACTGTGCGCAGGCGGCGGGATGCTGGGGGGCATGGTGAGCTGAATTTTCTCCCCGGCATGTCCGTCTGTGTTAGGCGCAGCCGGGGTGCGGAAAAACGGCATGCGGGAGTAAAGGGAATCGGTGAAAATGAAGAAGTCAGAAAAAAGGAGTTGAAATACAGGAAGAAAGGGGCTATAATTTGTGGAAGACAGAAATTAGCCCGGAAGCCGCTATGCGCTTCCGTGTAAGCGGTTGTCCGGGTTTTCTGAGTTCATTACAATCAGGAGGAACGGAATGGATCAGCAGAAGTTTATTTGGCATGACAGATACAATATCGGTGTGGAATCGATAGACAGGGAACACAGAAAGCTGTTCAGCATAATGAACAAATTGTGTACTTATGGCGGTGCGAACGACGAAAAGAGCCGTTGGGCGTATCAGGAAGGAGTCAAATTCTTCAAGGGGCATGCCATGAAGCATTTCGCGGAGGAGGAAATGTACATGGCATCCATCGGTTATGAGGGCTATGAGACACACCGCCGTCTGCATGATATTTTCCGCAAGAAGACGCTTCCGGAGATTGAGAAGGAACTGATGCTGACAAGATATTCCCCCGAGTCGGTGGAGCATTTCCTGGGGGTATGCGCAGGCTGGCTCATCGGGCATACCATGACGGAGGACAGGGCGATTACGGGAGGGGCTTCCAGCAGATGGGTTGACCTTCTGCCGGAGGAAGAGCAGGCTCTCATGAAGCGGACGATACTGCAGCTTCTGAAAGAGCTGTTCCAGCTGGATGCCCGGGTACTCAGCGAGAGTTACGGCGGGGAGAAGTTCGGGAACGGAATCTATTATCGCCTGTTGTATACGTCCGACAAAAGGGAGAAGTATGAATTTTTCCTTGTATTTGAAGAGAAGCTGCTGGTGAATACGGTGGGCGGTATTGTGGATGCCGATGCAGAGAAGGTCAATGTCATGATGATGAATGCCACCAGGTACATAGCGAGGCAGTTTGTGGAGCGCATTCTGGAGCATTTTCCGGCGGAAGGACAGCTGGAACTGAAGGAGGAGAATCTTCTCTCCTATAAGAAGTTCGACAGGCTGTTCGAGAGCCACAATCCCCAGAGCAGCCTGCTGTTTGACACGGGAAAGGGATATTTCGCCTACTGCATGCTGGCGCCCCATCTGCTGGAGGATACATCGACGGCTTCACCGGCCCTGCAGGCAGAAAACGCCATGGCCGAGATTCAGAGGTATTTGGAGGAGCATGCGGCGGAAAATGAGGAGAGCGGAAAAAAGAAGATGCTGATTGTGGACGATTCCGCGGTTATGCTGCAGGCAATTAAGGGGCTGTTTGAGGAAGAATATGAGGTTCAGACGGCGAAATCGGGAGTGGCGGCGATACGCTGCATGACTCTGGACAAACCGGACCTGGTTCTGCTGGACTATGAGATGCCGGTCTGCAACGGGCAGCAGGTGCTGGAGATGATACGGGCCGAGGAGGCGTTTGTGGACACGCCGGTTATCTTCCTCACCGGCACGGTGGACAAGGAGCGGATTCAGAAGCTGCTTCCCCTGAAGCCGGCGGGATATCTGCTGAAGACGATTCCCCCGAAGGAAATAAAGGCGGCAGTGGAGGAATTTTTCAGCAAACAGCCAGGCTGAGGGATGGGGGGAAAACTGCATTCGGCAGGGACCACCTTTCGGAAAGCAACGAAAAATAAAGCCCGGGGAAAAGTTTCACTTTGGCATTGCCAGGAAGCGGCAAAGAGGCTATAATAAAGAGGAAGCGTCCGTCAAAAGGAAGGATGTCTTACAATTGTAGGAGCATGTTTGAAAACCGCTTTCCGGCAGCTGTGCGTCACGGATTGCGGGAGACTGACCGAATAGGGTTCCATGTACCGCAAATGCAGGGAGGCGGTTCACAGTGGCAGATGGCGGCAGTGACTTTTCAGACACGCTCCGGGGAAAAGGAAAGAATAATGTCTGCATTATCTTCATCTTCAATAGAAGAAATACTCCGCACTGCAAGGGAAAACGGGGCCAGCGATGTCCATGTGGCCGCCGGGCTGCCGCCGAAGATGCGGGTCAATGGTATACTTGTCACCATGAACCATTCCAGAATAACCGCGTCTGACACGCTGGATATCCTTCTCCGGGTCATGCCGGATATCCAGAGGGAAGGATTTGAGGAGCGGGGAGAAGCCGATTTTTCCTTTGCCGTGGCAGGCTGCGGGAGGTGCCGTGCCAATGCCTATAAGCAGAAGGGGAGCGTGGCTTTTGCATTTCACCTGGTGGACGGGAAGGTGCCCGCTCCCGAAGAACTGGGAATGCCGGAATCCGTCAGGCGGCTGCAGGAGAAGGAGAGCGGCCTGGTGCTTGTGACGGGAGCTTCCGGAAGCGGCAGGTCGGCTACCCTGGCCTCCATGATTGACCAGATCAACGAGAACAGGGATGCGCTGATTATTACGCTGGAAGATCCCATAGAATACATGCACCCTCATAAGCGTTCCATGGTGAATCAGCGGGAGATTGGCTTGGACAGCAGGAGTTATGCGGATGCCCTCAGAGCGGTTCTCAGGGAGGACCCGGACGTGATCCTGGTGGGGGAGCTGCGGGATCCGGAAAGTGTCAGCGCGGCGCTTACGGCGGCAGAGACAGGGCATCTGGTTCTTTCGTCCCTGCATGCGTCCAGCGTGGTGAATGCCCTGAACGGGATATTCGACTTATTTCCCCCTGACAGGCAGGAAGGGATACGGGGAAGGGTGGCGGAGGCCCTGGAGGCGGTGGTGTCGCAGCGCCTGCTTCCTTCCGGTGACGGCAGGTCGGCCGCCTTTGAGGTACTGCTGACGAATCCTGACGTGCGCCGTATCATCCGTGAGGGCGGTCTGAAACGTCTTGCAGAGGTGATGCGGGACGGCGCGGAGCAGGGAATGCTCACCGTGGAAGAGTCCGTCCGCAGACTTTATTCGGCGGGTAAAATCGACAGGGATACGGCGGCCCGGTATCTGGGGGAGCAGGCGTGCCGGGAGTGACGCGCCGCAGAAGGCTGCGGCAGGAATCAGATATGGCCTTCAAAAACAAATAACGTTCCGGAGGGTTCTCATGGCCCTTCCGGAACGGATGTAATGTCTTGTTTTTTTCATTGAAATCGGCAGTTTCATTAAAATCTTTATTTCAAATGTATTTCCGTAAATCAATTATTTCACAAATGACAATCCGGGCAGTGTGTTGGGGAAGAAGCCGTCCGCCAGATCCCGCATGCATCGTTTTCGGCAGAATCTGCGTAATCAAGTATACAATAAAATGGAATATAGACAGGAGGTATTTATGTACAGTACGATTTTTTCCGGAGCGCTCCAGGGCGTTTCGGCTTACCTGGTCTCTGTGGAGGTGGACATTGCCAACGGGCTTCCGGCTTTTTTAATGGTGGGATCCCTCAGTACAGAGGTTCGGGAATCCAGAGAGAGGGTAACGGTTGCGCTGAAAAACGTGGGCCTGAACCTGCCGCCAAAGCGTATAACCGTGAATTTATCGCCGGCAGACCGAAGAAAGGAAGGAACCGCATTTGACCTTCCCATAGCGGTGGGCGTGCTGGAATCCATGGGCATGATTCCAAGGGGAAGCGCGGATGGCATTCTGTTTCTGGGGGAACTGGGACTGGACGGAGAACTGAAAAAGGCAAGGGGGGTATTGCCCGTCATACAGGCGGCAGCGTCGGGCGGTATCCGGCAGTGCATCGTCCCCAGGGCGAATGCCAGGGAAGCGGCGGTGGTGCCGGGGGTCACTGTCCGCGAGGCAGGAAGTATTCTGGATATTCTGCATTATCTGATGGCGGGGCACAGGGACAGGCAGGATATCCTGAAAGCGGTTTCCGTGGATACGGACAGCCTGTTCAGAGAAGCGGTTCAGGGATTTGCAGGAAGCGGCAGGGGTGATTTCAGCGAGGTGACAGGGCAGGAAAGTGCCATAAGGGCAGCGGAGATTGCGGCGGCAGGCTTTCACAATCTTTTGATGGTGGGACCTCCGGGGGCAGGAAAATCCATGATTGCAAAGCGGATTCCGGGGATACTTCCGCCCCTGACGCTGGAGGAAAGCCTGGAGGTGACTGCAGTAGTCAGTGTGGCGGGGCTGATGGAGGAGGGGGAGGCGCTGGTGACGGAGCGGCCTTTTCGGAGTCCCCACCACACCGTCACGCAGGCTGCCCTGATCGGAGGGAGCGCCGTACCCAGGCCGGGCATGATATCCCTGGCCCACAGGGGCGTGCTGTTTCTGGACGAATTGCCGGAATTCCAGCGGACTGCGCTGGACGCGCTGCGCCAGCCCCTGGAAGACAGAAGCGTAAATATTTCGCGTATGAACGGCAATGTTACCTATCCCAGCGATTTTATGCTGGTCTGTGCCATGAACCCCTGTCCCTGCGGCTATTATCCCGATACCAACCGCTGTCACTGTTCCAAGACGCGGATCGGAAAGTATATGGGAAAGGTCTCCGGACCCATACTTGACAGGATTGATCTCTGCGTGGAACTGCAGCCCGTGAAATACGCAAATCTTCAGACAGGGAGGAAAGGAGAGAGCAGCGCGGAGATCCGCGGGCGGGTGGAGCGGGCGAGACAGGTTCAGAAGGAGCGTTTTGCGGGTACGGCGAATCGGTTTAACGGAGACATAGAGTCCGCTGCCATCGAAAAATACTGTGTGCTGCAGCCGGAGGAACAGCGATGTATGGAGCAGTTGTACCATTCGCTGAGGCTGAGCGCCAGGGGATATCACCGCATTCTGCGGGTTGCCAGGACCATGGCCGACCTGGACGGTGCGGAGCGGATTGAAACGGGGCATCTGATGGAGGCCGCCTTCTACAGGCCTTCGCTGGAATACTGGGCAAATTAATGCTTTTCATACATTACAGGCAGGGAAAGGAGACAGGTAAATATGAGTCTGGAAGAACAGAGAGAAAGAGAAAAAATATACGCTTGCTGGCTGTGCAATTTTCCGAATATCGGAAACGCGCGGCTACGCAGATTTTCGGAAAGCCTGGGCGGACCGGAAGGTGCCTATTTTGCGGGCAGGGAACAGTGGGGCAAGGTACTTGAACCCAAACAGGTGGAAGCCTTAAGCGAGTATACAGCAAAATGGCCGCCGGAAGCAAAATACAGGGAAATGCGGGAAGAGGGGATCGAACTTGTGACGATTTCGGACCAGGATTATCCGGAAAGGCTGAAAAATATACCGGATGCGCCTTATTGTCTATTTGTCAGGGGCAGGCTTCCTGGGGAAGATATTCCCGCCGTGGCTGTGGTCGGCGCCAGGGAATGTTCCGAATACGGGAGATATGTGGCGAGAGAACTGGGAACGGCATTGGGAAGACACGGCGTGACGGTAGTCAGCGGTATGGCAAAGGGGATAGACGGCATCAGCCAGGAGGCAGCCCTGGAAGGGGGCGGCACTTCCCTGGGAGTGCTGGGTTCCGGTGTGGATATCTGTTATCCTGCCCGGAACAGGGGGCTTTACAGGCGCCTGACAGAGGGCGGAGCCGTGCTGTCCACCTATCCGCTGGGTACGCCTGCCCGTCCGCAGAATTTTCCGCCAAGGAACAGGATTGTCAGCGGGCTGGCTGACGCGGTGGTGGTGATAGAGGCAAGAGTCAGAAGCGGTACGCTGATTACCGTGGATATGGCCCTGGAGCAGGGGCGGGAAGTGTATGTGGTGCCGGGGCGGCTGACGGACAGGCTCAGCGACGGCTGCAACAGGCTGATTAAGCAGGGGGCGGAAGTGTGCCTGAGTCCGGAGAGCTTTTACGAGGAGATTCTGCGGCTGCGGGAAAATAAAAAGGGGAAGGGAATAAAACCCGGGATCCGTAGGCAGCGGGAGGAAGCTTCCCGCATGGAGAAGGCGGAAGACGATAAGGATGCGGGAAAACGACTGACAGAGGAATTGCATACGGTTTATCGTGCTGTTGACTTTTATCCGAAGACGGCGGAGGAGATCGGCCGGGCGCTTCCGGAACAATATCGCGGGCAAATGATATCATATCTGATGCGTCTTTGTATGGAGGAAATGATCATTCAGGTCAGTCCGGGGCATTTCTGCAGAAGCGGGAACCCTCCCTGTCCCTGATATGGGGAGTGCTGTCCGCTGTTACAACTGTTTTCTGAACTGTTGCCGCAAAAGGGGCATGAAAGAAACGAAATCGCATTTTATGCTGACACGGTTCCCTCGAATGTGGTATACTTGCAGATATGAGACGCAACAGTCAAAACCGGCGAAAATTCAGGGAGGTATACAATGCACAGGGAGAATACGAAGACAGTACGGATTGGGGACAGGATAATCGGCGGGGGGAATCCCATCCTGATACAGTCCATGACCAACACAAAAACCCAGGATGTGGCAGCCACGGTGGCGCAGATTCTTGAACTGGAGCGTGCAGGATGCGAGATTATCCGCTGCACCGTACCGGATATAGAGGCGGCGGAGGCTCTCTCGGAGATAAAGAAGCAGATCCATATTCCGCTGGTTGCGGATATTCACTTTGACTACAAGATGGCAATCGCCGCAATGGAAAACGGTGCCGACAAGATACGCATCAATCCCGGTAATATCGGCGGGCCTGACAAGGTGAAAGCCGTGGCGGAGGTGGCTTCCGGGTATGGTATTCCCATCCGGGTAGGTGTGAACAGCGGCTCCCTGGAGAAACGTCTGATAGAAAAATACGGCGGTGTGACGGCGGAGGGGATCGTGGAGAGTGCCCTGGATAAAGTACAAATGATGGAAGAGGCAGGCTTTTACGATATGGTAATCAGCATTAAAGCTTCCGATGTGCTAATGTGTGTGAAGGCGCATGAACTGCTGGCGAAGAGGACGGCCTATCCCCTTCATGTGGGAATCACGGAGTCCGGGACCGTGCGGAGCGGGAATATTAAATCCGCCATTGGCCTGGGGCTGATATTGAACCAGGGGATTGGCGATACTGTCCGTGTATCCCTCACCGGCAGCCCGGTGGAGGAGGTTAAGTCGGCAAGGCTGATCCTGCGCACCCTGGGACTGCGCAGGGAAGGCATAGAGGTGGTCTCCTGCCCAACCTGCGGCCGGACCGAAATCGATTTGGTCGGGCTGGCGGAAAGGGTGGAAAAGCTGGTGGAAGATTATCCCCTGAACATGAAAGTGGCCGTGATGGGCTGCGCGGTGAACGGGCCGGGAGAAGCCAGGGAGGCACAGCTGGGCATAGCCGGCGGCCGTGGAGAGGGGCTTTTGTTTAAAGAAGGGGAAATCCTGCGCAAGGTGCCGGAGGAACAATTGCTTGACGCGCTGAAGGAAGAGTTGGAGCACTGGAAATGATGACAAAGGCAAAACCTTTTTTTGAAGTATTTCCTACATTAAATATAAGTGGAACGCTGCACGACAAGCTGGAGCAGGCGAAGGTGGAGAGGGTCTCTGCCACCAGGCAGAAGGACAGGCTCACGGTCTACCTGTACAGTACCAGGCTGATCATGAAAGAGGACATATGGGCGGCGGAGAAGGAAATCAAGGCACAGCTGTTTCCCCGCGGGTCGATGCTGGTCCGGATTTTTGAGCGTTTCGAGCTTTCCGCCCAATATACGCCTGAGAATTTGATGGAGGTCTACAGAGAGAGTATCCTGGCGGAATTGCTGGGGTACAGCCATGTGGAGTACAATGCCTTCCGCACCGCGGATATTTCATACCCGGAATCCGGGGGAATCAGGCTTACGTTGGAGGATACCATACCCAACAGGGGCAAGGAGGCGGAATTGATCCGGGTACTGGAGAAGATCCTGGTGGAGCGCTGCGGCCTGAGTACGGGGGTGACGGTTGCCTACCGGGAAGCGGCTCCCCGCAAGTATACGGGGGATGATGAACTGAAGATTCAGATGCGCGTGAATGAGATATGCCTGCGGGCAAAGCTGGATACCGCATATACGGAAAACGGCGGCGGACAGGCCGGGAGCGGCGGGAAACGCGTCAGAGGCGAGGGCGGTACGGGACAGCCGGAGGGCAATCGCCGGAATACCGGGGACAGCTGGAACGGAAACGTGCCGGCCGGCGGCAATAGGCAGAACGGGACGGCTGCCCCGGATGCGGGAAGGGAACAGGGCAATCCTTCCGGAGGAAATGTGTCCCGGGGCGGAACTACACGCCAGGCCGCGGACGGCGGTTTCGGGCATCCGGGCGGTTTCCAGCGCAAGGGTGATTTCAAGCGCGGCGAATTCCGCAGAAACGGTGACTACGGCCGTACCCTGAAGCAGTCCGATGACCCGGATGTCCTGTACGGGCGGGAGTTCGAGGACGAAGCCATTCCCATAGAGGACATTATCGGCGAAATGGGAGAGGTTACCATCCGGGGAAAGGTACTGAAGACTGACAGCCGGCAGATTAGGAATGAACGGAGTATCGTCATGTTTGACGTGACGGATTTTACGGATACCATGACGGTGAAGCTGTTTGTGAAAAATGATTTCGTAAAAGAGCTGCTGGGCGGCCTGAAAGCCGGAACCTTTGTGAAGATCAAAGGCGTGGCCACGCTGGATAAATTTGATCATGAACTGACCCTGGGTTCCATTACCGGTATCCGGAAGATTCCCAACTTCACAACCGTGCGCAGGGACATGGCGCTGCACAAGCGGGTGGAACTGCATTGTCACACGAAGATGAGCGACTTTGACGGTGTGTCCGAGGCAAAGGACATCGTAAAGCGGGCTTACAATTGGGGGCATCGGGCCATTGCCATCACAGACCACGGAGTAGTACAGGGCTTTACCGACGCTTTCCATGTATGGCAGGATTTGTGGAAGGCGGAGAAGGGGAGGTGTAAAGAAAACGGAGAGACGCCGGACCGCCAGGACTTTTTCAAGATTATCTACGGGGTGGAGGCCTATCTGGTGGACGACCTGAAGGAAATCGTGACCGGGGACAGAGGACAGGGCCTGGACGGCGATTACGTGGTATTCGATATTGAAACTACGGGTTTCTCGCCGGTAAACAACCGTATTATCGAGATCGGTGCGGTGAAGGTAAGCGGAGGCAAGGTGACGGATCGCTTTTCCGACTTTGTCAATCCCCAGGTACCCATTCCCTTTGAAATCGAAAAGCTGACCGGTATCCGGGACGACATGGTGACGGACGCACCTCTGATAGAAGAGGTACTGCCCCGCTTTCTGCGGTTTTGCGGAGGCTGCGTGCTGGTTGCACACAATGCGGGCTTTGACATGAGCTTTATTCTGGAAAATGCAAGGCGGCTGGGGATTCCGTTTACCGTGTATGCAGGGGAGAAGGCGGAAAATAACGAAGACGCATCTATAGTCAAAAGTGCGGATGACGGGGAAGGCGGTGACGGCACTGCCGGGAGTGCGGCTGATGAGAAGACGGAGTGTACTTACGTGGATACGGTGGGCATCTCCAGAGTACTCCTTCCCGAACAGGCGAAGCACACCCTGGATGCCGTGGCGAAGAAGCTGAATATCTCCCTGGAGAATCATCACAGGGCGGTGGATGACGCGGAATGCACGGCATGGATTTTCCTGAAGCTTATTCAGATGCTGAATGCGCGCGGGATTCATGATCTGACACAGCTGAATGCCCTGGGAGCGGCCAGTGCGGATCTGGTGAAGAAGCTTCCCACTTATCATGCCATCATCCTTGCGAAAAACGATCTGGGACGAATCAACCTGTATAAGCTGGTGACGGAGTCTCATCTGACTTATTATGCCGGCAGACATCCCAGGATTCCCAAAAGCCTGGTGATGAAGTACCGGGATGGCCTGATTCTGGGCAGTGCCTGTGAGGCGGGGGAGCTGTACCGTGCCCTTATAGACGAGCAGAGCGAGATGCAGATCGCCAGAATCGTGAATTTTTACGATTATCTGGAGATTCAGCCCTCCGGCAACAACAAGTTCATGATTGAATCCGACAGGATCCGAAGCATCGGGTGTATGGAGGATATTCTGAATATTAACCGCCGCATCGTGAAGCTGGGCGAGCAGTTCCATAAGCCTGTGGTGGGTACCTGCGACGTGCATTTCCTGGACCCGGAAGACGAGGTTTACAGGCGTATCATCATGGCGGGACGGGGCTTTGAAGACGCGGATGACCAGGCACCCCTGTTTTTACATACCACAGATGAAATGTTGGAGGAGTTCGATTATCTGGGAAGTGACAAGGCATTTGAAATCGTGGTGACAAACACCAATAAGATAGCGGATATGATTGAGTCCGTGGACCCTGTGCGTCCGGATAAATGCGCGCCGGTGATAGAAGACAGCGATAAGACGCTGACCAAAATCTGCTATGACAGGGCACATGAAATCTATGGACCGAACCTCCCGGAGATTGTGGAAAAACGGCTGGAAAAGGAGCTTCATTCCATCATAACGAACGGATTCGCGGTGATGTATATCATCGCCCAGAAGCTGGTGTGGAAATCGGTGGAGGACGGTTATCTGGTGGGTTCCAGGGGAAGCGTGGGAAGCTCCTTTGTGGCTACCATGGCGGGGATTACGGAGATTAACCCCCTTAGCCCCCATTATTACTGCAGCGAATGTCATTATGTGGATTTTGAGAGCGAGGAAGTGAAGGCTTATGCCGGCAAGGCGGGAGTGGATATGCCGGACAGGGTCTGCCCAGACTGCGGGGCACCGCTGCATAAGGACGGATTTGACATACCCTTTGAGACGTTCCTGGGCTTCAAGGGAGACAAGGAGCCGGATATTGACCTGAATTTTTCGGGAGAGTATCAGTCCAAGGCCCATAAATATACGGAGGTAATCTTCGGCGCGGGACAGACCTATCGGGCGGGGACCATTGCCACACTGGCGGACAAGACAGCCTTCGGCTATGTGAAAAACTATTTCGATGAGAGAGGGAAACACAGGCGCAAAAGCGAGATGGAGCGTCTTGCCATGGGAGTAGCCGGTGTCCGGAGAAGCACCGGGCAGCATCCGGGCGGCATCGTGGTATTGCCTATCGGGCAGAATATCAATTCCTTCACGCCCGTACAGCATCCTGCCAATGATATGGAGACGGATATCGTTACCACCCATTTTGACTATCATTCCATTGACCATAACCTGCTGAAGCTGGATATCCTGGGACACGATGATCCCACAATGATCCGTATGCTGCAGGATTTGACCAATGTGGACCCGCTGACCATACCTCTGGACGGAAAGGATGTTATGTCCCTGTTCCAGAATACGGATGCGCTGGGAATTACGCCTGATCAGATAGGCGGCACCAGGCTGGGGATTCTGGGGATTCCCGAGTTCGGCACCGATTTTGCCATGCAGATGGTAATTGATGCCCAGCCAATGGCTTTTTCGGATCTGGTGCGTATCTCCGGGCTTTCCCACGGTACGGATGTATGGGTGGGCAATGCCAAGGATCTGATCATGAGCGGTACAGCCACCATTTCCACCGCTATTTGTACCAGGGACGATATTATGACTTATCTGATCCAGATGGGTGTGGAGTCCAGCCTGGCTTTTACCATTATGGAGAGCGTCAGGAAAGGCAAGGGTCTGAAGGAGGACTGGATTACGGCAATGAAGGAGAACAATGTCCCCGACTGGTACATCGACTCCTGTAAAAAGATTAAATATATGTTCCCCAAGGCCCATGCCGCGGCCTACGTCATGATGGCATGGCGGATTGCCTACTGTAAGGTCAATTACCCGCTGGCATATTACGGAGCCTTTTTCAGCATCCGTGCCAAGGCTTTTTCCTATGAGCTGATGTGCCAGGGAAAAGCCCGCCTGGAGGCTGCCATGGCGGATTACAAGCGGCGCATGGACGCTGCGGCGGACAAGGAGGCGGGGGCGGTGCCGCTCACCAACCGGGAGGAGGCTGCCTACAGTGATATGAGGGTAGTACAGGAAATGTATGCCAGGGGATTCGAATTTATGCCCATTGACATCTTTACTGCCCAGTCCCGTTCTTTCCAGATTGTGGGAGATAAGCTGATGCCTTCCCTGAACAGCATAGAAGGCTTGGGGGATAAGGCGGCCGACGCCATCGTGGAGGCGGTAAAGGATGGACCGTTTATGTCCAGGGATGATTTCCGTGAGCGCACCAGAGTGTCCAAAACCATGGTAGATCTGATGGCATCCCTGAACCTGCTGGGGGATTTGCCGGAGTCGAATCAGCTGAGCCTGTTTGATTTTCAGTGATGCACGGTCTGCAGAAGGGAATCGGGACTGTCTCGTTCAGGGGTTAAAACCCGGATGCGGCAGTCCCGGGAATCCGGCGTGCTGACCCGTTTCTGTTTCGCCGGATCGCTTGTCGGAATTTTCATCTGCCCTGTTGCCGCCTGCAGGCGTGTCCGCTGCCGCATTGCCTCCCGTATCCGCCTGTAGATAAATGTATTTTATGTCATTTGACTGAAAATGGATGGTTCAGAACGCTTGTTTGCATGGCGGAATTGTCAGATAATTTTGGCAAAAGCCGAAAAATGAACAAAATTAAAAAAACAGGAAAAATTTGAAAAAAGTACTTGCAATTTTCCGCAAAGTGTTGTAGTATAAACGAGTACCGCAGATGTGGTACAAAATACAGAAGGTAACATGGCTGATTGGTCAAGCGGTCAAGACGCCGCCCTCTCACGGCGGAAACAGGGGTTCGATTCC